>Ga0326597_10006359_pt1 | contig 16200 bp, 16 predicted proteins | sample RVTome_12_FD_203789 | JGI IMG/M metagenome (GOLD analysis project Ga0326597, IMG submission 203789) | Soil microbial communities from uranium-contaminated site in the Upper Colorado River Basin, Wyoming, United States - RVT100D185 | ecosystem: Environmental > Terrestrial > Soil > Contaminated >...
TGGAGAGAGCGTAAACGTGCGTCGGCCGAGACGCGCGAGATAGGCGTCGACCTGGATCGTGAGTTCGTCGCGTTCCGCGAGCGCGAGGTTCCTGCGCAGCCCGCGAAGGGTCACGTTCACCTCCGCAGGTTCGACGGACTCGACTTCGAGATCGTGGGGAAGATTGGCCACCTCGACCCGAACGCCCCGCGTGATCTCGAGGACGTCCGAACCCGGAATGAAGGCCATCCAGAGCGCCAGCGCGCCCGTGACGGCAATGACTGCGTCGAGGCCGAGTTCGCCGAGCCACCAATGCCGTTCTTTTGCTTCGCCGCCATAGGCGAGCTTCAATTCGGCCGCGAGTTCCTCGGGCCGGGAGAGCGTCCGGAGTGCGCCCTTTTGCGCGATCGAAACGGTGCCGCGCTCTTCGGAGACCACCACGCAGATTGCATCGCAGCGCTCGGCGAGACCCTTGGCGGCCGCGTGACGCGTACCGCCCTCGGTTCCGTCCGCGGCGAATTCGGCAGACAGCGGAAGGTGCGCGCCGAATCGTTCCACGGTGGCACCCCGCAGGATCACCGCACCGTCATGACCGGGCGAACTCGTATCGAAGAGAGACAGCAGCAGCGGCGCGCTGACCCGACCCGCGAGTTCGACGCCCCCGTCGACGTGGCGGCCGAGAGGCTCACGCCCCGGGAGCACGATCAGCGCGCCGGTCCGGTTCGCGGCGAGGCGCGCTACCGCGCGAACCAGCACGTCCAGCGTCTTGGTCTCGGTCGACTGACGCGGCTCTCGGTTTCCCCAGCTGCCGAGCTGCTCGAAAAAGCGCCGCAGATCCTCGTGGAACACGACGACGAGGATCAACACGAGTACTGCAAAGAAACCCTGGAACAGCGATGCGGACAGGCGCAGATCGAGAACCTTCGCGAACGCGTAGACCAATCCCATCAGCGCCACACCGAACAGAGCGGGGCGCGCCTGCGTCTGCCGGAAGTAACGAATCGCCAACCAACCAAGGCAGGCGACGAGCGCGATGTCGACGAGGTCGAGCCACCCCGGGATCGTGAGCCAATCAGGCACCGCAAGCCTCCGCGCTTCTGTGGACCGGGGTTGGTGGATGGCCTCTGACGACAATCCGCCGGCGCACCCAGGAATCCCGACGGCCGCAGCATCACGGTATCTCGGCGCAGAATCAAGGGGTAGTGGGGAGCTCCGGCGGGTTCGACTTGCGCCGAATCGGTGGGAAAAGGCGAGGCCTCGCGCCCCGCGGAGCGGAACCGCTCCCGGGGACGCGGACCTGAGCGCTGTTCCACCGCACACGATCGCTGCCGACGCTAAGCTTCAGCGCCAGTCGCACGGGTTACGATCTGCGGGCGCAACCCCCACAGTGAGGATCGGATCGCCGCTCGCGCAACCTCGAACCCATTGTTTGAAAACTACCGTCCGCTCGCGGGAATCCGCGCAGCCAGGGCTCGTAGACGAACGGCCATTCCCCGGCGCTTTCTTCGACGAAGAAGTCGAAGGGATTGATGACAGCCATCTCGGCCACCAGATCGACGGTGACGGAAAATTCGCGGGTCTTGTCGGGAATGACGACGTGGGTGAGGAAGTTGCTCTGACGGTCCTGCTGCCAATTGATGAAGTGTTCACCAGGCTCGATGCGCAGCGAGTAACTGAGCACCGGTGTTCGACAGTGCGGCGCGGGGCGCAATCGGATCTTCTGTGGCCCGAGCTGGACCAAGCGATCGTAACGGTACACGGTGGTATGGTGGAGCGAGACCTGCAGCGTCATGTCGTCTCGGAGGAGTCGTTGCCGTCGGCCACTTCGGTGGGATCCGGCGCCACGGGCGTGACACGTAGCTTGTGCGCTCGGCGGCGGGATGCGTCGATCACCGTCGCGAGGTACGGGCCGACCCGAACCGCGTCTCCCTTTCTCGGCAGTCGGCCGAGGCGCGCGGTGACATGGCCGCCGATCGAGTCCTCCTCTTCGCGCTCTTCTTCGGTGAGATCGAAAGCGAGGCGGTCTTCGAGTTCCGGAAGCGGCATGCGACCGGTCACTTCGTAGCTTCCGTCCGACAGTTCCACGAAGTCGGGATCTTCGTCGTCGAATTCATCGCCCAACGGGCCCACGATTTCTTCGAGCGCGTCCTCGCGAAACGCGAGACCGATCGCCGTCCCGTGCTCATCGATCACGACGGCGCATTGCTGGCGATGCTGTTGGAGTTCGCGGAGAAAATTCGAGATCGACATGGTGTCGGAGACGAAGACGGGTGGGCGGGCGACCGCGCGAAGATCGGGGGTTTCACCGCGGAGCACCGCGTCGAGCACATCCCTCGAATGTACGATCCCGATGATCGTATCGAGACCGAGTTCGCATAGCGCGAACCGGGAGTGCCCGTTGGTCTGGATGTGACCGAGGTTCTCGTTGAGCGGTCGATCGGCGATCAGAAAGTCGACCTCGATGCGGGGAACCACGATGTGGCGAACCTCGAGCTCGATGATGCGGAAGACGTTCTCGCTGAGCTCGTACTCGTGCTCCGAGATCTTCCCCGCGCGCGCCGAGAGCGAAAGGATGCTTCGGATCTCCTCGGAGCTGTGGCTCGCTTCGTGCCCGAGCTCGGGCGGGAGGCCGATCAGCTGGAGCAGTCGGTTGGAGATCCAATTGATCAGATTGATGAAGGGCCCGAACAGCCAGGCGAATCCACGCAGCGTGGGCGCGGTTGCCAGCGACGTCTTTTCGGCGCGGCGCAGCGCCCACATTTTCGGGGCCTGCTCGCCGACCGTCATGTGGAGCACCGTGATCACCGTGAATGCGAGTGCAATCGAGACGATCCGCACCCAACCGGAATCCTCGGCGATCGGCAATCCGACCGCATCGGACGCAGCGATCAGCAGCACCGACACCGCCGGCTCGCCTAGCGCTCCGAGGATCAGGCTCGCGAGGGTGATGCCAAGCTGGCACGCCGAGAGGTAGCGGTCGAGGTGGCGCAGGATGTGCTGGACGGAGGGCGCAGCGCGGCTGCCATCGCGCCCGAGTTGGGCAATCCGGGGCTCGCGAACCTTGACGAGCGCAAACTCGGCGGCCACGAAGAAGCCGTTGAGCAGGACGAAGAAGAGCGTGGCGCCGAGCCGCCAGGCAACGCCGAAAAGATCCAAGGTGGCGTGCGCGTCGGTCAACGTATCGCAACCGCTTGGAGGTCGGCGGGCCTGATTCGAGCTATCGTCACCGAATCTGGCAATGGGGTCTCGCTATCGAACATTCGTGGTGCCCATCCTCGGATCTCGCGCACTGTCGGCCCAGGCGGCGAGACACCCAGACCCATCCGGTCCCAACCGGGCCGGAACCAGGGCGAACGGCCTGACGAAGCCTCCCGCCATCACGTACTATGCCGGCCCACCGACCGCAAGGGAAACGAGAGCCTCGCGGAAGCAGGATCGGACGCTGCGACCCCGATGTCCAGTGCCGCGCCTGGAATGCGGCCTGACGACGCGCCAGCGGGGCGCGCGAGGCCTGGTTGGCGGCGGACTTGCGATTGGCTGGACATCGTGGCACATGGCGCTCGTCGCCGTCCACTTACTGTGACAGGAGGAATCACCCGTGATCAAGGCCGAGTACATTTGGATGGATGGAAGTCAGCCGACCAAGAAACTTCGCTCCAAGACGAAGATTCTCGAAAAGGCCTCGTGGCTCGAGCGCAGGGCGGATCTGCCCAAGTGGGGATTCGATGGCTCGAGCACCAATCAGGCGAGCGGAGAAAAATCGGATTGCCTGCTCCAGCCGGTCTTCCACTGCTTGGATCCCGTTCGCGGTGGCGATCACATCCTCGTGCTTTGCGAGGTTCGCGACTTCAATGACGAGCCCCATGCCACCAACTCGCGAGCGGTTCTGCGCGCGAATCTGGAGCGCTACGCAAAACACGAAGCGCTCTTCGGCATCGAGCAGGAATACACGATGTTTCGCGGCATGCGCCCGCTCGGCTGGCCGGAGGGCGGATACCCGGCTCCGCAGGGTCCGTTCTATTGTGGTGTCGGCGCCGACGAGGTCTTCGGACGGGCGATCGTCGAGGAGCACCTCGAGGCCTGCCTGGAGGCGGGCCTCACGATCTCGGGATTGAACGCCGAGGTGATGCCCGGCCAGTGGGAGTTCCAGGTCGGCCCGGAAGATGCGCTCGGCGTCTGCGACCAGCTCATGATCGCGCGCTGGTTGCTGTTTCGAATCGGAGAGAACCACGGGGTGAGCCTGTCGCTGGACCCCAAACCCGTGCGCGGCGACTGGAACGGAGCTGGGGCGCACACCAACTTTTCCACCAAGGCAATGCGCGAAGAGGGCGGACTCGCCGTGATCGAAGACGCCTGCAGGAAGCTCGAGGCGCGACACGATCTCCACATCTCGAACTATGGCGAGGGGATCGAGCGCAGACTCACCGGCCTTCACGAAACGTGCCCGTACTCGGAGTTTCGCTGGGGGGTTGGACACCGGGGAGCGTCGATCCGCATCCCGCTCCAGGTCGCGCAGGACGGGCGCGGTTACCTCGAAGACCGTCGGCCGTGCGCGAACATGGATCCCTACCTGGTGACCCGGCTGCTGATCGAAACGGTCTGCGGCGAGTGATCCGAGTCCCGAGAAGGCCGAGAAATTGATCGACCGGCGAAGGTTGATCAAGACCGACTTCGCGGTGCCAGAACGGCTCGAAACCGACGAATTCCGGCTTCGCATGCTGACCGTGAATGATCTGGTGAAGGACTACGACGCGCTGATGACGAGCGTCGAGCACCTGAAATCCAGCTTCAGCGTCATTGCGGAAGACGACTGGCCCGAAGGGCTCACGCTCGAAGAGGACCTGATCGACCTGGGTTGGCACCAGCGCGAATTCACGCTCGGTTTCTCGTTCGCGTACACGGTGATGAGTCTCGACGAGTCCACCTGCCTTGGCTGCGTCTATTTCGAGCCCACCTCCAGAGGGGATTACGACGTGGCGATCTCGATGTGGGTGCGGGAGTCGGAGCTCGCCGGCGGGCTCGATCGCAGGCTGTTTCAGGCCGTCAAGTCGTGGGTATCCTCAGAATGGCCATTTTCGAATCCCGCCTACCCGGCCCGCGACATTCCGGTCGCGGCGTGGCACGCGCTTTCCGATCTGCAGTAGCGCCGCAGGATCGAGGTCGACGCGGCCGGTCTCGGCACGCGCCGGTGAGGGGACATTCCCCCTGCGCGCAGGAATTTCCTTCCGCATCCGTCCGCGGAGTGGCATGATGGTGTAGGTCGGTGCGCGGGGCAGCCATGGGATTGACCTACTCGATCGAAAAGGATCTCATCACGGTAATCGCCGAGGGCTCCTTCGGCGTTCGCCAGGTCCACGCCGCGTTCTCCAGGATCCGGTCAGGGTTCGACGGCTCGACGCCCCTACAGATCTTGATCGTCGATCACGGATCCGAATTCGAACCCAGTCGGGAAGAAGTCCAGGAATTGGTCCGGGGTTGGGATGAGATCTTTCGCGACGTGCCGGTGCGGATCGCGCTGCTGGTCGACAAGGACATCCACTACGGGCTCGGGAGGATGGCATCGATCTACGCCGAACAACACCGTCTCCCGTTCGACGTGTTTCGCCACAGCCTCGACGCGATGCAGTGGTTGTCGAAGAGCGAGAATTTCGGCCAGCTGCACGCCTGACGCGCAACGGCCATCGCGTCGTGTCCGTCGTGTCGATTCCCGGAAGTGCGGACTCCGCAATCGGCCGGAGTCGGCCGGACGCGGAGCCGATGTCGCCGCGGAGCGGGCGATCGCCCTGCTAGGAGAGTTCCCGCTTCAAGATCTTTCCCGTCGATCCCTTGGGTAGCGTGTCCATGAACTCGACCATGCGCGGGTATTTGTACGCGGCGAGCCGCTCCTTGCAGAAGGCGATCACTTCTTCAGCGCTGAGTTTCGCGCCGGGAACGGTCGCGATGACGGCCTTGATCTCCTCGCCCTTCTCGAGATCCGGAACACCGATCACGGCGGCTTCGGCAATCGACTCGTGGGTGTAGAGCACTTCCTCGACTTCACGCGGGTACACGTTGAAGCCGCCGCGCAGGATCATGTCCTTCTTGCGATCGACGACCGTGAAGTAGCCGTCGGAGCTGCGGATGCCTATGTCGCCAGAGTGAAACCACCCGCCGCGCAGCGCTTCTTTGGTGGCGTCGGGTCGATTCAGGTATCCCTTCATGATGTGGTGGCCGCGGATGCAGATCTCACCGGGCTCTCCATCGGGGAGTGGGCGGTCTTCGTCGTCGACGATGCGCATCTCGGTTCCCCAGACTGGGTAGCCGATCGAGCCGGGCCGCCTCGGACGGCCGTGCATGTTGAAGCTCGCGACCGGTGACGTCTCGGAGAGCCCGTATCCCTCGAGGATCTCGACGGGGTACTTCGCCTCGAAGGCCTTCATGATCTCCACCGGCATCGGCGCGCCGCCGGACATGCAATGCTTCAGCGCGGATATGTCGTACTCGCGCTCGAATTTGTGATACAGGAGCCCGAAGTACATCGTCGGTACGCCTGCAAAGACCGTCACGCGGTCTCGTTCCATGATCTGCAACGCATCTTCGGGCGTGAATCGCGGCAACATCGTGACGGTCCCGCCAGCTGCGATCGCCGCGTTCTGAACGGCGGTCTGCCCGAACGAATGGAACAGCGGAAGCGTCGCAATCATGATGATGTCGGGCTCGACCGGCAACAGGCGCGGCACCACGACCGAACAATTGAGGAAGAGATTCGAGTGCGTGAGTTCCGCGCCTTTGGGCTTTCCGGTCGTACCCGAGGTGTAGAGGATCACGGCTGTGTCGGTCGGCAACGTTGGATGGAGATCCGAAAGCGGCGACCGTGCGGCCATCGCGTCGAGTGTGTCGGCACCCTGGCCGCTGCTCCAGACGACCGGAACACCCGCGGCAGCGGCACCCGCGTTGACGGACTCTGCAAAGAACGGATGCGCGATCAGCAGCTGCGCGCTGGAGTCCTGCAGGTGGTAGGTGATTTCGGGCGCGGAGAGCAGCACGTTGAGCGGAACCACCGTGAAACCCGCATAGAGAATCGCGAAATACGCCGTCGTAAATTCCGGAACGTTCGGAATCAGCAGCGCGACGGTCTGGCCCGGCGCAATCCCGCGCTCCATCAGCGCCGTCGCGATCCCGCGCGCCTGGCGATCGACTTCCGCGTAGCTGAGGGCACGCTCGTTCAGGCGAACCGCAACGTGGTCGGGCCGAGCAGATGCGCTCTCGTGCAAAATCACACCGAGGTTTAGCTGCATGATCTGCCTCCTGATCACCTGCGCCGCGCCAAATCAGACGAACCGGATCGGAACGATCCGAATCGAGATGCTACGCGCCGAGTCGAGCGACACCGGCCCGTTCAGACGGGGAGGTGCGCCCTCCCGAAGAGTGCCTCGAACTCGATGCCCCTGACCGCAAAGGCGTCCGCCGCACCCTCGCCGCGGTCCACGATGCACAAGACTCGAGCCACTTTACCACCCTCGGCCTCGACTGCGTCGAGCGCTTCGAGCGTCGAGCCGCCGGTGGTCACGGTGTCCTCGACCAGCGCCACGGTCTGGCCCGGCGCAAATCCGCCCTCGATCCGCTTCGCGAGGCCGTGTTTCTTGGTCTCTTTGCGGACGAAGAAGCCGAGCAACGCAGTGCCGGGATCGCGAGCGGCCGCGGCGGCCAGCACCGCAGATACCAGCGGCACGGCGCCGACCGCCATGCCGCCGACCGCCTGGACCGGAGGCCCGGCGAGCAACCGGTCGAGCACCAGTGCACCGGCCAGCGCGACGCCGCGCGGGCGCATCAGCGTCTGGCGCAGATCGAGGTAGAAGTCGCTTTCGGCGCCGCTCGCGAGCTTCACCTTCTGCCGTCGAAACGAGACGTCGAGAATCAACTCGAGCAGTTCGGCGCGCATTTCAGTTGTCCCCACGGTTCCTCCAGCTCGATGCCAACCGAGCATAGCCCCCGGGGGCGAGTCCGGCGCCCGAGATGGACACCTCGGCGCGCATCGCTTAGGATCCGTCGCCCTGCCAACCCCCGTGTTCGGAGTCCAGCGTGAAGAAAGCCAAGGCCCTGCCGCACCGCAATCGCGGCAAATCCGCGCGTCACCGGTCCAAGCGGAAGGCCAAGCTCCAACGGGCGCGCCTGCGCAAGAGCTCGGGCGAGCGCAAGACCTACCGCTGACTGGAGGCCGTCGGCGGTGGCCGCGGCGCCCCTGAATCCCTTCTCGTTCGAACTCGAAGCCCGCTGCGGAGCGGCGCGTGCGGGCGCGTTTTCCACCCCGCACGGCTCGTTCTACACGCCGGCCTTCATGCCCGTGGGAACCCACGGGGCCGTCAAGGCGCTCACCGCCGACCAGGTGCGCGCGACCGGCGCCGAGATCGTGCTTTCCAACACCTACCACCTCGCGCTGCGGCCGGGCGAGGCGGTCGTCGAGAAACTCGGCGGCCTGCACCGCTTCATGGGTTGGGACGGACCGATCCTCACGGACAGCGGAGGTTTCCAGGTCTTCTCGCTCCCCGGTGTCGAAGTCGACGACGGCGGCGTGCGGTTCAAGAACGCGGTCGACGGCTCCTCGATGAAGCTCACACCGGAGCGTTCGATCGAAATCCAACACGCGCTCGGCGCCGACATCATCATGGCCTTCGACGAGTGCTCTGCGTTTCCCGCGGACGCGGCAACGTTGCGCGGCGGGGTGCGGCGAACGCTCGCTTGGATCGACCGCTGCCTCAAGAGCCACCAGGGCTTCGAGAACGAACAGGCGTTGTTCGGGATCGTGCAAGGCGGCGTCGACCTGGCCCTGCGCACCTCCTGCGCGGAGGCGCTGGTGGCGTTGGATCTGCCGGGCTACGCGATCGGCGGCGTTTCGGTCGGCGAAGGGCACGATCTGCTCTGCAAGGTGACCGAGCACACCGCTCCCCTGCTGCCCGACACCAAGGCGCGCTATCTGATGGGTGTCGGCCTTCCCGAAGACCTGCTCGCGGCGATCGGCTACGGGATGGACATGTTCGATTGCGTGATTCCGACCCGCTACGCGCGCAGTGCTACCGCCTTCACGAAGCGGGGACGGATACGCCTCACCAACCGCCGCTTCCGTCGAGACGCCTACCCGATCGACACGTCCTGCGAATGCGCGGCCTGTGCGCAGGGTTTTTCGCGCGCCTACCTTCACCACCTCTTCGCCGCCAACGAAGTCCTGTCCGCTGTGCTGACGTCGATCCACAACGTCCATTTCTATCAGCGCATCGTCCGCGATGCCCGCGAGGCGATCCTCGCAGGGCGCTTCGACGAACATCGCCGCGAATTTCTCGCTTCTTCTTCGCAAGAGCGATCGAGTTCTACGGAAACCTGAAAAATCTTGAACCGGATCCGCTGCGGCGCGGCTATCGTCCCGCCCGGCGACCCGCATCGATCGGGCCGGCCAGAATCGTCGAACCAGTTGGAGTCAATGGGGTCGTTGGATTCGATGGGCAACCGCAGCACAAGCGAATTGTTGACGCCCGAGGAAGTTCTGCGCCGCTACACGAGCGGCCCGAAGACGGGTGTGTTCACGGACGGCTCTTGTGAGGGAAATCCGGGACCCGGAGGCTGGGGCTTCGTGTGGGTCGAAGGCGATCGCGTCGTCGAAGAAAAGCGCGGTAGCGATCCTGCAACGACGAACAATCGGATGGAACTCACGGCGTTGATTGCCGCCTACCAGGCGCTGCCCGAAGCCAGTCGAATCACCGTCTACTCGGACAGCCAGCTCTGCGTGAAAACCATCAACGAGTGGGCGGCCGGTTGGGAGAAGCGCGGCTGGCGCCGCAAGTCCGGTCCGATCGCGAATCTCGCACTCGTTCGCGAACTCTACGAACTCGCCAGCGCCCACGCGGGCGTCAGCCTCGAGTGGATCCGGGCCCATGATGGCTCGCGCTGGAACGAATACGCCGACGCGCTGGCGTCCGCGTACCTGCGCGACTGAACCCGTGCCCCGCGCAGCGGCGTGACCGAACGCGTGCCCGTTTGAAGGTGTGCGACAGAGTGTGCGCTTCGCCCGGCTGCAGAACCGAACGCGTACACCCAAGACCTTGGCGGCGGAGCGCATGCTTCGCGATCGGATCCGCAATTCGCGTTCAGCGGCGGGGGGGTGGAATCTTTCCGAGTTCGAGGATCCGCTCGAAGTGCGACTTCTCGAGCGGCATCACCGATAGTCGGGAGTGGGTGACGAGCGGAATCTCCTGAAGCTTCGGATCCGCCTTGATCTGTGCCAGCGTCACCGGCACCTTCATCGGCTTGACGGGAGCGACCTCGACCACCACCCAGCGTTCGTCGTCGGTGGTGGGGTCCGGATAGGCGCTTCGCGTCACCTTCGCAATGCCGACGACTTCCTTGCCCTCGCCCGAGTGGTAATAGAGCGCGTAGTCGCCAACCTTCATTTCGCGAAGGTTGTTTCGCGCCTGGTAGTTGCGCACTCCATCCCAGTACGTCGACCCGTCCTCCACGAGATCATCCCACGAATACTTGAACGGTTCGGACTTCACGAGCCAATAGGCGCGGGTCATGCTGCGCTCCTCTGCGAGGTGGGGCGGCGATCGTATCACAGCATCGACCCGACGGGCGGGATTCAGTGAGACACCACGGATTGTAATCCGACGTCATATTGGCATTGGGCGCCCAGGTCGGGAAGCTCGACCTCAGGGAGCCGCAGGCGATCCGGCACTTCGTAGGCACTCAAGATCGCCTGGGTCGCCGCCTCGAATGTCGCCCCGTCGAGAACGATCTGTCGGATCGTCGAATTCGGGTAGAAGACGACGCGATGAAGATCGTCCGTCGGACGCTCGAATGCCTGCGCGGCGCCCGCGATCGAATCGATCGGGTAACCGTTGATCGACTTCACGGGAAGATCGGCAACCCCGTGGTATCCGATGTTGTACGCCGCAGGCAGTACGTGCGAAACCACGACGATGCGGCGGCGATCAGGCGTTTGCGCGGTGCCCAGGAGATCGTAGAAGTAGCGAAGCTGGTTTGGCGCCTTGGTACGCCAGTCGGCTCCCCAGGTGTTCAGGTAACGCCCGTCGAGTTCGCGAAACACGAGACCGCCTGCGACGAGATAGGGTGGATTGGAGTCCGCGCGACGCCACGGTATCAAGCGAGCGGCTGGCGGGCTGGCCCTGAGTTCGATCTCGATCTCGAGAATCTCTCGATCCCGGAACACCCGCGCCGGGACCACGTCACCGGGCAAATGTCCGTCGACGACAATGTGGTCGAAACGCAGTTGACCGTAGAGTGGGTGGTTGTAGTTTCCGATCGCGTCGATTTCGTGACCGTCCAGCTCCAAGAGGATGTCGCGCGGTCGAAGCGACGAACAGCCCGTCGATCCCCAGGGCACCTGCCGAATGAAGGCGCCACGTGGCTCACCTTCGAGTCCCAGATAGGCGGCGAGCGCCGGATCCGTGTTGGTCTGCCAACGCAGACCGCCGATGGAAGCGAAGCCGCGATAGTCGCCAGCTTCGCCATCGCGCGCCGGGCTTTCTACGTAGGCCTTTAGGATCTCTGCCGGGATGATCGTCGCCGTCTGTCCGTCCTGCATCACCGTGACTCCGATGAGCTGGTCCTGCGCAAAGACGGGCTCCGCCCACCCGCCGTCCGAAAAATCGGTCGACAATCGCAAGATCGCGTGGTGAACCGAACCATACGGGCTTTCGAGCACCTCGATTCGCCCCGGGCGGCTGTTCGACACCTCCAATTGTCGGTCCTTCCAACGAACCGAGTGCACGACGCCGTCCGTCGCCACGTTTGCTGCGATAACAGCCGGGCCGAGGTCGTCGAAGAAACCCTGCTCGTCGACGGCCAGAAGCGCCAGGTTGATCGCGGTGTCCTGGTGGACGAGGCGTGCCGGGATCCAATCCGCGCGGCCGAGCTTTTCAACCTGTATGAACGTGGCGTTTTGGATCATGTTCGCCTGGGTCAGCAGCAGCCCTTTCGAAACGACGACAGCCGTACCTTCGCGCACTTCGGGGCTCTTTTTCGTCCATGGACGCGCTTCATCGAAGATCTGTTGCGTAACCCGCAGAGCAACGATCTTGTCTTTGTAGTTCGGCTGCGCGGCCGCTCCGCTGACGAAGAACGCCGACGCCATCAGGCAAGCCGCGCACTGAATTGCTCTCTCGATGGCACCGATCGGCTTCAAAGGCTGCGGTCCTCCGGTACTCCATAGATTTCGAGGATTTCCTCGTTCGCATCATCCGCAGCCTGGCGGTCGAGCACGCCGAGTCGACCGTAATACGCGAATTCGAAAACGTGATGACTGGCAGCGTTGCTCTCGATGGCCGCGATCAGCTCGTCGAGGCTCTCGATCGAGCGGCCGTTCACGCGATCGACTACGAGGTCTCGGTACCATGACATGTAACCATTTACCGCATGGTCGAGCCGACGCAAAAGCACGATCGACTCCCGGCGAGCGGCGAGGGGCTCTTCGATCGGGCGAAAATACAGCTCGTACAAGATGTGTTCCGGCAGGCCTTCGCCGAGGGCGACGACCACCTCTGTATTCAGCGGCACGAAGACGAGACCCGCGTATATGTAATAGCGGGGCAGCTGATCGTATTGCCGTCGATAGGCGTCAAACGGAGGATATACCTGCATCGTAACGCTGACTTGGTGATGCTCTCCGCCGCGGAGGATTTCGAGGGGAACCGATTCTCCTGCCTGGCGGCGATCCAAGAGCTGCTCGTAGCTCACTCGCAGATCGTCGAGCGCAATGGTGCCGTCGTTCGCAATCGGGTAGCCGTCGACTGCGAGCAGTACGTCTCCTTCGCCCAAGAACCCATCGGCGCTGCTGCGCGGGTACACGAACTCTACGCGCACACCGCTCTGACCGGGTCGCATCTTCGAATCGCGGCGAGCTGCGGGATTCTCCAGGTTGGCGACCTGGACACCGAGATCGGGGTAGCCGTGATACGTACCGTCGGCCACGTCATCGAGAAAGTGATCGATCACTTCCGTCGGAATGAAATAGCCCACGTTCTCGAGTTCGGTCGACGCCTGGAACGCCACGCCTGCAACGCGTCCGTCTTGTATGACCGGGCCGCCGCTGTTGCCCGGATTGATCGCCGCGTCTGTCTGGACGGTCAGGTGGGAATCGGCTCCCGTGTGCGCGTACACCGCCTTTTCGATGCGCGAGACGACTCCGCGCGTCGATGAGATGCGCTGACCGCCCGCCGGATAGCCGTACGTTTCGACAGTCGAACCCAGCTCCGGCAAACCGCCGAAGGCCATGGCCGGAAACCCGTCGAGCAGACCGGGCTCGACGGGTTCGATGAGAGCCAGATCGCAGTCGTGACCGATCGCTTTGACACGCGCTTCGTGTGGCGTGGGATCGTTGTCGAGATAGAGAAGAATCATTCGGGCATCGCTGACGACATGCGCATTCGTCATGACCCTGCCGCCTTCGATCACGAAGCCGCTGCCTCCACTGTAGGTGGGTGCTCGAGGGGCCCACGGTGCGTGCCAATCGCCGCGCTGCGAGTGGTTGACGATGCGGACGACCGAACGCTCGAAAAGCGTCTTCTCGATTTGTGATTCCTGGCAAGCCGCCAGCATCAGCGCGGCTGCAGCCCACAGGATGATCCGAAAACCTCGCTTCACGCGATTTTCCGCCGAGCCACATAGGAGCATGTCGATATCATTGCTCGGCAAACTTGGCAGCTCGCGTTCGCACGATGTTGCCGAGCTTCTCGCAGTCGGCAAAGATCGTGCGCTTGGCCATGTCACCCCGAAGCGTAACCGCCCGGAGCATGATGAGCGTGTCCCCCTGACGGTCGATCCGCCAATCTGGAAATTCGAAATTCTGTTGCGCGAGGCGCGCGCGCGCCTCGTCTTCGAACGCCCAGAGCTCGACGCTACAGACCTGCGAATCACCCGCTGAATTGCGCGTATAGTGGCGGGCACGCTGGGCGATGACCCCCCACTCGACGAGATCGGCATCCTGGCGCGGGTCTTCGGGCGTTTCGTTCACGATTTCCCAACTGGGGCGCACATCGCGCTCCTCGAGCAACGCCCACTCGAGGCGCTGCACGGGTGACAAGACCTCAGCGGGATCCGGTTTCTCGTCCCGGGCGCGCGCCGCCGACGAGGGAGCGCGCTCGACGCGTCCCTTGAGCGGGTGCGGCTTGGCGCCGGGGCAGGCGTTTTCATTGTTGACGAAGGTCACCTTTCCGACTTCATCGATGCACTGGAAGATCTCGGAGATCGCCGGTTCGCTGAAGAGTGCGATCGACACGAGCGCGATGAGCGGTGCGCACTTCATCCCGTGAGCTTCTCGAAGGCCGCTCGGACTTCCGCGGGAGCCTGAACGAGTTCGATCAAGACGCCGGCGCCGCCGATCGGGGAAGCCTCGTTGCCCTTGGGGTGGATGAAACAGACGTCGAAGCCCGCGGCCCCCTTGCGGACGCCACCGGGCGTGAAGCGCACGCCCTTTCGATCCAGCCACTCGACGGCAGCGGCAAGATCGTCGATCCAGAGCCCGACGTGGTTCAGTGCGGGCTCGTGGACCTTCGGTTTCTTGTCGGGATCGATTGGCTGCATGAGATCGACCTCGACCTCGAGGGGCCCCGTTCCCGCGACCGCAATGTCTTCGTCGACGTTTTCGGACTCGCTCACGAAATCGCCGGTGATCCGCAGGCCGAGCATGTCGATCCAGATCTTGCGAAGCACGGCCTTGTCGGTTGCCCCGACCGCGATCTGTTGAATGCCCAGCACCCGAAACGGTCGCTCGCCCACCTGCGCCTCCTGGCCGGTCATCGACTCGGGCCATCGGGGGGCCCAGAGGGCCCTTTGTAATTCCTGCCGAGTAGATAGCGCTCGCTGCTCCCGCGACGCGAGGCAGTCGGTTTGACGGTCTTGGCGGTCTCGAATTCGCCCCTCAGTCGGCGGTCGACGAGCACGGCAGCCGGCCCCTCGAGGATCTTGACCAGAAGCGTTCCGCCCGCGCGCAAGAGTTCGCCGAGTAGGGCCTCGACGCCTTCGAGCAGCGCCCCCTCGCGCGCCTGGTCGGCCGCGCGGATCCCGCTGAGCTTGGGGGCGGCGTCGCTCAGCAAAACGTCGGCCGGGCCCCCCAGCCGCTCGATTAGCTGTTTTGAAACACCGGGTTGGGTGAGGTCTGCACAAAATGCGATCGCGTTCTCATTTTCTAGAGGCGGATCGATCGCGGCCAGATCGACCCCGACGACCCGACCTTTTCGGCCGACGGCTTCGGCGGCCACCTGCAGCCATCCGCCCGGCCAGCAGCCGAGATCGATCACCCGCTGGCCCGGCCGCAGCAGGCGCTGGCTCTGCTGGATCTCGAGCAATTTGAACGCCGCGCGCGAGCGGTAGCCCTCGCGCTTGGCGCGTTGATGGAAGTGGTCCTTGCGGTCGTAGGCCGTCACGCTGATCGCTCGATCCGCTGGCGGCTCCGCGCGAATTGGGTCAGGAGCCTCGGTTGGACTTGACGCTCGGTCGAACCCTGACGATCGCGTTGTTGTGGCCCGGGACCGCGCCACTCACGAACAGCAGGCCCCGCTCGGCGTCGACGCGAGCGATTTCCAGATTGAGGGTCGTGACCCGGGCGTTGCCCATCCGCCCCGGCATCTTCAGGCCCTTGAGGACGTGGCCCGGAAAGCTGCCTGCGCCGATCGATCCGCCGTGGCGGAAGGCTTCGTGGGTGCCGTGGGTGCGCCGCTTGACGGCGAACCCGTGGCGCTTCACGACGCCGGCCGTCCCGCGGCCCTTCGAGTTACCGGTCACGTCGACGCGCTGGCCCTTCTCGAAGATTTCGACGCGGATCTCCTGGCCGACCTCGTAGCCCTCCGCGTCTCTGGCGCTGATTCGAGATTCCGCGAGGTGCCGCTTGGGGGCCACGCCGGCCTTCTGAAAGTGCCCTTGCTGGGCCTTGTCGGCCCCCGCCGGGCGCCGGTCGCCGTAGCCGAGCTGGAGCGCCGTGTAGCCATCGTTCTCGTCGGACTTCTTCTGGACCACGAGGTTGGGCGACGCGTCGAGCACCGTCACGGGGATCGCCTCGCCGGATTCTTCAAAGATCTGGGTCATGCCGATCTTTCGGCACAGCAGCTCGATGGTCACGGGATTGTCTCCAGAACGCCCTTTTGGGCGGGATGCGGGAAAGGCGCGGAATGATAGGGGATCTGAGCGGCCTGTCGAGCCTCGGAGCGCCCCATCCGATCGGCGGCCTCGGTCCGC
>Ga0326597_10006360_pt1 | contig 16196 bp, 11 predicted proteins | sample RVTome_12_FD_203789 | JGI IMG/M metagenome (GOLD analysis project Ga0326597, IMG submission 203789) | Soil microbial communities from uranium-contaminated site in the Upper Colorado River Basin, Wyoming, United States - RVT100D185 | ecosystem: Environmental > Terrestrial > Soil > Contaminated >...
CTCCCGATCTCCCGATCTCCCGATCTCCCGATCTCCCGATCTCCCGATCTCCCGATCTCCCGATCTCCCGTCTTCTCCGCGCCGCTAGGCGCCGTAGTGGCTCCCCAGCCGCGGGTTCAGCACATCGCGCAGCCGATCGCCCACGAGGTTGATCGCCACGATCGTGATCAGCAGCGCCACGCCGGGAAAGAAGCTGATCCAGTAGCGGCCGGAGAGCAGGTGAACGAAGCCGTTCGCGATGAGCAGCCCCAGCGACGGCTCGGTGATCGGCATGCCGAGGCCGAGAAAGGAGAGCGTGGCCTCGAGCGCGATCGCATGCGCGACCTGGACCGTCGCGACGACGATGAGCGGCGGCAGCACGTTCGGCAGGAGGTGGCGGATGACGATGCGCATCCGGCCGAAGGCCATCACGCGCGCCGCCTCCACGTATTCCTTTCTTTTCTCGACCAGCGCGGTGCCGCGCACGGTGCGCGCGTAGTAAGCCCACTGCACGAGCACCAGCGCGATCACGATCTTGTCGACGCCCTGGCCGACGGCCGCCAGCAGCACCAGCGCGATCAGGATGGACGGAAAGGAAAGCTGCAGGTCCACGATGCGCATGATCAGGCCGTCGACCCAGCCGCCGGCATAGCCGGCGGCGAGCCCGACCGCGACGCCGATGGCGAGCGCGATGAGCGTGGACGCGACGCCGACGCCCAGGCTGATCCGCAGCCCGTAAAGAATGGCCGACGCCATGTCGCGGCCCTGGTCGTCGCTGCCGAGCCAGTAGGTGAAGCCGGCGGACGCTTTTGCGCCCGGCGCGAGCTTGGCGTCGAGTATGTCGAGCTGCGCGAGGTCGTACGGATTCTGCGGCGACAGCAGCGGGGCGAAGATCGCCGAAAGCAGGATCAACGCCATCGCGGCGACCGCAGCGACGGCTATCCGGTCGCGCGCGTAGTCGCGCCAGAATCCGGAGAGGGGAGAGACGTGAGGCGAATGGGGTGAGGAGGCGGTCGTCACTTCGTCACTCCGTCACTGCGTCACCGTTCAAGCCGCGCGTCCCGCCAGCCGCACGCGCGGATCCAGGGCGGTATAGACGAGATCGACGACGAGATTGATCAGCACGAACAGCACCACGATGATCAGCAGGTAGGCGACGATCACCGGCCGGTCGAGCGCGTTGATCGAGTCGATCAGGAGTTTTCCCATTCCGGGCCACGCGAAGATCGTCTCGGTGACGATCGCGAAGGCGATCAGCGAGCCGAATTCCAGGCCGGTCACCGTCACGACCGGGATCAGGATGTTCTTCAGCACGTGCACCCGCAGCACGCGCGCCATCGAAAGCCCCTTGGCGCGCGCGAAGCGCACGTAGTCCTGAGCCAGCGCCTCGCGCGTGCCCGCGCGGGTGAGCCGGATGAGCAGCGCGAGCTGAAACAGCGCGAGGTTCAGCGCCGGCATGAACAGGTGCCGCAGGCCGTCCATCGTGAGGAAGCTGACCGGCACGCCCAGCACCGTCACGGTCGCGCCGCGCCCCGTGGGCGGCAGCCAGCCGAGCGTCACGGAGAACACCATGATCAGCATCACGCCGACCCAGAAGGTGGGCAGCGAGAAGCCGAGGATGGATCCCGCCATGATCGTCCGCGCCGCCCAGGAGTCCGGCCGGAGTCCCGCCCACAGCCCGAGCGGGATGCCGAGCGCGACGGCGATGACCATCGCGGCGACGGCGAGCTCGAGCGTCGCCGGCATGCGCTCGAGGATCAGCTGCATCGCGGAGACGTTGGAGACGAACGACCGTCCGAGATCGCCGCCGAGCGCCCCCGCGATGAAGTTTCCGTACTGCCGCCACAGCGGCTGGTCGAGCCCGAGCGCCGCCGTCGCGCGGGCGATTTCCTCCTGGTCCGCCTGCGGGCTCACGAGTATCGCTACCGGGTCGCCGATCGCGTACACGCCCGCGAACACCAGCCCGGACATCACGAACAGCACGGCGACGCTCTGCGCGAGACGCTTGAAAGCGAACGCGAGCATCGCCGTCAGGATCGAGGATCGAGGATCGAGGACCGAGCGGGCCGAATCACGAAATCCCGGCCACGCCTCACCACGTCACGCTGCAAACTGTCACGCTTCACCCTGTCACGCGCCATCACGTCACGCCTCATCTCGGCTTGAAGAGATGCGCGAACGTGAACTCGTCCACCCGCGCGGCGTAGGAGAGCTTCTTCTTCATCGCCCAGGTGACGACCTGATAGTGCAGCGGAATGAAGGCGATTTCCCGCGCCGCGAGCGCGGCGGCGTCGCGCGCCACGGCCTCGCGCCTGGCGGCATCCACCGTCCCCAGCGACGTGCGGATCAGGAAATCGAGCCGGGAATTCGAGTAGCCGCCCCAGTTCCACGCGCCATAGCCTTGTTTCGGATCGGCGGTGCCGGCGAGCGAGCGCAGGGCGAGGTCGGCGGCGAGCGAGCCCCATCCGAGCATCGCGATGCCGAAGTCGCCGTTGCGGGCCTTTCCAAAGTAGACGCTCAGCGGCAACGCCTCCACCTTTGCCGCAATGCCGACCCGCGCGAAGAACTGCGCCACGGTCTGCGCTATCTGCTCGTCGTTGATATAGCGGTTGTTCGGCGCGCCGATCGTCGCGGCGAATCCGTTCGGGTAACCTGCTTCCGCAAGGAGCTTCTTCGCTCCCTGCGGATCGTAGCGCTCGGGCTTCACCGCCGGGTTGTGGCCGAACACGCTCGGCGAGACGACGCTTCCCGCCGGGACGCCGAGCCCTTCCAGCACGCGCTGCGCGATCGCCTCGCGGTCGATCGCCATCGACAGCGCGCGCCGCACGCGTACGTCCTTGAGCGGGTTGCGGGCGAGCGGCTTTCCCGCCTTCGAGAGGATGCCGGGCGGCCTGTCACGCGCCTGGTCGAGGTGCAGGAATATCGTGCGCCACGACACGGCCTGCTCGAGGCGCAGATCGGCGTCGCGGCGCAGGCGCGCCAGATCCGCGGTGGGCACGTGCTCGATCGCGTCGAGGTCGCCGGACAGGAGGGACGCCGTGCGCACGGGGTCGCTCGGCACGATCAGCAGCGTGACCCGGCTCCAGGGCGTCTTTCCTCCCCAATAGGCGTCGTTTCGCGCGAGCTCGATGCGGTTGCCGCGCGCAAAGCGCTTCAGCTTGTACGGGCCGGTGCCGGTCGCGGCGCGCCCGAAGTCGAAGTCGCGGCCCGCCGCGCCCTGTGCCGCCTTTTTGGAGACGATCATCACCTCGCTCAGGTCCTGCGCGAGCGCGCCGTACGGCGCGGACGTCTTCAGGCGTATCGTGTAGCGGTCCACGATTTCCTTGGCGACGATCGGCCGCACGTAGATCGAGAAGCCGCCCGGGCTGCCCGTGATCGTCAGGGGCCGCTCGAGCGAGAATGCGACGTCCTCGGTGGTGAGCTCGGAGCCGTCGTGGAACTTCACGCCTTTCCGCAGCGTGAACTCCCAGGTCACCGCGTCGGGATTGCGCCAGGTCGCGAGCACCGGGATCGGCCGGCCGCGCTCGTCCACGTGGACGAGCGATTCGAAAACGTGGTGCTGGGCGGTGAGATTGGGCTGCGACGCGACGAAATGCGGGTCCATCGTCGTGACGTCCGCCGACAGCCCGATGCGCAATTCCGCGGCGCACGCTGCCGCTGACCACATCACGGCTGCGATCAGCCATGATGCGATCGCCCCGGTGCGCCGCTTGAATTGCGGTGACTCGTGACTTGTGACTCGTGACTCGGCCATGTGCAGCACAGGTTCAGCGGGCCCGCTTCGTCGTGTCACGGAACATCGCATCATGCCGTATCGCGTCACGCACGACCGTGTCACTTGGTGGAAATATCCAGTCTAACCCAGTTCTCCGCGGCATTGACACCGCGGTGGCCCCTACCTATTCTCGATCGCATCGACGGCGCCAATTCAATAATGAATCCCGACACGTCCAGGCCCCACTCGAGCGTCGAGCTGCTGCGCAGGCTCGTGGCGTTTCCGACCGTGAGCCGGGACTCCAATCTCGACCTCATCCACTTCGTCCGGGACGCGCTGAAACCCTGCGGCGCGGAAATCCGTCTCACGTACGACGACGACGGGCGCAAGGCCAACCTGTTCGCCACGCTGGGGCCGCGCGGCGATGGCGGCGTCGCGCTCTCCGGCCACACCGACGTGGTGCCGACGGAAGGGCAGGCGTGGGACACGAACCCTTTCGAGATGGTGGAGCGGGACGGGAAGCTCTACGGCCGCGGCACGGCGGACATGAAGGCGTTCATCGCGTGCGCGCTCGCGATCGTGCCGGAGCTCCTGGAGCGCGGCCTGAAGGCGCCGCTCCATCTTGCGCTTTCCTACGACGAGGAAGTGGGCTGCCTGGGGGTGGGGCGGCTGATCGCGGATCTGCAGCGCGCGGCGATTCGCCCGGGCGCCTGCATCGTCGGCGAGCCGACCGGCATGCGGCCGGTGATCGCCCACAAGGGCAAGAAGAGCTTTCGCTGCACGGTCCGCGGCCTGGCCGGGCATTCCGCGTACTCGCCGCGCGGCGTCAATGCGGTCGAGTACGCGGCCGAGGCGATCGCTTTTCTCAAGTCCATGGCGCGCCGCCACCGCGACCAGGGGCCGTACGACCACGGCTTCGACGTCGCGCACACGACGGTGCACGCCGGCGTCATACGCGGCGGCACGGCGCTCAACGTCATCCCGCACGAATGCACGTTTGAATTCGAGTTTCGCCACCTGCCGGGCGACGACCCGGACCGGCTGCTCCACGAATTCCGGGAATACGTCCGGACGCAGCTCGAGCCGGAGATGCGGGCCGTGCATCCCGACGCCGGTTTCGCGATCGAGCCGCTCTCGACGATCCCCATGCTCGACACCGGCGCCGAGACCGAGATCGTCGCGCTCGCGCAGGCGCTCGCCGGCAGCGGCGATTTCGGCAAGGTGTCCTACGGCACCGACGGCTCGCAGTTTCACCGCGCCGGCATTCCGACCGTGATTCTCGGGCCCGGCTCGATCGCGCAGGCGCACAAGCCGAACGAGTACATCGATCTCGACCAGATCGCGCGTTGCGAGGCGTTCCTGCGGCGGCTCGGCGACCGCTTGTGCCTTCGGCCGTGACTTTGTGCCTTCGGCTGTGACTCTGTGCCTTCGGCCGTGACTCGTGACTCGTGACTGGTGACTCGGGGCCGGTTGTCGCGTTTACTGCGGTTTCACGATTCGAAATTCACCCACGACCCACGACCCACGACCCTCAATCCACGATGCGCTGTGGGACTGCCCCGCAGCTTGGAGTTGTGCGACACTTGCCGGGCGCGGCGTCCGGGCAGCGGGAACATCGCGGTAACCGCAGGCGGAACCGGCGCGCTCGAATAATTCAACCGGCGATGGAGGGGGTAATGAGGGCACTGCTTGTATTGTTGATCGGGCTGATCGGCGGATGCGCGGCGCAAACCGAGATGAAGTCGGCTGGCGGCGGCACCGTGAAGATCACGCCGCTGGGCAGCCACGAGGGCGAATTCTGCCCGCGCGACCGGGCGCTGGTGCTCGAGGATCCCGACGGCACGCGGCTCCTCTACGACGCAGGCTTCACGGTCCGCGGCCCGGGCGACCCGCGGCTCGGGAATATCGACGCCGTGCTGCTGTCGCACGTTCACGGCGACCACCTGGGGCCGGGGTACCAGCCGGCGGCCAACGCGGGCACCTGCGCGAAGCCGCAATTCTCGGTCAAGGCGACGCCCCATTCCAACACGGTGAACATCGCCGTCGCGAAGCAGGCGAAGCTCATGGTCGGCGCCGAGCTGAACTCGTTCTTCGCGCACAAGGTGAAAGTCGCCGGCGGCGATCCCAAGCAGGTCGTCACCACGCGGTTCGGCTCCATGCAGAAAGTCGGCGGCGTCAAGGTGACGACGGTCCCGGCCGCTCACACCAACGGCTTGCATCCGGCTTTTCTCGACAAAGGCCTCGCCGATGCGCTGAAGGCGAACGGCCTCACGGCATACGTGGGTCCGCCGAACGGCTACGTCGTGAGCTTTACCAACGGACTCGTCGTCTATCTCTCGGGTGACACCGGGATGACGGCGGAGCAGGACCTCGTCGTGCGGCGCTACTACAAGGCGAATCTCGCCGTCATCAACATCGGCGACGTGTTCACCACGGGTCCGACCGAAGCGGCCTACGTCATCAACGAGATGGTCAAGCCCGCCGAGGTGATCGCGTCGCACGCCAACGAAGTGGCGACCAGGGGCGGCAAGGTGGTGCCGGGCACCCGCACCGACACCTTCATGAAGGCGACCCGCGTCCCGGTGCGCATCCCGCTGAGCGGCAAGACGATGGCGTTCGACGGCAACGGCCGGTGCGTGTCGGGCTGCTGACCGGTCCGCGCCGGAAACAAAAAGCCCCGCCTTGGCGGGGCTTTTTTGTTGCCGGGTGCGTCGCGGGAAGCGGGAGGCGGGAGGTGTGAAGCGAACGCCGATAAGCATTGTTGCGCCTCTCTCCTCTCGCTTCACGCCTCTCCGCAACAGTGATGCAGGATCTTCGACAGGATCAGTTGCGCGCGCCCCGTTCGGAGCGATTGCTTCGGGCCTCAGTGATGAAGAATCTTGCTCAGAAATTGGACGGCCCGCTCCGAACGGGGTTTCCCGAAAAACTCCTCCTTGGTCGCGTCCTCCGCGATCCGGCCCTCGTCCATGAAGATCACGCGATTGGCGACCTTGCGGGCGAATCCCATTTCGTGGGTGACGCACATCATGGTCATGCCCTCCTGCGCGAGTTCCACCATCACGTCGAGCACCTCGTTGATCATCTCCGGGTCGAGGGCCGAAGTCGGCTCGTCGAACAGCATGGCGATCGGGTCCATTGCGAGCCCGCGCGCGATCGCGACGCGCTGCTGCTGGCCGCCCGAGAGCTGGCCAGGGTACTTCTCCGAGTGCGCTTCCAGTTCGACGCGCTTCAGCAGCGCCATGGATTTCGCCGTCGCCTCCTCCTGGCTCCGCCCCAGCACCCTGACCTGGGCGAGGTTGAGGTTTTCGGTGACGTTCATGTGCGGGAAGAGCTCGAAGTGCTGGAACACCATGCCGATCTTCGAGCGCAGCCGGGGCAGGTTGGTGGTCCCCGCGCCCACGGACTCGCCGTTGACGATGATCTCGCCGCTCTGGAAGGGCTCGAGCGCGTTCACGCACTTGATGAGCGTGCTCTTGCCCGATCCCGACGGGCCGCACACCACCACGACCTCGCCCTTCTCGACGCGCGTGGTGCAGTCCTTCAGCACCTGGAACTTGCCGTACCACTTGCTGACGTTGCGGAATTCGATCATCGGCATAACTCGGTTCCCTCGAGTCGCCAGCCGTCAGCCGCCAGCCGTCAGCGGCTGCCCTGCGGGCATGATTGCAAGCGTAAAACATCCATGCTGCGGTTTCCTTGTGCGGCCAGCTGCCGGCACCTACGGCCGGTATGAACGACTGCCAACTGGCGGCTGACGGCTGACGGCTTCATCGGGCGATCGCGCCGCGCGCCTGCAGCCGCTTGACGAAGAGAGACGCCGAGTAACATATCAGAAAGTAGACGAGCGCCGCGAAGAGATACATCTCCACGAGCCGCGCGTCGCGTTGCGCCACCTTGCTCGCCGCGCCCATGAAGTCGGTGAGCCCCACCACGTAGACGAGCGACGTGTCCTGGAACAGGATGATGCCCTGCGTGAGCAGAATCGGCACCATGTTGCGGAACGCCTGCGGCAGCACGACCTTCATCATCGACTGCGGGTAGGTGAGGCCGAGCGCGTAGGCGGCCTGCACCTGCCCGCGCGGCACGCTTTGGATGCCCGCGCGTATGATCTCGCAGTAATAGGCGGCCTCGAACATGGTGAACGCGATCAGCGCCGAGTGGAAAGGCCCCAGGCCCGCCGCGTACGGGTCGCCCGTGATGTTTTTCAGCGCTATCGGCACCAGGAAGTAGAACCAGAAGATCACCAGAATGAGCGGCGTGGAGCGGAGCAGGTTTACGTAGGCGCCCGCCGCCGCGGCGAGCGAGACGAAGCCGGAGAGCCTCATCAGGGCGAGCAGGGTGCCGAGAACGACGCCGCCTGCCATCGCGAGGAGCGTCAGCCCGAGCGAGAACAGCATGCCTTCGCCCAGGTAGGGCAGGGTGCGCCGGATGACGTCGAAGTCGAATTCCGCGAACACGGGGCGCCTACTTTCCCGGGGTCCCGATGTAGCCCGGCACGCGCACCCTGCGCTCGACCTCGCGCATGAGCACGGTCACGGCCATGGTGATGAGCACGTAGATCACGGTCGCGACGGTGAACGCCTCGAAAGTCCGGTAGGTGTACTCCGAGATCTGCCGCGCCTGGGCGGTCAGCTCGAGCACGCCGATCGTCAGCGCCACCGAGGAGTTCTTGAAGATGGTGAGGAACTCGGACGTGAGGGGCGGAATGGTGATGCGGTAGGCCATCGGCAGCAGCACGTGGCGATAGGCCTGCGGCAGGGTGAGGCCGATCGCGAGCGCGGCCTCGGTCTGCCCGCGCGGCATGGACTGGATGCCGGAGCGCACCTGTTCGGCGACGCGGGAGGCCGTGTAGAAGCCGAGGGCGAGGACGGCGTTGGTGACTTCCGGCATCGGCATCCCGGTCTTCAGCCAGTCGCCCAGGCGCACGGGCACGATTTCCGGCAGCACGAAGTACCAGATGAACATCTGCACGAGCAGCGGCACGTTGCGGAAGAGCTCGACGTAGGCGGCCGCGGGGGCGCGCAGCACGGCCAGCGGCGCCGTGCGCATCATGCCGAGGGCCGAGCCCACCGGGAAGGCGATGAGCCAGGCGAGGATGGACACCGTCAGCGTCCATTTCACGCCGGAGACGATCCAGTCGAGGTAGATGCCGCCGCCGGAGAATGCCGGCTGGAAGAAAACGTTGAAGTCCATCGGGACCCCGCCTTGCGCCGAGCGCGAAAAAAATCGGGGGACCGGGTCCCCCGACGCTCATCCTCGAGCCATGCGCCGGCCTAGCACTTCATCCGGCCGCAGGGGCCGACGCCCTGGTCGCTCGGGTTCTTTATCAGGCTCTTGAGCTGGTCCGACATCGGCATCTTGAGGTTGATGCCCTTGGGCGGAATCGGCGACTCGAACCACTTGCTGTAGATCTTGTTGATCTCGCCGCTCTTGTAGAGCGCGATCACCGCGCCATCCACCAGTTTCTTGAACCGGGCGTCTCCCTTGCGCGTCATGATCGCGTAGGGGTCGTCCGAGAGGAACGGCCCGATGATGTCGTAGTCGGCGGGGTTGCGCGCGTTGGCGCGCAGCCCGTAGAGCAGCACGTCGTCCATCGGGAAGGCCACGGCGCGCCCGGTTTCGACGGCGAGGAACGATTCGGCGTGATCCTTGGACGGGATGAACTTGATGCCGAGCTTCTTCGCGTCGCTGTAAGCCTTCATCGCGCGCTCGTTGGTCGTGCCCGAGGTGAAGACGACCGTCTTGCCCTTCAAATCGTCGTAGCTGCGGATGCCGGACGATTTCTTGACGATGATCTTGGTGCCCGTCATGAAATAGGTGGGCGCGAACGCGACCTGCTTCTGGCGCTCGACGCTGTTGGTCGTCGAGCCGCACTCGATGTCGATGTTGCCGCCGGTGAGGATGGGGATGCGCGTCTGCGACGTAACGGGCACGAACTCCACCTTCAGATTCGGCATCTTGACTTCCTTCTTGATCGCATCGACCACTTTCATGCAGATGTCGATGGCGTAGCCGACCGGACGCTGCCTGTCGTCGAGGTAGGACAGCGGTATCGACGCGTCGCGATGGCCGATCTTCACTACGCCGGTATCGCGGATCTTCTGGAGAGTGTCCTGCGCGCCGGCTGCGTCGGCGAAGGCAAACCCGGCAAGCAGCGTGCCGGCGAGTGCGTAGAGGCGAAAACGCTTCATGGCGGACTCCGTGGACATGAGAGAAAGAATGGGCTGGACGAAGGTAAGCGGGAATTCAATCTAGCCCAAGGTAGGTGGGTTGTCCAGACCGCGCCCGGACGCATTTGAACGCCGGCCGGCGCGGGATATTCCCGTCTTGTCAGCGGTCTATCGGCGGAGAAGGCGCCCGCCTTGAGTCCACAGCCGTGACCGGTGACCAGGGACCGGTCACCTTTATCAAACTGCCAGGAAGTCCTCCAGAATAGCCGCCAGCTTTTCGGGCTGGTCGTGATGCATCATGTGTCCCGCTTCGTCGAGCTCGATTTCGCGGCAGTCGCGAAAGGCGCCCTTGCGTTCGGCGAGCTGCGCGGGCGTGTCCTTCATGCGCGCGGGAATTTCGGACAGCCTCCCCGACACCAGCAGCACCGGCGCCGTCACGCGCCGCCAGCAGGCGATCGCTTCGTCGATGCGGAACAGGTACGGGTTGACCATCTTGTGGCGCGGGTCGCTCAGGAGCACGACTTCGCCCGCATCGAGCGGCTTTGCCCAGTGCCGAGCGAGAAACGCCGCCTTGTCGGCCGGGAGGCGCGGATTGTTCTTTTGCAGGCGTGCCGCGACGAGCTCGAAGGAGCGGTATGGCCGGAACGTCGGGAGATCCTTGAGCCGGTCCAGCCAGTCCGTGTAGCGCGCGGGCGCCTGGTCGGGCGTGTGCCGCGCCAGCCCCAGGCCTTCCATCGAGATGAGCCGCGACACGCGCCCGGGCCGTATGCCGGCAAAGACGGACGCGATGACGCCGCCCATGCTGTGGCCGACGAGCGTGGCCGGGCCATCCGGCTGGTAACGGTCGAGCAGCGCATCCAGGTCGGCGTAATAGTCGGGAAACCAGTAGCCCGGCTCCCGCGTCCACCCGCTGAGACCGAAACCGCGCCAGTCGGGCGCGATGACATGCCATTCGCGCGAAAACGCGTCCACCAGGAACTGGAATGACGCGGAAACGTCCATCCAGCCGTGGAGCAGAAACAGCTTCGGCGCGGCGGGCTCGCCCCACGTGCGCACGTGGTAGCGGATGCCGCGGATATCGTGGAACTCGGAGTGGCTGGGCTTCATACGAACGGTGAACGGTGAACGGTGAACGGTGAATGGTGAATGGTAACCGACGGGCACTGCGGGCCGGGAGGGCAACGCGGCCCGTCGTCGTGAATTCTCGCACGGCGGGCGCCCGGATCCCGGTCACGAGCCGCAATCCGCGATCCGCGCTTCTCAGGCGCTGGCGGCGGGCCGTAAAATACGGCCCATGTCAGCGCCGTCGTTCGTCCATCTGCGATTGCACAGCGAATACTCGATCGTGGACGGCATCGTCCGGCTGGACGAGGCGGTCGAAGCCGCCGCCGCCGACGGCATGCCGGCGCTGGCGCTGACGGATCTCGCCAACGTCTTCGGGCTGGTCAAGTTCTACCAGGAGGCGCGCGCCGCGGGCATCAAGCCCCTCGTGGGCTGCGACCTGTGGCTCGAGAACGCGTCGGACCGCGACAAGCCCTTCCGCTTTCTGCTGCTGTGCCAGTCGCGCGCGGGTTACCTGCGTCTATGCGAGCTTCTCACGCGCGCCTACCGCGGCAATCAGTACCGCGGCCGGCCGGAACTGAAGAAGGAATGGCTGGGAGAGGGCGGCACCGAGGGGCTGATCGCGCTCTCCGGCGCGCATCACGGCGACGTGGGGCAGGCGCTGGCGGTGGACAATGCGCGCCAGGCGCAGCGGCTCGCGCGCGAGTGGCAGGCGCTGTTTCCCGGGCGCTTCTACATCGAGGTGCAGCGGCTGGGGCAAGGCGCCGCGGTGCTTGGCGCCGCGTCGGTCCCCGTCGAGACCTACGTGCAGCGCGCGCTGCGCCTCGCGTCCGAGCTCAAGCTGCCGGTGGTGGCGACGCACCCGGTGCAATTCGTGAAGCGCGAGGACTACCGGGCGCACGAGGCCCGGGTCTGCATCGCGCAGGGATACACGCTTTCGGACCGGCGCCGCCCGCGGCAGTTCGGGCCGGAGCAATACTTCAGGTCGCAGGCCGAGATGGCCGAGGCCTTCAGCGACATCCCGGAGGCACTGGCGAACAGCGTCGAGATCGCGAAACGCTGCAATCTCGAGATCGAGCTCGGCAAGCACCGGCTGCCCGAGTTCCAGACGCCGGGGGGCGCGAGCCTCGAGGACTACCTGCGCTCACGCGCGGGCGAGGGGCTGGACCGGCGCCTGACGGCGCTCTATCCCGACGCGGGCGCGCGCGAGCGCGAGGCCGCGCGCTACCGCGAGCGGCTTGAGTTCGAGATCCGCACGATCCAGCAGATGGGATTCGCCGGCTACTTCCTGATCGTCGCGGACTTCATCAACTGGGCGAAATCGAACGGCGTGCCGGTCGGGCCGGGGCGCGGCTCGGGCGCGGGCTCGCTGGTCGCCTATTCGCTGGGAATCACCGACCTCGATCCCCTGCGCTACGACCTGCTGTTCGAGCGCTTCCTCAATCCGGAGCGGGTCTCGATGCCGGACTTCGACATCGATTTCTGCCAGGACGGGCGCGATCGCGTGATCGAGTACGTGAAGAGCCGGTACGGCGCGGACAGCGTTTCGCAGATCGTCACCTTCGGCACGATGGCGGCGCGGGCGGTCGTGCGCGACGTCGGCCGCGTGCTCGATCTCTCCTACACGTTCTGCGACCAGCTCGCGAAGCTGATCCCGTTCCAGCCCGGGCGCCACATCACGCTCGCGGACGCGCGCAAGGAGGAGCCCCAGCTGCGGGAGCGCGAGCAGAAGGAGGAGGAGGTGCGCGAGCTGCTGGCGCTTGCCGAGCAGCTCGAGGGCCTCACGCGCAATGTCGGTATGCACGCGGGCGGCGTGCTGATCGCGCCGGGCAAGCTCACCGATTTCTGCCCGCTCTACGCCGCCGACGGCTCCGACAGCGTGGTGTCCCAGTTCGACATGAAGGACGTCGAGGCGGTCGGCCTCGTCAAGTTCGATTTCCTGGGATTGACGACCCTCACCATCCTCGACTGGACATTGCGCTACATCAGGAATCAGGATCGAGGATCGAGGATCGAGGAGAAACCGGGGCAATCCGCTCAATCCTCAATCCTCAATCCTCAATCCTTGAGCCTCGAGGCGATACCGCTGGATGATCCTGCCGCCTACCGGATATTCTCGTCGGCCGACACGACCGGGATATTCCAGTTTGAATCGCGCGGCATGCGCGATCTGCTGACGCGCGCCAAGCCGGACCGCTTCGAGGACCTCGTCGCGCTGGTCGCGCTCTACCGGCCGGGCCCGATGGAGCTGATCCCCGAGTTCGTGCGCCGCAAGCAGGGCGGTCGCGTCGATTACCCGGACCCGCGCGTGGAGCCGATCCTGAAGCCCACCTACGGGATCATGGTGTACCAGGAGCAGGTGATGCAGATCGCGCAGGTGATCGGCGGCTACAGCCTCGGCGGCGCCGACCTGCTGCGCCGCGCGATGGGCAAGAAGCTGCCCGAGGAGATGGCCCAGCACCGCACGAGCTTCGTCGAGGGCGCGGCGAAGAACGGCATCAGCGCGCGCAAGGCGCACGAGCTGTTCGACCTGATGGAGAAATTCGCGGGCTACGGTTTTAACAAATGCGTCGTGGGCTCGACGCAGGTGCACGATGCACGGACCGGCGCACGATGGACCGTGCGCGAGCTGTTCGACATCCGCCATAACCTGGATGTGTCCGTGCACGCGCTCGGTGACGATTGGCGTTTGCGCTCACGTCCCGTGCGTGACGTGGTATGGAATGGCAGGCGTCCGACGTTTGAGCTGCGCACGGCACTTGGCCGGCGTATCGTCGCGACGGATAACCACCCGTTCCGAGCGCTTGATGGTTGGGTCGAGTTGCGCGAGCTTGCGGCGGGTGATCGCATTGCCGCGCCCCGGGCGCTCGAGGTGACGACGCAAGGTCGCTGGCCGGAGCACGAGCTGGTGGTGCTTGGCGGATTGCTCTCGGAAGGAAACACCTGCCACCCGACCTGCCTGTACTTCCACAACAATGATGCGGACCTGATCGCTGATTTCGCGCAGGCCGCGGCTCGCTTCCCGGATACGGTTGCTCGGGTTGCGACCCGCGCCGACGGGCGTATGGAGGTGTGTCTGTCCACCGGGCGCGACACGCGCTTCAGGAAAGGGCAGCGACCGTGGAACGCCACTGACGGCAATACCGCGCTTGCGGACGATGGTTTGCCGGCTCGCAGCGGCGTGTTCTCGTGGGCGCGGCGGCTGGGACTGCTTGGGCTGCGCGCTACGCAAAAGCGCGTGCCTGGTGCGGCATTCATGCTGGCGGACGACGACATCGCGTTGTTGCTTGGGCGCATGTGGTCCGGGGACGGTTTCTTCATCGGCCCATCGAATACCGTCCCGTACTACGCGACCAGCTCGGAAGGTCTGGCACGCGACGTGCAGGACCTGCTGTTGCGGCTTGGCATTGTCTCCCGCATCCAGATCAAGCAGTTCAACTATCGGGGCGGAAAACGTGCTGGCTATGCGGTCTATCTGCTGGGTGAGGACAGCGTGCGTCGGTTTATCCTGCAAGTCACGCCGCATTGCGTCGGACGCGATAGACAGATCGGAATGTTGAAGGGCCGCCGGGAAACCCTGGGGAACGGCATCAGCAGCAAGGACACGGTTCCGGCGGTGGTGCGCTGTCGCATCGATGCGGCGCGCCTCAAATCGGGCCAGACATGGCGCGCGGTGGAAACTCGAAGCGGGATGTCGGTCAGGGAACTCTACGGAAACGGGTCGTTCGGAAAGCGTGGTTTCCGTCGTTCTACCATTGGCAAGCTTGCCTCGTTCCTCGACGATGCAGCGCTGCGCGATTTGGCCGCATCGGACGTTTACTGGGATACGGTGGTTGAAATTGTGCCACGTGGTATCGAGGACGTGTACGATCTCGAAATTGAGGGAGACCACAATTTTGTGGCCGACGGCTTGATCGTGCACAATTCGCACGCCGCCGCCTACGCGCTGGTCGCCTACCAGACCGCGTGGTTCAAGGCGCATCACGCCGCGGCGTTTCTCGCGGCCAACCTGTCGGCGGTGATGAACGATACCGACAAGGTCAAGCCCTTCGTCGACGACGTGCAGGCGCACGGGATCGCGCTGCTCCCGCCCGACGTCAACGCCTCCGGTTATCGTTTCGAGCCGGTACCCCTCCTCTCATCCCCTCCTTCCCAAGGGGGGGAAGCAAAGGGGGGCGCCATCCGCTACGGCCTCGGCGCGATCAAGGGCACGGGAGAGGCGGCAATCGAGTCCATTGTCGCGGCGCGCCGCGAGGGACCGTACCGGGACCTGTTCGACTTCTGCCACCGCGTGGACAAGCGCCTGGTGAACCGGCGAGTCGTCGAGTCCCTGATCCGCGCGGGCGCATTCGATTCACTCAGCGACCACCGGGCGAGCCTGCTGGCCTCGGTCGGCCTGGCGCTCGAGAGCGCGGAGCAGGCGAGCCGCGCGGCCAACCAGGTCAGCCTGTTCGGCGACCTCTCGGAGCCCGCGAACCGCGTCGCGCCCGTCGCCGTGCCGCGCTGGGGCGCCAAGGAGAAGCTGCAGAACGAGAAGCTCGCGCTGGGGTTCTACCTCAGCGGGCACCTCTTCAACGTCTTCCGCGACGAGGTGCGCGGCTTCGCCCGCACCCGCATCGCCGATCTTGCCTCGCTGTCGCCGAACGATTACTCGGGCCGCACCTACTGGATCGCGGGCATCGTGATGGGGATGCGCACCCTGAACACGTCGAGCGGGCGGATGGGCGTCGTCACGCTCGCCGACGACTCGGAGTCGAACGAGGTGGTGTTCTTCGGCGAGATCTTCGACCGCTTCCGCCAGAAGATCCGCGAGGACGAGTTGCTCGTGCTGGAAGTGCAGCTGCGGGCGCGAAGCAGCGGGCGCACGGTCAACGGCGAGTACGAAAGCGGCGCCGACCTGCGCGCCAGCATCCGGGCGGTCAACGCGCTCGACCTGGCCGAGGCGCGCAACCGGTTTGCGCGCGGCGTGCGGCTCACCTGCAACGGCGCGTCGAACGGCGGGCGGCTGCGGGACCTGCTCGCGCCGTACCGCAGCGGCAAGTGCCCGGTGTCCGTCGTGTACGCCAACCGCGGCGCATCCTGCGAGATCGATCTCGGCGACGCCTGGCGAGTCAATCTCAACGACGACCTGATCCATTCCCTGACCGAGTGGCTGAGCCCGGAGAACGTTCGCATCGTCTACACCGATTCGGTGACCCGTGACCGGTAGCGCGAGCCGCCAGCCGCGCGCCGCAATCCGCGCGGTTGCGGCAGCAGCGCTGATGCTGCTG
>Ga0326597_10006361_pt1 | contig 16195 bp, 17 predicted proteins | sample RVTome_12_FD_203789 | JGI IMG/M metagenome (GOLD analysis project Ga0326597, IMG submission 203789) | Soil microbial communities from uranium-contaminated site in the Upper Colorado River Basin, Wyoming, United States - RVT100D185 | ecosystem: Environmental > Terrestrial > Soil > Contaminated >...
CGATCAGGGCGATGTCATCAGCTATAGCGCGTCGCGCGCGGATGGCGCTGCGCTGCCCGACTGGCTGTCGTTCGATGCGGTGTCCAGGACTTTCTCCGGCACCCCTGCAGAGTCCGACGCCGGCCCGTTCGATGTGCGCGTGACGGCGACCGATTCTGCCGGCGCGGCGGCGAGCGACGAGTTCCGCATTACGGTGATCGGCAGCGGCGCCGCTGGCGAGCACCTCGTGGGATCGAATGGCGCCGATACGCTGGTGGGCACGCGCCATGCCGACGTGCTCGAGGGGCGCAAGGGGAACGATCTCCTCCTCGGGCTCGCGGGCGACGACGTGTACCTCTACGAGAAGGGCGATGGCCACGACCTGATCATCGAATCGGGGGGGCTCGACCGGCTGCGTTTTGGCGAGGGCATTGGCGAGCGCGACGTGGCCGTCCTGCGCCGGCACGGCGACCTGGTGCTCAAGGTGAAGGGCGAGCATGGCAGCGTGACGGTGAAAAACTGGTTTCTCGCCGACAACAAGCGCGTCGAGCGGGTGGAGTTCGCCTCGGGCGGCGCCTGGGACGAGTCCGATCTGCGCGCGCGCGCCGGTCTTTGGCACGGCGACGGCTGGTTCGACGCTCCTGCGCATGGGCACGATCACGATCATCGCGATGGGCCGCGCGATGACGGAGGACACGGCCGGCCCGCGCGGCGTGACGATGACGGGCACGAGCTGCGCAACGCCGACGATGCGATCGAAACTCGACTCGAGCGCGCCGCGCACTTCGATTTCAGCGCGCTCGCCGAGCACCTGGCCCGCGGCGCCGGAGATGCCGCCGCCGCGATGAGCACGGAGCGCATCGCAAGTCGGTGGGACTCGATCCTTCGGGCGATGGGGCTGCTCGCGCAGGACGACGAGGATGCGGGACGCGGCTGGGATCGCGGCCGCGACGAGGAGGCGGGCGCGGACCGCTGGCATGACGCGAGCGGCTGGGGCCATCCCGGCTCGACCGGACAGCGCGCCGGCGTCGCCGGCCTGCGCAGCTTTGCCGGCCTGGCCGAGGGCTTCAGGAGCCTCGGGTGAGCGCCGACGCGCGCCCGGCCGAATTCCGCCCCGCGATCGTGCGCCTGCGGGAAGCGCCCCCGGGCCCGCTCGGCCGCGCCATCCTGTGGGCGATGCTCGTCTTCTTCGCCGCGCTGCTCGGCTGGTCCGCGATCGGGCGCCTCGACATCGTGGCCGTGGCCGACGGCAAACTCGTACCGGAGACTTACCTCAAGATCGTGCAGCCGGCCGACGCGGGCGTGGTGAAGGAGATCCTCGTTCGCGAAGGCGAGCTCGTGAAGGCGGGCCAGGTGCTGATGCGCATGGACGCCGCGATCTCGGAATCGGACCTGCGCTCGCTTACCGCCGAGTTCCATGGCCGGCGCCTCGCGCTGCGCCGTATCGATGCGCAGCTCGCGGGGCTGGCATTCACGAGGCGCGCGGACGATCCGGCGGAGCTCTATGCGCGGGTCGAGGCGCAGTACGCCGCCAATCGCCGCGCCTACGAGAACGCGCTGGCGCAGGAGCGCGCATCGCTCGACAAGGCACATCACGAGCTGCGCGCGGCCGCGGAAGTGCGCGACAAGCTCTTGCAGGTGCTGCCTCACTACCGCAGCCAGGAAGCCGCCTACGCGAAGCTCGCGCAAGACGGCTTCGCCGGGCGGCTTCTGTACACCGATAAGCAGCGTGAGCGCATCGAGAAGGAGCAGGACCTGCGCGCGCAGGAAGCGCTCATCGAGTCGGCCAACGCGACGATCGCGCAGCAGGAGTCGCGCATCGCGCAGATCACGGCCGACTACCGCCGCCAGCTGCAGGGCGAGCGCGTGGACGTGGCGATGCAGCTCGAGCGCTCGGGCCAGGAGCTCGCCAAGCAGTCGCACCGGCACGCCTTTCTCGATCTGCGCGCTCCGGCCGACGGCCACGTGAAGGATCTCGCTACGCACACTATCGGCACCGTGGTGAGCCCGGGCACCATCCTCATGACGCTCGTGCCGAAGGACGAGGTGCTGCGCGCGGAAGTGTGGGTGAAGAACGACGACATCGGCTTCGTGCGCGAGCGCCAGAGCGTGAAGCTGAAGCTCGCGGCGTTCACGTTCCAGAAGTACGGGATGCTGGATGGCACCGTGGCGCAGGTCAGTGCGGATGCCGCGGCGGAAGGCGCGCCGGCTGCGGCGGGATCGGCGGGTGCCCCGCGGCCCGCGGTCGAGGCGCTCGCTTACCGCACGCTCGTCAACCTGGAGAGCCAGAGCCTCGAGGCCGACGGCGTGCGCCACCGCCTTTCGCCCGGCATGCACGTCTCCGCCGAGATCCACCTCGGCACCCGCACCATCCTCGAGTACGTGCTCTCGCCGGTGCAGAAGGCCTGGCACGAGGCGGGGCGGGAGCGCTGAGGGGGCCTGTCCCCATTTGCAAGGGCGATCTGTTGCTACATTCCGCCCGAGGCGCTGGGGAACGAACCCGCGACGCCTGGAGGATCCGCCGGCACCCGGGGTACCGGGACGGGGCGATCCTGATAGATTGCGCACCATGGCGGGCGCAGCCGAGCAGGTCTTAGGGATCGTAATCTCGTCCGAAGTCATTCCGGCGCGCGCCGGCTGGAGCCGCGAGCTCTCGCGCGGCCAGGTGCTGCGCATCGTCGATCTCGAGGGCCGCCAGGCGGTGGATTTCCTCTGCTACAACGCCCGCGACTACGAGGATCGCTATGCGGCCGCCGACACGATGAAGATCAACGGCGGCATCTTCATCCGCAAGGGCACGGTGCTCTACTCGGTGAACTGCAATCCCCTGTTCACCGTGGTGGAGGACACCTGCGGATTCCACGACACGATCGGCGGCTGCTGCTCCTCGGCGCTCAACCGGCGGCGCTACGGCAAGCCGGGCGACCCCAACTGCCGGCAGAACTTCCTCGACCAGCTCGACCGCTACGGCATGGGGCCGCGCGACATGGTCGCCAACCTGAATTTCTTCATGTACGTGCCGGTCGCCGCCGACGGCGCCATGGACATGGGGCCGAGCATTTCCAAGCCCGGCGACCATGTCGACCTGCGAGCCGAGATGGACGTGCTCGCGGTGATCTCCAATTGCCCGCAGATGAACAACCCGGTCAACGACTTCAACCCGACGCCGGTGCGGGCGATCATCTATCAGCCGTAGCGGGCATTGGCGTCAGTCCCCATTTACCCGTGCGCGCGGATGAACTCCCGCACGCGCGGGAAGATCATCTCGCGCCACTTTCTGCCGCTGAAGATGCCGTAGTGCCCGACGCGCGGCGCGAGGTAGTGCGCGCGGCGCGCCTTGTCGATGTTCAGGCACAAAAGATGCGCGGCCTCGGTCTGGCCGTTGCCGGAGATGTCGTCGAGCTCGCCCTCGATGGTGAGCAGCGCCGTGTCGCGGATGGCCTGCGGCCGCACGAGGCGCTCGCGCACGAACATGCGGCCCTTGGGCAGCGCGAAGTCCTGGAACACCGCCTTCACGGTGTCGAGGTAGTACTCGGCGGGCAGGTCGATCACCGCGTTGTACTCGTCGTAGAAATCGCGGTGGCGTTCGGCCGACTCGTCGTCGCCTTGCAGCAGGTGATTGAAGTAGTCGGTGTGCGCGTTCAAGTGCCGGTCCGGGTTCATGGCGACGAAGCCGAGGTGCTGCAGGAAGCCGGGGTAGACGCGGCGGTGGTAGCCCGGGTACTTGGCGGGCACGCGGTGGATGACATGGCGCTCGAACCAGGAGAGCGGCCGCGTCGTGGCGAGGTTGTTGACGGCGGTGGGGCTCTTGCGCGCGTCGATCGGCCCGCCCATCATCACCATGGTCCGCGGCGGGTGCGGCTCGCGGCTTTCCGCCATCAGCGCGATCGCGCAGAGCACGGGCACCGTGGGCTGGCACACGGATATGACGTGCGCGTCGGGCGAGAGCAGGCGGATGAACTCGCGGATGGTGTCGACGTAGTCGGCGAGGTGAAACGGCCCGGCGGCGAGCGGCACCCTGCGCGCGTCCACCCAGTCGGTGATCCACACGTCGTGCTCGGCGAGCAGCGTTCTGACCGTGTCGCGCAGGAGCGTCGCGTGGTGGCCGGAGAGCGGCGCCACGACCAGCACTTTGGGCACCGCACGCGTGCGGGGCGCGACGGGCTTGAAATGCAGCAGCTTGCAAAAGGGCTTGTCGAGCGCGACCTCGATGTCGGCGCCGGCGATGCGCCACTCGGGCTTTTCGTAGCGCTGCGTGACGCGCAGGAAAAGCTCGTTCGAGGCGGCGAGCTGCTTGGCAAGCGGCTGATCCACCCAGGGCATGAAGGGGTGGGCAAACCAGCCCCGCTGCGCTTGCGCGATCAGGCGGAAGGGCGTGAGCCAGGCGTGCTGCGCTTCGTACAGGCTGTAGAGCATCGAGCAGCTCCCAATGCCGTGGTAACCAGGTGGTTATAGCAGGTTTGCGGCGCTGCCGCATTCGCGGAAATCACAGGGGAAACGTATGCTTAGCCGGTGCGGATCCTGCTCCGGGCGGCCTTTGCGGCATTAGTGCTCATCGTCCTCGCGGTGGCCGGCGGCTATTTCCACCTGCGCCGGTCCCTGCCCCTCGAAGAAGGGGAGGTCCGCCTCGCCGGCCTCGCCAGGCCCGTAGAGGTGCTGCGCGACGCCTACGGCGTGCCGCACATCAGCGCGCAGAGCTTCGCCGATGCGGTGTATGCGCTCGGCTACGTGCACGCGCAGGACCGGCTCTGGCAGATGGAGGTCAACCGGCGTACCGCGGCGGCGCGCCTCGCCGAAGCCTTGGGCGAGGGCGCGCTCGAGGCCGACCGGTTCCTGCGCACGATCGGGATCCGGCGCGCGGCGCAAGCGAACCTCGGCAATCTCGACGCCGCGACGCGCAGCCTGCTTGAATCCTACGCCGCGGGCGTGAACGCCTTTCTCGCGTCGAAGCCCGTCCTGCCGATCGAGTTCTGGATGACGGGCGTCAGTCCCGAGCCCTGGACGCCGGCCGATTCGCTCGGCTGGGTGAAGATGATGGCCTGGGACCTCGGCGGCAACTGGAGGAGCGAGCTCCTGCGCCTGCGCCTGTCGAAGACGCTGCCCAACGCGCGCCTGCACGAGCTCCTGCCGCCCTATCCCGGCGAGACCTACCCCGAGCTCCCGGACCTGCGCCAGCTCTACGGCGGCCTGGAGCGCGACACCGTGCGCCTTGCAAACGGAAACAGCCTCGCGAATGGGGACAGACCCCAATATTCAATAACGGGGTCTGTCCCCATCCACAGCGCAGGCCTTGGCTCGAACAATTGGGTTGTCTCCGGCGCGAAGAGCGCCACCGGCAAGCCGCTGCTCGCCAACGACCCGCACCTCGCGCTCAGCGCGCCCTCCGTGTGGTACTTCGCGCAGATCTCCGCGCCCGGCATCGAGATGATCGGCGCGACGATGCCGGGCGTGCCGGCGGTCGTCCTCGGGCACAACACCCACATCGCCTGGGGCGCGACCAATACCGGCCCGGACGTACAGGACCTCTACCTCGAGCGCCTCGACGGCGCGGGCGACTACCTCACCCCCGAAGGCCCGCGCCCCTTCAAGGTGATCGAGGAAGTGATCAAGGTGAAGGGCGCACCCGACGTGCGGCTGCAGGTGCGCGTGACGCGCCACGGCCCGGTGATCTCGGACGTCTCGCGCGCGGCGCTCGCCGCCGCGCCGCGCGGCCACGTGGTCGCGTTCCAGTGGACGGCGCTGCGCGAGGACGACCTCACCATGCAGTCGGCGCTGAAGCTCGCGCACGCGCGCGACTGGCCGGGCTTTCTCGCGGCGCTGCGCGACTACCACTCGCCGCAGCAGAATTTCGTCTACGCCGACACCGCAGGCAACATCGGCTTCGTCGCGCCGGGGCGCGTGCCGGTGCGCAAGCCCGCGAACGATTTGATGGGCATGGCGCCGGCGCCCGGCTGGCTGGCGAAATACGACTGGGCGGGCTTCATTCCCTTTGCCGAGCTGCCGCACGCCTACAACCCGCCAAGCGCCCAGGTGGTGACCGCCAACCACCGCATCACGCCGCCAGGCTACCCGCACTTCATCTCCAGCGACTGGCAGCCGCCCTACCGCGCGCGCCGCATCGCCGAGCTCCTGCGCGCGCTGCCGACGCACTCCATCGGCAGCTTCGCGCGCGTCCAGGGCGACGTCGTGTCGCTGCCCGTGCGCGAGCTGCTGCCGCGGCTGCTCGCCGTGCAGCCGGCGAGCGACGAGGGCCGGCGCGCGCTGCAGCTCCTCGCCGGCTGGGACGCGTCGATGGGCGCCGAGCGCGCCGAGCCGCTCATCCTGTGGGCATGGTGGCGTGAATTCTCGCGCGCCATCTACGGCGACGAGCTGGGCGAGGCGCAGCGCGGCAACTGGCACGCGCGCGCGCCCTTTCTCAGCGCCGTGCTCACCGACCGCGACGGCCAGGGGCGCTGGTGCGACGACGTGCGCACGCGCGAGGCCGAGAGCTGCGACGCGGTGCTCGCGGCGGCGCTCGATGCCGCCCTTGCCGACCTGCGCGAGCGCTACGGCGGCGACATGACGGCGTGGCGCTGGGGCACGGCGCACGCCGCGCACCACGCGCACCGGCCGTACGGGCGCGTGCCCTGGCTCGCGCGGTGGTTCGACATCACCGTGGCCTCGCCGGGTGACGCGTACACGGTGAACGTGGGCAGGAACCGCATGGAGGACGAAGCGCGGCCGTTCGCCAATACCCACGCGGCGAGCCTGCGCGCGATCTACGACCTCTCGGACCTCGACAACTCGCTCTACATCCACTCCGGCGGGCAGTCGGGGAACATCTTCTCGGCGCACTACAAGTCGTTCAGCGAGGCGTGGTCGCGCGTCGAGTACATCCCGATGGTGGCGGACAGGAAGAAAATCGAGGCGGCGGGGGTGAAGCGCTTGCTGCTGACGCCGGTTAAATAGGGACCCCCATTTATTGCTTGCGCAGCGCGAGGTAGAGAGCGAGCGCGGCGAAGGCGAGGAACCAGGCGAGCGACCACTCGGCGATCGACAGCCCGAGAAGCGTCCAGTGCACCTCCGCGCACTGCCCGGAGCCGCGCAGCAGCAGCTGCAGCGTGCGCCCGAGCGGCAGGTTCTCCATCATGTAGAACAGATCCGGCCCGCAGGCCGGCACCTGGTCGGGGGGCAAATGCTGCAGCCACACGTGGCGCACGGCGGTGACGATACCGCCCGCCGCAAAGGCGAGCGCGCCGATCGCATAGGCGATCGCGCCCTTTCGCCCCGGGCCGTGCAGCGCGCCGGCCGCGAACACGATCAGGATCGCGTAGTAGAAGCCGCGCTGCAGGAGGCAGAGCGGGCAGGGATCCTGGCCCTCGAAGTACTGCAGGTAGTAGCCGGAGGCGAGAAGCGCCGCGCACATCAGCGCGCCCGCCGCGGCTATCTGCCGAAAAGACAGCTTGGACAAAGATGTCATTGAAATACTCATGCGCGAGAGCAAGTTACCATGGAATCGCCGGCGCTTCCGGGAGGATGCTCGGATACGCGCCGCGACTACGGAAGCGCGGACCGTACGCGTTTTAACCGGACACTACCGGGACGGACCGCATTCGCGACGCCTTCAGGACCCGCGCTTCAGCGGCCGGTTGACGGCGATCTTCCAGCGCCCGCTCATCTCGCCCGGCGCTTGCGTCGAGGCGGGGTCGAGGAGCTTCACCGTCTTCGCGTCCTGCGCGAATTTGTCGAGCGCTCTTGCCTGCGCCTCGTGGCCCGCGAGCTCGAGCAGGTACCCGAGGCGCCGCACGGCGGAGCTCTCGAAGTCGCGCGCGAGCGGAGCGAGCCTGCGAGCGAGCGCTTTTGCGCCGAGGTCTCTGGTGATTTGCGCCACCGCGCTGATGCCGCCCGCTTTGTGGAACCAGCGCGCGCAGTCGAGGAGCGTGAGCTCTATTCCTGCGGCCTTGGCGATGCCGGTGTCGGACTTCAGTTCCGCGAGCCACTCGGGCCGGTTGGTCCTCGTGAATGTGGTGTGGGGTTGGTTGATGAACTCGAGCTTGTGGCGGCCGGCGGCGAAGTCGCGCAGCGGTTTCGGGACGATGAGCTGGAAGTCTGTCGTTGCTTGCGTCGCGCCGTGGAACTGCGCCGCGGTGAGGAGCGAGACGCGGTAGTCGATCTTCTGGTGCTTCATGAGCGCGTGGATCCAGCGCGCCGGTTCGGGGGCGCCCAGCTGCCGGTCCTCGGGGGTGAGGATCAGGTAGAAGCCGTGGCGCGGGTTGGCGAGGCGGCCCTTGCGGATGAGTTGGCTGAGCGCCGCGGTGAGGGAGTCTGCGGGGAGGGTACGGAGGGCGTCTTCGCGGGTGAAGTAGATGCGGCCGCGGCAGAGGCGGTGGGCGAGGAAGGCGTCGAGGGTGGACATGGCCCCCGAGCTTAGCCGAGGGCGAGCTTTTCCAGCGTGCGGAAAACTGCCTCCGTGTCGCCGTTCGGCGCGCGCGTGTATTCACCGGGCGCGGACTTCGTGCCGCATAGGAGGTGGACGTCGGACTCCGCCGGGCCGATGTACAGGATCGGTTTTCCGGAGTCGATGCAGCCGTAGACCTTGGAGGGAAGCACGTAGCCCCAGAATTGCTCGCGCAGGGTGATGAGGTGCGCGTCGGGGGTGACGAGGAGGCTCGCGAGCTCCGCCAGGGGGACAGGGTGCGTGCGGTGGAAGGGAAGCTTTTCGGCCTCGAGCGCGCGCTGCAGCGTCTCGGCCGTCGCGCCGGTGGCGTTGAGCCAGAGCGCAACCTTGGCGCTGCCTTCGCGGTGATGCCTGCGGTAGCCTGCGAGGAACGTCTCGTGGTCGTGGGCGACGCCGAAGTTGCCCGAGTAGAGGAGGATCTTTTTGCCGTCGAGCGCCGCGGGCCTGGGCAGCGGCTCGACCTCCGGCGCCACCTCCAGGGGTGAAGTGTCGCGGCGCAGGCTGATCCTCTGCGCGGAGATACCCATCTCGAGCAACCTGCGCCGCTGGTCTTCGCCCAGCACTTCGATCTTGTCTACGCGGCGGCGCCAGAAGTTCGTCAACCACTGCAGCGCGCCCAGGTACCAGGGCGTGCGGCCGAGCTCCGCGATCAACGCCTCCGGGAAGAAGTCGGTGATGCGGTAGGTGAGTTCGCGGCGCAGCAGCAGGTTGAGCGGGGCGACGACGTGCAGCAGGAACGGCGGGCTGCCGGTGAACATGAGCTCGCGGCAGCGCCGGATCTCCGGGAATGCACGACAGACGAGGCAGACGTTGGTCCTGAACGTCCACCAGGCGCGCCCGCGCAGGCGCGCGCCGTCGTAGGTCGGCGCATGCAGCCTGACGATCCTCAGCTTGTCGCCGCCGATCGATTCCTGCTCGACGAAGCTGGCGTCGCTGGTCAGTCCGTAGAGGACTACGTCTTCGCCGCCGCTGGCGCGCTGCCTTGCGTACTGGAGGGCGTACTGGCCCGCGGCGCCGAAGTCCGGGGGAAGCCAGCCGCAGAGGAAGACCAGGCTCCTCACGGGTCCTGTATGCGCACGATGTAGTACCTGCCCATGGCCAGCACGTCCATGCGCGTGCGCAGGAAACAATCCGGCGCCTCTTCGGGATCGCACACCGCGGGCTCGTTTTCGTCGAACGAGGTGTTCAGCGCCATGGGGCCACTTCTCTCAGCCCATCATCTCGTACCGGGCGCCGACCTTGTCGTAGGCGGCCGCCGCCCGCCGATCGCGGGTGAGGAGCGGTGCCGCCCAGTGCTTCGCCGTGGCGGCGATGAGGGCGTCGTAGATCGCGCCGCCGGACACCTCAGCAGCGGCCATGGCGCGCAGCAGCGCGCGGTACTCGCCCCCGGGGAGCGTCAGCGGCGATCAACGCCGGGTTTTCTCGAGCGTGTCGCGGACGATGTCATCGGTGAGCTTGGGCAGGGCTTTGGGCACGACCACGCGGCCGGCGGCGTCAATGGTGGTTTTCATGGCAGAAGTCTACCATTGCGGGATGTCGCGTTCCCCCGCCCGGCCGCGAACGCCACTTGTATTCAAGCCGTTCCTGGCGGAACTGCGGCACCGGTGCCGGAAAAATGGTCTGTCCCCATTTGACCGACAAACCCCCGCAGCGCCGCGACCAGCGCGGTGATGTTCTCGCCCGCGACGTTGTGCCCGGCGTCCACCTCGAGCACGCGGACGAGCGGGTTCGCGGCCTTCACCTTCTGCAAGGTCTCCGCGGCGCAGAGCGCCGAGCGCGTGCCGCGGATGACGAGCGCAGGCATGCGCAGCCGCGCGAGCGCCTTCCACATGTCCACGCGCGGCTTCGCCGGCGCCCCCGCGGCGAGCGTCCGGCGCGCCTGGTCGCGAAACCAGGTGTCGCGCTTCACGGCGTAGCCGCCTTCGACCTTGAGGAGGTACGCGGCGAAGCGCACGCGCGCCTCGCGCGGGGCCTTGAAGTGCGCCATGGCGGCGTCGATGGAAGCGAACACGTCCGGCACCGCGGCGACGGTTTCCGCCGCGCGCAGCAGGCCCGCGCCCGCGTACTCGGGTGCGTAATCGACGAGCGCGAGCCCGGCGACGCGCCGCGGCTGGCGCGAGGCGAAGTAGCAGGCGTTGCGCGCGCCCATCGAGTGGCCCACGACGATCGCTTTCCGCCAGCCGAGGTGATCGAGCAGCGCGCCGATGTCCCCCGCCATCGCCGGCACCGAGTAGTCGTCCGACCAGTCCGAGTCGCCGAAGCCGCGCATGTCGAGGCACGCCGCCTCGCGCCCGAGGGCGGAAGCGACCGGCACCCAGTCGTAGGAGAAGAACGACATTCCGTGCACGAAGACGAGGGGGACGGACCCGGGGACGGACCTTTGGGTCTGTCCCCTCAGCCCCCTCAGCCTTGGCCTGCCGCTGTTCACGAGCCGGTAGGCGAGCTGCAGCTCCCCCGACTTGAAGTGCCTGACGCTCACTGGGCGGACGGATCGAGCGCGGGCAGCTCTCTCAGCCGGGCGTTGATTTCGCCCAGGTTCCTGTCCTGCCGGTGCCTGAGGAACACCGTGAGCAGGATCTCGCCCTCGTTCGCCATGCGCCACCTCCCGGCGGCAAAAGTAGCACGGAACCAGTTGACGCCGATGCGCGATTGGCACCATGCTTTCGCTGCCGAAAGCGGGGCATACTGCAACGTCGGGACTCTGGGAGGAGGCGGGCATGAAGCGGATGACGGCGGTTATCACGGGAATTCTGCTGGTCGGCGCGGGGCTCGCCGGCTGCGCCACCGGGCCCGCGGCCGGGGGCTGGATCACGCTCTTCGACGGGCGCGACACGAAGCAGTGGTACGACATCGGCGGTGGCAATTGGCGCATCGAGGCGGGCGTGCTCGTGGCCGACGGCAAGAAGGGCAAGGACAACGCCTTTCTCGTCACCAACGGTTTCTACAGGGACTTCCAGCTGAAGGCGGAATTCTGGGTGAGCGACGACGCCAACAGCGGCATCTACTTCCGCTGCGGCAACCCCGAGGTGATCAACGACAAGGTGTGCTACGAGGCGAACATCTTCGACCAGCGCAAGGACCCGACCTATGGCACCGGAGCCCTGGTGCACATCGTCAAGGTCGACCCGATGCCCAAGGCGGGCGGCAAGTGGAACACCTACGACATCACGGTGAAGGGTGATCACGTCGTGCTGGTGCTGAACGGCCAGAAAACGGTCGACGTGCGCAACAAGGCCTTCAGCGACGGACGCATCGCGCTGCAATACGCCGCCGGCGTCGTCAAGTTCCGCAAGGTGCAGATTCGCCCGCTGTAGCGTTTGGGGACAGACTCCATTCGACGGCGCGCGCCCACCGGGCCGCGGCAGGCGTGCGGCGGCGGGAAGCATTCGGCTAATATGCCGCCATGCAACGCGTGCCCAACGCCGAGTTCCCGCCGGAGCTGAAGAGGCGCCTCGAGGAGCTCTGGGGCACGCCGCCCAACCTGTACCGGGCGCTCGGCAACCACGCGCCGCTCGCCGCCGCCTGGACCGAGTTCGCGCGCGCCATCCGCTACGAGAGCCGCACGCCGCGACGGCTGCGCGAGCTCGTGATCCTGCGCGGCGCGCAGCTCATGCGCTCCGAGTACGAATGGGCGCAGCACCTGAGGATGGCGCGCCAGGCCGGCGTGCGCGAGGCGCAGATCGCGGCGCTCGCGCTGTGGCGCGACTCGGGTGAGTTCGACGCGACGGAAAAGGCGGCGCTGCTGCTGGCCGAGGCGGTGACCCGGGCCGACGTCACGGACGAGGTGTACGCGGCGGCCGCGCGGCACTTCGACCACGCCACCTACGTCGAGCTCGCGCTCACCGCGGCGTTCTACGCCATGGTGGGCCGCATGCTCGAGGCGATGCGCGTCCAGCTCGAGCCCGAGTTCCGCGACTACGCGCCCCAGCTGCCCTGACCCGCGTGAGCCCGGCGGCGCCGCGCCAGCACCGCTACTACGAGTTCGTGATGGCGGCGTTCGTCACCGTGCTGATCTGCGCCAACCTGATCGGGCCGGCGAAGATCTCGCAGGTGGAGCTGCCGATCGTCGGCACCCTCGTGTTCGGCGCGGGGGTGCTGTTCTTCCCGATTTCGTACGTCTTCGGTGACATCCTCACCGAGGTGTACGGCTACGCGCGCGCCAGGCGCGTGATCTGGGCGGGCTTCGGCGGGCTCGCCTTCGCCTCGGTCATGGCGTACGTGGTGGTGGCGCTGCCGCCGGCGCCGTTCTGGAACAATCAGCAAGCTTATGAAATCGCATTCGGCCAGGCCTGGAGGATCGCCGGCGCGTCGATGATCGCGTATTTCTGCGGCGAGTTCGTCAATTCGTTCGTCCTCGCCAGGATGAAGGTCCTCACCGCCGGCAAATGGCTGTGGACGCGCACCATCGGCTCGACGATCGCCGGCGAAGCGGTGGACTCGGCGCTGTTCTATCCGCTCGCCTTCTACGGCACGGGCATCATCCCGGACGCCAAGCTCCCCGCGGTGATGGCGTTCCAGTTCGCCGCCAAGGTGCTGGTCGAAGTGGCGTTCACGCCGCTCACCTACGCGATCGTGGGGCGCCTCAAGCGCGCCGAGCACGAGGACTATTACGACCGCGACACGAACTTCACGCCGTTCAGCCTCAGGACATAGCGACAAAATCCGGCCGTGGTCCCTATTTACGTTCGTAGACCCAGCGCAGCAGGGCGTCGTTCGCGGCTTCGGCGTCGGGTGCGTTGGGGTGGTTCATCAGCATGACGACGATCTGGCGGCGGCCCTTCGCGTCGAGGAGGTAGCCGGCCATCGCGCGCGCGTCCGACAGCAGCCCCGTCTTCATGTGCGCTTGGCCGGCGACCGGCTCGCCGCGCAGGCGCTTTCTCATGGTGCCGTCGAGCGCCGCGAGCGGCAGCGAGGCGAGGTACTCGGGCATCACCGCGCTCTTCCAGGCCGCCTGCAGCAGCGCGGCGAGAGTCGCGGCGCTCGCGCGATCGGTGCGCGAGAGGCCCGCGCCGTTCTCGATGGAGAGCCCGGGCGCGGCGATGCCCTTCATGTATAGCCAGTGGCGCAGGACCTCGCGCGCCTGGTGCAGCTGCGCGGGGGGGTTGTAGGCCGACGTGGCGAGCGTGAGGAAAAGCTGCCGCGCCATCACGTTGTTGGAGAACTTGTTGACGTCGCGCACGATCTCGGCGAGCGGGGCGGATGGGTGGGCGTGGAGCAGCCGGGCTTCGGGCGGCACCGCACCGGCGCGCACGCGCCCTTCCCAGGTGCCGCCGATCTCGCGCCAGAGCTCGCGCAGCACGCCCGCCACCTGCTGGTCCGGCGCCAGCAGCGCCACGTTGAGATCTTTCTCGCCGCACTCGATCGGGTAGCGGCCGTCGAAGGAAACGCGCGGCGGTGGCCCCGGCTCGAAGGTCGGCCCGAGCAGGGTGCGAAAAGCGCGCCCCTCAAGGCAACTGCCCGCCGCGAGGCGCAGGGTGTTGATGACCTCGAGATCCGGCGGCTGCGGCTCGACGTAGACGCGCACGGTCCCGGCGTCGGGCTCCGGCACGAAGACGAAGCGCAGGGACTTGTAGTGCACGAGGAGCGCATCCGGCAGCACGTTGTAGGGCCGCAGCGCCTCGCCGTCGAAGTCGCCCGGAGCGCCGTTCTCGGGGGCGAAGAAGCCGCGGTCGAGTACCAGGTCGCCGCGGATCTCGCGCACGCCCTTGCCGCGCAGCGCGCGCAGCAGCATCCAGAAGCTTTCGTAGTCGAGGCGTGGATCGCCGTAGCCCTTGAGGTACAGGGGGCCCTCGAGCACGCCCTCGTGCAGCGGGCCGTCGGCGAAGGCTTCCGTCTTCCACTGGTACGCGGGGCCGAGGAGTTCCAGCGCCGCGAAAGTCGTGAACAGCTTCATCGCCGAGGCCGGGTTCATCGGCGTGCGGGCGTTCAGGCTGAGCGTCGTCCGCCCGGCCCCCACTTCCTGTACGACGACGGCGACCGCCTTGGGCGGCACCCCCGCCGCGCTCAGCGCGTCGGCGACCGGCTTGGGGAGCCCGCGCGCCGCCGTCGTGGAAGGCAGCATCGCCAGCAGCAGGACGGCGGCGAGCGCCAGACGGCGAAAACGGGCCACGCGCGAATTCTAGTGGCGGCGAGGCGGCCGGCCCTTGTATTCGCCGGGCTTCGCCCCTATCATTAGCACTCGCTTGAGGCGAGTGCTAGCACGCCTGGCGGTTTTGGCGGGTTGCTTCATAGCAACCCATTGAAGTACAACATAAATTTCTGGAGACCTGTATGAAGATCCGTCCTCTTCATGATCGCGTCATCGTCAAGCGCATCGACGAAGAGCGCAAGACCGCGTCCGGCATCGTCATTCCCGACACGGCCGCCGAGAAACCCGACCAGGGCGAAGTCCTGGCGGTCGGCAAGGGCAAGAAGACCGACGACGGCAAGCTGATCCAGCTCGACGTCAAGGTGGGCGACAAGGTGCTGTTCGGCAAGTACTCCGGGCAGACCGTGAAAGTGAAGGGCGACGAGCTGCTCGTGATGCGCGAGGAAGACATCATGGGCGTGCTCGAGGGCGCCTGATCCGCAACGCCAACATTCATTCGAATCGACAGTAATCAGGAGAATCGGCAATGCCAGCCAAAGAAGTACGTTTCCACGAAGGCGCGCGCACCCGGATGGTCCATGGACTGAACATCCTGGCCGACGCCGTCAAGGTCACCCTCGGCCCGAAGGGCCGCAACGTCGTGCTCGAGCGCTCCTTCGGCGCGCCCACCGTCACCAAGGACGGCGTGTCGGTCGCCAAGGAAATCGAGCTGAAGGACAAGTTCGAGAACATGGGCGCGCAGATGGTGAAGGAAGTCGCCTCCAAGACCTCGGATGTCGCCGGCGACGGCACCACCACCGCCACCGTGCTGGCGCAAGCCATCGTGCGCGAGGGCATGAAGTTCGTCGCCTCGGGCATGAACCCGATGGATCTCAAGCGCGGCATCGACAAGGCCGTGATCGCGGTGGTCGACGAGCTGAAGAAGATCTCGCAGCCCTGCAAGACCTCGAAGGAAATCGCCCAGGTCGGCTCGATCTCGGCGAACGCCGACGCCGACATCGGCAAGATCATCGCCGACGCCATGGACAAGGTCGGAAAAGAGGGCGTGATCACGGTCGAGGACGGCAAGAGCCTGCAGAACGAGCTCGACGTCGTCGAGGGCATGCAATTCGACCGCGGCTACCTGTCGCCCTACTTCATCAACAACCCCGAGAAGCAGATCGCCGTGCTGGAAGACCCCTACCTCCTTCTGCACGACAAGAAGATCAGCTCGATCCGCGAGCTGCTGCCGATTCTCGAGCAGGTGGCGAAATCGGGCAAGCCGCTCGTCATCATCGCCGAGGAAGTGGAGGGCGAAGCGCTCGCCACCCTGGTGGTGAACAACATCCGGGGGATACTCAAGACCGTCGCCGTCAAGGCGCCGGGCTTCGGCGATCGCAGGAAGGCGATGCTGGAGGACATGGCGATCCTCACCGGCGGCACAGTGATCAGCGAGGAACTGGGCCTGAAACTCGAGAACGCCACGCTGAAGGACCTCGGCAAGGCGAAGAAGATCGAGGCCGGCAAGGAGAACACCACCATCATCGACGGCGCCGGCGTGAAGAAGGACATCGAGGGGCGCGTAAAGCAGATCCGCGTGCAGATCGACGAGGCGACCAGCGACTACGACAAGGAAAAGCTCCAGGAGCGCGTGGCGAAGCTCGCCGGCGGCGTGGCGCTGATCAAGGTCGGCGCGGCCACCGAGGTCGAGA
>Ga0326597_10006362_pt1 | contig 16193 bp, 28 predicted proteins | sample RVTome_12_FD_203789 | JGI IMG/M metagenome (GOLD analysis project Ga0326597, IMG submission 203789) | Soil microbial communities from uranium-contaminated site in the Upper Colorado River Basin, Wyoming, United States - RVT100D185 | ecosystem: Environmental > Terrestrial > Soil > Contaminated >...
ATGGCGAAGAGCAAGTTTGAGCGCACCAAGCCGCACGTGAACGTGGGGACGATTGGTCACGTGGATCACGGCAAGACGACGTTGACGGCGGCGATGACGATGATCTTGTCGAAGAAGTTTGGCGGCGAGGTGAAGACCTACGAGCAGATCGATTCCGCGCCCGAGGAGAAGGCGCGCGGCATCACGATCAACACCGCGCACGTGGAGTATCAGACGGCGAAGCGCCACTACGCGCATGTGGACTGTCCGGGGCACGCCGACTACATCAAGAACATGATCACGGGTGCGGCGCAGATGGATGGGGCGATTCTGGTGGTGTCCGCGGCCGATGGTCCGATGCCGCAGACCCGGGAACATATCCTGCTCGCGCGCCAGGTGGGGGTGCCTTATATCGTGGTGTTCATGAACAAGGCGGACATGGTCGATGACAAGGAGCTGCTCGAATTGGTGGAGGTGGAGGTGAGGGAACTCCTGTCCAAGTATGAGTTTCCCGGGGACAAGACCCCGATCATCATCGGTTCCGCCTTGAAGGCGATGGAGGGGGATAAGGGCGAGCTCGGTGAGGGGGCGATTCTGAAGCTGGCGGAGGCGCTGGACTCCTACATCCCGCAGCCCAAGCGCGTGACGGATAAGCCGTTTCTGATGCCGGTGGAGGATGTGTTTTCGATCTCGGGGCGGGGCACGGTGGTCACGGGGCGGGTTGAGCGGGGCGTGGTCAAGGTGGGGGAAGAAATCGAGATCGTGGGGTTGCGTCCCACGCAGAAGACGGTGTGCACGGGGGTGGAGATGTTCCGGAAGCTCCTCGATGAGGGGCAGGCGGGGGATAACGTGGGGATCCTGCTGCGCGGCACCAAGCGCGAAGAGGTGGAGCGCGGGCAGGTGTTGGCGAAGCCCGCGACGATCACGCCCCACACCAAGTTCACCGCCGAGATCTACGTGCTCTCGAAGGAGGAGGGCGGGCGGCACACGCCGTTTTTCAACGGGTATCGGCCGCAGTTCTATTTCCGCACCACGGATGTGACGGGGAGTCTCGAGCTGCCGAAGGGCACGGAGATGGTGATGCCGGGGGACAACGTGACGATCACGGTGGCGCTCATTCAGCCGATCGCGATGGAGGAGGGGCTGCGCTTTGCGATCCGCGAGGGCGGCAAGACGGTGGGCGCAGGCGTGGTGGCGAAGGTGTTGGAATAGTTTCGAGTTGCGGGTTTCGAGTTGCGAGTCGGAGCGAAAACCGTAACACGAAACTGGAAACTGGAAACTCGAAACTCGGGACTGAGGTTATGGCAACGGTAAAAAGTCAAAAAATCCGCATCCGGCTGAAGGCGTTCGACTACCGCCTGATCGACCAGTCGGCGCTCGAGATCGTCGATACGGCGAAGCGCACCGGCGCGGTAGTCAAGGGACCGGTTCCGCTGCCGACTCGCAAGCAGCGCTTCGACCTGCTGCGCTCGCCGCACGTGGACAAGACCTCGCGCGAGCAGCTCGAGATCCGCACCCATCTGCGGCTGATGGACATCATCGATCCCACCGACAAGACGGTGGACGCGCTGATGAAGCTCGACCTCCCCGCGGGGGTGGACGTCGAGATCAAGTTGTAAGCACTTAGGATCAAGGATCAAGCACATGAGTTTGGGATTAGTGGGGCGCAAGATCGGCATGACCCGCGTGTTCACCGACGAGGGCGACACCGTCCCGGTGACCGTGGTGGACGTGTCGAACAACCGCGTGACCCAGATCAAGACGCCTGAAACCGACGGCTACACGGCGGTGCAGGTCGCGTACGGGCAGCGGCGCCCGACCCGCGTGAACCGGGCTGCGGCCGGGCACTTCGCCAAGGCGGGAGTGGTGGCCGGCCACACGCTCAAGGAGTTCCGGGTCAATCCGGACCAGCTGGCGAGCCTCAAGGTAGGCGGTGCGGTCGGCGCGGATATCTTCAAGGTCGGGCAAATGGTGGACGTCTCCGGCACGTCCCAGGGCAAGGGCTTCGCCGGCGTCATCAAGCGCCATCATTTTTCCTCCAACCGCGCGAGCCACGGCAACTCCGTATCGCACAACAAGCCGGGCTCGATCGGCCAGAACCAGGACCCCGGGCGCGTTTTCCCCGGCAAGCGCATGGCCGGGCACATGGGCGCCGACCACAGCACGGTGCAGAACGTCGAGATCATCCGCGTCGACGTGGAGCGACAGCTTCTGTTGATCCGGGGCGCGCTGCCCGGCTCCCGCGGCGGCGGCGTGACGGTAAAGCCGACCACCCGCGCCGCGAAGAGGGTGGTCGCGGCACCGACGCCGGCCGCCAAGCCTGCTGATGCCAAACCAGCCGCCGCCAAGCCCGCGGCGAAGCCGGCGAAATGAGGGCAACGTGGAACTTCAGTTGATCAACGATCAGGGCAAGCCCACCGCGAAAGTCGCTGCCTCCGACGCGGCATTCGCGCGAGAGTACAACGAAGCGCTGGTGCACCAGGTCGTCAACGCGTACCTCGCCAACGCGCGGCAGGGCACGCGGGCGCAGAAGGCGCGCGGCGAGGTCAACAAATCGAACAAGAAGCCGTGGCGGCAGAAGGGCACCGGGCGCGCGCGCGCCGGCCGGGCTTCCTCACCGCTGTGGCGCGGCGGCGGCAAGATTTTTCCCAATCTGCCGGAAGAGAACTTCTCGCAGAAGGTCAACCGCAAGATGTATCGCGCCGGGGTGTGTTCGATCCTCTCGCAGCTCGCGCGCGAGGAGCGGCTCGCCGTGGTCGAGAACTTCACGGTGGACGCCCCCCGGACCAAGCTCCTGGCGGAAAAGCTGCGGGGCATGGGGCTCGACGACGTGCTGATCATCACCGACCGTGTCGACGATAACCTGCGGTTGTCCTCGCGCAACCTGCCCAATGTCGAGGTCCTGACGGTGGGCGAGGCCGATCCCCTGAGCCTCATGCAGTTCGCCCGGGTGCTGGTGACCAGGGGCGCCGTTGCCAGGATCGAGGAGCTGCTCAAATGAGCGTCGCCGCGCCCAACGCGAAGCAGCAGGAGCGGCTGATGCAGGTCGTGCTGGCGCCGGTGATCTCGGAGAAGAGCACCTATGTCGCCGACAAGCACAACCAGTACGTGTTCCGTGTCGCGCAGGACGCGACCAAGCCCGAGATCAAGGCGGCAATCGAGCTGATGTTCAGCCCGAAGGACAAGAAACTCGAGGTCGAATCGGTGAGGGTGGTCAACGTGCGCGGCAAGGGCAAGCGCTTCGGCCAGTCCGCCGGCCGGCGGCGCCATTGGAAAAAGGCCTACGTCTGCCTCAAGGAAGGCCAGGAAATCAATTTTGCCGAACAGGCGGAGGTCAAGTAATGCTGGTCAAGATGAGACCCATCACCCCCGGCCAGCGCCAGCACGTCAAGGTGGTCAATCCCGACCTTCACAAGGGCCGGCCGGTGCCGCACCTGGTGGAGCACAAGGCCCGCAAGGGCGGCCGCAACATGCATGGCGAGATCACCATGCGCCACCAGGGCGGCGGCCACAAGCAGCTCTACCGCAAGGTCGATTTCAAGCGCGACAAAGACGCCATCACGGCGAAGGTCGAGCGCCTGGAGTACGATCCCAACCGCAGCGCGCATCTCGCGTTGCTTCTCTATGCGGACGGCGAGCGGCGCTACATCGTCGCGCCCAAGGGCGTTTCCGCCGGCATGCAGATCGTCTCCGGGCCGGAAGCGCCGATCAAGTCCGGCAATGCCCTGCCGCTCAAGAACATCCCGGTCGGCACCACCATCCACTGCGTCGAGATGCTCCCGGGCAAGGGCGCGCAGCTCGCGCGCGCCGCCGGCGCCTCGGTGCAACTGCTCGCGCGGGAAGGCGAGTACGCGCAGGTCCGGCTGCGTTCCGGCGAGATCCGCAAGGTGCACATCAACTGCCGCGCGACCATCGGCGAAGTCGGCAACGAGGAGCACTCGCTCGAGTCGATCGGCAAGGCGGGGCGCGTGCGCTGGCGCGGCGTGCGCCCGACGGTGCGCGGCGTGGCGCAGAACCCGGTCGACCATCCGCACGGCGGCGGCGAAGGCAAGAAGTCCTCGGCGCGCGACCCGGTCTCCCCGTGGGGCACGCTGTCCAAGGGCTACAAGACACGCAAGAACAAGCGTACCGACGCGATGATCATCCGGCGTCGCAACGCCAAGGCCATCGGAGGCTGATTATGGCGCGCTCGATCAAGAAGGGGCCGTTCGTGGATCTCCACCTCATCAAGAAGGTGGAGACGGCGCAGAAATCGAACGACAAGCGCCCGATCAAGACTTGGTCGCGCCGCTCGACCATCCTGCCCGATTTCGTGGGCCTCACCATCGGCGTGCACAACGGCAAGCAGCACGTGCCGGTGTACGTGACCGAAAACATGGTCGGCCACAAGCTCGGGGAGTTTTCCCACACGCGGATATTCAAGGGTCACTCCAAGGCCGGCTCGGCACAGGCCGCCGCAGCCGCGGCCGCTGCCGCGGGCGATCGGAAATCGGCACCGACACCGGCCCCGGGAGCGGCACCGGCTCCGGGAGCGGCGCCGGCCCCATCCGCGCCGGCCAAGGCATAGGCGAGAAGGCATGAACACGACAGCCACGTTGCGCGGGGTGCGCCTCTCGGCCCAGAAGGGCCGGCTGGTGGCGGACCTCGTCCGCGGCAAGCCGGTCGAGCAGGCGCTCAATATCCTGCAGTTCGCGCCGAAGAAAGGCGCGGTGATCATCCGCAAGGTGCTGGAATCCGCCATCGCCAACGCCGAGCACAACGACGGCGCCGACATCGACGAGTTGAAGATCACGCAGATCCTCGTCGAGCGCGGCACGTTCCTGCGCCGCTTCCGGGCCCAGTCCAAGGGCCGCGGCGCGCGCATCATGAAGCCGACCTGCAACATCTTCGTGACCGTCGGCGACGGGAGAAAGTAGGAATGGGACAGAAGATCAACCCGATCGGTTTCCGGCTCGCGCTCAACCGCAACTGGGCCTCGCGCTGGTACGCCAACAACAAGAACTTTCCGGGCATGCTGCTCGAGGACATCAAGGTGCGCGAGCACCTGAAGAAGAAGCTCGCGCACGCGGCGGTGTCGCGCGTCGTGATCGAGCGCCCGGCGAAGAACGCGCGCATCACGATCTACAGCGCGCGCCCGGGGGTCGTGATCGGCAAGAAGGGCGAGGACATCGAGTCCCTCAAGCTCGAGCTGCAGAAAATGCTCGGCGTGCCGGTGCACGTCAATATCGAGGAAGTGCGCAAGCCCGAGATCGACGCACAGCTGATCGCGGACTCGATCTCCCAGCAGCTGCAGAAGCGCATCATGTTCCGCCGCGCGATGAAGCGCGCCATCACCAACGCCATGCGGTTGGGCGCCCAGGGCATCAAGATCATGAGCGCGGGGCGGCTGAACGGCATCGAGATCGCGCGCACCGAGTGGTACCGCGAGGGGCGCGTGCCGCTGCACACGATGCGGGCGGAGATCGACTACGGTGTCTCCGAGGCGAAGACCAGCTACGGGGTGATCGGGATCAAGGTCTGGGTGTTCAAGGGCGAGGTGATGCACAAGAGCGAGCAGCCGGCCGCCGCCGTTGCCGCGGCGCTGGCGGCACCGCCGCCCCCGCCACCGGAGAAACCGAAGCCCGCAGCCGCACCCGATGGCAAGGGCAGGGCGAAAAAGCCGCGTGCGCCGCGCAAGGCCCCGGCGAAGTCAGGAGCGAAGAATGCTGCAACCCGCAAGGCGTAAGTACCGCAAAGAGCAGAAGGGTCGCAACCGCGGAATCGCGACCCGCGGCAACAAGGTGAGCTTCGGCGAGTACGGGCTGAAGGCGATCACCCGCGGGCGGCTCACGGCGCGCCAGATCGAGGCGGCGCGGCGCGCGATGTCGCGCGCCATCAAGCGCGGCGGGCGCATCTGGATCCGCATCTTTCCGGACAAGCCGGTGTCGCAGAAGCCGGCGGAAGTGCGCATGGGCAACGGCAAGGGCAACCCCGAGTTCTGGGTCTCGGAGATCAAGCCCGGCGCGGTGCTCTACGAGATGGACGGCGTGGACGAGCAGGAAGCGCGCGAAGCGCTGCGGCTGGCGGCATCCAAGCTGCCGCTGCGGACCGTGTTCGTCGCGCGGCAGCTGGGGGCGCGGCAATGAAGGCGTCCGAGCTCAAGGCAAAGTCGCCGCAGGAGCTGCAGGTGGAGTTGAACGCGCTTCTCAAGGCGCAGTTCGGCCTGCGCATGCAGAAGGCCACCCAGCAGCTCACCAACACGAGCCAATTGAAGAAGGTGCGGCGCGACATTGCGCGCGTGCGCACCGTGCTGGCCGAGAAGGCCGGGAACACCGGGGGGCAGGAAAGAGCATGAGCGAGGGAGCGAACAAGCGCCAGCTGGTCGGCCGAGTGGTCAGCGACAAGATGCAGAAGACCGTTACCGTGCTGGTCGAGCGGCGCGTCAAGCACGCGCTCTACGGCAAGATCATCACGCGCTCGAGCCGGTATCACGCCCACGACGCAGCAAGCGAGTGCAAGGCAGGCGACCTGGTGCGGATCGAGGAATGCCGGCCGATCGCGCGCACCAAGAGCTGGCGCGTGGTCGAGCTGGTGGAAAAGGCGAAGATCGTCTGATAGTGAGGGAACGAGGGGATATCTCCCCTCATACTCCCCTGAACCAGGGGCCGTTTCACTGAAGCAGGAAACGGCCGATATACGATGGTTTTGCGTTGCGGATTCAGGGGGATGGACGTATAATCCGCAACCTTTTCGGCGCGTCCCCCATGACGTAAATGAGGGCGCGACGACCGACCCGGACGGGCTCCAATACTGACCGCAGGGCGGTCAAGTTGGGGAAGACTGTTTAGCGAGAGAACGATGATACAGATGCAGTCCATATTGGACGTGGCCGACAACACCGGCGCGCGCTCGGTGATGTGCATCAAGGTGCTGGGCGGTTCGAAACGGCGCTACGCCGGCATTGGCGACGTCATCAAGGTGAGCGTGAAGGTCGCCGCTCCCCGTGGGCGCGTCAAGAAGGGCGAGATCTACGACGCCGTGGTGGTGCGCACGGCGAAGGGCGTGCGCCGCAACGACGGCTCGTTGATCAAGTTCGACTCGAACGCCGCGGTGCTGCTCACGCCCAAGCTCGAGCCGATCGGAACCCGCATCTTCGGGCCGGTGACGCGGGAGCTGCGCACCGAGCGCTTCATGAAGATCGTCTCGCTCGCGCCGGAAGTGCTGTGAGAGGAGCGGCGATGCACAAGATCCGCAAAGGCGACGACGTCATCGTGACGACCGGGCGCGACAAGGGCAAGCGCGGCACGGTGTTGAAGATCGTCGACGCGGAGCACGTCGTGGTGGAAGGCGCAAACCGGGTGAAGAAGCACCAGCGCCCGATCCCGATGAAGGGTGTGACCGGCGGCATCGTCGACAAGGACATGCCGCTGCACGTCTCGAACGTGGCCCTCTACAACCCGGCGACCAAGAAGGGCGACCGCGTCGGCATCCGCGTGCTGGAAGACGGCCGCCGCGTTCGTTATTACAAGTCCAACGGCGAAGTGATCGACCGATGAGCGCAGCCAAGAGCAAGGACGCCAGGGACGCCAAGGATCCCAAGGCGGCCCGGGACGCCAAGGGCCAGAAGGACGCCAAGGGCGGTGCGAGAGACGCCCGGGCTCCAAAGGACGCCAGGCCGTCCGCGCCGCCTAAGGAGGCGAAGCAGGCGAAGCCCGAGGCCAAGGAGGCCCCGGCTCCGAAAGAGCAGAAGGAGCGCAAGCCCGAGCGGCCGGCCCCGGTGCCGCGCCTGCAGATCCTCTATCGCGACACCGTGGTGAAGCAATTGATGGAGCAGCTCGGCTACAAGAGCGCGATGCAGGTGCCGCGGATCGAGAAGATCGTGCTCAACATGGGCGTAGGCGAGGCGGTGGCGGACAAGAAGATCATGGACAACGCTGTCTCGGACATGACCAAGATCGCGGGGCAGCGGCCCATCGTCACCAAGTCGCGCAAGTCGATCGCCAACTACAAGATCCGCAGCGGCTACCCGATTGGCTGCAAAGTGACGCTCCGCGGCCGGCGCATGTACGAGTTTCTCGACCGGCTGGTCAACATCGCGATGCCGCGCATCCGGGATTTCCGCGGCATTTCCGCCAGGGCCTTCGATGGCCAGGGCAACTACAACATGGGCGTCAAGGAGCAGATCATCTTCCCCGAGATCGAGTACGACAAGATCGACGCGATCCGGGGCATGAACATCACCATCGCCACGACGGCGAAATCGGACAACGAGGCAAAGGCGCTGCTCGGCGCCTTCCGCTTCCCGTTCAGGAACTAGGAGCCCGCGAGGCAGACCCCATGGCAAAAACGGCCCTGATCAACCGCGACAAGAAGCGCCGCCAGATCGTCAAGAAGTACGCCGCCCGGCGCAAGGAGCTGCTCGAAACAGCGGGCAACCTGAAGCTCTCGCCCGAGGAGCGCTACGCGGCGCGCGAGAAGCTGCAGAAGCTGCCGCGCGACGCCTCGCCGGTGCGGCTGCGCAACCGCTGCGCGCTGACCGGGCGGCCCCGCGGCGTCTACCGCAAGTTCGGGATCGCGCGCGGGAAGCTGCGCCTGATCGCCCTGCACGGGGAGATTCCGGGCGTGATCAAGGCGAGTTGGTAAACAGACAGTTTCGAGTTCCGAGTTGCGGGTTACGAGTTCAGAATCCGGGATCAACGACTCGAAACTGGAAACTCGAAACTAGGAACGAAACATATATGCCGATGACCGATCCCATAGCCGACATGCTGACGCGCATCCGCAACGCGCAGCATTCAGAGAAGCTGTCGGTGGCGATGCCCGCGAGCAAGCTGAAGAGCGCGATTGCCCAGGTGTTGAAGGACGAGGGTTATATCGAGGACTTCGCGGTGCGTGAGCAGGAGGGCAGGCCCCAGCTCGAGATCAGCCTCAAGTACTACGCCGGCAAGCCGGTCATCGAGCGCATCGAGCGCGTGAGCCGCCCGGGGCTGCGGATCTATCGTCCCAAGGACGAGCTGCCGAAGGTCATGAACGGGCTCGGTGTCGCAATCGTCTCGACCTCCCGCGGGGTGATGACCGATCGCAAGGCCCGCGGCATGGGGGTCGGCGGCGAAGTGCTGTGCATCGTCGCGTAACGGGAAGAGAGCCATGTCAAGAATCGGGAAAGCCCCCGTCGTGCTGCCGCAGAAGGTCGAGGTGACCCTGACGCCGGGCGAAATCCAGGTGAAGGGCCCGCTCGGGAGCCTCACCCAGCGGATCACGCCCGAGGTCCAGGTCGAGAAGGTGGATAACCGCATCCAGTTCAGGGCGGCGGGCAACTCGCGGCACGCCGACGCCATGTCGGGCACGCTGCGGGCGCTAGTCGCGAACATGGTGACCGGCGTTACCCAGGGCTTCGAGAAGCGGCTGACGCTCGTCGGTGTGGGCTACCGCGCGCAGGCCCAGGGCGACAAGCTCAACCTGTCGCTCGGCTACTCCCATCCCGTGGCGCATTCCATGCCGAAAGGCGTCAAGGTCGAGACGCCGACCCAGACTGAGATCGTGATCAAGGGCACGGACCGGCAGCTCGTCGGCCAGGTGGCGGCCGAGGTGCGCGCCTATCGCAGCCCCGAGCCCTACAAGGGCAAGGGCGTGCGCTACGCCAGCGAGCAGGTCGTGATCAAGGAAACCAAGAAGAAGTAGAGGGAGTCCGCCGAGCCATGTTCGACAGGAATTCTCAACGGCTGCGCAGGGCGCGCAAGACCCGCGCCCGCATCGCCGAGCTCGCCGCGGCGCGCCTCACCGTGCACCGCTCGAACAGCCATATCTACGCGCAGCTGATCGATCCGAGCGGCGCGAAGGTGCTGGCGGCCGCCTCCACGGTCGAACCCGAGCTGCGCAAGGGCGTCAAACACGGGAGCAATGTCAAGGCGGCGGCCGAGGTCGGCCGGCGCATTGCCGAGCGGGCACGGAAGCTTGGCATCGAAGCGGTCGCGTTCGACCGCGCCGGCTACAGGTTTCACGGACGCGTCAAGGCGCTGGCGGAAGCCGCGCGCGAGGCGGGCCTCAAGTTCTAGTGCCGTTCCAACTATGTCCGGCAAATCGGAAGAGTGACGGCGGCACGATGCTAGATGAATGGCGAGTAGTGGTTGAATTGTCGAACTAAGTTGGAACGGCACTAGGAGCTCCAGGGATCCGGGTCATGGCGAAACTACAGGCATCCAAGATGCAGACGGGCGGGGATCGCGGCGACGGCCTGCGCGAGAAGATGGTCGCGATCAACCGCGTCACCAAGGTGGTGAAGGGCGGCCGCGTGCTCGGCTTCGCCGCGCTCACCGTGGTCGGCGACGGCGACGGCGGCATCGGCATGGGCAAGGGCAAGGCGCGCGAAGTGCCGGTCGCGGTGCAGAAGGCGATGGAGGAGGCGCGCCGCAGGATGGTGAAGGTCAATTTGAAGGGCGGCACGCTGCAGCACGCGGTGATCGGCCATCACGGCTCCTCCCGCGTCTACATGCAGCCCGCGTCCGACGGCACCGGCATCATCGCCGGCGGCCCGATGCGCGCGGTGTTCGAGGTGATGGGGGTGCAGAACGTGCTCGCCAAGTGCCTGGGCTCGACCAATCCCTACAACGTGGTGCGCGCCACCATCAACGGCCTGACGGCGATGACCACGCCGGCCGAGATCGCCGCCAAGCGCGGCAAGAAGGTCGAGGAAATCACGGGATGAAGACGGCGAAACCGGGCGCAAAGATGCTCAAGGTGACCCTCGTCAGGAGCCCGATCGGCACCAAGCAGGCGCATCGCGCCTGCGTGCGCGGGCTGGGCCTGCGCAGGATCCGCCAGACCGTGGAACTCCCGGACACGCCCGCCAACCGCGGGCTGATCAACGCGGTGTCCTATCTGTTGAAGTGCGAGGGCTGATGCCGTTCCAATTAGGGTGGGTCATCTCCCTCTGCACATTCAGGAACGGACACGATATGAAGCACGTTGAAGGTAATTTTTCATTTGAATTGGAACGGCACTGACATGAAGCTGAACGAGATCAAGCCGGCGCCGGGCTCCAACCGCGAGCACAAGCGCGTGGGCCGGGGCTTCGGCTGCCACGGCAAGACCGCGGGGCGCGGGCACAAGGGTCAGAAGTCGCGCTCCGGCGGCTATCACAAGGTCGGGTTCGAGGGCGGCCAGATGCCGCTGCAGCGGCGGGTGCCGAAGCGCGGGTTCAATTCGCACAAGAAGGACGAAACCGCGGAAGTGCGGCTCTCCGACCTGCAGCGAATCTCGGACGACGCCATCGACCTCGCCGTGCTCAAGTCCACGGGCGTGGTGCCGCAGCTGGCGCTGCGCGCCAAGGTGATCCTCGCGGGGGAGATCAAGCGCAAGGTCGCGTTGAAAGGTCTACTGGTCACGAAAGGCGCACGCGCGGCAATCGAGGCGGCCGGAGGCAGCGTGGAAGCGCCGGCGCCTGCGCAGCCGCCGGTCGCGCCCAAAGGCAAGGGCGGGCCCGCCGCCGGCGCGAAGCCCGCGCCGGGCGGGGCAACGGACAGGTAGCGCGGCAGGGGACTCGAGACTTGGCTGCCACCAACTCGCCGCTCGGCTTGGGCAAAATGGGCGACCTCAAGCGCCGCCTGCTGTTTCTGCTCGGAGCGCTCGTCGTCTTCCGGATCGGCACGTTCATCGCGGTCCCGGGCATCGACCCGGAGCGGCTGGCGGAGCTGTTCCGCTCCCAGCGCGGCGGCATTCTCGACATGTTCAACATGTTCTCGGGCGGCGCGCTCGAGCGCTTCTCGCTTTTCGCGCTCGGGATCATGCCCTACATCTCCGCCTCGATCATCATGCAGCTGATGAGCGTCGTTTCGCCCACGCTGGAGGCGTTGAAGAAGGAAGGCGAAGCGGGCCGGCGCAAAATCACCCAGTACACGCGCTACGGCACCGCGGCGCTCGCCCTGTTCCAGGGCATGGCCATCGCGGTCGGGCTCGAGGCGCAGCAAGGGCTCGTGATCGAGCCCGGGCTCGCGTTCCGGTTGACCACCATGCTGACGCTCGCGACCGGCACCATGTTCCTGATGTGGCTCGGCGAGCAGATCACCGAGCGCGGCGTCGGCAACGGCATCTCGCTCATCATCTTCGCCGGCATCGCGGCGGGTCTGCCGCAGGCGGTCGTCGGGACGCTCGAGCTGCAGCGCACCGGGGCGCTCTCGATCCTGATGGTGCTTTTCATCGGGGCGCTGGTGGCCGGCGTGACGGCGTTCGTCTGCTTTGTCGAGCGTGGCCAGCGCCGCATCCTCGTGAATTACGCGAAGCGCCAGGTGGGCAACAAGATCTACGGCGGGCAGAGCTCGCACCTGCCGCTCAAGCTCAACATGTCCGGCGTGATCCCGCCGATCTTCGCCTCCAGCATCATTCTCTTCCCGGCGACGCTGGTGGGATGGTTCGGTCAGGGCGACGGAATGACCTGGCTCAAGGACATCGCCGCGACGCTCTCGCCGGGCCAGCCGATCTACACGCTGCTCTATGGTTCCGCGATCATCTTCTTCTGCTTCTTTTATACCGCGCTGGTGTTCAATCCCAAGGAGACGGCGGACAACCTCAAGAAGAGCGGGGCCTTCGTGCCGGGCATCCGCCCGGGCGAGCAGACCGGGCGCTATATCGAGAAAATCATGATGCGCCTGACGCTGACGGGCGCGCTCTACGTGACGCTGGTGTGCCTGCTGCCCGAGTTCCTGATCGTGTGGAAGAACGTGCCGTTCTACTTCGGCGGCACCTCGCTCCTCATCATCGTGGTGGTGACCATGGACTTCATGGCGCAGGTGCAGGCCTACATCATGTCGCACCAGTACGAGAGCCTGCTCAAGAAGGCGAACTTCAAGGGTGGCATGTTTCCGACGCGCTGATGGCCAAGGAAGAGACCATACAGATGCAGGGCGAGATCGTGGAGACACTGCCCAACGCGACGTTTCGGGTGAAGCTGGAGAATGGGCACGTGGTGCTCGGCCACATCTCGGGCAAGATGCGCATGCACTATATCCGCATCCTGCCGGGTGACAAGGTGACGGTGGAGCTGACACCCTATGACCTGTCGCGCGGGCGCATCGTGTTCCGCGCCCGGTGACGGTGCGTGATTCGTGGATCGTGATTCGAGGATACAGAGATGAAAGTGCTGGCATCGGTGAAGAGAATTTGTCGCAACTGCAAGATCGTCCGCCGCAAGCGCGTGGTGCGGGTGATCTGCAAGAATCCGCGCCACAAGCAGCGCCAGGGTTGAAGTACGACTGACGACTGACGAGTAACGAGTAACGAGTAACGAGAGGAAAGAAGCATGGCACGAATCGGCGGAGTGAATATTCCGAACCATCAACACGCGGAGATCGCGCTGACGGCGATCTTCGGCATCGGCCGCGCGCGCGCGCGCGCGATCTGCGCTGCCGCCGGCGTCAACCATTCCATCAAGGTCAAGGACCTCTCCGACACGCAGACGGACAAGCTGCGCGAGCAGGTATCCAAGATCACGGTGGAGGGCGAACTGCGCCGCGAAGTCTCGATGAACATCAAGCGCCTGATCGACCTCGGCACCTGGCGCGGCAAGCGCCACCGCCTGGGGCTGCCGGTGCGCGGCCAGCGCACCCGCACCAACGCGCGCACGCGCAAGGGCCCGCGCAAGGCCGCCATCAAGATCATCCGCGCAGTAGCCGCATAACGAGGAATCCAGACATGGCCAAAGCCAGCACCCGGGTACGCAAGAAGGTCAAGAAGAACGTGGCGGAAGGCATCGCCCACATCCACGCCTCCTTCAACAACACCATCGTCACCATCACCGACCGCCAGGGCAACACGCTCGCGTGGGCAACCTGCGGCTCGAACGGCTTCAAGGGCTCTCGCAAGAGCACGCCGTTCGCCGCGCAGGTGGCCGCCGGACGCGCGGGCGCGCTCGCCCAGGAATGCGGCGTGAAGAACCTCGAGGTGCATATCAAGGGCCCGGGACCGGGGCGCGAATCGGCGGTGCGCGCGCTCAATGCGGCCGGCTTCAAGATCACGCAGATATCCGACGTGACGCCGGTGCCGCACAACGGCTGCCGCCCGCCGAAGAAGCGGCGCGTCTAGCACCAGGAGAACGATATAGGAACGAGGGGGTACTCCCCTCGTGCACCCCGACAGATGATGAGAGGTAATTGAGGAACATGGCCAGAAATCTAGACGCGAAGTGCCGGCAGTGCCGCCGGGAGGGTGAGAAGCTCTTCCTCAAGGGCGAGAAGTGCTTCACCGACAAGTGCGCCATCGAGCGCCGCAACTATCCGCCGGGACAGCACGGCCAGAAGAACACCCGCCTCTCCGGCTACGGTGTGCAGCTGCGCGAGAAGCAGAAGGTGCGGCGCATCTACGGGCTGCTCGAGCGCCAGTTTCGCAAGATCTATCACGAAGCGGAGCAGAAGAAGGGCATCACCGGCGAGAACCTGCTGCAGCTCCTGGAGAGCCGGCTCGACACGGTTACCTACCGCATGGGATTCGGCTCCTCCCGCACCGAGGCGCGCCAGATCGTGCGCCACAACGGCATCCTGGTGAACGGGAGGCGCGTCAACATGCCCTCCTTCGTTTGCCGCCCGGGCGACGTGATCGAGGTCGCCGGCAAGGCCAAGCAGCAGCTGCGGGTCAAGGGCGCGGCGGAAGCGGCGGAGGGACGCGGCTTCCCGGAATGGCTGGAAGTCGATGCCAAGGCGCTCAAGGGCAAATTCAAGGCACGGCCGCAGCGCACGGAACTCCCGTCCACCATCAACGAATCGCTCGTGGTCGAGCTCTATTCGAAATAATTGTCCGAGAGGTCACCGAACCATGTTAAGCAGTTCTTTTCTGAAACCCCGCATCATCGATGTCCAGAACATCTCGCCCTACCACGCCCGGCTCACGATGGAGCCGTTCGAGCGCGGCTACGGCCACACGCTCGGCAACGCGCTCCGGAGGACGCTCCTCTCCTCGCTGCCGGGCTACGCCGCGACCGAGGTCAAGATCGGCGGCGTGCTGCACGAGTATTCCACCATCGACGGCGTGCAGGAGGACGTGGTGGACCTGCTGTTGAACCTCAAGGGCGTCGTGCTGAAGATGCACAATCGCGAGGAGGCCCTGCTCTCGCTCAAGAAGTCGGGCGAAGGCGTGGTGACCGCCGGCGACATCGAGCCGATGCACGACGTGGAGATCGTCAATCCCGACCACGTCATCGCGCACCTCGCCGCGGGCGGCAAGCTCGACATGGAGATCAAGGTCATGCAGGGGCGCGGCTACATCGCGGCGACCACGCGCAAGTCCAGTCCCGAGGAGGGACGCGCCGTCGGCAGCATCCTCCTCGACGCCTCCTTCAGCCCGGTGCGCCGCGTGAGCTACGCGGTGGAGGCGGCGCGCGTCGAGCAGCGCACCGACCTCGACAAGCTGGTGATCGATGTCGAGACCAACGGCGCGATCGACCCCGAGGAATCGGTGCGCTACGCGGCGCGCATACTCGTCGAGCAGCTCGCGGTGTTCGCGGACTTGAAGGGCCTGCCGACGCAGATCGAGGAGAAGAAGGCGACCCAGATCGACCCGATCCTGCTGCGGCCGGTGGACGATCTCGAGCTGACCGTGCGCTCGGCAAACTGCCTCAAGGCCGAGAACATCTACTATATCGGCGACCTCATCCAGAGGAGCGAGACCGAGCTTCTGAAGACTCCGAACCTGGGCCGCAAGTCGCTGAACGAGATCAAGGAGGTCCTCGCCACGCGCGGCCTTACCCTGGGCATGAAGCTCGAGAACTGGCCGCCGGTGGGGCTGGAGAAAATTCAAGGATGAAGGATGAAGGCGGAAGGATGACCTGTGTTGACTCCCGCTCTGCGGGGGTCATCCCTCATCCCTCATCCCTCATCCCTTTGTGAGGCACGGACGATGCGTCATCGGCACGGATTAAGAAAGCTCAACCGCACCAGCAGCCATCGCCTGGCGATGTTCCGCAACATGGCGAACTCGCTGCTCCGGCACGAGGCGATCCAGACCACGCTGCCCAAGGCGAAGGAGCTGCGGCGCGTGGTCGAGCCCATCATCACGCTCGGCAAGAAGCCCTCGCTCGCCAACCGCCGGCTCGCCTTCAATCGCCTGCGCGACCGCGAGGTGGTGGTGAAGGTATTCGACGAGCTGGGCCCGCGCTACGCCAAGAGGAATGGCGGTTATCTCCGCATCCTCAAGTCCGGCTTCCGCAAGGGTGACAACGCGCCGATGGCGTTCGTCGAGCTGATGGACCG
>Ga0326597_10006363_pt1 | contig 16193 bp, 13 predicted proteins | sample RVTome_12_FD_203789 | JGI IMG/M metagenome (GOLD analysis project Ga0326597, IMG submission 203789) | Soil microbial communities from uranium-contaminated site in the Upper Colorado River Basin, Wyoming, United States - RVT100D185 | ecosystem: Environmental > Terrestrial > Soil > Contaminated >...
CCCAGGTCGGGACTCTTGCCGGGGGAGGGGGATGAGGTTTTTGGGAAGGAGGGGGGCGGCCTAGCCGCCCCCCTCCTTCCCATGAATTCTTCCCCCTCCCCCGTGAGGCGGCCATTGCGGCGTGACATCCGCTCGGGCGATCCATGGCGGAGAGGGGCCGCCTGCCTGCCCCGCCCGTTCGAGGCGGGGTCCGTCCCGATGCCCTTGTCGGGATCCGTCCCGGATGATCTTACCGGGAGGCAGGGGGGTGAGGTCAGAGCCGCGATCCGTGTAAGGGTGAGTCGATCCTGAGTCATCGGCCTGACATCAGCCAGGGCTTTCCATTCATTCACACGCTCTTTAGGGGAAGGGAGTGAGGGGGATAGGTTCTCAGACCTCTGAGGCACGTGGATCGCCGGCCAGTGCACGGGCGCGCCGCCACGGTGGGAGATCTTCTTTTTCCGCCAGCGCGCCGCGCAACTCGAATACCTGATCGCGCAACGCGGCTGCCTTCTCGAACTCGAGCGCCTCGGCGGCGGATCTCATCTGCTTTTCCAACTCGCGAATGAGCCGGGACAATTCATCCTTGGGGAGCTGGACTGGCGTCAATGCCTGATAAGTCCCTTCGGGCTCGGCCACCGCCCGCGCCGCCGCCACCTGATCGGTAAGATCACGCACGGCTTTCATTATGCTCATCGGCTCGATGCCGTGTTCCTGGTTGTGGGCGGTCTGCTTGGCGCGCCGGCGGTTGGTTTCGTCGAAGGCACGCTGCATCGAATCCGTCAGATTGTCGGCGTACATGATCACGCGGCCGTTGATGTGGCGGGCGGCTCGTCCGATCGTCTGGATCAGTGCAGTGCCCGATCGCAAAAAGCCTTCTTTGTCGGCGTCGAGGATCGCGACGAGTGATACCTCCGGGAGGTCGAGGCCTTCCCGCAGCAGGTTGATACCGACCACAACGTCGAAAACCCCCAGACGAAGGTCACGCAGGATTCCCACGCGCTCAAGGGTGTCGATCTCGGAGTGCAGGTAGTGGACCTTGATCCCCAACTCCAGCAGGTAATCCGATAAATCCTCCGCCATGCGTTTGGTCAACGTCGTGACAAGCACCCGCTCTCCGACTTCCACCCGTCGGTGGATCTCACCGACGAGATCGTCGATTTGACCCTCGACCGGACGGACCTCCACCTCCGGATCGACCAGTCCTGTCGGGCGAATGACCTGATCGACGATCTGGGTGGCGCGCGCGAGCTCGTAGGGCCCCGGAGTGGCCGAGGTGTAGATCACCTGGCTGACCCGAGACTCATATTCATCGAAAGAGAGTGGACGATTGTCAAGCGCCGACGGGAGGCGGAACCCGTACTCGACCAGGTTCTCCTTGCGGGATCGGTCGCCGGCGAACATCCCGCGAACTTGAGGGATCGTCATATGGCTTTCGTCGACGACCATCAGGTAGTCGGGTGGGAAGTAATCGATCAGCGTCCATGGGGGAGAGCCTTGCGCCCGCTGGTCGAGGTGGCGCGAGTAGTTCTCAATGCCGGCGCAGTAGCCGACTTCGCGCAACATCTCCAAGTCGTAGAGCGACCGCTGTTCCAGTCGCTGTGCCTCGAGAAGCTTGTCCTTGGACCTGAGGTAAGCCACGCGCTCGGCGAGCTCTGTTTGGATATCGGCTATTGCCGCCTTTAGCTTCTCCTCTTCGGTGATGAAGTGTTTGGCCGGGTAGATGCTCACCGTCTGGCGTTCGGCGAGCAGCTCTCCGGTCAGAGGGTCGAATTCGACGAGCCGCTCGAGCTCGTCACCGAAGAAGCTCATTCTCAAACCGTTATCCCCGTACGCCGGGACGACCTCGAGCGTGTCCCCACGCACCCGGAAGGTGCCGGGCCTCAAGTCGAGGTCGTTGCGGTCGTAATGGCTTTCGACGAGCTGCCTTAAGAGCGCTTCGCGCCGGTAGACAGACCCCAGCTCGAGGTTGATCACCACTCTGCCGTAGGCCTCAGGGCTGCCGATCCCGTAGATGCACGAGACCGAGGCAACGACGATAACGTCTCGACGTGAGATGACCGATGTCGTCGTGGACAGGCGCAGGCGGTCGATCTCCTCGTTGATCTCGGTTTCCTTCTCAATATACAGATCGTGCTTGGGGACGTAGGCTTCGGGCTGGTAATAGTCGTAGTATGAGACGAAGTACTCGACGGCGTTCTCGGGGAAGAAGTCTTTGAACTCGGCATAGAGCTGGGCGGCGAGGGTCTTATTGTGGGCCATCACGAGTGTCGGCCGCTGGACGCGGCTGATCACATTGGCAATGGTAAAAGTCTTGCCGGTGCCGGTGGCGCCGAGGAGCACTTGGTCCCGGTCGCCCCGGGCCAGCCCCTCGACAAGCTTGTCGATCGCTTCGGGCTGGTCGCCGGTCGGTCTGTAGGGGGCGTTCAGGATGAAGTCGGTCATGACGTATGTAGTCCCTCGAACAAATGGGCTAGAATTGTAACATGGGCTGAGGGCCAGTTCTGAAAGTGAACATTCCCGGGCCCCGCCTCTTTGTTCCCCCTCCCCGGCGCTAGATTCTATTCGGTCCCCTGATCATATCTCGTAGAGGGGGAGAGTGCATTTTAAAGAGCGAAGCGGGCGGCACAGCCGCCCGCTTCGCTCTTTAAAATGCGCTCCCTCGCTTGTGAGCGAGATCTCGATGGAGGGCGGCGAGCTAGCGCCGCCAGGGCTGAACGAAGATCGGGTTGCTCACGATCCATGTCCGCACCCGACCTCGATAAAAGATCGAGGCTTCAACCCGATAGATCCCAACTTCGGTCGTTGTGTAGATCATCGCCTGTGTGTCTTCCCACGTCCTGACGATCTGACCGTCTCGCAGTAGGCGGATGTCGGCCCGTTGCGGCAAATGCGCCTGCAGAGTCACACCGAAGTGTGAGCGGATGACGCCGCCCATCCCGGTCGATTGGCCGTCACCGCCGGCTGTGAAACGAAAGCCGCGCGTCGGGCACGGCAGATCGAATCCGACGAACGCCTGACCGGACTGGAGGCCCTGCATGATGAGCCGGCGGTCCTTCTCGACCTGGCCGGTGAGCGGTTCCTCGATCAGGACATGCGTGTTGACGGCACGAAATAGGAACGAGTAAGGGAATAGAGTCTTCTTCAGCGGTCCCAACTGCGCCGGGAACGCGTGGGCATCGGCGCCTCCGATGGCGAAGACTTTCTTGCCGGCACCGAGTAGTTGATCCCAGCGGGCCAGCGCCTCGGCAGACGGCCCCCGGCCGATATCGGAAGGTCTGTACGCGTAGTAGATCGCCACGGGCAGGGACGGAAGCCTCGACTTGAACTCGGCCATAAAGTTCCACAGCTCGAGCCCCGTATAGCCGGTGACATCCCATTCCGTCCAAGGCAAGCTGGGCCGGTGGAAGCGCGGCGCGGCCGGATCGAATGGGTGGGCGAGAAAGGCAAGCCCGCCGGCCTGGCGGACGGCGTCCAGGACCGCTTGGGTGTCGTGCGCAAGAGCCGACAGCTCACGTCGGGCCTCATACACCAGCAAATGGTTTCGCTGCGGGTGCAGCGAACGATCGTGGATCTCCTCACCAGTCAGCAGCAGGAGCCGGCGATCGCCCAGGTAGCGGTAACCGTCGATCCCCTCGACCCAGATGTTGTGATCGGTGGTGACGACGAAATCCAGGCCAGCCTGGAGGCCGGCAAGCGCCACATCATCGTGAGACCCATATCCATCCGAATAGCGTGTATGGACGTGAAGATTGCCGGCGTACTCGTAGGTCAATGCCTGCTCCAATGGATCATGCCGCCGGCGCGGGTTTCAGGGTGAGGTGGGCGGGGTACCCTTGGGGCGATTGCGCCCGGCGTCACCCGGCGTGATCAGCCGCGCTCCCATTTCCGCGCATACGCCGATCAGCTGCTGCCGTTGTGCGGAGGTGAGCGGAGCCAGGTGGGTGACCACGGTCCGAACTTCCTCCTGAATGACGCCGTTCAGGAGCTGTTTCCATGCCGGGCCAGCCGGCTCTCGGTCGAGCAGGACGCGCAGGTCGTTCGGGTCGTAAGGACCGATGAGCCCCTCGAGCTGCCGCCGCATGTCGTTATCGCTGTGAAGCCAGCTGAAAAGTGGTCCGGTCTCCGGCAGATCGAGAGGATGTCGCTCGATGATGTAGACGACGATCAGTGGAAGCGAAGGCGTCGGTTCCATATCACAGTCCCAGGCGGCGGCCCGATACTGGTAGGAAGGATAGCACATCGGTTTGTGTCGAGCAATCAAGACTGATCTTGCCAGCTTTGTCGCCTCGCCCGATCCCGGGCCCTCCAGACTCGCCTGGTGGGCGTCGCCGGATGAGAGATGAGTATAATCTGCACCTGGTGGGCCGAATGACGAACATTCCCGCTCAGTGGAGCGGGTTTCTCCTGGCCGCGTTTGCCCTGGCGAGCTGCAGCTACTCGCTGCCGCGCGGCGACTCGTCCAAACCATCGGCAATGACCTCCACTGACTTCCAGCCGGGGGAGGCCTTGGACGGCATCCCCATCATTCAGCAGTCCGTACTCAAGACGGCCGGTCCAACGTCGAACTCGATCGTTGTCCCCAGTGAAGTCGAGCCACCTGCGGAACTGTTGCCGATCGCTGCGGGGATCGCCAATGCGGTCAATCGGCTGCGTGAGGCGACAGGGGTCGAGCCGCTTGTGATCGATGACAGGTTGACGCGCATCGCTTTCGCCCGTCTGCCGACATGGTCGTTCGCGGCTATTTGAGTCACGAGGATCCCCTTGACGGCGGCAACCTCGCCGGGCGGGTCCTGATGGACGCCGGTTATCGTGGTTCTCTGGGCGAGAACCTCTTCGCCACACAGGCTTCGCTTGAGAGTATCGTCGCCGAGACGGTGGATGGCTGGCTCCGGAGCCCGGCGCATCGGGTGAGTGCCATGGATGTACGCTTTCATTACACCGGCGTTGGTCTGTTGAGCGACGGAAAGTGGTGGAAAGTAACTCAGGTGTTTGCCAAGCAGCGCCCCTGAGGGAGGGGTTGGTATGAACAATCGCGAAGTAGCCAGGCTATTTAGTGATACCGCCGACTTGCTTGAGATCAAAGGTGAAGCGATCTACCGCATTTTGGCGTATCGGAGGGCGGCCGAGTCGCTGTCCGGGCTGGGCGAGGACATCAACGAGGTCTGGAGGACCAAGCGCCTGCGCCAGATCCCCGGTGTCGGCGAAGCTATCGCTTCCAAGATCGACGAACTTCTGAAGACGGGCAAGCTCACCTTCTACGAGAAGCTGGCAGCCGAGATCCCGCCCAGCCTGGTCGAAGTGCTCAAGGTCGGCGACGTCGGCCCGAAGAAAGCGGCGCGCTTCTGGAAGGAGCTCGGGATCACCACTCTGTCCGAGCTTGAGGAGGCGGCGAGCCTGGGCCGGCTGCGGGGGCTGCCGGGGATGGGCGAGCGATCGGAGGCGCGCATTCTGGAAAGCATCCAGGCGCTCAGCCGCCGGGAGACTGACCGGATATCGATCGGGGTGGCCTGGCCGGCGGCTCAGGGTTTCCTCGAGCGCCTCAGGTCCCTGCCTGAGGTCGCCGCCGCTGAAGCCGGTGGGAGCCTCAGACGAATGAGGGAAACCGTAGGAGATCTGGATATCATCGTCGCCTCGGATAGTCCGGAACCGGTGATGAAGGCCTTCCTGGCCTTCCCCGAGGTGGAAAGAGTACGCGGGCAGGGGGAGACGAAGGCGAGCGTCGAACTGCACGATGGGATGCGCGTCCAGTTGTGGGTGCACCCATCAGCGCACTTCGGAACGGCGCTTCAATATGCAACTGGCTCGCAGGCCCACAATGTCCGACTGCGTGAGCTGTCGCTGGCCAAGGGCCTTTCCTTGTCCGAACACGGGTTCAAGCCCAAGAAAGGCAAGGACATCCGCTGTGCGAATGAGGCAGAGGTTTACGAGACTCTTGGTTTGCCCTGGATCCCTCCCGAGATGCGCGAAGACCGGGGGGAGATCAAAGCCGCGCTCGAAAGCCGGCTGCCGGTTCCGATCGCGCTAACCGACTTGGAGGGCGAATTGCATGCGCACAGCGATTGGAGTGACGGGCAAACGTCGATCGAGGACATGGCGCGCGCAGCCGCCGGGCTCGGGTTGCAGTACCTTGTCATATCCGACCACTCCCGAAGCCTGGGCGTCGCGAACGGACTGTCGATCGAGCGGCTGGAGGCACAACGCAAGGTGATCGCCGCGGCGCAGAAGTCCGTTCGCGGAATCCGCCTGCTCCAGGGATCCGAAGTCGAGATCCTTGCGGACGGCCGCCTCGACTATCCGGATGAGGTGCTGGCGAAGCTGGACGTGGTCGTTGCCTCGCTGCATACATCCCTGCGCCAGCCGCGGGAGAAGGTGACCAGGCGATTGCTGAATGCGATCCGCAACCCGCACGTCGATATCATTGGCCACCCGACTGGACGAATGGTCAATGGACGCGAAGCGGCTGATCTGGACATGGAAGCCATTCTGACGGCCGCGGTCGAGAATGATGTGGCTCTCGAGATCAACGCCAACCCCGAGCGCCTCGATCTGAACGACGCGCACGCCCGGCGCGTGGTCGAACTCGGCGGACTGTTATCCATCAACACCGATGCCCATCATCCGGATCACTTCGACTTCCGGCGGTACGGCGTGGGCGTGGCCCGCCGGGCCTGGGCGCCGGCCGAAGCCGTCGTCAATACATGGCCTCTCGAACGCTTGCTCGACTGGTTGAGCGCTCGAGGCTAGCCTCTGCTGCGCAACCTCCCTTGTCTGGTGGTGTTTCACTTGCTGACTGGCATACCCCGATGCCTTCCCCAGGCGAGGAGGCTTCTTGTCCCGCATCGCGATCGTTACCGACAGCACGGCCTGCATTCCCGACGATCTCATAGCGCTATATGACATCAAGGTTGCACCTCAGATCCTGATTTGGAAGGGGGAGACGCTGCTCGATGGGGTGGACATCACCCCGGATCAGTTCTACACACGCCTGCGTACGACAGACGTCATGCCGACGACTTCACAGGCTACGGTGCGCGCCTTCCACGAGATCTTCACCCCACTTGTGGCTGGAGGGGCCCAAATCCTGGCGATCGTCCTGTCTGCCAAACTGTCGGGCACCCTGCTCTCGGCCGAGCAGACCAAAGCCGAGTTTCCTGGCGCTACAATTGAGCTGGTCGACTCTGAGACGACCGCCATGGGATTGGGCTTCCAGGTCCTGGCGGCCGCTCGGGCGGCTGCCGAGGGCAAATCCTTCGAGGAGGTCGTAGCGCTCGCCCGGAGTGCGAAGGAGCATACCGGCGTGATGTTCGTCGTGGACACCCTCGAGTTTCTGCACCGAGGCGGCCGGATCGGCGGGGCGGCGCGCCTGTTCGGCACAGCTCTGAACATGAAGCCGTTGCTCGAAATCCGCGACGGCCGGGTGGAAACCGTCGAACGGATCCGAACAAAAGCCAAGGCATTTGCGCGCTTGCTCGACCTGATCGAGGAACGGATCGGCGGGAGAACGCCCGTCCGTCTGGCCGCGCTGCATGCACAGGCTGAAGAGGATGCGCGCTATCTTCTCGACGAAGCCGGACGGCGCTGCAAACCGATCGAATCTCTGATGACGCCGGTGAGCCCGGTCGTTGGGAACCATGCAGGACCGGGGACGGTCGGCTTGATCTTCTGCACGGATCTGTGATCCCATTTCTACGAGCTTCAACCGAGGCAGAACACGAGCCATGAGTGGCCCGTGTTCGGTTTAAGACCCCCTCTTTGTGGTCTGGATGGACGGAAGCGGGTGACCCCGCGTCACTCTCACCGTCTAGTTCTAGTGAGAGGGCAGGTGAGGAATTCCCGCGTCGCGTCTTGACAGTGCAGCGTGTAAGGCCCTATAATCCCGCCCAAGTTCCTCAATATTGACTAATTAAGTCTGACTAGATATGCATTATTGCGGAGCGGACCTGTCCGCGAGGTCCGCTCCAGGGTAGCCCTCGAAGTCTCGACAAAGGAGAAGCCGAGCGTGATGGAGCGTGACCTGGTTCTGCTGGGCGTGCTCCGCCGAGGTCCCATGCACGGGTACCGGATCGCCGAGCTCGTCGTGCGCGAACTCGGCGGGGCCCTTGAGCTTAAGCGCTCAACGACGTACTATCTCCTGGAGCGCCTGGCCAAGGACGGCTACCTACGACGCGACCGAGTCGCGGCCGGGAAACGTCCCACCCGGTACGTCTATGAATTGACCGAAGAAGGGAAGATTCGCTTCTTTGAGCTTCTACGCCAGAATCTCGAAACGCGAAGGCATGTCCGATTCGGGGATGACGCCGGATTGGCGTTTATCGACGAGCTCGATCCGTCTGAGGCGGCGGCGCTTCTGGCTCGAAGACTATTGGCGCTTAATGACTCCCTTGAAACGGTGAAGTCAGATGGTATGGCCGAGGCTGATCCCGACCTTCTCTCGGCTCATCAGGCTTTCTTCCTAACGAAAGAGATCGACTGGGTCGAGCACGTTATCGATAGATTGAAATCGGGGGCCGATACGCAGCATTCACGGCGCCACACGGCTCCGTAATCTGGCAGTCCCGAACGCGCCCCCGGAACCAAAGGGTGCGCTGAATCGCTCACGCGACACTGAACCCCAATGCGGGGTCGGAATGGAGGGTGAATCGAGGTGAAAGAACGGAGCATCTTCGCCATCGTCATTGTGTCCATGCTCTTGCTCGTTGTGGGTTATCTGGCGGCGACCCAACTCAACCTGATGCCTGCCGAGGCATCCACCCGAGCCGTCGTCGTAGATCAGCTCTTCCGGGTTTTGCTAGGAACGGCGGCGGTGATTTTTGTGCTCGTGGAGGGCGTGCTCGTCTACGCCGCGATCCGTTTTCGCCGGCGGGCGGGGGATGATACGGATGCGGTGCCGGTCCACGGCAACACGACCCTCGAGCTGGTGTGGACAGCGATCCCCGCGATGATCGTCGTGGCGATCGGTTTCTACGCGTACCAGGTGCTGACAGAAATCGAGCAGCCGGCGGCTAATCCGATGGTGGTCGAGGTCGTGGGCCGCCAGTTCATCTGGCAATTCCGGTATCCGGAGCAAGGAGTGACGGCCCAGGAACTGCACCTGCCGGTTAACCGGCCCGTCCGGCTGGAGATCACGTCGGGGGACGTGATCCACTCTTTCTGGGTTCCACAGTTTCGTGGCAAGCGGGACGCCACGCCCGGGAGGGTCGCCGAGTTTCTGGTGACGCCGATCGAAATCGGCGAGTTCCCGGTCCGCTGTGCCGAACTGTGCGGCCCGGGCCACGCCAATATGACCACCAAGGTGATCGTGCAGACCCAGGCCGATTTCGAGGCCTGGCTGGCGGAGAACCAATGACGCGCGCCGCGCAATTCGCACATGGCTCCTCCAACCGCGCATCCCTGGATGGCACAACATCCTTCGCAAATCATGAAAACGCGAGAAAACTTCGACGAGGAGAAATGCTATGAGCCTGGCGAGTGAAGCCGGCGCAACCGCCGGAGGCTGGCGCCGCTACTTCACCTGGAACACGGACCACAAGATCATCGGTGTTCAGTACCTGGTGACGACCTTCTGTTTCTTCATGCTCGGTGGCGTCCTGGCGATGCTGGTCCGGGCGGAGCTGGCTCAACCAGGTCCCGACCTGTTCAACGGAACGGAATTCAACCGGTTCCTCACAAACCACGGTTCGGTGATGCTCTTCCTGTGGATCATCCCTGTCCTGGCAGGCTTCGGCAATTACCTGGTCCCCTTGATGATCGGGGCGCGTGACATGGCGTTCCCCAACATGAACGCCCTCTCGTTCTGGCTGATCCCACCCGCGGGCTTGATCATGCTGGCCAGCTTCTTCGTCGGTGCGGCGGAAGCGGGCTGGACGGCCTACGCGCCTTTGTCGACCCAAACCCCGGTCGGGCAGACGTTGTGGGCCGTGAGTGTGCTCATTTTAGGCACCTCGTCGCTCCTGGGCGCGGTCAATTTCGTGACGACCGTATTCACGATGCGCGCCGAAGGGATGACCTTCTGGCACTTGCCGCTCTTCGTATGGGGGATGCTGGCGACCTCGCTGCTCGTCCTCCTGGCGACGCCGGTGTTGACCGCCGGGCTGGTTCTGATCGCCATGGATCGGGTGGCGGGCACCGTCTTCTTCTCGGCTGCAAATGGCGGAGATCCGATCTTGTGGCAGAACATGTTCTGGTTCTACTCGCACCCGGCGGTGTATATCATGGTGCTGCCGGCAATGGGGATCGTTTCCGAGATCTACCCCGTCTTCTCGCGCAAGCCGATCTTCGGATACAAGGCCATCGCCATGTCGAGTATGGCCATCAGCATTCTCGGCCTGACAGTCTGGGCCCATCACATGTTCACCAGCGGGATGGATCCTCGTCTGCGAATCCCGTACATGATCAGCTCGATGATCATCGCTGTGCCGACGGGGATCAAGATTTTCTCCTGGCTGGCGACGATCTGGGACGGAAAGATCCGCTTCACCACACCGATGCTCTTCGCCCTGGGTTTTATTTCGATGTTTCTCATAGGGGGAATCACCGGGATATTCTTGGCAGCCATCCCCATCGACCTGCACGTGCATGACACGTACTTCGTCGTGGCCCATCTGCACTTCGTGCTCTTCGGTGGAAGCGTCTCGGCCGTGTATGCCGGGCTATATTATTGGTTCCCCAAAATCACCGGGCGCATGTATGACGAACGCTTGGGCAAGCTTCACTTCGCCGCCAACTTCGTCGGGACAAACCTGACTTATCTCCCGATGTTCTTGGCCGGGCTTCTGGGCATGCCGCGGCGTGTGGCCGACTATAGCCCCGAGTTCACGACCCTCAACTTGCTGGCGACGCTCGGGGCTATCTTGCTCGGAACGTCGACGCTTCCCTTCCTTTACAACGCGGTGGTCAGTTGGGTCAGCGGCCCAAGGGCTGAGGCCAATCCCTGGAGAGCGCTGACGCTTGAATGGCAGACTGACTCACCGCCGCCGGCGGAGAACTTTCATGAGCTGCCAGTCGTAAAGCATGGCCCGTACGACTACGGTCAAGGGATCGGCGTGGGTGGTCAGGGGCAGACGGCCCCGGCCGTCGGTGATTGATAAAGGCGGAGGAGAATAGTGATGCATGACGCGACCCATCCCGCCGAGCAGACGGCCATGTTCAAGGCCGGGGACCGCCTCGGCCTCGATCACCTCAAACTGGGGATGTGGCTCTTCCTGGCTTCGGAGGTGATGTTCTTCGGGGGGCTGATCTCGGCCTTCCTGCACTTCAAGATCAACAATCCGAGCCCCGAGTCATCCTTGCTCGACGTTGTGCTTGTCGGCATTAACACGTTCGTCCTCCTCGCTTCGAGCCTTACTGTCGTGCTCGGACTGGCAGCGATCCAGCGCGGAGACCGGCGTGGTCTGATGGGTTACCTTGTGGCGACGATCATCCTCGGCTTTGCCTTCCTCTTCGGGCAAGGCAATGAGTTCGTCACCCTTTACCGCCACGGTGTCACCCTAAGCAGCAGCCTGTTCGGCTCGAGTTTCTTCACGCTTACCGGTTTCCACGGGCTGCACGTTTTTGTTGGGATCTGCTGGGCCCTCATGACCCTTGCTAAGGCTGCCCGGGGCGGTTATGCCCAAGAAGCCCATCTCGGCGTGGAGATCTTCGGGCTCTACTGGCACTTCGTCGATATCGTCTGGATCATCTTGTTCACGCTGATCTACCTGGTCTAGGAGGCCCGCTAATGCAGTCCGACGCACGAATCCCGTCCCGAGCCAGTGTCCGGATACAGACCTACCTCCTGGTGTTCCTTGGATTGGCCCTGGTGACGGCGGTTGAGCTCGCGATCGCTTCCCTTGGCCTTGCCCGCTCGGTCCGCGTTCCGATACTGGTGCTGCTCTCGCTCGGCAAGGCGTCCCTTGTCGCAGCATTCTTCATGCATCTGCGAAGCGACTCACGCCTGTACCTTGTCATTTTCATCACGCCGGTGATCCTGATCCTGGCAGTGGCGATATTGTTCGTCATCGCCTGAGTGGCGATCAGCTTAAGATCTTCCCAGAGCCTCGGGAAAGGCAAGGCATTCGGTTGAAGAACCAGACGACAGCTTGGGTGAGCGGACATTGGCCGCGGTGGTTTGGTCTAGGCGCGGCAGCGGCGACCTATCTGGTTCTTGTCCTGGGCGCCGTGCAGGGCCGGACCGGAGCCGCCGCGGCCTGTCCTGATTGGCCGCTGTGCGAGGGAAGCGTGTTGGCCACGTTCTCAACGGATGTCCTCATCGCTTCGGGCCATCGGGTGGCCGGACTACTGGCCTTTCTGCTTGCCTTGGCGACGGCCGTTGCGATCTGGGCGCGCCCCGGTGGAGCGAGGTGGCTCAGGTTTCTAAGCCTGGCCGCCCTTGGCTTGTTCCTGGTGGAAGGTGGTGCAGGGGCACTGGTGGTGCTGGACGGGGCGCAGCCGCTCCCGGTCGCCTTCCATCTGGCGATGGCGCTTCTGACGCTTGCCGTCCAGGTCGCCCTGGCGGCGATCCTGTTCGGGGCGTCGCGAAGTGAAGCGGCATTCGACTGGCCGGTCTTCACCGGTCCACTTACCCGCAAATCTCTCGGCGCATCCACCCTGGCGTTCCTACTCCTTGTGAGTGGGGCGACGATGGCCGCCGGGCAGGCCAAGGACTGCGCTGGGTCGATCGGGTGCAATGTGTGGACACTCTCATGGCAGCTGTTCGAGCCGCAGGGGCTGATCCATCGGATCACGGCGGCCGCAGTTGGGCTGATGGTTCTCTGGTTGACCGCAGGAGTGTGGCGAGAGAGGCGCCGCCGGCCGGCCGCCGCCGTCGCAGCCAGTGCCACGGCGGGATTGATGCTGGCGCAGATTAGCATCGGCGCGCTAGGCACAGTCCAATCGCTGACGTCCGTCGCCGCCGATCTGCATGTGGGGACTGCCGGCGCGGTCTGGGCGCTCCTTGTACTGACGACAGTGTTCCTGGCGACCGAAAGGCCTCGACCAGTCGAGGACACCCGCCTCGACAGCTTGCTGCCTGCATCCAGCTTGAAGGATTACCTGGCGCTGTCCAAGCCCTTGATTGTGGTATTGCTGCTAGTGACAACCCTGGCAGGGATGGTCGTCGCAGCGGGCGGCTGGCCGTCGCTCTCGACGATCTTGTGGACGATGCTCGGGGGCGCCCTTTCGGCCGGTGGGGCAAGCGCTCTCAATCAGTACCTCGATCGAGAGCTTGACAGCCGGATGCAACGCACCGAAAAAAGGCCGCTTCCTGGTCGAAGATTGACTGAAGCCGAGGTCCTGGCGTTCGGCGTGCTCTTGTGTCTCACCGGGTTCTTTGTGTTGGCAGTGATGGTCAACCTGCTCAGCGCCCTGTTGTCGCTGGCGGGGATGGTGTATTACGTGGTGCTCTACACGATCATCTTGAAGCAGGCCACGACGCAGAACATAGTCGTCGGCGGCGGGGCGGGAGCGATCCCTCCGCTTGTCGGATGGGCGGCGGCGACGAATTCACTGAACGTCGGCGCGTTCTTCTTGTTCGCGCTTGTTTTCTTCTGGACGCCGCCACACTTCTGGGCCTTGGCGCTTTTGCGACGAAAGGACTATGAACGGGCCGGCGTGCCGATGCTGCCGGTGGTGTATGGAGATGCGCACACGCGCTGGCAGATCATGCTCTACACCGTGCAGGTCGTGGCGCTAACACTGCTTATGCCGGCGGTGCATGTGGGAGGACGGCTGTATCTTGTCGCGGCGATCGTGCTCGGTGGGGGCTTGCTCCTGACCGCATGGCGGTTGTGGCGCGAGGGTGGCAATCGACTCGCCTGGCGAATGTACCGCTATTCGAGCATGTATCTGGCTTTCATCTTCGCTGCGCTGGTGCTGGACACGCTGTTGAGTTCTTGATTCGGGTAGCGGGCGTGGCCCCCGTCCCCCGCGAGACTGTGATTGAATCCCAGTGGCATACGATTCGTATCGTATGCCGTCACCTAAAGCGCCCAAGCGCGATCCGCAACAGCCCCCCACCCCGGTAAGAACATCCGGGACGAACGGCCCCCTTGGTCCCCCTCCCCCGGCCAGAGGCTCAGTTTGCCTGGGTCTGAACCTTTGCCGGGGGAGGGGGATGAGGTTTTTGGGAAGGAGGGGGGCGGCCCAGCCGCCCCCCTCCTTCCCATGAATTCTTCCCCCTCCGCCGTGAGGCGGCCATTGCGGCGCGACTTCCGCTCGGGCGATCCATGGCGGAGAGGGGCCGCCTGTCCCGATGCCCTTGTCGGGATCCGTCCCGAATGATTTTACCGGGAGGCAGGGGGTGAGGTCAGAGCCGCGATCGGTCAAAGGGCAAGTCGATCCTGGGTCGTCCGCCTGACGTCAGCCAGGGCTTTCAATTCATTCACATGCTCCGACGGGGGATGGGGGAATAGAAGAAGGCAGAACGAAGGGCGAGCGCTCTGCGCTCGCCCTTCGTTCTGCCTCAATCATGCCAAGGACGGCTGGGTAGGTCAAGGAGTGTCTTGCCTCCGGTACAATCAGGGAAAGATCACAAGGATGAACACCGATGGAATACCGAAAACTTGGAACGACGGATTTCATGGTCTCTCCACTTTGCCTCGGCACGATGCAATTCGGTTGGACCGCTGACGAAGAGACTTCACTGGCCATCCTCACGGTGGCACAGGAAGCGGGGGTCAATTTCATCGATACGGCCGACGTCTATTCGCGGTGGGTGCCGGGCAACCCGGGCGGCGTCTCCGAGAGCATCGTCGGGAATTGGCTTAAGCGAGGGGCCGGACGCCGAGACGAGGTCGTCATCGCAACCAAAGTCCGAGGGAGGATGTGGGAAGGTCCAGATGGTGAAGGCTTGTCACGTTCGCATATCCTGCGGGCCGTCGAAGGATCCCTCAATCGCATGGGAATCGATACCATCGATCTCTATCAACTCCATTCGCCGGATCTGAAGACGCCGATCGAAGAGACATTGCGGGCGCTTGATGACCTTATCCGGAGCGGCAAAGTACGCGCCATCGGATGCTCTAACTTCACCGCCGAACAGACTTCCGATGCGCTAACTGTGTCCAAGGAGAGGGGCCTGGCAGCCTTCGTGAGTATCCAGCCTCATTACAATCTGGTGCACCGTCGGGAATACGAGGCAGAGCTCGAAAGCCTGTGCGCCGAGAATTCGCTGGCGGTTCTTCCCTACAGCCCTCTGGCGAGTGGCTTCCTGACGGGGAAGTATCAGCGCGGACAGCCTCCCCCGGCCGGTTCGCGAGGCGCCTCCAGTCAGAGGATCCGCGATCTCGAAACGAAAACGGGTGCGTGGTCAGCGCTAGAGGCGCTCGCGGGCCTGGCCGATTCCCTCGGCCGATCCCCGGCGCAGATCGCACTGGCCTGGCTGCTGAGCTTGCCTACAGTTACCAGTCCGATCATCGGGCCGCGTTCCCTGGAGCAGCTGAGCGACAATCTGGCCTCAGTCGAGATCCGGCTCAACCAGAGCGAGCGCCAGGCGCTGGAAGAGGCCAGCTCAGGGCTCTAGTCCGCCCCAGGCAGGCATGCAGCCGATCTCGGGCCGCTATGAAGGATTGACCCTGTGTTCTTATGGTAAGTCAGAAGGGGAGATGGTATAATCCGCCCGGATCGTCTCATGCGGCAAAGGGAGAGCGTATGCAGACGGCCATCCTCCGGTTCCTGACGTTCCTTAGAGAACAGCGGGGAAGCGCCGACAACACCATTTTGGCCTACCGAACCGACCTGCAGCAGATGGACCAGGTCGTTTCGCGGGGCGAAACAGAGCACATTCCACCCCCGGCCCTGGACCGTCAGAAGCTGCGGCGGTATGTGGACTGGCTGGGTGCCCGCGGTTACCGGCCGGCGACGGTCGCCCGCAAGATGGCGGTCGTCCGCTCCTTCCTCGACTACCTTGAAAACCACGAGGAGGGCCAGTCCTCGGATTTGATACTCGAGCTCCAATCACCGCCGGCGCCGCGACGCCGCCCGCGCGTCCTGTCCAGGGACGAGGTCGAACGGCTGTTGTCGGCACCGGCCAAGCGCGAGTCGCCCCGTGGCCTGCGCGATGCGGCGATCCTGGCGCTGCTGTACGTCACCGGGTTGCGGGCGGCGGATGCAGTCGCCTTGCGATTGGACGAACTCGATCTGGGCGAAGGGGTTATCCGCCGGGCGGAATGGGAGGGGCCCGTCCTCAAGTTGGGGGACAGCTTGAAGACCTTGCGCCGATATGTGGAGGAGGGACG
>Ga0326597_10006364_pt1 | contig 16193 bp, 13 predicted proteins | sample RVTome_12_FD_203789 | JGI IMG/M metagenome (GOLD analysis project Ga0326597, IMG submission 203789) | Soil microbial communities from uranium-contaminated site in the Upper Colorado River Basin, Wyoming, United States - RVT100D185 | ecosystem: Environmental > Terrestrial > Soil > Contaminated >...
ACCCCGTGGTCTACGTGATGATCCTCCCGGCGATGGGGATCATCTCCGAGGTGATCCCCGTCTTCTCCCGCAAGCCGATCTTCGGGTACAAGGCGATCGCCTACTCCTCGCTGGCGATCGCGTTCATCGGGTTCCTGGTGTGGGGGCACCACATGTTCACCTCGGGGATGTCCCCCCTGGCGAACGCGATCTTCTCGTTCCTCACCTTCTTCGTCGCCGTTCCGACGGCGGTCAAGGTGTTCAACTGGATCGCCACCCTCTACAAGGGGTCGATCACCTACGAGTCGCCGATGCTGTACGCCCTGACCTTCATCTTCCTTTTCGCCGTCGGGGGACTCACCGGACCGTTTCTCGGCGCCCTGGCAACGAACGTGCAACTCCACGACACCTACTTCGTCGTGGCCCACTTCCACTACACGATGATGGGCGGCACGGTGATGGGGTTCTTCGCGGGTCTCCACTACTGGTTTCCGAAGATGACGGGGAAGATGCTGAACGAGAAGGTCGCGCGCCTCGCCTGGGCGCTGGTCTTCATCGGCTTCAACGTCACCTTCTTCACCATGTTCATCGTGGGGACCCGCGGGATGCCGCGCCGCTACGCGGAGTACATCCCGAAGTTCCACACGGAAAACGTGATCTCCACGATCGGTTCCGCGGTTCTGGCGGTCGGGATCCTCGTGATGTGCTGGAACTTCCTCCAGGGGCTTCGGAAAGGGGCGCCGGCCCCCGCCGACCCGTGGCGAGCGCTGAGCCTTGAGTGGAGGGCCGCGTCCCCTCCCGAGACGGAGAATTTCCACGAGATCCCGGTGGTGACCGAGTGGCCGTACGGCTACGGGACTCCGAAGTCGTGAGGGTGCGATGAGCGGCACTTCCACGGAACACCACGACCCGTCCGTCGCCTTCGAGTCCGCCAAGCTGGGGCTCTGGACCTTTCTCGCCACCGAGGTGCTCCTGTTCGGCGCGCTCTTCACCGCCTACACCGTCTTCCGGATGAAGTACCCGGAGCTGTTCCGCGTGGAGCACGCGAAGCTCGACCGGGTCCTCGGGGCGGTGAACACGGTCGTCCTCATCACCAGCTCGTTCACCGTCGTGCTCGGCGTCGACGCGATCAAGCGGGGGAAGGCGTGGCTGCTCGAGGTGTGCTACGGCGCGACGATCCTCCTGGCGGCCGTCTTTCTCTGCGTCAAGTACGTGGAGTACTCCGCGAAGTTCCACCACGGGCTGTACCCGCGCACCAATCTCTTTTTCTCGCTCTATTTCATGATGACCGGGCTGCACGGGATCCACGTGCTCCTCGGGATGGGGCTGCTGTCGTACGTCATCGTCCTGTCGCGGCGAGGCCGGCTCTCGGCGAGCTATTACACCCCGGCGGAGATGTCGGGGCTGTACTGGCACTTCGTCGACCTGGTGTGGATCTACCTGTTCCCGCTGCTCTACCTGCTCGGGTGAGGGGAAGCATGGCCCACGGAACCGGAAATTCCCGCCGCGCCGGAATCGCGGTGTTCGTCGCCCTGCTGCTGCTCACGGCCGTCACGGTTCTCGTCTCCTACGTCGACCTCGGGCTCTGGAACGCGGTCGTCGCATTGCTGATCGCCTCGGTGAAGGCATCCCTGGTGGCCCTCTTCTTCATGCATCTCAAGAGCGAAAGCCGCCTGGTGTGGGGCTTCGCCCTGGTGCCGATCGCTTTCCTTGCCCTCATCATTTTCGGGACGCTCGTCGACACGATGTTGCGCTGAGCCCCCGGGGCGAGGATAATTCCCACATCTGCCTCGGGAGGGGGATGCCGATGCTCGGCCGGGTGACCGTCGGACTGCTGTTTCTGCTGCTCGTGTGGGGAAACCTCGTCGCGGGGCTCAAGGCGGGGCTGGCGTGCCCCGACTGGCCGCTCTGCCACGGGAAGGTCCTGCCCCCCTACCGCTGGGACATCTACATGGAGTTCGGCCATCGCGTCATCGCCGCCGTGGCGTCGATCTTCCTGGCCGCCCTTGCGGCCCGGCGGTACAGGAAGTACGAGGGCGCGGCGCGGGCGGTTCCGATCGTCGCGATCCTGCTGCTCCTGACGGAGATCGGGATGGGCGGCGCCGTGGTCCTCCTCGAAACGCCGGTGCGGCTGACCACGGTCCACTTCATGATCGGGCTCCTCGTCTTTCTCCTCGCCTTCTTCATGATGACGTTCGATGGCGAGCGCGAGCGACCCGTCCTCGCCTTCCGCGGTCCGGCGGCCCTCTTTCTCTCCGTTCTCGCGCTGATCTATTCGCAATCCGCCCTGGGCGCGTACGTCCGCCACCTTGACGCGGGGATCGCCTGCCCGGATTTCCCGACCTGCCTCGGGGAGTGGATCCCGCCTCTCCTCTCCGGGCCCGTGCTGGCGCACTTCTCCCACCGGACGCTCGGGTACCTCGTGCTGCTGACCGCGGCGATGCTTTATCTCTTCGTACGGCGGGATCCGAGGCAGCGGGGGAATCGTCCCCTCGCCCTGGCGTTCCTGGTCCTTGTCGCGGTCCAGATCGGCGTAGGGTCCCTGGTGGTGCTGTCGGGGGTTTCCTACCTCATGACGGCGCTCCACCTCGCGGTGGCGATCGGGTTGCTGTGGATCCTCGGGCATCTATTGGTGAACGCTGCCCGGACGGAAAGGGCGGCATTATCCCTGCCACGGGGCTGACCCCGCCCAAGAAGCCGTCCGCGATCCTGCTGGTCAAGCCGGGCATCGTCGCGGCGGTGACCCTGGCCGGCCTCTCGGGGATGGTGCTCGCCGAACGGGGCGTGCCGAAGCCCGGAAAGACGCTCCTCACGCTGGCCTGCATCCTTGCTGCGGCGGGAGGGTCCGCCGCGCTGAACACGGTTCTTGACGCGGGGATCGACGAGAAGATGCCGCGCCTGACCCGCCGGATCGCCGCCCTGCGGGCCCTCGGACGCGGGAACGTCGCGGTGGCGGCGTTGGCCGCGATCGCCGCCTCGCTGTTGCTTTCGGCCCGCTACCTCAACGCGACGACGTGCCTTCTCCTCGCCGCGGCCACGGTGGGGTACGCGGTCCTGTACACGCTGGTGTGGAAGCGCCGCTCGCCGTACGGGACGATCCCCGGCGCCGTCCCCGGGGCCCTGCCGGTCCTCATCGGGTACGCCGCCGTGAATCCGCGCCTCGGGATGGACGGCGTTCTCCTGTTCCTGATCCTCGTCCTCTGGCAGCCGCCCCACTTCTGGGCCCTGGCGCTGCGCCACCAGGCGGAATACCGCGCGGCGGGCGTCCAGGTCCTGCCCGTGGCGTTCGGCGAGCCGTACACGAAGGTCCTGATCTTCCTGTACGCGGGGGCGCTGCTCCCCCTGTCCTTGTCACTGTGGGCGCTGGGATACCTTTCCGCCCGCTTCGGGTGGGCGGCCTTCCTGCTCGGGTCGGGCTTTCTCGTCGAATTCTACCGGGACACCGTGGTGAGCAGCCGCTTCGGCCGCGCGTTCGCCGCCTCGATCGTCTACCTGACGCTGCTGCTCCTCGCCCTCCTCGCCGACGTCCTGTTCCGATGACCCCCTCCCGCGTTATCTGCGTTATCATGGAATGGGCGTTTTATCTTCTTGGAACCGGGAGCGGGGCATGAGCCTTCTGGTCGTGGGGTCGATGGCGTTCGACAGCATCAAGTCGCCGTTCGGCGAGGTGGAGCGGGTGATCGGCGGGTCGGCGATCTACTTCTCCCTCGCGGCGAGCTACCTGACGCCCGTGCGGCTCGTTTCGGTCGTTGGAAGGGACTTCCCGAAGGGGACGCTCGACATGCTCTCCACCCGGGGGATCGATCTCCAGGGATTGAAGGTTGCGGATGGGGTCACCTTCCAATGGAAGGGGTATTACGAGTACGACCTGAACATCGCCCACACGGTGAAGACGGACCTGAACGTGTTCGAGAATTTCGCCCCCGTCCTTCCGGCGTCGTACCGGGAATCCCGCTACGTCTTCCTCGGGAACATCGATCCGAAGCTGCAGCTGGACATCCTCGCCCAGGTGCGCGAACCGAAGATCGTCGCGCTCGACACGATGGACTTCTGGATCGGGAAGAGCCCGCAGCTGCTGCGGGAAGTCATCCGGAGCGTCGACATCGTCGTCATCAACGAGGCGGAGGTCCGGGAGCTGACGGGCGAGTTCAACCTCGTCAAGGCGGCCCGGAAGCTGATGCGCATGGGGCCGGGGCGCGTCGTGATCAAGCGGGGGGAATACGGCGTCCTCCACCTCTCCGACGGGGAGATCTTCGCGGCTCCGGCGTACCCGCTGGAGACGATCTTCGACCCCACCGGGGCGGGGGACAGCTTCGCGGGCGGCTTCATGGGGTACCTGTCCTCGCGGGACGGGGCCGCCCTCACGGAGATGGATTACCGGCTGGCCACGATCTACGGCAGCGCCATCGCCTCCTTCACGGTGGAGGCGTTCAGCACCGAGCGGTTGCAGGGGCTTTCCCGCGAGGAGATCGACTCCCGCCTTGCGGCGTACCGGACCCTCACGGAATTCCGGGTCTGAACGGGGGAGGAACGGTGGGACTCCGACGATGGCGACGCTGACCAAAGCCGCGAGGATGGCCTGGGAGATCGCCGCGGCCGAGGCCGCCCGGCTTCGGCACCCGCTCATCGAGCGGGAGCACCTCCTGATCGGGCTGTGCAGCCTACGGAAAATCCTGCAATACCTGGACTACACCCACATCGAGTCGCTCCCGGTCGATCTCCTCCGGGAAGAGGCGGACGGGATTAAGCGGGTGCTCGCGCCCCTCGGGATGACCGCTCCGTCGATCCGCCGCGGGGTGCGGTCCAGGCTGCGGCCGGGGAACACGGTACACGCGGAGCGGGCGGTCCACCGCAGCGAGGAGTGCAAGAGGTACTTCCGGCGGGCGGGAGAGTTCGTGAAGGACGGTGGGGAGGTCGCCGTGCGCCACCTGTTCGCCGCCGTTCTCGAAGACCCGGGTCCGGTCGTCTCCGCGGTGCTCGCGGGCGCGGGGATTTCCCCGGGCGTTCTCCGCGAGAAGCTGCTCCTCGAAAGCGAGTTGGAGCAGGTGCCGATCCCGGTCCGCGAGGAGACCGGGAACCTGCCCGACGTTCCCGAGCCGGTTCCCTCCGATACGCCGCTCCTGGACCGGTATGGACGGGACATCACCCGGGCCGCGCGGGAGGGGCGCCTCATGCCGTTCGTCGATTCCGACCGGACCCGCAAGACGCTTCGGCAGCTTATCAAGGTCCTGATGATGCCCACCAAGAACAACCCCGTCCTCGTGGGGGAGGCGGGGGTCGGGAAGACCGCGGTCGTCGAGGCGCTGGCGGAGCGGATCGCCCTCGGGCGGGACCGCCGGTTCCTCCCGGGCCGCAGGCTGGTCGAGCTGTCGATGGCGGAGATGGTGGCGGGGACGAAGTACCGGGGCGAGTTCGAGGAGCGCCTGACCCGGGTGATCGAGGAGGTCCGGTCGCATCCGGAGGTGATCCTGTTCATCGACGAGTTCCACACGGTGGCCGGGGCGGGGCGCGCCGAGGGGGCCCCGATGGACGCGGGCAACATCATGAAGCCGGCGCTGGCGCGCGGGGAACTTCGGTGCATCGGCGCGACGACGGTCACGGAGTATCGGCACAGCGTCGAGAAGGATCCGGCGCTGGAGCGCCGGTTCCAGCCTGTCCAGGTCGCCGAGCCCGGAAGGGACGAGACGCTGGAGATCCTGCAGGGGGTCCGGTCCCACCGGGAGAGCCACTTCGGCGTGACGATCGCGGACGAGACGCTGTCCGCCACCGTCGAGCTCGCCGTGCGGTTCGACCCGACGCACTTCCTCCCCGACAAGGCGATCGATCTCCTCGACCGGGCCTGCGCGGAGTGCCGGGTTCCGCTCCTCTCCATGGCGGCGAACTCCGACCGGTACGACGCCGTGGGTGTCGCCGTGGTCACGCCGGAGCACGCCGCCCGGGCGGTGGTCGAAAAGATGGGGATCCCGATCGAGGTGGCCCGGGGAGGGCTCGGGGGGATCGCCGAATCCCGGGTGCGGGGGCTCGAGGAGCACCTCAACCGGCACATCGTCGGACAGGGGGAGGCGATCTCCAGGATTTGCCGCCGTCTCGTCCTTTCCCATGCCGGGTTCGGGGACCGCCGCCGGCCGATGGGCGTCTTCCTGTTCCTCGGGCCCTCCGGGGTGGGGAAGACCGAGGTGGCGCGGCGGATCGCCACGTACCTTTTCGCGAACGAACGCGCATTCATCCACCTGGACATGTCGGAGTTCCAGGAGGAGGCCAGCGTGTCCCGCCTCATCGGAGCCGCGCCGGGCTACGTCGGCTACGAAGAGGGGGGCAGGCTCGTCGCCCGGTTGCGGACCACCCCGTATTCGGTGGTCCTGCTCGACGAGGTCGAAAAGGCGTCCCCCCGGGTGTTCGACCTGTTCCTGCAGCTGTTCGACGAGGCCAAGATCACCGATGCGCAGGGACACACCGCGGACGCCCGCCACACGATCTTCATCATGACGGGAAACATCCCCGTCCGGAAGGAGATGGGGTTCCGCGCGGGCGAGGCGGCGGTGGCGGAAGGCGCCGCGCTGGCCGAGGTCCGGCGCCGGTTCCGCCCGGAGTTCCTCAACCGCGTGGACGAGCAGATCGTCTTCCGGGCGCTCACTCCCGACGACGTCCGGAAGGTGCTGGCGCTCCAGATCGCCGAACTGTCGGAGAACCTTCTCGCCGACCACGGGGTGGCGCTCGAAATGGACGCGGCCGCGACCGACTGGCTCGCCGCGGAAGGATACCGGCCGGAGTACGGGGTCCGGGAACTCGCCCGGGCCGTGGACCGCTGGATCCGGGCGCCGATCGGGGCGATGAGCGCCGAGGGGGAGCTCGCGCGCAGGGCGGCCTCGGGCACGCCCGTGAGGGTCCGAAAGTCCGCGGAGGGGATCCGGGTCGAATAACGGTTCCGGTCGCTCCCGCCGGCATCGCCTCCGGCACGGTGGCTCGCCCGGCCGTTTGGCGGTATCATGGAGGTGGAAGTTCCGTCGCGTCGAACCCTTTCGTCGTTGCTGCCAGGGAGGGAGAAACGATGGCGATGATCCGGTACGAGCCCGCAAGCCGCAAGAACGTCGACCGGGAAACCGATCCCTACAAGCCCCGAAAAGGCGCCCACGACGTCGGGGTGTGTCCCACGTGCCATGCCATCTGCCGGAACAAGCGGTGGCATCTGGACCCGAAGGAATACGCCTCCCTGGCGGTCGCGGGAGCCCTTGCGCGCCCGTGCCCGGCGTGCAGGAGGCGCGGGCCCGCCAGGTCAATCCTCTCGAGCGGATCATGGAGATTCGCGGTGGAGAGGACGGCATGGAGCTTCTGACCACCGACGAGAAGCTCGCCCAGCGGATCGGGAGGGAGATCCGCAAGGCGTGCGGTGGCGCCGTGGAGTACCGTTGGTCGGAGGACACGAAGCTGTTGCGCGTCCACTGGCTCCGCGATGACTGAACGGAGAATTTTCAGGGCCCCGTTCTGGCAGTTCAGGTAAACGGGCCCACGGCGGCGTTCGCCGCGGGCCCGGAACGTCGCTTTCGTCCCCGGTTCCTTCTTCCCTTTCCGTGTCCTACCCTTCAATTTTCATTGAATATTTCCATCCCGCCTGCCGAAGAGACTCCCCGGAAATCAGGCCCAAAGGAGCGTCAATTTCCACGTGAATGGATTCCTGAATTACCTTTCAAAGGTCAGGGGCCCGAAAATGGGGCAGGGGGGCACGATTAGATGCGAATCGCGGCAATAATAAACTCCGGCAAAAACAAGTTATGCGGGTATTTGAAACCTGTAGACCCATTGGAACACCAACAAGCTATCGTCCGGCTTGTTGTCGTCGGATCTCTGGCGATGTATTTCTTTTGGTATCATTTTATTCACGGTGGAAAAATTTCCCGCCCGGTTTCCATCACATTACTGGCTGGGATCCTATATGGCATATTGGCGTATATAGCGCCATTCTTTCAAGATAAATATCATACAAAGCGACGTATTGTTTTCTTGATTATTGATATGATGTTTGTTTGTTTCACATTGTATCTTGGTGACAGAGCTTGTGCGCCGATGGTTCTGATTTTATTCCTTCTTAATATAGGATATCCAACAAGATACGGGAAAAAATTTCTTCCTTATGCAATTATTTCCAGCGGTATTGCATTCATTGCCGTTTTGCTAACCACACCGTATTGGAAACAGAACTGGGAGTTGGGACTTTCACTGCTATTAGGGTTTACCGTTATACCAGCCACCCAAATAAGAAAAATTGTGGATACAATCCAAGATGCAAAGGAAAAAGCCGAGATTGCCAACCAGACCAAATCACGATTTTTATCAAATATGTCTCATGAAATGCGAACACCGCTGAACGGCATTCTTGGTACGACGGAATTGCTCTCCGGGACACAACTCGACCAGGAACAACAACAATTCCTGAAAAACGTTATAACATCCGCTAGGCATCTGTTGTCCCTCGTAAATGACGTCCTTGATATCTCAAAAATTGAAGAGGGCAAAGCTTCAATCGTTCATGAAGGCTTTGATCTGCACATGCTTATAAAAAACTCAGCGGCAATCGTTTCCCAGCAAATCACAAGCAAGGGGCTCGCTTTCCAGGTACTTGTTTCTCCACGAGTGCCATTCCTTGTTCGTGGAGATATGACCAGGCTTCGTCAGATTCTGGCAAATCTTCTTTCCAATGCCATTAAATTTACATCTGCCGGGCAAGTTACGATACGTATGCTTAATTTATCGGAAAATGAAAATAGCGTTACCGTTCGGTTCGAAGTTTCCGATACAGGCATTGGAATGACCCGCGAACAGTGCAGTAAAATTTTCGAACGATTTGCTCAGGCCGACGATTCCATCACCAGAAGATTTGGTGGAACGGGGCTTGGCACCACGATATCGAAAGAACTTGTTCATCTTATGGGTGGGCAGATCGGTGTGGAAAGCCAAGTAGATAAGGGAAGCACTTTCTGGTTTAATGTCCCGTTGGAAAAACAGAACGAAGCGTTGGTTTCCGGGGCAATGACAAAACCATCCATGTACGTAAAGATCGTCATTGTTTCTGCAGACGATCGGCGTACGGATGCAATCAATGGATACCTTGCCTCTATACGGTTTACCCATGTAATGCATGCCCGTAACACCGGACAAGCCTATGAATATATAAACCGTTTTAAAAATGATCAAATATTCCAGTATGTTGTAATTGTGGTGAAAGACGGGCTCGGCGAAGATCCATTCCGATTTTCTGAAAGCCTGAAACACATGAATGCGATGAAAAATGTCCGGCTGGTTCTTGTTGCAAACACCGAGGAAAAGTTGGCGTCCTCCCATGGATATCGAGTGGTTCTTCCCTCCGTTGATATTGCGCGCGATTTCATGAGTGCTATCCATTTCACGCTTCCGTACGAAGAACCGTCGGTAGACATATTCGCGGTGAAGACAAGCGTCAGGAAACTCAGGATCCTTGTAGCGGAAGATGATGAAATCAACCGGATGGTCATACAGAAACTTCTGGAGCGAGCAGGTCATTCGGTGGATATCGTGGGCGATGGCCAGCAAGCCTTGAATGCACTTTCCGAACAGCAATATGATATTGCCCTCATTGATCTTAATATGCCTGTTCTGGGTGGAGTGGAAATGGCCAGAAAATACTACGCAACGCCAAGAGAGAACCCCGTTCCCATGATTGCGCTTTCGGCGGATGCCATGGTCGAGACGATCACGGAATGCACGGAAGCCGGGATGAAGGCGTTTCTTTCAAAACCTTTCGAAACGAAAAAGGTTCTTTCGGTTATCCAATCCTACGTGTCATGTGACGACAAGAATCTTTCGCAAAACATTCTCAATGACAAAAAAGAGTCGGATGTGACGGGTGAACCCACATCCTCCCCATGTAATTCTGCCGTTGATGAGAACAAGCTTCGGGAAATTGAAGGGATGGGCAGTAACAGTAATTTTGTGAAAAACGTCGTATGGATCTTTATACGAGACAGCGAAAAACATATTCGTGCCATGGAGTCGGCATTGGAACATCGCGACATAGAGGGTTTTTGCGACTTCGCGCATGCATTAAAAGGGATTGCCGGATCGATGGGGGTATTGAAAGTAATGGATCTGGCAGGTGAAATGCAGTATATGAAAGAAAACACACCGATGTCCATTCGTTACGCACATCTCTCCACCGTCAAAAGCGAACTCTATCGCGCCCGGAAAGCTCTTATGCGACGCTATAGTGTTGTAGACCCTGCGGTCGTTGGATAATTGTTGTCTTCCTGATTTTTTGCGTCCGGTTCGGCCATGCATACGGGCGATTCGAGACAAGCGCGGACGATATTGACGGCCGAATATTCTCCGCTTGTGATCATCCGAACCATCAGATCTCCTGGAAATATCTTTTTTGCTATTTCATGATCTTTCCATCCTTGACCGTGGAACGACATGACCTTCTCCGATATTTCGGTCAACCGATCCGCTTTTTGTTTCAGAAAGCGTGACGGGTTGCGTTTCATCGGACCCATTCCGGTGAACAACCTTTCGGGACGGAGGTCCGCCATCTTGCGCAACGTCTTCACCCATTGTGCGTAATTACACCCGATACGAAAGAACACACGTTCCGGGACGGGAATGAAAACATCCCCGCCGAAAAGCCAACCTCGTTTCTCCTCAAAAACCACCATGTGGTCCGGGGAATGGCCTGGTGAATCGATGATGCGGAATTGCATCCCTTGACGATGGAAGAGTTCGGGAGGTGCCATTGCGTTTGTGGCGATCGGAGTACCGAACATGAATTTCCGATAAGGAGGCATTCGTAAGGATCTTGGGTTCGATAACGTCTGAAGAGCACCATTATGGGCAAAGCAATCCGCACGCAAAGATGAAATGATCGTCGCCGCACCGCCGGTATGGTCTTCGTGGGAATGAGTCAGAATGACGGATTGCACTTTAGACGCTTTTGCCACATTCAACGTGTGTCCCGCAAAGATCGCGGAACCGGAATCTACCATCAGGCCCGCATCGGGAATGACATAACATGCCGTCGGGTAAAGATCCCTGCCGAAACATCTCCTTGCCATCAGTAAGCGAAGGACCCCGGGAACGATTTCTTCACAACGGAACATTTCCTATGCAACTGTTCTGGAAATTCCCGCCATACGGATAGCGTTTCCGGCAGAAACGGCTGTTTTCTCGAAAAGAAATTCGGTTTCGCGGAATATTTTCTCGCAAGAAAGCTTATACATCGCGTATTCATTGGGGTCTTCGCAGATTTTATGAAGACGATCCTCGTTCAGGATGTATCCATGGCGGGTTCCTTCGTAGATCCCCATGGGGATTAATACATCCCTCTCGATGGATTTCAACGCATTTACATGTGGTTGCAGGCATTCCCATACGTTCAAAAATGCCCGAAGAGCCGGTTTCCGTGATGGTGTTCTCCTATGGAAGTTCAGGGTCGTGTCGAATATCGCTTTTTGAAGTTCGCTCGGGAGCATCAATGAAGGCAAAAACCACGTGCCATGTCCATTTGCATACTTGTTCAACCTGCCTGGAAGAATACGGTGTCCATAAAAAATCATATCCGTAGTCGCCGGTGTGATCGACCGGGAGTATACCTGCATTGTGAATAAACCCATCTGTTCGGCAAAGTCCGCTATGCCGGCGATGCCGTCGACGGTATCGCTGTCGAAGCCGGACACGAACGTTCCCAGGTACGATATTCCGTGTCGCTGTAACGTTTCCCCCGCAGCCAGGTACATGCCGATATCCATTTTCTTTCTCATCTGTACCAAACTCCGCTCGGTTATCGATTCCAGTCCGAAGGATACGACGGATACTCCCGCGCGAACCATGAGTGCCAACTGTTTGTCCGTGAGGGAATCCGGCCCGCCGCAAAGCTGGTCCGCCCTCATGCAAACGGTCAAGACCGGGCGGTTTGATTTCCCTTCAAAAGCCATGACAAGACGCCCCATCGTTTCTTCCATGTGATCTTCGTCGCCGGCAAAAAGATTGTCGCAAACGATGAAATTCCGTGTCCGGACATATTCCATGCCGTGAACAACATCATGGACGATATCTTCCGGCGGCCTTACCCGATATCCCGGTTTGCCAAAAAGGGAAATCCACGAGCAGAAGGAACAGGAATACTTGCAGCCACGGGAAGTCTGGATCGGGATCGATGTCGCGCGAAGGCGCGCCCCGGCGCCTTCCGCACCGGGCATGATGGATAGATCGTATCGGTAATCGATGTTTACAACACGTTTGACGTCCGAATTGAATCTCCACTTGCCGTCGACATTCCGGTAATGGAGACCAGGAATCCTGGAAAACAGCGAATCGCGCAACGAAGAGTCGTTTTCCTCCAGTGCTTTCAGAAATGGAACCACCGATTCTTCACCCTCGAATGCGAGGATATAATCGGCGTATGACTTGGCATCTTCCGGATACATCGTCGCATGCTCTCCGCCGGCAACCACCGGAATTTTCCCCTTCGTCAACTCCTTGAAACGCGAAAAAAATGTTTCATTATCCGGAGCCGTGGTCGTCAACCCGTTGGTCATCAGGCAAAAAGGATCCATCGCCGCGATATCTTCCGGGGAGATTCCACCAAGGTATGGGCCAAACAGATGAGTGATTTCATGGTCTGTTTTTTCGTTTAGAACAGAGGACACAGCCAACATCCCATATCTGGGGGTGATGATGAATCTCCCGATATTCGGCATCTTGGGATACAACTCCATCATCACGATCCGTTTGCGGGAGGCGTTCTTTGCCGGCCATCTGCTCCGAGGCAACCGATCCAAGGTCTCCTCCTGTGGAAATCCTATCCGTTCCTGATACACAAGAAGTAACGCATGGTAACAGTCGGATATAACCGGCCCGTCATGGGTGACTCGCACGTAAGGTACCATTATTTCGAGAATCCGCTAAGGAGAATATTTTTCGAACTGACAGGCGATGTCCTGTTTTTATTTCTGGTCAACATCGATATCATCTCATCGGATATGATCCCCATAGGCGGATTTCCCGCTTCCCGCGAAGATCATCGAAGGAGGTCCTCATGAAAGAGACGCTGAAGGTCGGGCTGGAGCATGTGCACACGTATCGCGTCCCGGAGAACAAGACGGTTCCCCACCTCTACCCCGAGGCGAAGGCGTTCCAGGAGATGCCGAAGGTGTTCGCCACCGGCTACATGGTCGGGCTCATGGAGTGGGCGTGCATCGAGGCGATGGCGCCGCACATGGACCCGGGGGAGGGGAGCGTCGGGACGCTCGTCAACGTCACCCATACCGCGGCGACCCCGCCCGGGATGACCGTGACGGTCCGCGTCCGTTGCATCGGGGTGGAGGGGCGACGGTCGGTGTGGGACATCGAGGCGAAGGACGACGTCGAGATCATCGGCAGGGGGACCCACGAGCGGTTCGCCGTCGACTTCGCGAAGTTCAACGCCCGCGTGGCGAAGAAGGCCGCCGGGGCGTAAGGATCCTTCCTTCCCCCGGGATCCCTTCCCGGGGGCCCCCCCCCACCTTTTTTACCGATCGGTATATTTTCCGTTGACACGGTCGTGCCTGCCCGTATACTTACCGGTAGGTAAGTGAAGAGCCGGAAGTCGGCGGGAGGGCGGGATGGCGAAAAGGGATCGTAAGCAGGTCGAGGCGGGCGGCGAGGTGAGGGAGCGCCTCCTGTCCGGGGCGACCGGGATGTTCGCCTCGAAAGGGTATGCGGCCGCGACCGTCCGCGAGATCGTCGAGCGGGCGGGCGTGACCAAGCCGGTCCTGTACTACTACTTCGGCAGCAAGGAGGGGATCTACCTCGCCCTGATGCGGGAGCCGTTCGGCAAGTTCGCCGCGCTCGTCGAGGAGACGGTCCTTGAGGCCGCCTCGGCGAAGGATCGACTGTCCCGGTTGTGCCTTCGTGCGTACGACATCTTCGTCGAGAACATAGACGCCGCGAGGGTGATGTACTCCATCTACTATGGGCCCCCGCAGGGCGCGCCGTTCGTCGATTTCGACGCGTACCACCACCGTTTCCAGGAGGCGGTGCTCCAGGTCCTCCGGGAAGGGATCCGGGACGGAGAATTCCGGCGGGTGAACCTGCCCGACGCGATGTGGGCCGTCATCGGGGCGCTCAACGTGGCGATGGAGGTGGAGTTGTGCCATCCGCAGCAGAGCTTGGGACGGGACGGCGTCCGTCGCGTCCTGGAACTCGTTCTCGAAGGGATCGTCATGAACAGGAATACCGCCGGAAAAATCAGGAGGAAGAGATGAACCGGAGATTCGCCCTCGTGGCGGTCGTTCTCGCCGCGTTTCTCGCCGCGCCCGGCTGCTCCTCGAAGGAGGGGGTCGATGATGCGAATGCCGTCCCGGCGGGAAAGCCCGCCGTTCCGGTGGACGCGGAGGTGGCCGAGACGGGCGATGTCACCGAGGGGATCGAGGTCACCGGGACCCTGTCGCCGAAGCATCAGGCGGAGATGAAGTCGGAGTACGGCGGCGTGGTGGCGCAGGTCTACGTGAACGACTGGGCGAAGGTGCGAAAGGGGGATCCCCTGCTCAAGGTGGATACGAGGGAGGGGGAGGTCCTTCTCCTGAAGGCGAAGGCGTCCCTTGAGATGGCGAAGGCCGGGCAGCTGGAGGCCGAGGCGGCCGTGGCGCGCGCCGACCGCGAATTCGACCGGGCGGTCAAGCTCCAGGAGTCCGGGCTGATCACGCGGCAGGGGATGGACGACGCGCGGACGCAAAAGGAGGCGTCGGCCGCGCGGATCGCGGCGGCAAAGGCCCAGGTGGCGGCCGCGGGCGAGGACGTCGCCCAGGCGACGACGCGCCTTTCCAAGGCGGTGATCCGCTCCCCCTTCGACGGGACCGTGGCGGAGCGGCTGGTGAGCGTGGGGGACCTCGTGGGCGAGATGCAGAAGGTGGTCTTCCGCCTCGTGGACAACCGCCTCCTCGAACTCACCGTGAGCGTCCCTTCCTCGGAGATGGCCCCCCTGCGCGTCGGGCAGCCGGTGCGGTTTTCCACCGACGCCTTCCCCGGCAGGGAGTTCGTCGGAACGGTCGCCCACATCAACCCGTCGGTCAGCCCCGGCGACCGCTCGGTCCGCGTGATCGCCGAGGTGCCCAACGTTCCTGAGGTCCTCAAGGGGGGACTGTTCGTCAAGGGGAGGATCGCGACCGGCCGCCGGAAGGGGGTCGTCCTGGTCCCGCGGACGGCCCTCCTGTCCTGGAACGTGGCCGCCCGGAAGGGGGAGGTCGTCGTCGTCGACAACAACGTCGCGCGTCGCCGGGGGGTGGCGACGGGAGCGGTCCAGGGGGACCGCGTCGAGATCCCCGTGGGTCTGCGTTCCGGCGAGACGGTGGTCGTCCGCGGTGCGTTCCTCCTTTCGGAAGGCGACGCGGTGAAGGTCGCCGCCGCGGGGAACTAGTGCACCGTCTCGTAAATAACTTGGCATTCGAACGCCGCTGCATCCGCTCCGGCTTCGTTGCACTCCCTCGCCGTACTTTCAAGTACGCCTCGGTCCTGCGCCTCGCCGGGAGCGGCGCATCGACGTTCTCGGTGCTTCAAGCTATTTACGAGACGGTACACTAGGATGTTTCTCTCCGACCTCTCGATCAAGCGCCCCATCCTCGCCTCGGTCATGATGCTGGCCCTGGTGACGCTGGGCGCCTTTTCCTACAAGCGGCTGGCGGTCGACATGTTCCCCGACGTGGAGATCCCGGTGGTGACGATCGTGACGAAGTTCCCCGGAGCCTCTCCCGAGAGCGTCGAGCGGGAGGTCAGCAAGCGGATCGAGGAGGCGGTCAACCCGATCGCAGGCGTGAAGAAAGTCCTCTCGATCTCCCGCGAGAGCGTCTCCACGGTGATGGTCCAGTTCCAGCTCGAGGTGAGGCTCAACGACGGGGCCCAGGAGGCGCGGTCCAAGATCGCGGCCATCCGCGGCGAACTGCCGGAGGGAATCGAGGAGCCGATCCTCCGGAAGCTGGACTTCGCGGCGGCGCCGATCGTATCCCTCGCGGTCCGGTCCGACACCCTCCCGCCGAAGGACCTCACCACCCTGGTGGAGAAGAAGGTCAAGCGGCGCTTCGAGAACATCCCCGGCGTCGGGAAGGTCGACCTCGTCGGCTCCTCCAAACGCGAGGTCGACGTCGCCATCGACCAGGCGCGCCTCGAGGCCCTCGGGATGGGCGTGGACGAGGTGATCGCGGGGATCCGGTCCGAAA
>Ga0326597_10006365_pt1 | contig 16193 bp, 19 predicted proteins | sample RVTome_12_FD_203789 | JGI IMG/M metagenome (GOLD analysis project Ga0326597, IMG submission 203789) | Soil microbial communities from uranium-contaminated site in the Upper Colorado River Basin, Wyoming, United States - RVT100D185 | ecosystem: Environmental > Terrestrial > Soil > Contaminated >...
CCATGGAAGAGGTAGCCCGTCAGGCGTTCATCTCCAAATGGATGGGAGTTTGAGAATGCACGAGAGCACCTATAAGGCAATGGCCGAGTTCGCAAAGACGCTTCCGGCGGCCCCGCTCAGGATCGCCGATATTGGTAGTTATAATGTCAATGGAACGTACAAGCAGATATTCCAGAAGGAAGGATGGTCCTACGTCGGGCTCGACCTATCCGCGGGACCGAACGTAGACGTGGTCCTTTCCGGGGAGATCGAATGGAAGAATGTACCCGACGAATCCTTCGACGTGGTCATATCCGGCCAGGTGCTTGAACACACGCGATTCCCTTGGCTCTTCGTGCATGAATTAGCCAGGATCGCCAAGCGTGGAGCCCCGATCTGCATCATCGCCCCCTACCAGTGGGAGTATCATCCGTTTCCGATCGACTGCTGGAGGGTGTTCCCGGACGGCATGCGCGCGGTCATGGAGTACAACGGGCTTGAAATCTTGAAGACTTACATGACGGAGAATCCGGACCCACGGTGGAAAGGGGATACGGTCGGCATCGCGAGGAAGCCATAAGCGCGGGTCTGCTTGAGAAGCCTGGCGGTCTACAAAGGACAGAAACATGAATGTTCTCGTCACCGGAGGAGCGGGCTATATCGGCGCCATCACGGCGGATGTCCTACTACGCGCCGGGCACCGGGTAACTGTGATCGACGACTTCTCGCACGGCCACCGCGCAGCCGTGCCCCGTGACGCGGCGCTGGAGGAGGTCAACCTTTTGGACCTCGATGCTACCCGGAAGGCTTTCGGCCGCCAGCGTCCAGAGGCGGTCCTGCATTTCGCTGGTCACATCCAAGTGGGCGAGTCGATGGAGAAACCGTGGAAGTACCTCGGCGACAATGTGACGGCCGGGCTAAACGCGATGCATATGGCGATGGAGTACGGCGCGAAGCGATTCATCCTGTCATCGACGGCCAACCTTTTCGACGCGACCGGGCGCGGCCTGATCACCGAAATGACGGAGATACAGCCGGGAAGCCCGTACGGAGAGTCGAAGAGGTACTTGGAGATCGCACTGGGCTGGTTCGAGAAGACGCACGGACTGCGCTCCGTCTGCCTGCGCTACTTCAATGCGGCCGGAGCCACCGAGGACCGCGGCGAGGACCACGAACCTGAAACCCATCTGATCCCGCTCGTGCTGCGGGTCGCCCAAGGGCGGCTCCGCGAGGCTAAAATCTTCGGCCGGGACTATGACACTCCGGACCGCACCTGTATCCGCGATTACATTCATGTGAGCGACTTGGCCGAGGCACACCTTCTCGCCCTCGAAGGGGAGGGAAGCTCCGTCTACAACCTCGGCAACGGCCATGGCTTTAGCGTGCAACAGGTCGTCGATGCCGCCCGCCGCGTGACCGGGCATCCGATCCCAACAGTCAACGCTCCCAGACGTCCCGGTGATGTGTCCGTGCTCGTAGCCGACTCCTCTAAGATTCGACGTGATCTCGGCTGGACGCCGCGGATCACGGCCATCGAGGACATCGTCGCGAGCGCTTGGCGCTGGATGCAGCGATACCCTGACGGCTATCAAGGAGACCCTCTTTTCTCAGCCGGTGCGTCGATCTGAACGGTTTCACTCCTGTTATGAGCATGGCATATTCGTGAGGCGCGAGGAGGATTCTAGGTGCGTTTGGCGATCGTAGGCTGGGCGACGGACTCCGGAGTAGGACGGGAATTCCTAGACGCCATGAAGCATCTCCCGCTCACGGCAGCGTTCGTCATTCAGAACAAAAACAAGAAAACCAGGCTCGATCTTCTAGGGCAAGTGCCACATCACCTCTCCACAAAAGAGGACCCCATAAACGAGATGGAGAGGTTCCTGAGTGAGCACAAACCCGATACGATCCTGACCTGGGAGGTCCCTGGGTCCTGGGGATTCCCGGAGATCTGGAAGAAGCACGGCATCCGCTGGGTTCATGTGGTCCACTGGGACTGGTTCATCCAGTCGTATTATTCGATTTGGAAAGACGCGGTTCTTGTGGCGCCGAACGCGATGTGTCAACGGGGGCTTCTCGAAAGTTACAAACTCCAATCGCAGCTTCTCTCGGTCCCTATAGACACGGACATCTTCCCGTTCCGGCTTCGGGAGAAGGCTAAAGTCTTCATGTCCGTCTATGGATACGGCGGACTCCATGGCAGGCGCGGGTTGACGCAGGTCTATAGCGCCTGGAGGGGCCTTGCGAACAAGCCGCCGCTCATCATCCGCGCCCAGGAGAGGCCATATGACAGTCCGATCCCGTACGGTGTGACGATCAGCCTTGGCTCAACCCCGGAGCCCGTTGGGCTCTTTATGACCGGAGACGTGGCCGTCCAGCTATCACGGTACGAAGGGGTCGGGATCACCCTTCTTGAAGCGCAATCCTGTGGCATCCCGGTGATCACGGTGGATGCCGCGCCCATGAATGAACTCGCCCCTGATCTCCTGGTACCGGTAGAAAGGACGGAAACGATCGTCCTCTGCGGGAAGAATTTGACATCCTACGTCGGCTCCTCAGCGGGATTGACAAAACGGATAACTGAAGTGGCGGGGAAGGACATCTCGGAACTCTCGCGCAAGGCCAGAAAGAGGGTTGAAGAAACATTTTCCTGGAATGTGCTCCACTCTGAATGGGTGAAACTGCTGGAGGATAGATGAGCATCGACGAGATCCTGAACTACATGGAGACTGTGCCGGGTTGGTTCGCCCGTGAAGAAGGTCATCTTCTCTATAAGGTGGCCACCGACGCCGTCATGAAGTTCGCCCACGGAACTATCGTGGAAGTTGGCAGTTACTGTGGACGATCGACAACGGTTCTCGGATGTGCGGTAAAGAATGCTCAAATGGGAAAGGTTTTTGCGATCGACCCACATGAAGGAGTGGTCAGCGGAGTAACGACGAGTGAGTTCTCAGGATCAGCCCAAACAGAAATCTTCAAGCGAAACATGGCTGCTCTCGGATTGGATGTTCTAGTCACGCTCATCAAAAAGAAATCGACGGATGTCTCCTGGGTGAGTCCGATCGCCCTTATCTTCATCGACGGGCTTCACGACATGGCCAATGTTTCAGCGGACTACAAGCACTTCATCGACCATGTCGAAAAGGGAGGCTTCGTCGCCTTCCATGACTACGGGAAGTGCGACTATCCGGATGTCTCAGTTCTCGTCGATGGCCTCATTGCGAACGGGAAGCTCTCCAAAGTTGCTGGCATCGGTTCTCTGCTCGTGACTACGAAACTATAATAGGGGACCCAATGAAAGTCAGCGTTTCGCGGACCTGAAATTCGCGATAGGGGTCAAAATGAAGGCAATGGCAGTGACGGGATATGTCTCTAATGCGTTCCCGGCTAAGCATTTATCTATCGAGCAGTTCAAGCAATTTGGCGATCGCCTAAAGAAGGCAATCCCTGGCAAGATACATGCCTTCGATGAAAACTGGACGCTTCAAAACTGCTGGGCGTGGCCGCTCATGGAGGAAAATCCGGCTCTCATGCCGTCAGACGCCAATCCTCCTTCCGACCGATTTCACGAGCCCAAGCACGCGGCCCTGTCCAACATCGTGCTCTTGCAGCGATACGACTGGATGCGCCGATGTGGCGAACTATACCCTGACGTCGATGTCTTTGCCTGGATCGAGTATTCGGTACTCAAACAGCGCAACGTTACCGAGCAAGTGATTCAAGGGTTCATGCAGAATCTCGAAGAAAAGTCCTTTGAGGCCGTGTCGCTTCCAGGTTGCTGGCAAAAGGGGCCGATCGACGACTCCCGAGCCCACTGGAGGTTCTGTGGGTCCTGCTGGATCTGCCCCCGCAAGTACCTCAATGGAGTCTTCAATGCCGTCCGTACGGTGGCCACGCTACGCGCCAGGATGACCGGGAAAATCTCCTGGGATATGAACACGATGGCGTACGTGGAGTTACTGGACGTGCTCCCGATCCGCTGGTATTCCGCTAATCACGACGAAACTCAGTTCACTAACTTCTGAGGTTGGTGATGCAACCAAAACGGGCATTCTACATAAACCTCGACCGCCGCACAGACCGACGCGCAGAGTTCGAGGAAGAGACCCGGAAAATGGGCCTCGAAGTGGAAAGGTTCGAAGCTATTTCACATGCTGTAGGTGGAATTGGATGTGCGCGGTCTCATCTCGAAGTTATCCGCTTGGCGAAAGCGCGCGGATATCCATCAGTCCTCGTCTTCGAGGACGATTTCATGCTGGTCGTTTCGGGGAAGGCGTTTCTGGAGATCCTTGATAAGGTTCCAGACGATTATGATGTAGCCATGTTTGGCTACAACATGCGAAAGACAGAACCCTACAACGAAACCTTTGGGCGAATCCTCGAAGCGCAGACGACTTCCTGCTTTCTTGTGAATTCGAAGTATTACGACACGCTCATTTCCAATTTTTCGGAAGGGGTCGCGCTTTTCGAGCAGTCTCCCCACTGTCACTGGCTCTACATCATTGATCAATACTGGAAGCCACTTCAGCCAAATGGACGGTGGTACTACTCGCTTCAGCGCATCGGAAGACAACGTCCGGGTTATAGTGATTTGACGAATACCTTCGTTGAATACGATTGCTGAGCATGAATACCAGATCAGATCATGTCCTGACGCCTCTGTGCGAGTTGGCGCTAAAGCACCATACAGATAAGGGCGGCTGGCACACTATCGCCGGAGAGACCTGCCACAACTACACGCCGGTCTATCATGCTCTCTTCGGTCAACGTCGGCATGACGTGCGACGGGTTCTCGAAGTCGGAGTCAATTGCGGTTGTTCACTTCGCATGTGGGAAGAGTATTTCCCGAACGCGGAGATTTTCGGTTTCGACATCAGGAAGGAGTGTCTTTTCCAGGAAAACAGAATTCGGTGCTTCCAGGCCGACCAGGGAATTCCGGACAGCCTGAATGCTGCGGTCGCTAAGACCGGCGGTGGTCCTTTTGATCTGATCATCGACGATGGCTCACATTTTCGCCACCATCAGGTGATAACCGCAAAAACTCTTGTTCCATACCTCTCGGAAACCGGATCGCACATTACGGAGGATCTTGCCGGTCCCGACGCGGCCGAAATCACCTGTCGCCCCGATTTGCTGGCTGCTGAGATCGGTATCCCGGATGGTTACGGATGGCGCGGCTTGCATGCGGGAGACGGAATCGGCCGCGCTTGCTGTAAGGCGCACTGCCCTCATTGCAAAGGGAAGGGCGGAGAATATCTGCTCGAAGTATTCAGAAAGATGGCCTAGACCCTACTCATGGATCGCGGGGTCGTAATTGAGTGCCCTGCACGCCTGGTGAAAGTCGGTGTGCCCCGGGACATCGGAGTCCAGAAAGCCCTCCTCGACGGCCATCATAGGATAGACAAGAGCGCGCCGTCCGCGCTTTGTCAGCGTCCAGTCGGCGGCAAAAGGAGCACATCCTGATCCAGAACTCCGACTGCGCTTCGCATAGTCCTCGGTAAAATAGTTCAGGGTATCTCGGGCGTGCGCCTTCGACATCATGTACATCTGCGTTCCCCAGACTTCGTCGTGGAAGTTCAAAAATGCAACCTGGGGAGCCCCTTCGGGGGGCGAAAACCCGTCATTGAACTTAATCTCGCAGGGGAGATGGCCCTGCAAATATCCAAGAAGCAGCACGTCAAGATTGTAGGCATCGAAGGCGCTTGTCACGATCGGTAGAAGTTTCGGGAGATCCCGGCGAATGAGGATGTCATCTTCGCAGAAGATACCGTACTTGATGCCCTCGTCGGCCACCTCGGCGAAAGCGCGGATCATGCTCAGGTGGCTCCAGGTGATCGCCCAAATACGCGCCGATCCCGGGTCTAGGTCTTTGGGTATGCGCGGATCGTCTGGACCGCAGGCGTTGACGAACGTTAGCGGAATCCCAACTTTAGAAAAGCGCGCATTCATACGCGCGGCGCGATCCGGGTTTTTGTAAGAGATCACGTAAAAGCGCGCATTCATCGACGATTGAGAAGGCGGAATCTCCCCATTTCCTGAGATAGAGGGCTTCTCAGGGTTTTCAAGAGGAAGCTTCTCCATTTCGAATACGACATCGCCTTCGATACGATACTCTTTCAGCTTTCTCCACCAGAATTGAGATGTCGGCCAATAGATCTTGCCGTACAAGTCTCCCCGCAACGTACTCTTGTCGAAATAATCAAGCGTTCCTTCAGAAAACCAGCGTCGGTGAGTGGGGTCGATGAAGAAATTCGGATTCGTAAAATGAGGCACACGGATGATGGCTTTCCCGCCGACCTTCAGGATCTTCCATAGCTCATCCATCCAGTCTTTGACATCGACCTTCATATGCTCCATGACCTGATTCGAATAGACCAAGTCGAACTCTTCGTGAGGTAGGTTCCACGGAAGCGTATTGAGATCGCAGGTATAGGTCACGAACTCGGAGTGCTTGATCATGTCGTGAAAAACATTGCACACTTCCCGGTTCGGATTTTTCCCGCAGCCAAGCTCAAGGCGCTTCATTGTTAGATTCCAAGCATGCTGGCAACGACCTTCTCGTCAACGGCGGCTAAGAAGGCATAGTTATCTTCGATCCCATAGGTGATCAGAAGACTCCCATCAGCGGCGACGCAGGCGCCGCTACAGAATTCGATCTGAGCCTTGTCGAAGCAGAAGGGGAAGCTCGTCCTGAACCCGTCGATTGTTGGGCCGTCCTGATTTCCCCGAGACCAGCAAAGTCGGTGCAGGTACTTCCGCTTCGTCTCGTTCGGAAGAACAGCTACTTGATGGATGATCCACAGCCACCCACCAAGATAAGGAATTACGTTAGAGCTACCCCTGAAATCATGCGTATTCATCGGGATTTGGTCTTTGTAGTAGACGCCTCGTCCGCCATCCCTCAAGGTCAACTCTGGTCCGGTGCTGTAAAGGATACAGGGGCTTGAGCCTGTCTGAGGCCGCTCGGCATGCTGGTTCATAATGGGAAGCCAGTTCTTCTCCGTTCTTCCCGGCTCGCTCAGCAGGTTGCAGAAGATGAGCTTGCTCTCTTTCCAGGCGCAGACATAAATCTGAGGGCGGTCTTCGGAGCCATCGTGCCTTGTGCCGACGCCGTAGGTATTCTCGTCCAGCAACCGGTCTTGGTAGATCCTCACATCCTCGATCCCCTGGATGCGGGAATTAGGAGCGCTCGGCGGATTCTCAAGCTCACGCACCGAGACCCTCTTCATGTTCTGGTCGAGTTCGCAGAGAAGGCTCCTGGTATGGACGTAGCCAGGATAGTTATAGGACCCATCACCATTGATGGAATAATTCACCGTGCGGAGGAGCAAAGAGTACCTGAAACCACCCTTTAGAGGATCGAAGTGCCGGAGGATCGAGGGGTTGCAGGGCTTATAGCCCGCCGGGATGGCGTCCTTGAACATCTCTCCAAGGTCGATCTTCTGAGAGGTGCTCAGGGGCTTCATGTACCAGACCATGTTTTGCAAGGCGTTATAGCTGTAGGAGGAGTTCTTCAAGATCAGATGGTCGCAGTGCCGGGGACCGTCATACCGGCTGCCGGTGTAAAAGTCCGCGATACCAAGTATCTGGTGGAATTCGTCGTTGTAGCAGTTCTTCTCGATGAAAAGGACGTCGCCATTGGGGTACGGTATGGAAGTCCCTGCCTTAGCAAAGGCGCACGCCTTCTGGTGCTGCCCCTGCTTGAGAGCGAGATTGGCGAGCTTCGCCAGCGGCTCGGCACGCCAAGGTCTACGCGCCCAAGTCTCCGCATAGTCCTTCTCCGCTCCGGCGTTGTCCCCGCTCGCCTCTCTTGCGATACCGCGGCGATAGCAGGCCATCCACGCTTCCTCTTCCCACGAGTTCGGGAAGTCGGCTCTTTTGGAGTACATCGCTATCGCGTCCGCGTATCTCCCAACCGCCTCATAGGCGGTCGCGAGGTAGTACATCGCTCTGCTATTCTTAGGATTTTCTTCCAAATCCTTTTCCAGCAACCTGATGTCACGTTCGAATTTGTCTGCCTTGCAACCGCCATCGCCGAGATCATTGATCCGAAGCGTATGCAGATCGGTCATCGAGCCTTGCGTCTCGATGTACTCGTGAGTTCGGCCAGTGTACTTTTGAGCTTTTGAAGCGCGCACGAGCCGGGTGTTGAAATAGCTCAGACCACCTTGGTCTTGCAAGATGCGGTAGTTATCATCTTTCAACTGGATCGTTTCGAATCCTCGTATCTCCAGAGCCATGTCGGCATCGAGGAGCAAGAGATACGTATTCTCCAAATCCAGTTTGAGGGTCTGCGCCCACTGGACCGCCGCTCGCAGAGTCTGGGTCCTTGTGGTTCCGAAGTCTATGAAAGGAACGGAGTAGACCGCCAAAGATGCATTGTTCTTTGCGGTCCACTCCTTGATGGCCTCCAACGTGTTGTCGGTCGATCCAGTATCAACTAAGCAGAAATGGGTCGCCACAAGGGCTGCGGAATCCAGCATTCTGCCAATGATCTTCGATTCGTTCTTGATCATTGAGGTGAGAATGATGGAAGGAGATCCTGGAGAGCCATTGTGCAAGGCTTTTACAGAATCGCCTTTCGGCATTACCTCAAGAATCGTTTTCCTGCTGAGCATCTCCATCTACTTAGTCTCCGGCAGCAAAATAGGAGGGTTCATAAACGAGAAGTTGTTTACGACGAAATCTCGGCGGGCAAGGTAACTGTCACGGAAGGCCGGATTAAGTTCGGCCATATGCGCATAGTACATCGCGGCCCTTCGCGCCTCCTCATGGGTCGAACGCCAATAGGCCGCGATGTAATACAGCATGAGGATATCTTCCAGGGTTCGTTCAGGACATTGGAATGTCCCCTCGCTGTGGCTGGCAACAGCTTCCCGGCCTATCGCAATATTGTGGCTATATGCCTGGCGGTTGCCTGCATCAACCATCTGGAAAAGGAGATGCGGGCCTCCCCTACGCACACGGACGTGGTTGAAAAAGATATCCTCGTAATCCCCGTAGCTGAACGAAAAGCGCCCCCGGTCGCGTCCAGCGACGACCGGCATAATACAGTCTTCAGTAGGGCTATAGTTGTTGGCTAAGGCCATCTCCGCCGTGGTCCAAAAGGATGCTGAAAGCGCCAGCATATTCTGGACGCTGCCAAGGAAGAAACCGCCAGCCAGATGACCTCGACGATAGTCCCAATAATCGCAGGAACTGACGTCGTTTTCATCGAAGTACCTCAGCATGTGCATGCGGACGTTTTCTGGCGGATTAGCGAACGGCTCGGTAGATGTGCGATCGTCCAGCTTGGCGACATGCGCGATGCCGAAGTCGATCCATCCCAGGTGGGAGGCTCCGAACGGGTTAAGCGCCGCAGCGCGCTCGATCATCTCGAACTTCGACCATCCCAGCAACGTGTAGTTTGGGGTATCCTTAACCTGATTCAGGTTAATCGCCGGGCGGCTCTTCTTGATCAGGTCGAGGTATTTCGCGATGGACAGTCCCTCAAACGCGATGGGCACGACGCGCGTGCGCTGAGACCGGTCGTGTTTACGGCGTTCCTCCAAAATCCTTTCCGACAACTCCGGATCACAGAAGAAAATGATGTCCTGGTCCAATCCAAACAGGAACTCGCCGAAGTGGAAATATTCGTCGATGCTACGACGACCTGACTCCTCGCGGAGTTTGAGATCAAAAAGGCTGGTAACAAGAGTCAGCTTGCTCATTCAGTTGGTAGACCGCCTCAATCCTTCTTAAAGATACGCAATCTCTTTTGGCGTGCCAAGCAATTATTCTCTAAGCTTGACCCGGCTGTCACACTTGTTATGATGTGTTCCTGGAGAGTATCGCGATAACCTGATGGTCACGACCTCTTCTGTCTCCATCCTGATCCCAACGATCGCCAGGCCAACGCTGTCTCGTTTGATCCGTGAAATCCAGCCACAACTATCCACGGAGGACGAGATCCTCGTGATTGGAGACGGACCCTCTCCGGGAGCGCGAGCGATGGTTGAAGGTCGCGATCCTCGGGTCCGCTATCACGAACATGGGCCAACGAAAACCTGGGGCCATTCGCAGCGCAACTTTGCCATGCCGCTCGCGAAGGGCGACTACCTCATGACGATCGACGACGATGACCGATTTTCATCCAAGGGCCTTGCAACTATCCGAAAAGCTGTCGCGGAGGAGCCTGGACGGCCCCTGCTCTTCAGGTTGATACACGATAAAGGGATCATCTGGGAGGATAGGGCTGTCCGCTGCGGTAATGTAGGCACGCAGATGATCGTCACCCCAAACACTCCCGGGAGACTTGGTGTCTGGGGTAATAGGTACGAAGGCGACTTTGATTTCATCGTAAGCACGCTGGCAGCTTATCCGAAGGATGCGCTCGTCTGGCGTGAGGAAATACTAGCCCTGCGTGGCGTAGCGAAGAATCCAGCCTGGAATGAGCGCATAGCAAAATGGGAATGGTAAAGGACGCTAAGGCTTGACCTGGTCATCACACTTGTTATGATGTGTTCCTGGAGAGTATCGCGGTAACCTGATGGTCACAAAGCACACGGTCGTCACGTTCTCCTGCGGCGTCTGCGGGCACGAGTACCCATCGGTCACGGCAGCCGCAGCCTGCGAGGAGAGTACAGTCCCGCCACCATTGCCGTTCAAGCCGGGCGATGAGATTAAGCTGAAGAATCGGGGTGGCCGCACGTATACCGTAGCGCGATTCGTCAGGGCGATTCTACGCGCCACGGACTATGGTCCTGGTCATTCATGGAATATAGTTCTCGACCGACCCGTATGCCTGGACCACAAGTGGGAGGAATCCCTGAGCGAGGTCGATTCGCTGTACCTGGTCGGAGACGCCCAGGCCGCTTCGATGGAACGGAAGGACAACGATAACGGCGGATAGTTGGTTTGAAGGAGAGAAGGATGAGCGCGACACACAAGGGCAAGGTGAAGTTCTTCAGCGACGAGAAGGGCTACGGCTTCATCAAGTGCCAGGACTTCGCCAAGGACGTCTTCGTACACCACACGGAGATCCAGATGCAGGGTCGCCGGAAGCTGGAGACGGACCAGGAGGTCGAGTTCGAGGTCAGGGAGGACGACAAGGGCACCAAGGCCACGAAGGTCGTTCCGCTCGGAATGGCGCGGCAGGCCAGCTAGAACGAAAGAGGAGGCTGGGACTCCCGGAGGCGTCTCCGCGGAGCCCTGATCCAGCGTACATGCGAGAAGTCGATCACGCGGATCTGACCGTCCAGTTTGATCAGGTTGCGCGGCACGCGGCTGTCCGTGTACCGGAGTCGGCGCTGGGCCAGGTACGCCTCGACGGGGGCGTAGAGCGCGTCCAGGTCGATCGCCTGGAGATCTTCCGCATAGACCTTCCTTCCGAGGGGCATCAGGATCGCCGCGTAGTCTCCGGCTTGGCGGACCTCCAGGATCGGGATGGCGTTCGGGCAGGGCTCGACATGGAGGACGGCCGCGATCCTGGCCTCCAGGCGATACCGGCGGATCACCTTGACGACGATTCTCGGTGTCCCGTCTTGGTTTCCCGACCGATCGTCTGGGTTTCCCGACTGGGAGTCCGTAGGCGCAAGGTTTCCTTGCGACAGAAGAAGGTTTACTCGCGCCACAAAAACCTTTCCCCCGGCCCCTTGGCCCAGCATGTCGCCCAGGACGATCGGTCCGAGCTTCGTCCTGAGCGTATCCCCTTCCTCCACAAAGACCTGGTTGACGTGGGTGGCGTCGTTTGGGTCCCTGATCTCCATCCGCATGCTGAACATATGGGGTTCTGTAGCATGCAAACGGCATGCCAATCGGGAGCACTGGGAACCGCCTCGTTTTCGCAGGATTCGAGGGGCTCTAATGGCAATCGCCACCGGTCAGCGTGGCAGTTGCCCGCCGGGCGTCAACGCGGCGTTGACGGCGTCAACGCGGCGTTTACGAAAACTAAACCCCGGTTAAGAGATTCTAAACTCAGCTTGATCGGAGAGCCCATGGGTCAGGATTTCCTTGCGCCTCCAAAGCGCCGCTACTTCTGCGTCTTCGAGAAGCCCAGGCCGACCTGGAACTTCAAGGTGCCCGAAGTCGAGTTCGAGGCCATCGGGGATGAGGAGGCGTACCGGTACGTGATCGAGGAGATCCTGACGAAGTCCGGAGGCTTCGAAGCGGTCCAGACACTCATCCTGTCCAGGGCGTCCGGGGACAACGGGAGTTCCGTCAGGGTTCCGCTCATGAGGTGGCGCCGCGGGCCTGGCTGGGAGTTCGTGGACGGTCGCCAGTCTGGTGTTTACGAAGCTCCGCCTTCGCATTCACCCTGGTATGGAGAGAAGAAATCATGACCGACATCAAGGGCATCATCCTGGCGGGCGGTCTGGGGACGCGGCTCTCGCCGCTCACGAAGGTGACGAACAAGCACCTGCTCCCGGTCTACCAGAAGCCGATGATCTATTACCCGATCCAGGCGCTCGTGCGCGCCGGGATCACGGACATCATGGTCGTGACCGGCGGGCCGTTCGCCGGAGACTTCCTCAAGCTCCTCGGCAACGGCCGCACGTTCGGCCTCCAGGACTTCCACTACACCTACCAGGAGGGCGAAGGAGGCATCGCGGCAGCGCTCAGCTTGACCGAGCACTTCGCGGCTGGCAGCCGGATCTGCGTCATCCTCGGCGACAACATCTTCGAGGACGACATCAAGCAGGCCATGGGCCGGTTCCGAGAGCAGCCCAAGGGGGCGAGGATCTTCCTGAAGAAAGTGGAGGACCCGGAACGCTTCGGCTGTCCGGAACTCTCGGGCGACCGGATCGTCTCGATCGAGGAGAAGCCGAAGCAGCCGAAATCGTCCTATGCGGTGACCGGGATCTACATGTATGATTCGGAGGTGTACCGCATCGTCAAGACCCTCCAACCTTCCGGCCGCGGGGAACTGGAGATCACCGACGTCAACAACGCCTACGGCAGGGCCGGGACGCTCCAGTACGAGACCTTGCAGGGCTGGTGGACCGACGCCGGGACATTCGACTCGCTCCTCCGGGCTGGAGAGCTTGTCGCCAAGACTCCCTCCATGCGCTGATAAGCATTTCCGTGGACGACGCAACCGAAGACGACACCGCCTTAATCCGCGAGCAGCTTGCTTACGTGGATTCCGCGGCCAAGGACTGCCCATTCTTCGCTCCAGACGAACGTCAGGCCATGTTCTACGGCGCCATGGAGGCGATGAAGGCTGCGCTCAAGGACTGCAAGATCATCTCGATGGGCGGGTATCCGGCCTCCTACGTGAACATAGGATGGCTCAAGTCGCGCGCCGAGCAGGTCGCCAAAGAGCTACTCCTGAAGCACGGAGATCATTACGTCGCCCGCGTCATCGAACTCGTGATCGACCGATGCGTCCAGCGCCTTCGCTTCCTGTCCGTCTTCCCAAACAGCGAAGCCAACCTGATCGACGTCCGGTTTCGCACCGCGGATGATGTGGGCTACTACGAGTACGGGTTCCTCGTGGTGCTCCCGGTGGACTGGAAGGACGACTTCGAGAAGGCCCATCCGGAGTTGCAGGAAGGTTGACTTGGCGTCGCACATCTGTTATCATGTGTGGAGTGGACGACAAGGCGGACAAAGAGGCCAAGGGCGATCTCGTTCCGAGGAAGATCGCCGAATCCATCCCCGACGAAGGGAAACCCATCGCGATCGGGGAATGGTACTGGGTCAAGGAAGCCAAGAAGTCCGAGTTCTTCGGCTGCGTGGTCCTGGTGGGCTCAAACTTCGTCGAGATCGAGAATGCCTATGGCTCCTCGTCGCGGGTCCACTTCGACGAGTTCGACAAAACCTGCCGACGCGAGCTTGACCCAGAGAAGGTGATCCGCGGGCGGGTGGAGCACTACCGAGGAGTGGTTCAGGAGAAGCTCGGCGAGATCCAGAAGATCACCGCGCGCCTTGGGTTGACCCCGCAACTCAACATCGAGCAGCATCAGCCGGAATCGAGCAAGGCGCTTTCCGTCCTGGCGGAGACGGACAACGTCAAGCAGTACGAAAAGGCGCTCATCAAGGCCCAGAAAGAAGATCTTCCTAAGCTCTTCAAAGAGGTCGAAGAGGCGCACAAGCAACTGGCGACCTGGATGCAAGCCCAGGCGATCCCGATGAAGGCCATGGCCGAAGGAATGCAAGGCTGCATCGGCCAGATCGAGGACCGGGTCTTCAACGTGTCCCTCTACGCCGGACTCACCGAGCAGGTCGCCGAGATCGCGAAGGGCGCTCCAGCCGCAGTCTCCGACCGGCTCCACATCCTCCAGCGGCTCCTCTATATGGACGAGGAGTGTCTGGCCAATTACCGGCATGGAGGGATGGACTTCAAAGGGATCGAGAAGTTTGACGCCTGGCTCGCAAAGCCCGAGAACCGGGATCGTGTGCTTCCGTTTCCGCGCTCGCTGGTCGCCTTCCGGGTTCGCCGGGCGGAAAAGGAGCGCGACTGGGGCGGGAGCCTTCAGCAGGCGTTCATCAACGTCGAGATGGCGGAACTGGACAAGGCGACCTTTCTCTACGTGCGGAACGGCGAGCGCCTCTACCGCATGAACTGCGATCTCCAGTTCGGAGAACTGATCTTCCCCGGCCGCCACGAGATGGACCTTTCCGAGCCGATGATGGCCAAGACGTTCGTGAGCAACATCGAGGAGATCATCCCGAAGCGGGAATACGACGAGCGCCTCAAGGAACATGAGGAAGGCGTCCGGAAGTACGAGGAATGGGGGAAGGCCCATCCAAAGAAAAGCTGGATCGAGAACCCACACCATGAGCATGGATGGGGCGGCGGACACTTCGGCAAATGGCAGCCCTTCAACAAGTCGAGCGTCTACTACGACGACATCAAGGGCGAGATCGAGAACCGGGTGAAGTATTACAACCGGATCGCCCTCATCGTCCAGGGCCTCTACGACCGGTCGGAAGTGCTGCATCCCCACCCTCCGATCCGGCTCTGGACTCCCGAGGGCTTCGCCGCTGCCGTGGAACTCGTCTTCGACGGGTCGAATATCCTGAGCTACGGGGAAGCGCCGAATTTCGAGGCGTATCGGGAAGCGTGTAACGCATCCCTCGCGGAGGGCTCGATCACGATCGGTCAGGACGACTTCTGGCAGGAGAAGGAAGCCGAGAAGGAGTGCAAGCGGCGGGACAACGACTGGAGAGTCAAGAGCGACCACCGGCCGGAACGGTTCAGGCCCTACGGCAATCCAGGCCCCGGGTATCTGGCGAGAGTCGAGCGCTGGATTGATACGTCGAGGAAGGCGATCTTCCGGTGGACCCGGAAGCGCGTGCGGGAGGTCTATTCGGAGTTCGGTGACCCGATCCCCCTCTCGATCGGAGTCCCGGGCTCCAGGCTCTTCAATGCGAGCGCCTACAAGCCCGGCGACTTCAAGCGGTTCTTCGCGGACCCGAGGACCCGGGCGCAGTACCTGAAGTGGGCTCCGGCGCTGATCGCAGCCGAAGAATACCATGCGGGGAACATGAAGGTGGGGCCGAAACAGGAAGATTGACACGGGTGGTCACATCTGTTATGATCTGTGACATGGAACTCCTGAGTCACCCGCTCGTCAAGAAGGCGGCGGAATTCGCCAAGACGAAGCATGCCCATCAGAAGCGCCTGGACGGGACGACCCCGTACTTCGCGCACCTGGAAGGAGTGGCTCGGATCATCGCCGAGGTCTACCCCGACCCCGAGACGATCGCGGCGGGGTACCTCCACGACACGATCGAGGACACGAACACCGACTACGACAAGCTGGAGACCCGGTTCGGCCGCAAGGTGGCCGATATGGTCTCCGCGCTCACGATGGACAACCGGCTTCGGGAAGAGGAGCGTCTGGCGGAGTACCGGGACCGGCTCCGTAAGGCATCCCTGGAGACGGTCGTCGTCAAGGCGGCGGACATCCTCCAGAATGCCCAGTCGCTCGGCGACAACGTCGCGCGAGCCTTGCCCGACTTCGAGCGCAAGGTGCTCGTGAAGTGGAAGGCGACGCTGGACGTCCTCTTCAACGCGAAAGCCGGTGACGCCTCCAAGGAAGATGTCCTGCATGCGTTCCTTACGTTGCACAACCGGGCGTCGGAGATCCTCTTCAAGCGGGCAGAGGCGATCGGGGTTCCGGTATAGGGGGAGAGCATGATCACGATTCCGACAGCGAGCCTTGTCATGCTGGCGGCCGGGCTCTTTGTCACCGCCATCTTCGTCATCGGGCTCCTGGCCTACTGGAAGG
>Ga0326597_10006366_pt1 | contig 16193 bp, 15 predicted proteins | sample RVTome_12_FD_203789 | JGI IMG/M metagenome (GOLD analysis project Ga0326597, IMG submission 203789) | Soil microbial communities from uranium-contaminated site in the Upper Colorado River Basin, Wyoming, United States - RVT100D185 | ecosystem: Environmental > Terrestrial > Soil > Contaminated >...
CGTGGCCGAGCGCCTCCAACCCGGAAGCTGAGCCTCCATCGAACCCGCGCAGCAGCCTGTACCGCCGCAGTCGGCGGGTTGGGGGGCGAAAGGGGATGACCTTGGCCGGCCGCGATCAGCGGATCGAGCGGAACAGTTTGTCGGAGAGTGTCTGGAGGAATGGCACGCCCACCGTGAGCAGGCTGCCGGCGATGACGCCGAGGACATCCGAGTTCTCGCGGTCGCTCGTGAACGCGAGAGCGTAGCCGGGCACGAGAGCCATGACCGCACCGACGCTCGCCGGCAGGAGCATGCCGCGCGATGCGTGCGTCCGGCCGCCGAGACGGGCGCCGATCGCGCCACCGATGGCCGGAAGCGTGACCGCCGCCAGCGCGGCGCCGACCGTCGGCCACGTGTCACACTTGGCGATGATGCTGTCCTCGGCCGGATGCCGATGCACTCGCGGGCGACGGCCATGCCGAGCGCCAGGCCGGCGACGTTGCCGACGAACGAGTAGGCGAAGGCGCGACTCGACGGGTGCGTCTGCGGATCGACGGTCCAGTCGTACACCTGCAGGCCGCTCTGTGCACGGGTTCGCGCCGGTTGCGCACGCTGCTCACCGATCCGACGAAGGACCGCCGGTTGGCGCTCATGCTGGCCAACGCCGGCTATGCGTACACGCTCATGGCCGAGACGATGTGCGAGGCGACGATCGCCGTGGGCGACAAGATCTACTCGCCGAAGGAGCTGGCGGATCTTGCGATTCCGCGGTTCGAGGAAGCGATGCAGGTGGCAACGGCCGCGGGCTCGAGTGCCACGGACGTGCTGAATCTGGCGCGCTCCGGCCTGGCCCGCGCGGCCCTGCTATCCGGCGACAAGGCCAAGGTCATGTCGGCCGCGGCGCAGGTGCCGTCGAATTTCGTGTGGTGGGTCGAGTACAAGGAACAGATCGTGACCAATACGATGAACGCCCGCGTGACGGGAGCGAACCACGCGCTGGGTGTGCATCCGCATTTCCTGACCGGCACGTTCGGCACGCAGGACCTGGTCGCGACGCAGACCGATCCGCGGATCCAGCACACGACGCGCTGGAGCACGGGCCACAACGCGCTCACCAAGCTGTACAAGCCGTACCAGTCGCTGCCCTACAGCGGCTACAACGGCCAGATCATCGCGGATGGCGGCAAGCCGATCCTGTACGAGCAGGGCACGGACATCAAGCTCGCTTCCTACGCGGACGTGATGCACAATTACTACGAGGCCGCCGGTCCGAACGGCACCGGCCCGCTCGGCACGACGCTCGACTTCGTCAATTCGCGGCGGGCGTTCGGGCACCAGGCACCGGTGAATCTCTCGGGCGCCGATCTCATGACCGAGCCGCGCCCCTTCAGCTGTGATGGGCAGGGGCCACGCCTCGGCCCGACAGGATCATTGCGGGCCCGCCCGCGGCTGCTTGCCCACCCGGACGTCAGTCCGTAAATCCAACGGCTGGACAAGCTCGTGGAGAGAAGGAACCGAATGAGGGATGCGACTCGTATCGTCCGGGCGGGCGTACCCGAAAAGACTCAGGGCGCCCCGTTCCGCCAGGGGCCGGCGTTCGCATCCGTATTTCATCTGGCGGGCGATCCGGCGTCCTCGCCGTACCAGTACGGACGCTACCACAATCCGACGTGGGTGCAATTCGAGGCGGCGCTCGAGGAGCTGGAGGGCGGGCCCGCGATCGTGTTCGCATCAGGAATGGCCGCGGTCTTCGCGGCTCTGGGCACGGCGCTCGGACACGGCGATGTGCTGGGCGTGACGCACGACGCGTACTATGCGACCCGCACGGTCGGCGCACGGCACCTTGCGGAGCGGGGTGTCGGTGTGCGCATGATCGGCGGCACGGCCGACCCGGCGGCCGCGCTCGACGGCATCGCCATGCTGTGGATCGAGACGCCGAGCAATCCTTCCCTGAACGCGTACGACATCGCGCGAATCGCGGGGGCCGCGCACGAGAGGAGCATTCTCGTCGCCGTGGACAACACGACGCCGACCGTCGGCGGGCAGAAGCCGCTGGCGTTGGGTGCGGACTATTCGGTCGCCTCGGACACGAAGGCGCTGACCGGCCACAGCGATGTCGTGCTGGGCCACGTCGCGGTACGCGATCCGGACCGGGCCGCGAAACTGCGCGTGTGGCGCACGGAGACGGGCTCGATCCCTGGACCCATGGAGGTCTGGCTGGCGCACCGGTCGCTGGGCACACTGGATGTCCGCCTGGAGCGGATGTGCGCGAACGCGCTCGGTGTCGCGACGTATCTCGCGGAGCGACGCGATCTGGTGCAGGTGCGTTATCCGGGACTGCCGGGGGATCCGTCGCGCGAGGTCGCCGGGCGCCAGATGACCCGGTTCGGACCGGTCATCGGGTTCGAGCTGCCGGACGCCGCCGCGGCCGCGAGCTTCTTCGCGAACAGCCGGCTCGTCACCGAAGCGACGAGCTTCGGCAGCCTGCACACGACCGCGGAGCGGCGCGCGCGCTGGGGCGGCGATGCGATCGGCGAGGGATTCATCCGCATGAGCCTGGGCTGCGAGCACGTGGACGACCTGTGCGACGACATCGGCCGGGCCATCGATCGCGCGCTCGGACGTTGAGCATGTCAGCACGGCTGGACGAATACACGCCGCGGCCCGAGCACCACTTCACGTTCGGTCTGTGGACGGTCGGGAATCCGGGGCGCGACCCGTTCGGCGAGCCCGTGCGGCCGCCGATTTCGCCCGTGACGATCGTCGAGAAACTCGCGGCGCTGGGCGCGTACGGCGTGAATCTCCACGACAACGACTTGGTCCCGCAGAACGCGACGGCGGCGGAGCGGGATCGCATTGTGCGCGAGTTCAAGGCGGCGCTCGACGCGACCGGCGTGCGCGTGCCGATGGCCACGACGAACCTGTTCTCGGATCCCGTCTTCCGCGATGGCGCCTTCACGAGCAACGATGCGGGCGTGCGGGCGTATGCCTTGCAGAAGACGATGCGCGCGATGGATCTCGGTGTCGAGCTGGGCGCGGAGACGTACGTGTTCTGGGGCGGTCGCGAGGGCGTCGAGACGAATGCGGCCAAGGACCCGCGTTCGGCCCTGGGCTGGTACCGCGACGCGATCAACTACCTGTGCGAGTACGCGCGGTCGCAGGACTACGCGTTGCGCTTCGCGCTCGAGCCGAAGCCGAACGAGCCTCGCGGCGACATCTTCCTGCCCACGATCGGGCACATGCTCGCGTTCATCCATACGCTCGATCATCCGGACATGGTCGGCCTGAACCCGGAGGTCGCGCACGAGCAGATGGCGGGGCTCGACTTCACGCACGGGGTAGCCCAGGCGCTGGACGCGGGCAAGCTCTTCCACATCGACCTCAACGGACAGAAGCCGGGCCGCTTCGACCAGGATCTCCGCTTCGGCAGCGACGACCCGAAGGCCGCGTTCTTTTTGGTCAAGCTGCTGGAGGATGCGGGCTGGACGGGAATGCGGCATTTCGACAGCCACGCGTATCGGACGGAGGATCAGGAGGGTGTGTGGGATTTCGCCCGCGGCAGCTTGCGGACGTACCTGATCCTCAAGGCGAAGGTCGCGCGCTTCAACGGGGACGCGGAGATCCAGCAACTGCTCGGCGAATTGCGCACTCGCGGTTCCGAACCTGCCACTGTCTTCAGCGTCGAACACTCCAGGGCGCTGAAATCGCGCGCGTTCGACCTGCCGTCGATCCGCCGTGAGGGCTACGCGTACGAGCGTCTGGACCAGCTGACGATGGAGCTGCTGCTCGGAGTCCGGCCGTCGTGAAAGCTGACGCTTTCCTCGGCCTGGACATCGGTACGAGCGGCGTGAAGGCGCTGCTCGTCGATGCCGCCGGGGACGTCGTTGGCCAGGCGACAACACCGCTCGATCTCGCCACACCCCGGCCGGGTTGGGCCGAGCAGGATCCCGAGCAATGGTGGCGGGCGAGCGTTTCGTCGGTGCGCTCGGTCCTCTCGACCGCGAAGCACAACATCGCCGCAATCGGCCTCTCCGGGCAGATGCACTCGTCCGTCTTCCTCGACGCGCGCGGCGATGTCATCCGGCCCGCGCTCCTGTGGTGTGATGGACGGACGACGGCGGAGTGCTCGGAGATCGAACGGCGGGTCGGCGGCGAGTCGCGGCTTCGCAAGCTGGCGTGCAACCCCGCGCTCGAGGGCTTCACGCTTCCCAAGGTGCTGTGGCTGCGCAACCACGAGCCGCAGGCGTTCTCCCGGCTGTCGCGCGTGCTCCTCGCGAAGGACTATATCCGTTACCGCCTGACCGGCGAGATGGCGAGCGAGCCATCGGACGCGTCGGGCACGCTGATGTTCGACACGGCGAGGACGCGGTGGAGCGATGAGATCCTGGCTGCCGTCGGGCTGCCCCGGTCGATCGTGCCCGAAATCGGCGGGTCGGCGGAGATTCTCGGTCGTGTCACGGCGGAGGCCGCTCGGCTCTGCGGGCTCCAGCCGGGCACGGCCGTCGTCGGCGGCGGCGCCGACAATGCCTGCGGCGCGGCCGGCGCCGGTGCGGTCGCGCCGGGCAGCGCGGTGAGCAGCTGGGGCACATCGGGCACAGTGCTCGCGCCCACGGCGGAGCCGCGCGTCGATCCGGCGTTGCGCGCGCACACGTTCAACCACGTCGTTCCCGGGATGTGGTACGTGATGGGCGTCGTGCTGTCGGCGGGCGGCGCGTTCGCGTGGTATCGCGATCAGTTCGGCCGCGATTTCGGCGATGCCGCGAGTGCGAATAGCGGACTGACCGCCGAGGCCGCGACCGTGCACCGCGGCGCTGGCGGCGTCACGTTCCTTCCCTACCTGCAAGGCGAGCGGACGCCTCATCGCGATGCATCGCTGCGCGCCTCGCTCCTGGGCATGAGCCTGGCCCACACGCGGGCGCACATGACACGGGCCGTGCTGGAAGGCGTCTGCTTCGCGCTGCGCGATTCGCTCTCGATCCTGCGCGACCTCGGCCTTGCCCCGGATCATCTCCTGCTGACCGGCGGCGGCGCGCACAGCGATTTCATTCGCACGCTGCAGGCTGAGGTCTTCGGGATGCCCGTCTGCCGCGTGAACCGCGAGGAGGGTCCGGCCTATGGCGCGGCGCTGCTGGCCGCCGTCGGAGCCGGTGCATACCCGGATCTCGCGGCTGCGGCGGCCGCCACACTCACACGGACGTCGCTCGAAGTTCCGGATGCAGCGGCGAGTGCGGCGTACGATGACGCGTACCGTCGTTATCGAGCGTGGTTCGGCGCTGCCTCGGTCCCCCGGGTTTCACCGGACCGCGCGGCGCCGGTCGTGAAGGCTCCGCCGGGACCGGAGACGATCGGCTGATGGCGTCGAACCTGCCAGCGAACCCGACGCGGGACTCCGTGATGCGGCCGGACGCTGTCCTCCGCAGGGTCATGGCCTCACAGGAAACCGGCCTCGTGCTGGTCGTCATCATCGTGACTCTGGCCTTGACGCTGCTGGCGGGCTCGCACGTCGACCGGCGGACCGGCGAGCTGGTCAACAATTTCTGGAACTCCGGCACCCTCATCCAGGTTGCGACGGACGCGAGCTTCTTCGCGATCATGGCGATCGGCGCGACCGTCGTCATCATCTCGGGCGGCATCGACCTTTCCGTCGGCTCGATCTATGCTCTGTCGGGCGTGAGCCTGGCCATGCTGTTGCGCGCGATGAACGGCCTCGGCCCGACCGCGACCCTTGCCGTCGGTCTCGCCGCCTGCGCTGGCGTCGGGCTGCTGTGCGGACTGCTGAACGGCGCCCTCGTCGTGGGCCTTCGCGTCCACCCGTTCATCATCACGCTGGGCACGATGTGGATGCTGCGCGGCGTCGCGTTCGTGACGACGCGCGCCGAGAGCATCCTGGTGCCGTCGTCGCTGACGTCCGTGGCCAAGGCCTCGCTGGGTCTGAGCACGGGGCTCTATCCGGTGCCCATGCTGGCGATGCTCGCGCTCGCGATCCTGGGCAGCATATACCTGCAGCGCACCGTGATGGGCCGGCACGTGTTCGCGTTCGGCGGCAACCTCGAGGCCAGCCGCTTCGCCGGCCTGCCGCTGCACCGCATCCAGATCGGCGTTTTCGCGGTGTCGGGTCTGACTGCGGGGCTGTCCGCGTTTCTCGGGGCGAGCTTCTACGGCTCCGCGTCATCGGGCGATGCGCAGGGCTACGAGCTTTACGTGATCGCTGCGGCCGTCGTCGGCGGCGCGAGCCTGGTCGGCGGCAGGGGCAGCTCGATCGGCGCGATGCTCGGCGCGCTGCTCATCGTGCTGATCCGGCAATCGATCCGGACCCTGCGCTTTGACCAGAACTACGAGTGGATCATCATCGGCTGCGCCATTATCGTCGCAGTCGTGATCGACCAATGGAGCACGAGACTGACGGCCCGCAGACTCAGCCGCGCGGCCGAACAAGGATCGCAGACGGAAGTCCAATCACCGAGGAGTGACCCATGAATCGCGTATTTCGCACACTACTGGTCTGCACCCTGGGCGTGTGGCTGATCGCGTGCGCGGGTGGCGGCGGCGACAGCCAGGCCGGGGCCGGCGGCGGGAATCACATGCTGATCGCGATGATCGCCAAGAGCTCGACCAACCCCGTCTTCCTCGCCGGGCGCACGGGAGCCGAGGCGGCCGCGAAGGAGCTGGCGCCCGAGGGTGTGACCATCGAGATCGCGTGGCTCACACCACCGCAGGAGGATGGCCAGCTCCAGGCCCAGCGCATCCAGCAGGCGGTCAACGATGGCGCCGACGCGATCCTCGTCTCCGTCTCCGACGCGGGCAAGGTGACCGGCGCGATCAACGATGCGGTCGATCGCGGCGTGCCCGTCATGACGTTCGACAGCGATGCCCCGGACTCGAAGCGGTTCGCCTACTACGGTGTCGACGACCTGAAGACCGGCCGCAGCGTGATGGCGGAGCTGGCGACGCTCATGAGCGGCAAGGGCGTCATCGCGATTCTCGCCGGCAACCAGAACGCGCCCAACCTGCAGCGGCGCGTGCAGGGCGCACGCGAAGAAGCCGCGAAATACCCCGGGATGCGCATCGTCGATGCGTTCAACCACACCGAGACGCCCCAGGACGCCGCGGCGGAAGTGATCCGCGTGAACAACGCGTACCCGGAGATCAACGGCTGGGCGATGATCGGTGGCTGGGCGCTGTTCACGCCGACGCTGCTGACGGACCTCGATCCGGCGCGCATGAAGATCGTGTCGGTCGATGCGCTGCCGGCGCAGCTCGCGTACGTCGACAAGGGCGTCGCGCCCGTGCTGCTCGCGCAGCCCGTCTATCTCTGGGGTTACGAGAGCGTCCGGACGGTCATCGACAAGGTGTGGTACAAGAAAGAGGTTCCCGAGATCATCCCGATGGAGCTGATCCGCGTGTCGAAGGAGACGCTCGGCGAGTGGGCGCGCCAGCTCCAGGCCTGGGGCTTCACGGACGTGCCCGCGGAGTACCTCGCGCGCTGATGCAGACCGGTGCGACGGTGCCCGCGGTCCGTTTCGAGGGGATCACGAAACGATTCCCGGGCGCCGTCGCGCTTCGTGACGTCAGTCTCGAAATCGCACCGGGCACGTGTCACGCGCTCTGCGGCGAGAACGGCGCCGGCAAGAGCACGCTCGGCCGCATCCTGTCCGGCATTCATTCGCCGGACGAAGGCCGCATCGAGATTCACGGGCGGCCGGTCCGCTTCTCCAGCCCGCGGGACGCGCTCGATGCCGGCGTCGGCATGGTCCACCAGGAGCTGGCGTTCTGCGGGAACCTGACGGTCGCGGAGAACCTGTGCCTGGGCGCGCTGCCGGCGAGGGCCGGGTTCGTCTCGCGGGCAGAGACGTCGCGTCGCGCGGAAGCGCTGCTCGCGGAGATCGGCACCCGGCTCGACGTGGACCAGCCGCTCGGCGAGCTGACGATCGCGCAGCAGCAGCTCGTGCAGATCGCGGCCGCCGTGGGCAGCGGTGCGCGCATCATCGTGTTCGATGAGCCGACGAGCAGCCTGAGCCAGGCGGAGTCGGAGCGGCTCTACGATCTGATCGGCCGCCTCAGGGCCAGGGGCGTGACGTGCATCTTCGTGTCCCACCGCATGCCCGAGATCTTCCATCTGTGCGACACGGTCACGGTGCTGCGCGATGGCAGGCACGTGGCGACCCGGCCGATCGGGGACCTCACGGAGGCCGAGCTGGTGCGCCTGATGATCGGCCGTCCGCTCGCTGAGTACTACCCATCGCACCTCGACACAGCAGCGGGCGACGAGCTGCTGCGCGTCGAGGGTCTGACATCGCCGGGCCGCTTCAGCGGTGTGTCGTTCTCGGTGCGGGCGGGCGAAGTCCTCGGTCTGGCCGGCCTGGTGGGAGCGGGGCGGTCCGAGATCGCGGGCGCGATCTTCGGACTCGACCGGAACGCGACCGGCTCGATCTTCGTGCGCGGCAGACCCGCGCGGATCCGTACGCCGAAGGATGCGATCCGGCTGGGTATCGGGCTCGTGCCGGAAGACCGGAAACGGCAGGGCCTCGTGCTGCCCGAGAGTTGTGTCCACAACACATCGCACCCGATCCTCGACCGGATCTCGAAGCTCACCTGGATCCGGCAGGCGCGCGAGCGCGAGCTCGCCACCGAGTACTTCCGCAAGCTGCGCGTCCGCACTCCCGGCCTCGAGGCTCCCGTGGCCGGCCTGTCCGGCGGCAACCAGCAGAAGATCGTACTCGCCAAGTGGCTCGCCGCGCGCTCGAGCATTCTCATTCTCGATGAACCCACGCGCGGCGTCGATGTCGGTGCGAAGGCCGAGATCCACGCGCTCATCGATCAGCTCGCCGCACAGGGCGACGCCATCCTCCTGATCTCCAGCGAGCTACCCGAGATCCTGAGCCTGTCCCGCCGCATCCTCGTGCTCCGCGATGGCCGGATCACCGGCGAGCTGCAACGCGAGAACGCCACGCAGGACCGGCTGCTCGCGCTCATGGCCGGCCTCGAACACGTCGCCTGACGGGACTCCACCACGCGATCGCCGGGCGGCCAGGGGGGCGAGGTGCCGACTACGCCTCGACCCCGAACCGATAGACCGTGCGGGAGCGGAACGTCCGGCCCGGCAGGAGCAGCGTCGACGGGAAGGCGGGCCGGTTCGGCGAATCGGGGAAATGCTGCGTCTCGAGCGTGACGCCCGCGTGCCTTCCGTACATGCGGCCGCCGTGACCGCGGATCGGTGAGCCGAAGTTGCCGGAGAAGAACTGAAGACCGGGCTCCGTCGTGTGGATCTCGAGAACGCGGCCGCTCACCGGCTCGACCAGCCTGGCCGCCTCGATGAGCGCCGGCCCGTCGCGATCGAGAACGAAATTGTGGTCGAAGCCGCCGGCCAGCCCGAGTTGTTCGTGATCCGCCGCGACACGATCGCCGATCAAGGCCTGCCGCGTGAAATCGAACGGCGTCCCCGCGACACGGCGGATCTCGCCGGTCGGCAGCAGCGAGGCATCCACGGGCGTGAAGCTCGACGCGTGGATCGTCAGCCGGTGGCCGAGGATGTCGGCGGCATGGCGCCCCGCGAGGTTGAAGTACGAGTGCTGCGTCAGGTTCACGGGCGTCGGCCGGTCCGTCGTCGCCTCGTAATCGAACGCGAGCCGATCCAGATCATCCAGCGTGATGACGACGCGGACGCGCAGCTCTCCCTCGTACCCCTCCTCACCATCCGGTGAGGCCCGCGTGAGCGCGACGCCGGCGGCAGCCGGTTCCGTGAACGGCTCCGCGGTCCATACGCGGGCATGGAAGCCGCGCTCGCCGCCGTGCAGATGATTCGCGCCCTCGTTCGCCGTGACCCGGACCTCGCGATCATCGAGCCGGAAGCGGGCGCCGGTGATGCGGTTCGCGTAGCGGCCGATCAGCGCGCCGAAATAGGGATTCGGCCGGATGTACCCGTCGAGGGTGTCGTAGCCGAGCGTGATCTCATCGAAGCCGCCCGCGCGGTCCGGCGCCAGGATCGACTGAATGACGCCGCCCCACGTGAGCAGCCGGATGCGCAGCCCGTTGCGGTTGCTCAGCGTGTGGCAGTCGACTTCACGCCCGTCCGGCGCCACGCCGAACGGTTCACGATGCGTCCGCGGATCGTCCAATCAACGCACCTGCGGGAACGTGTCCCGCCGCGCGACGAGAGGCACGACGCCGAACGCCGTCGCGCCATCCGAGGAGCCGTGCATGATCATGCCGCCTCCACCCGTCTCGCGACGGAAGCGGGCCGCGATGTCGCGAACGATCTGGTCCGCGCCTCGCCGGCCGAGGATGGCGACAGTGCCGCCGCTCCCGCCTCCGGTGATGCGGGCGCCGAAGAGCCCGCGTTCGGGGCCGGTCTCGTTGACCAGATCGAACAGCCGGTCCGTCGCGTCGGAGCCAAGCCCGCATTCGCCATAGCTTGCGTGCGATGCGTTCATCAGCCCGCCGAGCTTCGCTCCGACGGCTGCCAGCTCCTCGAACTGTTCGCGGCTCCGCGGTCCGGCGCCGGCGCCTGCGGACAACGCGTGCCCGGGATCCGCCCCGATGTCGTGGGCCTCACCCAGCAGCTCGCGGAAACGGGTGACACGTTCGTACTCGTGGATGGGATGCGCCGTGGCGCCGCGGACCGCGTAGCTCCGGGCGGGATCGACGCGGGTCACGCTGTCGGTCGTACCGCCGTAGCGCGCGAGGAACTCGCGACCCTGCATGGTCTCCGGAACGTGGTCCCGGAACCGGTCGCACCATGCGGCGGTCCCGACATTCGCGAGGTGCCCGTTCCACAGCGGATCGTCGATGGTGACGCGTCCGTGCTCATCGTGCGGCGGCCGGGCCTCGAGCCCGGCGATGTCGGCGATGATGCGATAGCCCATGAACGCGCCGACGCGGACGGACGTGTAGTCGGAGCCCGTGACCGCGTGGCGCACGCCGGAATCGATGCCCCAGACGTCGAACGCATCGGGGATCGCGACCGCCGGCAGAAGCCGAGCGGGCTGGCAGAGCAGGGCGAGGAGCCGATCCTGTTCGCCGAGCGAGGCGGTCATCTGGTCCATCAGGCCGCACGGCGCGCCGACGACGCGGTTCTCCACGAGCTGGCAGAGGATCGCGAGGTCTTCACCGGACAGCACAACTCCGTACAGCGACGCGATCGCCTGCATGGCCGCGACTTCGATGGCCGCCGATGAGCTGACGCCCTTCCCGAGCGGCACCTGCGAGTCGATGAGGATGCGCACGCCGCGATCGATGCGGATGCCGCGCTCGCGACCCAGCACGATCAGCGCGCCGGCCACGTACGCGGCCCAGCGCGGCCACCGTGGAGTTGTTTCGTGCTCGCCCGTGGCTTCGCCGAACAGGCGCCCCGCGGCCGCGTAATCGAGCGCCTCGCCCCCGGGTGCGATGCCGGCTAACGGAATCGTTACGTCAGCCGCGTCGCCGATCTGCCCGGCCTGCAGGCTGCGGATCGTCATGTCCGGTTCCGGCTGCAGCTGCGCGGCCGCGAACGCGGCGAACGAGAGCGGCAGCTGAAGCACGAGCGAACCCGAGTAATCCGCGATGCCGCCCATGACGTCCAGGCGGCCGGGCGCGCGGGTGAGCACGGCTTCGCGGGACGGATCGAGGAACGACTCGCCGCCGATCGTCTCGATGAAGCGCGATGCGCGGGCGTGACCGGGATCGGGCGGCGGGGCCGGCATCACAGCAGGCCGCGCTCCTCGAGGACCGCGGTGAGCACGGGCTGCACGAGGGCCGCGATCGCGGGATTCGCGTAGCCAGCCCACGCGATGGGCGAATCCACATCGAGCGGCGCGCGCAAAGGACCGCCGCGCGCATCGGTCACGATGATGCCGGCCTCGCGCGCGATCAACTCGCTGCACAGGTCGTAGGGGTGACAGTACAGGCCCGCGCTCCGGCCGCGGCCCTCGAGCACGGGCGCCATCAGCGGCCGCAGGTCGGCGACCCAGCGGTCGTGGCCCATCAGCAGCTCGTACAGTTGCCCGCCCGACGAGATGTACTGATCCTCGAACGTGAGGGCCGAGCCGGCCGGCGCATCGCCCAGCACCCGAGCGATCACGTCCTCCTCGATCGCCGCGAGAACATCACGCACGCCCGGGAAGAAGCGGGCGATCTGGCCGAAGCCGTGCGCGATCGTCGTCGCCCGCGACGGCCGGGGGACGATCCGCTGCGACTCGCCGCTCAACCGGCTCGTGCGCTCGCCCACCACGCCCTCGCCGCGAACCGCCCGGAAGCTATCCGCCAGGTGCTGCCGGACCAGCGGAATCTCCGTCATGACCGCAAGCTCGATCGCATCGAGGCCCGTCGCCGGACCCAGCTCCGCAGCTACACCCGTCAGGATCCAGCCCGGCCGCTTCTGGTACATCAGGCCGCGCGTGCCATCAATGGGATCGACAATGATGCGGACGGCGACGCGCGATGCGTCCGTGCCCTCGGGCAGGATCCGGCGACCCGTCGGGCCGAGACCTTCGGCGATCAGGACACACGGCCATTCCTCCGCCAGCTCCGAGAACAGCCGGACCAGCACCTGCTCGGAGACGCGATCGATCGCGTAGATCGTGTCGCCTCCCTCGAACGCGACCGGTGCGGCCGCGTCGTCGATCGAGCCGGCTTCGCACGCGGCGAGGACGCTGTCGCGAATCGCCATGTGGATCGTATGCAGCCGGTCCAGCAGCTCGTGCGCGCGAGCGATCATGGGGCGGAAGAGTCCTGGAGATAATGAGTGACGGGCTGCGCGCGCAGCTCGGCCGCCTTCTCCTCCGGCGATGTGTCGCTCAGGAAGTTGCCGCCGCCGATCTCGGGACCGGCGAGGAACTTGAGCGTGTCCGGCAATCGAAGCGGCGGCAGGAATCCGATGAAGAAGTGGAAGTCGGAGTAGTCGCCGTCATCCGCGGGCGCCTGGTGCAGCGGCATGACGTACGGGAACGAGGATCGCCACAGGTTGTCGCAGCGCACGGTCACGTCCTGGAGGGCGAGGGCGAGGCTTCGCGATTCGTCGGAAGTGAGGGCGTGGATGTGCGGCACGCGGCGTCTGGGCGCGATGTAGACCTCGTAGGCGTAGCGCGCGAAGTACGGCACGAAGGCGATGACGTTTCCGTCCTCGAACAGGATGCGCCGTCCGTCGGCCTGTTCGGCGGCGATGATGTCGGCGAACAGGTCCCGCCCGGTCTCGAGCCGGTACCGCCGCATTGCGGCCAGCTCGGTGTCGAACGTCTTCCACGTGAAGTTCGTGGCATAGATCTGGCCGTGCGGGTGTGGATTCGAGACTCCTACCGCCTCACCCTTGTTCTCGAAGATGAGGACCTGCCTGACTTCCGGCCTCGCGCCGAGGTCACGCGTCTGCTGCTGCCATGCCTCGATGATCGTTTCAATGCGCGCGGCGTCCATCATCGCGACCGTCTCGTCGTGTCGCGGGCCGTAGCAGATGACGCGCGCGACACCGTCGGCTCGCCGCACGCGGTAGGGCGGAGGCACGGAGGCGGCGTCAACGTCGGGTGCGCCGGGTCCGACGCACGGGTGATCGTTGTCGAATATGTAAACGCCCGTATAGTCCGGATTGATGGCACCGCCGACGCGTGCGTTGCGCGGGCACAGGTAGCAGTCGGGGGCCCACGCCGGAGGCGGTGCGGGCGGCGGCTGGCTGGCGCCGACCCAGGGTCGCTTCTGGCGGTGGGCCGCGAGGATGATCCACTCCTCGCGCAGCGGGTGCCAGCGCTGTTCCCAGCAGGTCATCAGAGCGAGCGCAGGAACTGGATCAAGGCTTCCTGCGTGACGCGATCGAGCGCGTCGAACGCCGCCCACGCCTGCGTCGCCTCCCCGCCATGCGTCCGGATCGCCGCGAACAGGTCGTAGGCCCGCCCGTCGTGCAGGAACCGCTCGCGCGTGCCGAGGCCCATGAGCGGCTCGGTCCGCCACTCGGTCGGGGTCGCGCCGATGCCGCAGAACCCGGCCAGCTCCGGCCCCATGTCGTGCAGCAGCAGATCCGAATACAGGCGGATCGTGCGCCGGCTGAGGGCCTGGACATCAACACGGGCGGTCGTCATCTCGGGCGTGTGGCAGCCGCCGCAGCCGAGCTGGTCGAAGAGGCCACGGCCGCGGTCAATGAGGGAGCGCGTCTCGGGATCGTCCGCCGACTGCCCGGGCGGCGGCGCGAGGAAGCGCACGAAATCCGTGAGCGCGGCCAGCATTTCGTCGATAATCTCGGGATCGGCCGCGGGGTCGTACTGCGACGGCATCGGCTGCCCATCCAGCAGCGGCTCGGCCGGGTGGACCGAGCTGGTCAGGCCCATCTCGTTGAAGAGCGCCCCGGCCGCGAAACTCGCGATCGTGGCGTGCTCGGCCTTGCGGCCGAAGCGTCCCAGCCGGCCGTCGGCGGACCGGCCCGGCCGGCCCGAGATGCCGTCGCTGTCCCGATCGTCGGGGTCCGCGCGTTGCAGAATGGTTTCATCGGCAATCGCCTCGACCAGCCCGAGGCCGAACAGGAAGGGCACCCGAACGAGTGCGCGCTCGGTGCCCACCGGCTCGGGCCGGCGCTCGATGCCCGCCGCCCGCAGCAGCGGCGTCGTGTTCCGCTGCACGTTCTCGCCACCCACGGCGGTCAGCAGATCGCAGCGATCCGGCGGCTCGAAACGCGACAGCCGCACGACCGACTGCTCGCCCGTACCGCCGGAGGCGGGGAACGTATGGCAGGCGCTGCACTGGTTCTCGTTGAAGAACGGACCGAGTCCCTCCGCCGGCTGGAAGACGTGGCCGAACGCGGCGAGGCCGGCGTCGAAGCGGGCCTTCTCGGGCGGCGCCAGGTCCGGCAGCGCATCGCCATAGACCGTGGGCGGACCCGCCGGCTCGGCAGGTGCGCCCGAACAGGCGGAGCCCGACCAGCACATCAGGGGTAGCAGAGTGATCTGCGTGAGACGCGTCAACGACATGACACCGCTCTTCGAACCGGAGAGAATCATGCGCCCTGCCGACCGGGAAACGAGCCGGCACGCGGCCTTGACGGCCCTGGTCATCTTAACCGTCGCTGCCGCCGGATGCGACGGGCTGCTCGACTCGAATCAGGAGTACGCCGAGAACGCGCAGGTCATCGTCACCGGGACGAGCCCCGTCCCGATGATCCTCATCCTGTCCAACCGCTACACCGCGGTGCCCGACCCGACAACCGGCCAGGTCGTCGTCCAGGTCGAGCGCGCCGACACCTTCGCGCTCAGCCTGCCCATCGATCGGATCTACCCGCTCGGCGACCAGTTCCGCATCCTCGTCCGCCTCCAGAACGCCGACTCGACATCCACCGCGAACATCAACATGCGCGTGCTGCTCGATGGCAGGAACGAGGTCTACAACCAGAACGCGACGATGAAGGACTCCTACCTCGAGTACCGCTTCAACTACTTCTGATGCGAGACGACCGGCCGGGCCTTCGCGATCCCCAGCCGGTCCGCTGAGCGCCCGATCGTGCTCCCGACGCCGTACTGCAAGTCGATCGCGTCGATCCCCGACACATGAGGAAGTCGAGCGCCAAGGGTACGGCCTTCAAGCGTATGGCCTCCCCACTCTGCGCCGGTTCAGCGATGCGATCCGTTGATGGTCAGTCGAGCTTCGAGCGCAGATGCTGCGCGATCTCGGCGACGAAACGGTGGACCGAGGCCTCCGCGATGCGATGGCCCACCGCCGCGTCGATCGCCGTGCCGAGCGGGCCGAGCGGCGGATCGTAGTGCCCTTGGAAATCGAGCTGTGTCTCAGTGCCCGTCAGCGCGTAGACCGACAACTCCGCGTTCATGACGGGGAACAGGTTCGGCCGTTCCGCGGCCTTCCACGCGATCGGGATCCGCAACGTTCGCGTCCGGCCCGCCCCGGAGGGCGACTCCTCGATGGGGCCCGTCTGGATCTCGATCGTCGCGGCGACTTCGAGTCCCGCCAGTTGCACTCGCAGCTCCGAGGCGACCGATTCCGCGCGCGACGTCGCCGCCCGCGTGGCCGAGCGGAACACGCCCGACGCATCGGTCATGAGCACGTCCCGCACCTGCTCGTACGGGTGGTTCACGTAGTCGAAGCTGCGGATCTCTCGGCTCACCATTCGTTTCCCGCTCGGGTTCATCGCCTGGCCGCACGGACCGCGACCAATATCGGGGTTGGGAGGGTTGCGGCCAATCGGTTGATCGGCGACGGCGGGAGACGAAGGGCGGGAGACGAACGGCGGGCGACAAAGGGCCGGGAGA
>Ga0326597_10006367_pt1 | contig 16191 bp, 17 predicted proteins | sample RVTome_12_FD_203789 | JGI IMG/M metagenome (GOLD analysis project Ga0326597, IMG submission 203789) | Soil microbial communities from uranium-contaminated site in the Upper Colorado River Basin, Wyoming, United States - RVT100D185 | ecosystem: Environmental > Terrestrial > Soil > Contaminated >...
CGCTCGGCCTCTCCCAACTGGAACGACAGCTTGTGTGCGAGGTGTTCACGTATCGCCCGCTCGTTGGCGTACCGCACCTGTCGTTCGGAGATGTTGAAGCCCATCAGGCGCCTGAACTCGCACGCAGTCGACAGGAGGAAGTCCTGTTCTCCGCTCCCGAAGCCGACGTCGATGAGGACGTCGTCTTTGCCGATCTCGGCCGCCTGAAACACCTCGAGGCAGAGCCGCTGCTGGCGCGCTTCGAAGGTCTCCGTGCCCGAGACCGTGTACCCGTAGTTCAAGAACTTGCGGTCCTTCTGGAGCCATTCCAGGGAGGCCTGGAACAGGTCGTACTGTCGCGCGACAGTCCGCGTGAGCGAGGAGGCGCCGTCAGTCATGGGAGACGCGTGATCGCTCGTCTCGACTGCGTCGTAGCCGATCGTTGTCAGGGTGAGCGGTCTTGTGAGCCGCCGCCCGTCGTCGCTCCAAGACCTCTAACACCGTCTGCACGGCCCCATTCTCCTTGTTTCGGAGGTCGCGCTGGACGCCGGGCGTGAGATACCAGGCTCTCAACGCCTTGTGTAGGTCGTTCTCTTGGGTCCGAAGTGGCGAGGTGATTTTCGTGAGGAAGGCCATCTGTCAACGTTCTCCCTTCGTCGTGGTGCACGCGCGCTGTTCAGAGTGAGAGAGGTGCTCTCTCTGTGATGCCTGAACGTCTTAGTACATGCCTGCGCCCATGCCGCCGCCCGGCATCGCCGCGGCCCGGTTCTCTTCCGGAATCTGCGTGATGACCGCTTCGGTCGTGAGCAGCAACGACGCGATCGACGCCGCGTTCTGCAGCGCCGAGCGAACCACCTTGGTCGGATCGATCACCCCTGCCTGGACAAGGTTCTCGTACGTCTCGGTCTGCGCGTTAAAGCCCTCGTCGTCCTTCATGCCCTTCACGCGCTGCACGACAATCGATCCCTCGTGACCAGCGTTGGTCGTGATCCAGCGCATCGGTTCCTCGATCGCCCGGCTGATGATGCTGACGCCGAGCTGCTCGTCGCCTCCGAGCTTCAGCTTCTCGAGCACCTTGGACGCCCGCAGCAGGGCCACACCGCCGCCCGGCACGATGCCTTCTTCGACCGCGGCCTTCGTCGCGTGCATCGCGTCCTCGACACGCGCCTTCTTCTCCTTCATCTCGGTCTCGGTGGCCGCCCCGACCTTGATGATCGCCACGCCGCCCACCAGCTTGGCGAGCCGCTCCTGCAGCTTCTCGCGATCGTAGTCGGATGTCGTGTCCTCGACCTGCGCGCGCAGTTGTTTGACGCGGCCCTCAATCGCCGCTGAGGTCCCGGCCCCCTCGATGATCGTCGTCGTGTCCTTGTCGATGGTGATCTTCTTCGCCTGGCCGAGATCGTCCAGCTTGAGGGACTCGAGCTTGATCCCGAGGTCCTCGGTCACGGCTCGACCACTCGTCAGAATGGCGACGTCTTCGAGCATCGCTTTCCGGCGATCCCCGTAGCCGGGTGCCTTCACCGCGGCAACCTGAAGCGTGCCCCGCAGCTTGTTGACGACGATCGTCGCCAACGCCTCGCCCTCGATATCCTCCGCAATGATCAGCAACGGACGGCTCGCGCGGGCCACGAGTTCCAGCACCGGCAGGAGGTCGTTCATCGAACTGATCTTCTTTTCGTGGATGAGAATCACCGGATTCTCGAAGACGACTTCCATGCGCTCGGGGTCCGTCACGAAATACGCCGAGAGGTAGCCCCGATCGAACTGCATCCCCTCGACGACCTCGAGTGAGGTCTCAAGCGTTTTCGCCTCCTCGACGGTAATGACCCCATCCTTGCCGACCTTCTCCATCGCTTCGGCGATGATGCGACCGATGGTCTCATCATGGTTCGCCGAGACCGTGCCGACCTGGGCGATCATCGGGCCGGTCACGGGTTTCGATTGCGCCTTCAGCGACGCCACGATGGCGTCGACGGCCTTTTCAATGCCGCGCTTGATGGCCATCGGGTTCGCGCCAGCGGTGACGTTCTTCGCCCCTTCGCGATAGATCGCTTGAGCCAAGACCGTCGCCGTCGTGGTGCCGTCACCGGCGACGTCCGACGTCTTGCTGGCCACCTCGCGCACCATCTGCGCGCCCATATTTTCAAGCGGGTTCTTCAGCTCGATCTCCTTCGCCACGGTGACGCCGTCCTTCGTAATCGTGGGCGACCCAAATTTCTTGTCGAGGATGACGTTGCGCCCCTTGGGACCAAGGGTGACCTTGACCGCGTCGGCCAACTGATTGATGCCGCGCAGGACGGCCTGGCGCGCCTGGTCACCATACACAATCTGCTTTGCCATGACGTTCGTCTCCTGTCCTGCTCAGCGGCTCACGCGGTTACTTCTTCGTGTTCTTGGTCTTGCCTTCTTTGATGGCGGCGAGCTTCTTCTTGGTGTGGCCTTCGATGACGGCCAGCACGTCATCCCCTTTCATGATGAGGGATTCCTCCCCATCGAGCTTGACCTCCTGGCCCGCATACTTACCGAACAGGATCCGGTCGCCCGCTTTGACATCGACGGGGACGCGCTTGCCGTCGTCGTTTACCTTGCCAGGGCCGACCGCAATGACCGTGCCCTGTTGCGGCTTCTCTTTGGCCGTGTCCGGGATGATGATCCCTCCGATTTTCTGCTCGCCCTCTTCCAGGCGCCGAACAATGAGCCGATCGTGTAGCGGTCTGACAGTCATGGATGTCGCCTCCAGATGAACGTGAATGGGTGGATCAGGATCGGACGTGTCAGGACGTCACCGCAGGTCTCACTGTTGCGCCCGTTCAAACACCACGGTCTGGGCCGGCAGGTTCGACGTGGCTGTCCTGCTAGCCAATGTCCACGATCGCGAAGGGGATGTCGTTCGGGTCGTTGTTCGCCCACCACGCGTGGTCGAGGCGCGCCGCGTCGGGCAGCGGGAAACCGAGGAGGTCTTCGATTTGCGCGAACGTTAGGACCACCGTGTTCGCGTATCGATTCTCCAAGTACTGATACAGCGCTTTATATTTGCCCGGCATCACGGCCCTTCCGGTCGACGAGATCGCCCACCGCTCACACATCCCGCTGAGGAGGCAGACACGCCGGGTTCCACACCACGCCGTCAGCACTAAAGGCAGTCCAACATGTCGGGCAATACCTCGGCCGCTTGGCTCCGCCCGTTTCGGTTCTCGGAAGCGAATCGGGTTGGTGCGCTCCACACGCGATCCAGAGCGTCCATCGCTCAACTCCATTCATCTGACCAGCCCGGTTGAGCACGTCTTCGAGCGTCATGGTGCTGACTCGCTCCTTCTCGCCGCGTTCCGCGCCTGATCTCAATGCAACCCTGACGGGACGGCCAGGACGCGCCTGCTTGACGACGTCGTCAAACGTGTCAGGTGCGACATTGGCGACGATTCGCGCGACGTTCCTTCCCTGGCCATACGTCCGCAGGATCGCGTGCAGATCGACATCCGCCACGCGGCACCAAAACTTCGGCTGTGCATTCGAAATGGTTAAGAACGCCGGCGCGGACGCTTCCACCCGCCCGGACGCGCGTCCCTCCCGGGCTTCTCCAAGTCCCGGACGGCCGAGACGATCACGGCCGCCTCCAGACGGCGATAGCCCCACTCCTGCGGCAGTTCTCGGTGACGTCCCTCGCCCATCGCGCGCACCCCGCGTCGCATCATCACCCTGTCAGACGTCACCGCCTCGACGACCGCCCGTCGAGCGCGCCCGCGTGAACCCGTGGCGTCGGCCGAGGTCGCGCGAGGGAACCGTGTCGAGCGGCTCGGCGGGCCTGTCGACGGGTGATGGACACGTGAGTGGGTACACGGCACGTGTGCTCCGACACAACGACCAAAAGTTGGACCGGTCGGCGCGCACCCACGATCGCGGGGCACTACTCGAACGCTGGCTGGCTCAGTTCTGGAATGAGGTTCGAGTATAAACCCTTTACGGCACCTTCCGATCCGACCCGGGATCTTGGCCGCCCTTGGGAAGAATCTTCTCGACCTCGGTGTGCAGGCGGGGAATCACGTGTACGGACACGAGCTCGCCGACGCGCCGCGCCGCGGCGGCCCCGACATCTGTCGCCGCTTTCACCGCGCCGACGTCGCCGCGCACCATCACGGTCACGTAGCCGGCGCCGATGTATTCCCTGCCGACCAGGACAACGTTGGCCGTCTTCACCATCGCATCGGCTGCCTCGACCGCTCCAATGAGACCCTTGGTCTCGATCATTCCTAGGGCGTCGAATGGCATGCGGGCGGAACTCTAACAGATTGCAGGAGATGCCCGCCATCCGACGCCGACAAGCGCCTTCGAAGGAAGCCTGTTCGGCTGACCTGCCCTCCTGAGATGAGTCGCGACGTGTTCGACCCGTTGCGGGTGCCCGACCGGCACACGTCCGTGCCCGCTCAACGAGACGTACCAGCTCGTCCAAACATCCTGGCGGCCCTGCGCGCGGCCCGACGGCAGCCAGGTTGGTTGCGGGAGCATCGGTAGTGGTCTAGTTTCTATTTGGCCCGCGTGCTTGCACGGGCATGGTGGCATGCGCCATGCTTAGCGCGCCGCCTGTTCCTCGGCGGCCGAGGCGCGTTCCGCGTCCGTCTGACTGGGGATTGAACATGACGCTATGTGTGGCCGGCATTGCCGCCAACCGTTCCGCCATTATTGCCGTCTCTGATCGTCGCCTCACGTACGGAGATCTTGCTGCCGATGTGGCAACGGTCGAAAAGGCCATCGCGTTACATGGGGCTTGGGTCGCCATGTTCGCCGGCAATGACATCGGTAACGTGACTCCCATTACGGATCGGGTGCGTTTGAAACTCAGTGAAATCGCCGCACAGGGAGGGGCCGTCACGCGAATTGATGTCGCGCGGGAATGTCGCGGAGCATTCCGAGCGCAACGCCGAACCCTCATCGAAGAGCGGGTGCTCGCTCCATACGACCTAACCGTCCGAGATTTTCAACAACGTGGTTTCAAGGAGCTGGGGCCGCGTGCGTTCGATGAACTGCGGCACGATGTTGAGACCACGAAGGTGGATTGCGAATTTCTCGTATGTGGCTTTTCAGACGACGGCAGCCCGCAGATATTCGTGATTTCTGACGTCGGTCTTTCGTACTACGAAAAGATTGGATATTGGGCGATAGGGTCTGGCGCGTGGAGCGCACTGAGTAGTCTTGCATTCCGCAAGTTTCACCTCGACATGCCGTTTGAGGAGGCCCTGTACCAAGTCTTGGAATCGAAGTTTATGGCGGACACATCTGTCCCCTCCGTTGGCCAGGGCACATATACGCTCGTCATTCGTCGCGATGGTCGCATCGGCCAAGTTGAGGGGCATGAAGTGGAGCGCGTTAGGCGAATCTGGCAGGAGGAAGGTCAGCCTCGAACGCCGAGTGACCTAAAGAGCCGGATGCCGCCAGTTGTGTTTAGTGTTGTCGGGACAGCAACTGGATCAGCAACGGTTCGTGGCGTGGGAGCAGCGGTAACGAGCACGGCCCCGCAGGTTACGCCGGCTGAGCCTGAAGAGAAGTAACAGCGGAAAGCCCGACTAGTTCGTCGAGGCTCCAAACGTGGTCGGAAATCCCGGCCTCCATCGCGGGAGTGACGCGGAGCGACTGATGGATCTTGCAGAAATTGTAGTAGGCGAAGTGCAGAGCCACGGCGTGCTTGTGCATCTCAACCTTCTTGCTGAAGCCGTTGGTCAGACGGGTAAAGCGGCGCATGTGCATCCGCATCGTCAGGTTCTGGCGCTCGACATACGACGTGCCGATGTGGCGCGGATTCGGGTCGCCCGTGATGTTCGCCCGCTTTGCGCTAATGAACCGCGCGGGCGTGTAGCGGCCGGTCGCCTGGCTGGCATAGGTCTTCTGGATCTGCCCGTAGTCGACATCGACGCCGAACGCTTCATCGACGGCGATGAAGTAGACCGCGTTGCCATCGGTCGACAGTTGGATGCGGTTCTTAACGCGGCACGCCACGTCAGCCATGAAGGCGTTCCCCGTCGGTTGGGTGTGGTCGCCCACGAGCCACGAGACACAGAGCTTGGAGTCGGCGTCAATCGCCGTCCATGTCCAGATGTCGCCCCACTCGCCGCGCTTCTCGTCCGGCACGTTCTTTTGCTTGGAGCCGACAAACGCCCAAATCTCGTCGCACTGAATCCGCTTGGACGTGAGGTTGCGGACGGCCGCGTCATGGTGCGCCGCGCACGCCGCGCCCAGGTCGCGAAGGAGCTTTTCGACCGTCATGCGGGCCACGCCCGTCATCCGCGCTGTGGCCCGAAGGCCGTTGCCCTCGACCAGGGCCGATACCACCCGGACGCGCTGCACTGTGCTCAGCCTGTTCATATTAGACAATATACTTGCTCGTGCAGGTATTGTCAAGCGCGAATGGGAAAGGCCGTTGATACACTCCGCCCATGCCGATCTGGGCTGCGTGGTTGGGGTGGATTTTGACCGTTGGGCAGGCGATCTGGCGGTTCGTCCAATGGCGCGAGAGCAACGTAAAGCGTTCTCATTTGAGAGCCGTGCGCGACGATGTGCGGGCACTCCGAGACGCCTGTTCCGAAACGCTCAAGGCGGGCGAGGTTTGCGCTGGACCGGCGGAGCGCCAATGGGTGCGGCGGATAGACGACGGCCTACAGGCTATCGAGAACCACATCGGGGCGGCGCTGGGTGGATCGTCGCCGCCGAAGCGGCGGGCGCTATGAAAGCTACTTCTTGCGGCTCCACCGTGCGGCCACCGCCTTCTTGGCGATGGCCCGTCGTTTCGCTGGAGACAGGGCCGCGGCTCTGGCATGGCCCCCCTTGGACGCCCCAAGCCGCGACAGGGCAACGGCGGCAGGGTTGCGGGTGTCGGGCATCTCGGCGGGCTGTTCGGCCTGTCCAGTGGCCTCTTGGACGACTTGCCAGGCGAGCTGATTCGTGTCGCGGGGACGGTTCTTACGTGCGCGAGCAGGCATGGCCCATTGTCGCACACGGGCCAACGATGAGCGGGCGGTTAGCCGGAGCGAGATTTTGAAACTAGACCACTACCGGAGCATCTGGGGCCTGGACTAGTTCAAGCGGTTCTGGCTAGGCTGGACTTGCTGCTGGCTCGCTGATCGAGCATGCCATGCCGTTCACTTACTGGCTGACCGCCCGGAGCTGGCGGCGGCGTTCCCATACGCCGGTCATCGCTTTCCGCAGTTCTTCGTCCGTGATGTTCAGGTAGCGCTGGGTCAATAAGCTTCCCTGCGAGACGCGGTCCCCAAGGGTCCTGTGCACCGTGTCTGAAGAGCGACTCAACGCCATTGAGAGACGTGATATCGATAACTGGCGACAGGTCACTCATTCAGGTCGCTCCATCCGTGTACCCACGGCCCTCTGACGCCGCCCAATCGCATGCCCCCGTTGATCCGCCCTCGCTTCGGTAAGTGCCGGACTCGGGGGCGCCGGCGCGGGTCAAGGCCGCGCAGCGCCGAGCGAAGCAAGGGCAGCCTTGACGCGCGGCGACGCTCCCGCAAAATGAGCACCGAAGCGAGGGCATGGCAGGTCGCAACGGTGCCCATGGCCGGTTACGCGGGCGGTATCGCCTCGATCTCTTTGTAGCGGACGAAATCTTGAGTGTTGAAGGTCAGGATCCGGTGGATGTTGTAGACCTTCATTGCGGCGACCAACCGGGCATCGTGCGCCTGAACTCCCGTGACGCCGTAAACCACCACGAGCCGTTTCCACTCGGTGTACACGTCTGTCGACTCGATGACAAGGGAAAGGAATTCTTCTATCCTGACGACTTCATCAAAGGCTTGTTGGTGGGACCAACCGAGTCCGTTGTGCTCCACGGGGCGCGTGGCCACGTTCCAGAACTCCGCGACGATTTGCGGCGTGATGACGACCGGCTCGCCGCTACGAATCAGGGCGGCAACGCTGCGGACGGCTGGATCGTGCATGGGATGAGAAGGCTGCACGCTTCTCAACAGCACGTTGGTATCGACGAAGACGCTCATTGAGCGTCGCGAACGAGGTTCTCACGCCGGACTGCGTCGTCCGGTAACGGCGGCGTTAGCGGATGACTGTGCGCCCACGTTTCAAACAAGCGGGCTCTTTCGGATGGGCCAATGCTCGGAGGCGTCAGGGTGCGGCTGCGCTCCTGCAAAACCTGCTCGAGATACGCCTCAAGCGACAGCCCGCGCGCTTGTGCCTGCGCGAGCAATCCTGCCTCCACTTCCGGGTTGAGTTGCAGCTTGACGGTCATCAGCTAAACCACCTACTGACCAGACTCGCATCGATACCCGGCCCAGGTCAAGCCTGCGCCTCAGTGCACGTTTCTACCGGAAATTCTGAACGCGATCCAAACCACGCTTTGAACCTTCAAAAGCAAGCTTGATCGAGCGACGCGCTCGGCTTCACGGAGGTACGCGCGATAGATCTGGGAGTCGTGTTCCAGTTCGCGCGGCTTTTTCAGACCCGCGTAGAAGTCCTGACGGTGGTCGTGCCGATCGTCTTGGCGATGGTCATGCGAGTGGTCGCGGCGATTCGACTCCAGCACGTCCCGACCCTCTTTTGTCAGCACGACCGCCACGTCCCGATGACCATCCAGCCGCTTAGTTCGGATGAGCCCTTCCTCGCGCAGGTGTCGGAGGTCACCCGAACGCGGATCCGCAGGCCGCTCGTTATGGTCGCGGAGGTCGCGTGCTGAAACGACCCGAAACGCGCCGACGGTCGAAAGCGTGCGGGTTTCCGAACCACGCAGCGTGTACTCGCGGTCTCGGGCATCGTGCACAATCTCTCGTTCAGGTCCTCGTGGCAGGTCGAGGTCGCGCATGAACACATCGCGTGGATCGATCCCCTCGTCTCGATTGCGCGAGTCGCGATCGCGCTCCAGGCCTCGTGAGTCATTGTCGCGATTGCGCGGGTCGTCTTCGGAGTGGTCGTCTCGTGGGCCGGTTGAAGACGGACCACGACCCAACGTGAGCGAGTCGTCATCGTCACGATCACGCCAGTCGTCATCTCGACGATCCCTCGGGTCGTCGCCCCAGCGCGGATCGTCAGACATCGCGATCCCCTGTGCTGTCTGGCCCACTGAATTCGGTTGTGCGGGATCTCAGCGACGGGCGTGGCCAACCCACGCATGACGCGAGGCGTCGCGTCGATAGACGACTGACAAATGACTGACAATCGGTAGCGGCTGGGGGTAGTGATAGGTGGTCTCGGGTGTGCGAAAACCCCAATAAAAACGGGGGCAGCGGCTCCACGCTGCCCCCGGCTGCCTCATACCCACGGCCTTCTAGACCGACGCCGCCCTCCAGCGGCTGTCGGCTCGATTCGACGCGTTGTACTCGACGACTGGGAGGCCGTCGATCCCGCCCGAGCCATCGCTCCGCGCCTTGTTGCTGCAGATTCTCTACAGCATTCGCAGCGAGCGGCTGTTGATCGAGGAGATGGACTACAACATTCTGTATTGGTGGTTCGTCGGCTTGCGTCCGGACGATCCCATCTGGGATGCCACCACTGGACGGGGAGCAGCCGCTTCCGTTCGATCACTCGGCCGGCGCGATTCGCCAGCGCGACTTCGAAAATGTCCTTTGCGAGATCCACCGCCACCGTCGTAGCATCCATGTCGGCCTCCTCCTGGTGCGTGGTTGCGACCCACCTGCATCACGGCAGATTCTGCCGCGGAATAGCCGGGAGGAGTCCATGCCATCAATGGAGGGACGTCCCGTTGAGTCGGGTCGAGGAACCCGGAGATGCTATGGTCCAAGGGTGCCCCCATGCGAGCCTCGGCTGAGTCGTGCGCGCGTCTCCTGATCCTGGCACTGACCCTGGTGGGCTCGATCGGGTGCAGCGCCGCCACCGGGACGCTGGACGTCGAGTCCGCTCGGATCGCCGCGCGGGTCATCACGGCGCTCGTCAACGACCCTGAGATCGGCACGCGACCGATTGACGTGCGTGTCACGCGCGGCGTCGTTCACATGTCCGGGCGCGTCCGTACGTTGGAGGAGATGACGCGCGCGATCGAACTGGCCAGGGCTGTGCCGGGGGTCACGCGCGTCGACTCCGGTCTCAGGATCGGCGCCGACCTGCCTCCGGACCCGAATGCGCCGCCGGCCGAACGGCGGGGCACGATTCGCGATCCGGCCGTCGAGTTCGCGGAACTGGAGGAGACGCGTGGCCGCCTCGCCGTCGGCGCCTCGTTCGGGTCGAGTCAGCCGACGGCCGACGCGCTCGGGTCCGGATTGTCGGTCGGCCCCATTGTGCGGTTCGGATCGGGCGCCGGCTTGGGGCCCGCCCTGGGGTTCGACTGGTACCGCTCGACGCTGACCTCCTCCGATCCCTCGCAGCCAGCCGGCCGGCTGCGGGTAAGACCGATCATGGTGGGCCTCGCCTACACCGTCGTCGCCGGCCCCGTGTCGGTGTCGCCGTCGATCGTCGGCGGCTACGCGTTCAACCGCATCGCCGTGCCAGGCAGCGGCGGCGTGGGCCGGCTCGCCGTTGATGTGCGCAACAGCCTGGTGTGGCGGCCAGGCGTTTCCATCTGGATCGACACGGGGCGGCGAACGGCCATGAGGGTTTCGATCGGCCGCCTGATGACGAGACTGAACGTGATCTTCATTGAGGACGGGCGGCTCGAACACCAATCACTTGGCGGCCACGCCACGATGGTTTCTGTCGGCCTCGCCTACAAGCTGTTTTGAGATGACGCTCGCAACCGGAGGTGTCATTCGATTTCTCGAAGGGGTGGGGGACGCGGCGGGCTTTGCCGGGCGCGTCCTCAAGGAGGCACTGCGTCCGCCGTACGAGGCCGGAGAAACCGCGCGGCAGCTCTTCGAGCTCGGGGTCCGATCTGTACCGCTCATTGCGGCGGCCGGCTTTGCCGTGGGCGTCGTACTGTCGATGCACACCCGGGCCTCGCTGGCCCGCTTCGGTGCCGAGGCGCTGATTCCTGCCGGGCTGGCCATCGCGCTTGTCCGCGAGACCGGCCCGCTGACCGCCGGTCTGCTGCTGTCCGGCCGGATTGGGGCGGGCATCGGTGCCGAGCTCGGCGCTATGAAGGTCACCGAGCAGATCGACGCACTCGAGGCCGTGGCCGTCGACTCGTTCCGCTATCTCGTCGTCACCCGCGTCCTCGCCTGCCTCATCGCCCTGCCGATCCTCACGACGCTGATGAACTTCACAGGCCTGGTCGGCGGGTTCACCGCCGAGGCCGCCATCACCGGCATCGGGTTCGAGACGTACTTCCGCCGGGCATTCTCCCCGATCGAGTTCTCCGACCTGATCCCTTCCACGCTCAAGACGATGGTGTTCGGCTTCATCATCGCCACCGTCTCGTCGTACCTCGGGGTCAACACGACCGGGGGCACGGAAGGGGTCGGCCGGACCGCCACGCTGAGCGTCGTGATGTCGTCGATCCTTCTCATCACCACGAACGTACTGCTCGTCCGCCTCATCTTCTTCTTCTTTCCGCAATCAGGATGACCACAATCGTTCCGGCCGTCGAGCTTCGGCATGTGAGCAAGGCCTTCGGCACCCTGCGTGTGCTCGACGATGTGTGTCTCGCGGTGTCGGCCGGCCGCGCCGTCTGCATTCTGGGCCGCAGCGGTACCGGCAAGAGCGTCACGCTCAAGCACATCGTCGGGCTGTTGCAGCCCGACGCGGGGCACGTACTGGTGGAGGGCGAGGACATCACGTTGTTGGCGGGGGCCGATCTCGCGCGGGTGCGCAAGCGCATCGGGCTGCTCTTCCAGACCGCCGCGCTCTTCGATTCGATCTCGGTGGGCGAGAACGTGGCGTTCCCGCTGCGCCGGCACACCCGGATGTCCGACGATGAGATCCGCGCGCGAGCGCGGGATCGGCTGGCGCAGGTCGGACTCGAGCGTGAGTACGACAAGATGCCGGCCGACCTATCGGGGGGCATGAAGAAGCGCGCCGGCCTGGCGCGCGCCCTTGTACTGGATCCGCCGATTGTGCTCGCCGACGAGCCGAGCGCGGGCCTCGACCCGGTGACCGCGGGCGAAATCGACGCGTTGCTGGTGGCGCTCAACGACCGTTCCAAGACGACGCTCATCGTCGTGACCCACAACATTCCGAGCGCCAGGGTGATTGGCGACGAGCTGGTGTTTCTTCACGAGGGCCGCATCATTGCTCACGGCGACGTGGCCACGCTCGATAGCAGCGAGATTCCGCTCGTGCGGCAGTTCATGAGGTCGGACAGCTCTGGGTAGAGGCGAGGTGCCGAGATGCAGCGCAATCAAGCAGCGATGGTGGGCGTATTCGTGCTGGTGGGTGTGGCCGTATTCGCGTCCGGCCTGTTCCTTATCGGGGACCGCCGGTTGCTCTTCACGAACCATATCGAGGTGGCCACCGAGTTCGGCAAGGTCACCGGGCTGGTCGTTGGAACCCCTGTCCGACTGGCGGGGCTCACCGCCGGCGAGGTGCTGGAGATTCGGACGCCGCCCAGGCCCTCGCAGCGGTTCCTCGTGCGCATGCGGATCCGCGAGGACCTGCGCCCGCTCGTGCGGACCGATTCGATCGCCACGATCCAATCCGACGGCATCGTGGGCAATGCCTTCGTGCAGATCGGCATGGGCACCGACGACGCCCCCATGGTGGAGGCCGGCGACATCCTGACGGGCGTTGACCCGATCGAGTTCGCCGACCTCATACAGGAGGGCCGCGACACGTTCAGGCTGGTGAGCCGGGAGTTCGCGGAGCTGACGGGCGAGGTGAGGAACGTGATGGAGGGGCTCACCGAGACCATCGACGTGACGAGGGGTGTCATCGCCAACACCGCGGACGATATCAGGGTCGTGACCGCGGCCGGCGAACGCGCCGTCGCCAGCGCTGAAGAGACGGCGGGAGACGTCCGCGCGATCGTGGCGGACGTCCGGGCAGGCAAGGGCACGGTCGGACACCTGCTCACCGACACCGCCGTATACGACCGGATTGCCGGGATGACCCGCGAAGCCGAACAGACGGCGCGTACGGTTCGCGAAACCGCCGAGATCACGCGCAATGCGATCGCGGAATTCTCCGGCCCTGGCGGCATGGGGCCGCAGCTCACGCAGTCGATCCGGAGCACCCTTGCGGGCATCGAGGAGGTGACGTTCGACCTGGCCGAGGGCACGGAGGCGCTGAAGCGCTCCTTCCTGTTTCGCGGGTTCTTCCGGGACCGGGGCTTTTTCGATCTCGATACGATCTCCCGCGAGGCATATCAAGAGGGCCTGCTCGAACGCAACCGCACGGCCGTGCGCATCTGGATCGAGGCCGCGATGATCTTTACGCGCAGCGCCGACGGCATCGAGATGCTGACCGACGACGGTCGGCGTCGGCTCGATGTTACCATGGCACAGCTCGCGCAGTACCCGCGGAGCAGCCCCCTCGTGATCGAAGGCTACGCCGGACCCGACGACGACGAGAACGCGTATCTCGTGTCGCTCGATCGGGCGCAGCGTGTCCGCGACTACGTGCTCAACCGGTTCCGCCGCCAGACCACGCTGACCGGCATGATGCCCCTCGGCGACGACGCCGTCGGCAGCCCGAGCGGCGACGGGGCGTGGGCGGGGGTAGCGCTGACGATATACGTCGCGAACGAGACGTTCCGTGGCAACCAGTGACGTCGCACGTCGCAATTCGTTGAAGCGTGGAACTCGACCCACCGACGACGCCCGCGCCGGGATTCGCGCTGATCGTCAGCGTCGCTGCGTGGCTGGCAGGGGCAAGAGCGAAAGCGAACGTGGCGAGGCGGTACCCGGCTCCGGGACGCCTGGAGCAGGTGGACAGGCGCGCCATGCATCTCAACTGCGTGGGCCAGGGACGCCCCACGATCATCCTTGGAAGCCGGGCTCAGTGAGTATTCGATCGTCTGGACGACGGTCCAACGCGAAGTGGCAACGTTTGCCCGTGTCTGCTCGTACGACCGCGCGATCACACGTGCCACGGTCCTGTGAGTGTGTGTCCTCTGAGTGTGTCACATGGCGAAAATGACGAGTACCGAGAATCGGTGCGTCTTTGCCCTGCCTGGCGGCACCTTGGTCTGCGTGGTGTAGTCCAGTGAGACATTCACGTTCCCACGCACGTAGGCCAGGAGTGCTAGCGCCAGGGAGTCGGTCGAGGCGGCTCCCTCATTGGACTCGACGGATTCGTAGCGGACGAACGGCACGACCGGCACCTTCGTCGGCGTGATATACAACGCCTGGACGTACCACGCGTCGTTCGTCTGCCCGACGAGAGTAGCCGCGGCGTCCTCGTCCGCTCGGTACCAGACGGCGTTGGCCGTGAATGGCCCCCGTTCGACCTGTACGTCCGCGCCGGCCCGGGAATACTCCTGCGTGCGGAGCGGCTCGGGCAACTCCTTGTCACCGGTCAGCGAAAACGCGCCGATACTGATCCCGCCCGGTAGGTCGTATGCCGCGCGGACCAGATAGTCCTTCTTGTCCGCACCGACCGTGTCCCCGGCACCCGTGCCCACGGCGGCGTTGTAGAACAGGCCGCCGACCCGCCCGTAGAATGAGCCGAACTGCGTCGCGTCCCGGAAGCGGTACCCCGATTGGAAGCCGGCGCTATTCGGAGACGGACGATCCTGCGTCAGGCGGCGGCTCGCAAACGTGTTGTACGGGTCGGCGAACGTCAGAGGGCCGTAGCCACCCACGATGTTGGCCTGCGCACGGGGATGCCACCCGGCCACCACGTCCTTCAGCTCCGTCGCCCACCCCTCGTCGTCTGCCGCTTCGAAGTTGACGTAGTACGAGATGTTCCCAGGTGTTCCGTCGGTGACTTGGAGCTCGACCTCGTGGACCACTTGCATGTCAAAGCGTGAGTCGGTGTTCCGCTTCACAAACGGCCGCCCCTGGACGCGAAACGACATCGGCAGGTTCAGGGCGAGCGCCAAGGCTTCTTCGAGGGCAATCTCACCAGACTCGGGTGCCGCAGGGTCGGCCCTGCGGTCGAAGCGATACCCGTCCTCCTTGAACCGGCGACCCGCTTCGTTCAACAGCGGCCATGCGGAATGGCACATGCTGCACGCGACCTGATGTTTCCGGGCATAGGCGGGAACAGCTTCGGCGGTGGCGCTCGCCCCCAGGAACCCGATCGACACAAGAATGATCGTTCCCAGCAGCCCGACGGTCGCCTGGTGGAATCCAGCCCGAATGCGCTTCACGGGCTTCGAATGAGTCTGTGTGAACAACATCTGCATGTCCCCTCTCCCTTCAGGCCACACCAAGCCGCGCTTGTACGTCGATCTTGCGAATCTCATCGGTCGCCCTTCGGAACCTTCAGGTGTGGGGGCGAGACTTCTGAGACAAGGCGACCAAGGCTCGCATCTCGCCAGGCTCACGCGACCTCCTGGCGCCTCTCTGGCAGCAACACTCGTGCCCCCGGGAGGAATCGACCATCAGTCAGGATGGTGCGGGTGTCGAATATCGGGGCGTGAACGTTCCGCTCCGCGTGGTAATGCCGCTCGGGTGTCCGAGGATGCGTGAATCTGGCCCGAGAACTAGCATGGTGCGGATGCGGCGTGCGTCTCCAGGCGCCGGCGACGGGCTCGCCTGGATGTCGGGAATCTTGAAGCTTGGGTCCGAACTGCTGATGACGCCACCCTATGTCAGCTGGAGGCGTCTGCCATTCCTGGCAGGTCGGGCCTCGCGCTGCCTGTCAACTCTGTCAGGCTCCCCCACCGAAGCCTGGCACCGTTTCGCAGCCTGGCTGATTGGGTGACCCACGGCTTACCTTCCCGGGAGCGATGACGCCGCGCCACTGCCGCGACGGTTTGTGCCGATCGATCCCCGAGGCACGGTACGGGGTAGGATGAAGATGGTCAGGGCGTTCGTGACCGCTTCTGGTGCAGCCGCTCGGTCCCGCGCTCGTCTGCCGCCCGTGGCGAGGAGGTTGCCGTGTACATCATTCGCGACATCATGCAGTGCAAGCCCGGTAAGGTCCGAGAGATGGTCAAACGATTCAAGAGCGTCAATGACCTCGCGCCAAAGATCGGGATCAAGCCGTGTCGCATCCTCACCGACGTAAGCGGTGAGCCGTTCTGGACGGTTGTGGGCGAGTTCGAGGTCGACAGCGTTGACAGCTTCTTCGCGATGATGGAGAAAGCGTTCGCGAACGAAGAGGCTGGTCGGATCATGGCTGGATACCATGACATGGTCCAGGGTGGCCGCCGCGAAATTTACAAGGTCGAAGGGTAAGCCGACCGGGCGTCGCACCGAAGGCAGGGGCCGG
>Ga0326597_10006368_pt1 | contig 16191 bp, 12 predicted proteins | sample RVTome_12_FD_203789 | JGI IMG/M metagenome (GOLD analysis project Ga0326597, IMG submission 203789) | Soil microbial communities from uranium-contaminated site in the Upper Colorado River Basin, Wyoming, United States - RVT100D185 | ecosystem: Environmental > Terrestrial > Soil > Contaminated >...
GGGAGCTTCCCTCAGTGGAGAGGAGAAAGTTGAATGACACCGTCATCGCATCATAGAAAGAGATTGTGGGACGGAAATAGAGTCGAGCTGTACTTGACGGACGCCTGCTGTCGCGACCGGAAATGCTGTACAACTCGCCGTACGTCCCGATATCTCCACTCAAACTAATGGCGTCCCCGTGAAGGCCTTGGATGACTGCCGAAGGAATGCCAGTTTGCGAATGCGCAGCGACTGAAACACTGAGTAGGGCCACAATTGTGAAGAAAATGTGCTTTGACATTTGGTGAGTTCCTTCTTCCATTTTTCCTAGGGCTCAACAAGGTTCTGGACAATTTGTTGAACTCCTGCTCTCAAACTCTTCCTAATATCTTTAAAGCTCCAACCACTCAGAGAAAGGTGTTTTTCTTTTCCGCGAATCTTGACATCCATTTCTAATTGTTTGACGCCCCCTGCCACTAAGCTCCCCAAATCGGCTTCGAACTCTCCCCTTTGCACGACGATCACCCGCTCACCGCCTGACTGTTGTTGGTCAAGTGCTTTCTTTGCAAGATCCCACTTCTTAAATTCCGCCTGCTTGGCAATATTGATCGATCGTTTCTTCGCGACATCAGCAGTCTTTTGCGTCAACTTTTCTCGTGCTGCGACCTTTGGGTCCCTTGGAAGAAGCGGTGTATCCTCCCATTTCTTGAATGCTGCATTCCTTGCTTTTTCGGCATTGTCAAGTTCCTTCTCAGCAGCATCTGCTGCTGCCTTGGCCTTGGTACGGTTGGACGTAACAATAGGTGGGAGTTCTTCATCAAACAACTGTGTCATTTGTTCGTTGAAATCATTCTTCATCTTTGCCCGCACTTCAAACTTCGGATTCGTGAAGTCAATCTGCCCATGCGCGTAAAGATCTGCCTCAAAGAGATTGAAGATCTTCCCGCTGGCGTCGAAGAGCATGCTGGTTTTGGTAAAGCTTATATCGAGATCGGACTTCATAAAGCCGAGATCTGCATGCCCTGCGATAAGGAAGTACTGCTCTTCGCGTGTCATGGTGAGGTCGATCTTTGCCTCATCCATCTTGACCGGCCCAAGTTCGAATCTGCCGATCTCACCTCGGGCAATGATCCCGTTATCTCCGACATCAAAAAGAGCATCGGCAAGCATCCTGGGTGGAGAGGATGCATCCGCTCTCAGGAGAAGCCGCCCGCCGATTGCCAGTCCCCTCTCGATGCCGAGTTCCGGACTGTCCTTCGGGGCAAACTTCAGTTTCGCTCTTTTGATATCCAGCGTTGGCATGTTCTCAAGCGATAGCGGCTCAGGTCCTGCGCCACCTGTCCGGGCAGCGGCAATCTGTGATTGCAGTGTGACGAGATCTGAGAGGCCAAAGCCCTCCTCACTTTCACCGTCGAACATCGCGTTCGTCGGAACACCGGTCGCCACATTGAGCGCCACCAGGACTGCAACGTCAATGTCCTTCGTCCCGACAACCATGTCCGCGTTGAAGCCAAGCTGGACGCTTCCGGTCGGAGTCACCCCCAGGAGCATCATGACTCTGTTGAGCGTCAGCCACTCAATGCCAAATGGTGAATTCCACCCATCAAGCGATACCATCCCGCCGGAAAGAACGAGACCGTCGCGACCCGCCTTGGTCTTCAAAAGGAATGTGACATCATCATCCTCAATCGTGACCGTCAATGCGCCAACGAGACCGATGGACGGCAAGCCGGTAAGCTCAACCGCCATTTCTCCCGACCTGAACCATCCCGGGGCGCCCGGAGGCTGCATCGATGGGAACACAGCAAGTAGGTAGATGTCCTGGAGCCTCCTTCCGAGACTTCCCTGAAGCAGAAGTGTCCCGCGTTCAACTCCGAGTTTTTCCATGATGGGAACGAGGGGACCGCCGGACCCGAGGTTGTCACCTGGAATCGTGGCAATCAGGTTGAGACCGGGTTTGATCACCACGGTGAAGTCATCACTCCCATACGCGCTTGAGTAGAACTCAAACTCCTCGTCGGTCAGCTCCGTCGACGGTATCATTCCCTCAATGTTGCTGAACACGATTGCCACATTCGAGAGAGTGAGGTTATCCAGACCCGGCATTGAGAAATCCGGGAAATAGTTTTGGATCGACCAGTTCTGCGGCTTGAGTCCGAAGATGAATCCCTTCTTTGTTGCCGACTCCGCGCGGGCCGCTATGATTTCGGTCGAGGAATTCTGGTATTGCGTTTTCGCCCTCACCACCATCGACCCGAGGTTACCGGGACGGAACGACATCCCAAGCTCGCTGAGTGCAGGGAAGTTGTCCAAGAAGTCAGGAACGGGCGGTGGCGCGTAGTTTGGCGGAGGAGCGCTGTTTCGCAATGCAGGGGAGAACTCATTGACCTCACGGATATCTTGCACATCTCCTAACAGGTTTTCTCCCAGGTTCAGGGCAGTTCGAATCAACTCAGTGATACGGAATGCGTGAAGAGCAGACTGGTTGAACTTGGCAGTGACCTTCGCCTCCCAGGTCTTTGGTGGTTTTCCCCCAGAAAGAGGTTCGGGCCTCTCCGGGTTCATCATCGCGGCGAGGTTTGTCTTTGCAGGAACAGCAGGCGGTGTATTTGTTGGAGTAGCTCCGGTAGTATCAGGCCCGCCGGGTCGTCGCGTCGTCGTGTCCTTCTTGCCATACGCCACTTCGATCGTTCCGACCTTCTCGTATCGCCCGAAGTCGAATTCTCCTTCCAACTTCACACTCTTCTTGGAGATGTTCCATTCAAGCTTCGGGTCATGGAACTTGAACACGTTCTCGAACTTGGGGAAGTTGATTACATCATCAACTTCGAACGTTGCCACCCAGTCGGGCGCACCGAGGGATTCAAACTCAAGTGCAATCGAGCCCTTCACCTCAACCGTATCGTTGAGACGGACTGCGTTTCGCAAGAACGGGAACGTTACCTTTCCCTGCAAAGTCAGTTTTGGTGCAAGTTTGTACTCGATTGAATCCGGCCCGTGTGGTGTATTTGTACGTTTCCTCTCCCACCCTATTTCCAGTTCTGCATCCGCCTCTGGCATCCAACTGACCAACGAGCGTGTGAGCGGGATTGATGCGCCCAGTGCCATTTCGACGGTTTTCTCACGCGTCAGGCTGTCCCCGGTTGAGAACACCCAGTTCACTTCGCGGCTGATATGTCCCTTCAGTTTTACATGCGGTTCCTCCACACCAAGCATGGTCATCAGGTTGGTGAGGTTGGGAGTTCGATGGAGATCGAACTTCCCGAGGAAGTTGACACCGGGTTTCAACTCGACCTCATCTTCAGTTCCGAAGAAGCCGTCCACGGAATCGGGAAGATCTGCGTGCTTGAGATCGAAATCAGCACCAGAAAAAATGAGATACTCTTCCGTTAGACCGCTGAACACATCCGGCATCAGGCGTGAAAGGAGCGGTCCCTTCACAGTCAGGGTCTTGTCCCGGGGATCATTCCGCGTGCCCCAGACCGCGGTGAAGAGTATCTCGTATGTTCTTCCGCTTTTTGTCCATCCCCCCTTGATGGCGATCGATTTCTTTTGCGTGTCGATGTAGATTCCCCTCTCAGCAGCTTTGATGATAACCCTCTCGAATATCGTTGGGCCGGTAGTGGTGCTCATCGGGAGTGCAACGGTTCCACCGGTCGTATTGAAAGGCTCCAATCGCTGGGCAACACTTTCAAAGGAGGAACTCTCAAAATCGCTGAACAAGCCGTTTGCGCTCGGAGCAATCTCGATGGTGAGCGGAGCCGTTGGCGGGGTCTGACCCAAAACGTCCTTCGTCACAAACATCCAGATTTCGCTTCGACCCTGGTTGGCCGAGGGTGGGAATCCGTTTTGATCCACCGCCTGCACATGCCACGCGTAGGTCTTGCCCGGCTCAAGCGGCAGCGCGCTGATCGGATACTGGATGTTGGTGGTGAGCAAATTATCGTTCTCAAACTGGACGATGTTTGCCAACAACGCCTGATGCGGTGTCTGGCCTGAGAGGATTTCGACAATCCTCAACACATAATGAAGTTGATATGCAGGCGGAACGTTGACGGGTGTCCATGTGAAGATCGGGTACATCGAATCAAGGCTGTCGCCGTCCATCGGGAAGAAGAGCGATGGTGGGCTCGGATAGACGATCGTGAAGGGCGCGCAGACATTCGAAACGAGGATGGGGCCGCTCATATCTTTCAGTGTGATACACGCATTGTATTCCCCTTCCGGAAGTCTCCCTGTCTGGATGGCCTGGTCACGAGACCCTGCGTCGTAGGTGACGGTACTCCAATCAATGAACCGGTCTGAATTGATCTGCACAGGAGCTCCAGGTGGGACGGAGACCGGGTTGCTGTTGCCGGTTGCAAGCATGCTTCCATTTGCGCGGGCGATGGTTAAATAAATCAACACATCGGTTGGGGTCGTCGTGTTATTGGTAATGGTGAGCGATCCAATCGTCGGATTGTGTTCCCAGTCGCCCAGGTACGGGGAAGGAAACGGCTGCATGGAGACCATGACGTTCCAGCCCTGGGCGTGCACGTTAGTCGGGAAGAGCGCCCAGCCGAATGCGAGGGCCGCGAGCAGGTTTTTGGTGAGAGATCTCGACTTCATGGTTTCAACCTCCTATGGTGAAGAACAGAATGGTACCTGAGTTCAGTGGAGCAGACGTGTGATAGCCACGGCCTTCCCGCCAGACCGCACGACGGGCTGGCAGGCCAGGGGATGCATAAACGAAAAAACAAAACACAGGGGTTTTAACCCCTTCCCGTGAAGGACTGAGTGAGCAGCTTCGGCAACTCGGTGAGATTCTCCTTCACGACATACCCGCTCGCGCCGGCCTCAGTGGCAGCACGCCGCAGGCGGGGATTGTCGTGCATTGTTACAATGATGACCTTCGCATCGGGATTTGACTCAATGATGTTTCTCGTAGCAGCGAGGCCATCCATTCCTTCCATCTCGATATCCATGAGCACCCAGTCGGGCTTGTATTGTATGTAGGATGCTATTGCCTCCGCACCGTTTCGACCTTCGATGATATCCTCGGAGCATCTTCGGACCACGGAGCGGATCAGTTTTCTTGTGTCGGCGTTGTCGTCTACGATGAGGAGTTTCATGTGTGCGCTTTCGTCGGCCTGTCTTGGTTTTCGGCATTGCCTCACTTCAGAAGCATCATCCGCTTCGTCTCGGAAAACTCGCCGGCAGTCAGCCGGTAGAAGTACACTCCACTCGGGAGCTCTCCGACATCGAACACCCGCGAATACCTTCCCGCCGGCAGGCCCTCATGGACAACCGTCGCCACTTCCTGTCCGAGCAGATTATAGACCTTCAACGAAACAAACACAGACGTGGGGATGGAAAAGTGTATTGTTGTTGTCGGGTTGAAGGGATTGGGATAATTCTGCCGCAACGCAAACTCGACCGGTATCTCAGATTCTGGCAGTTTTACATCGACCAAAGTCGAATCCCCGATCGCGCGAAAGCGGCCGCCCTGAACTATGACAATCCCAGGTCGAAAGTAGATAGAGCCACCGGTTACAAAAGTTGCATCACCGGTGCCGGCAATTGTAAAGTTGGGCCCGGCGGTAATGGAATTGGTTGCTGTGAACGTCGCCACTGTCGCAATGGTGGTATCCTGCAACACCAGATTGGCTGGCTGGGCCTGGACTTGCGACCCTGCGGTGAATATCGTCCCTGCAAGGAGGACTGATAATAGATGTGTGATGGGGTTCTTCATGGCTCAAGCCTCCTTATCTCAACTCGCCAACCAACTTACCATCAACACTCTTTTCCTTTGCAGCCAGTGACTTCACAAGTGCTTCAAGCTCTGCGAGGCGGACGGAGAGGTTCTGGTTCTCTTTCTGCAGATCCAGTATCTCTTCAACCTTTGCATCCAGCTCCTTGATAGCGTTGATGGCGATATAGGTCAATGCAGTGCCGTCAAAGCGCAGGACGTCGGTTTCTTCCGCATCGTCCGGATTGAGTTTCGCACGATAGCTGTCCACGGTGTAGGGAGCAACAGACTGGATCTCCTGGGCAATGACTCCGACGTATGTCTTATCGGTTGGGTAACCGAGTTTGCCATTGTAGCGGAAGGTGACCGGACGGATTGCATTTATAACGGACAACCCGTCGCTAAATGCCTTGATGTCTTTCTTGACTCTACGGTCGGAGAATGTTGCCCAGGTTCCGCCGCCCACCTTGCTTGCGTTGCCATTGACCGAGAGCAACTGATCGGGCGCATCTGTCCCGATGCCGACGCGGCCACCTACTCGTTGAAGTATTAACGGTTGTGTATTGCTACCGGTAGATATTTGGCCTCTTGCGAATGCTGCATTGTAGCTGGCTTCCAGCCAGTTACTGCCACTTTGACCAATGAATACTCTACTTGTGCCTGTCCCTACCACGTTCACTCTATCTGCTACCTCTAATCTGGCACCAAACTGTGTTGTTGTTGTTCCGATCATAGCATTATCGGTGATCGTTGCAGAGCCGAGAACATGAAGCTTCGAACTGGGACTCGTCGTTCCGATGCCGACGTTGCCGGATGGCTGCACCAGAACGCGTGGGATGTCCTGACTCTCTATCACGAAGTTGCCGCTGGAATCCTGACCAATGTCCATGAAACCTACCGGCGCGCCTTCAAATCTCAGCTGCGGTCCGTAACCGTTGAATCCGGAAAATGTGGCGGCGAGTGTAGTGTTGTTGAACGCGCCAAATCCATCGAATGTGAAGTCTGCATTCGGGTTCAGGGCACGAAAATTCCCCTCCACTTCCAATTTGTATGTCGGTGTGGTTGTCCCAATGCCGACGTTGCCGCTGCTCGTGATGGTCAACGTCGTGTCTTGCGCGAAGACCAAGCCGCTCATCGAGAGCATGGTCAGCACGGCTGCAAACAACAATGCGAGGCGTTTCATGTGGTACCTCCTTGTGTTGGTGGTGTGTGAATAACAGCGTTGCTCATTGACGACATTTGAGGGGCATTAATTGGTGGGATAATGATACTGCAGCAAGGAGGGGATTACCATACACAGAGCCATGTATTTGCGTACATGGTTCCATGTATGAGCGCCAAAGGACTGAATTTGTTTAGTAGGTACCCGACGATTCCCCTCTGTGTGTTGGCAAGCGCACTTGGGAGAGGGGTGACCCGACGAATGTCGGGGCGGGGTGTGATTGCTGCAGCAAAGGACACACCCCTAAATCCCCTCTCACTACTGCACGTGCTTTCGCACAGAGGGGACTTTTTGATTGTTCTCGTGGCGCGTGATCCACTCTCGAATCGTCTTCAGCACGTGTTCCATCTGGAACTTCACATCCAGATCATCGAACCGAAGGAAGCGAAGGCCGAGGCTTTCGAGTCGCTGTTGGCGGTCAGCATCTTCCTTTTCTCTCATGAAATGGCTCTCCCCATCTATCTCAATGACAAGATTGAGGTCAGCGCAATAGAAGTCCACGATGAAATTGTCAATCGGTTTCTGACGGTGAAAGTCGTATCCCGTCATTTGCTCCCCCTTGAGTTCCTTCCAGAGAAGTACCTCGGAAAGCGTGCTGTTGTTTCGCAGTTGTCGTGCTCTGTGCTTGAGTTTTGGATTGTAGTGGAGGAATTGCCGTTTCATGGAAAGAGTAGTTACACACCCCTTCTGCTTCCCCTCTCAAGAGGGGAATGTTTTGTTCGTGTGTTTTGTCATGTCAAAGGTTACACACCCCCGCCTGCCTTATCGATTTCGCTGAGGCGGGCAGGCCTCCCTCTCCCCTCTCCCGCACACACAGCCATCGCACAGAGGGGAGTGTTTCGGTCCCCCGCTACACCCGCCCCTTGTTCTCCATCGCGAACTTCAGGAGAGCGTACGCGCCGTGGAGATTCAGCTTCGTGCAGATGTTGCTGCGGTGCTTCTCGACTGTCTTGGGACTGATGAAGAGCTCATCGGCGATGGTCTTCGTGGTCTTCTGCTCGGCGATGAGCTTGAGGATGTTGCTCTCGGCTGGTGTGAGATCGGCAATCGTATTCGTGGCCTGAGGCTGGGGGCGTGTTCGATGCAGAAGATACTGGGAGAGCGACGGACTGATGTAGTGCTTTCCCTCCATCACCGAGTGGATTGCGCTGACGATATCGGCAACAGCGTTCTCCTTGAGGACGAATCCATGAATCCCTATGTCCATCGCCTTGTTGAACGTCTGCTCATCCTTGTGCATAGTCATAAAGATCAGATGTACAGCAAGGTCTTCGTCCTGAACTGCGCGGGCCACGCCGAATCCATCCATGACCGGCATCTCGATGTCCAGTATGGCAACGTCCGGTTTCGACTGTCGAATCAACTGCAATGCGCTGTCGCCATTTTCCGCTTCGTGGAGAACCTTCAGTCCGGGATGCTTTTCCAACACGGTGCGCAGTCCGCTTCGCACAATGGGATGGTCGTCGGCAATGAGGATGGTGATGGGGGTTTGCATTGCTCAGGATTGGGACCAACCCCGATCATTCTGTTGCACGGTGCGAGGCCAACCGAAATCGATGGCGGTGTGGGATGGAAGAATCAATCGAAGGGGTCTGAATTTCGGCGTACAATGCATTCCATCAGCGCTGAAATTCACGGCATGAGGGGTGGCGATTGATTCGTGCGTTTCGATTTCGGCGTCCTTTCTTTGGTCACTTTCTTTGGACGAGCAAAGAAAGTGACAACTCGTGGTCGATTTGTGTTCCGCAACGGTGCTCTAGGTGAAATATGTGGAATGAGTATTCAGGAATCAAGAAACGTCGGAAAGTGTCAACACTACAATCATCCTTGTCCCCTTCCCCGGCGTTGAGTCAATGGTCAACTCCCCACCGATAAGCTTGACGCGTTCCCCGATGTCGGCAAGCCCGAAGCCGGCGTTCCGGGAGTCGATCGCTGAATCAAACCCGCGTCCGTTGTCAACAATGGTGAGACGAATCGCCCCGTTTCCCGCGTTGATGGAAACCGAACCGGATGTTGCCTGGGCATGCTTCACGATGTTGTTCAGTGCTTCCTGAACGATCCTGAACAGATGTATCTGCACCTCCGTGGAGACGAGCGTATCGATGTTGTCAATGTGTGTTTCAAGAGATATGCGTGCTGCGCTGCCAACATCCTTGACGGTTTGAACGATCGTGTCCGTCAGGCCGAAGCGCTCAAGGTTAAGCGGACGGAGGTTGTGCGCGATCTTCCGCATTTCGTCGAGCGTTGACGACGCGGTTCTGGCAATCTCATCAAGCTGTTCGGAGACCGAGTCTTTGTCGTCGCCTGCCTGCTTCCCGAGCAGTGCTCTGTTCTTGATGATGATGATGTTTTGGCCGAGGCTGTCGTGCAACTCCCGTGCAATCCGTTTCCGCTCTGCTTCCTGCGAAGCGATCAGACGCATGGAGAACTCCTGCTGCTGGGCGTGTTTGCGTTTCAACTGCGTAACGCGCCGGAAGTAAATTGCGGGACCAACGGAGAGAAACATAACGACGAGAACTGAGAGGAACCACCACGTCAACCAGAAGGGAGGATGGACAATCAAAGAAAAGGACGCTGCCTCCATGCTCGACACGCCGTCCTCGTTCCGGGCAATGACACGGAACGTATACTCACCTGCCGGAATGTTTGTGAAGTACGCGGTGCGCCTCGTGCCCACCTCAACCCAATCATGATCAAATCCCTCGAGCATATACTTGAAGACAATATTGGCAGGACTTACGAAGGTCGGTGCAGTGTACATGATTTCAAACACGCTGTGGCCGGGACCCATCTCGATCACGGGTGCAAGGGGCTGTGGATTCCTGTCAACACTGATCGCCTCAATGATCACCGGCGGCGGAACCGGATTCTTGCGGATGTTCTGAGGATCAACCATTGCGACACCTTTCGCTGTGGCAAACCAGATCCGGCCGGACGCATCCCGCCATGCGGGCGGCTGGACTGCGCCGCTGAAGCTTCCACTTCTCAAACCGTCAGACTTATCAAACGTGGTTACAGGAATCGAGGTGATTCCCCCATCGGCAAACGAGTTCAGGTCCTGCTTTAGCACCCTGTACAGGCCCTTGCCGCTCGCAATCCAGAACCCCCCCCGGTTGTCTTCCGTAATGGAGAGTATATTGTCATCAGGCAGGCCGTTTTCCACTTTGAAGTGTGTAAAGATCCCGTCGCGCAAGCGGTTCAGTCCATCGAACGTACCGATCCAGAGGTCACCATTGGAGTCCGGATGCAGCGCAACAACTATGTCGCTGGAGATGCCTTGCTTGAGCTTGTATTGGGTGAATCGCCCGCCCTTGAATCCGTTGAGTCCGTAGGATGTGCCGATCCACAGGTCGCCGAACTTGTCCTCGCAAAGTGCGCGGACGTCATCGTGGGATAGACCCGTGTCTCTGTTGAACTTGTCGTAATGCTGTCCTCGCACACGCCACAATCCCGTTCGTGTGCCTATCCACATCGTGTTCTCGTGGTCGGAGAAGATCTGCCACACTTCAGCTCTGTCCGGCACCCGGAACGGAGCCTCTGAGACAATATCGCCGCGAACGGTGAAGAGCCCTCCTGCACGCGTACCGAACCAGATCGTGCCATTCATATCCTCGTGCAGGGCGAGAATGTGGGCGGAGTTGTGCCGGCCCGGTGGCATGTACTTCCTCGTTGTGCCGTCGCTTCTGAATGCAGACAGGCCCTTGCCTGTTCCAACCCACAGTGTTCGTCTCCGGTCAACCATGACCGTATTTGTTTCGTTGTCAGCCAGTCCATCGATCGTCGAGTACCACGAGAACGTCTCATCACGCAATCTGAAGAGGCCGCCTCCGCTGAGACCCGCCCAGATGCTTCCTTCGGAGTCGATGCACACTGCTTCCACATCGCTACCTGCGGGAAGCCCGCCCGGAATATATGCCTCGAACCTGCCGCGGGAGAACCGGACAAGCCCTCCGCCCTGCGTCGCAAGCCACAGGATGTCATCGCGCTCGCGCTGGATTGCCTTGATACCATTTGATGGCAACCCGTCCTTTCGTGTGTATGTTGTGATCGAATCATCGCGCAGGAGGCTTAAACCGCCGGTTGTTCCTATCCAGAGATTTGGGCCATCACTGCGCAGCGACAGGATATGACTGTTCGGAAGCCGCGCGTTGTTGAAGGATTCGGGTCTGCCATGCCGGTATCGCTGCAAACCTGATATTGTGCCGATCCACAAGTCGCTGCCGTCGTGCGCAAAAGCCGTGATGTGGTTGCTCACGAGTCCTGATGTGTCCTTAAACTGGACGATCGTGTCTTTCTCAATCCGACACATCCCTTTCCCGTCAGTGCCAACCCAGAGTGTTCCGTCGGTGTCCTCACAGATGGCGGACACATAATCACTCGGAAGCCCATTCTGCCACTTCATTGTCGTAATCGTGCCGTTGGACAGACGCGAGAGTCCGCCTCCGAACGTGCCGATCAGGATATCACCTGTTCGATCCTCGTATATAGCGGAGATTCTGCTCAGCGGGAGTGTCGGGGAAGAGCTTTTATCGTACACGACGAATCGTGCGCCGTCATATCGGAACAGCCCGCTTCCTGTTCCTATCCAGAGGTAGCCATTGCGGGACTGATGTATCGCTGTGATTTCTAGAGCCGGGAAACCTGTCTCTTCGGTCCAGGTGTCGACTTTGTAGCGGGCGAGGGGCTTGTCATTCCCCCCGGCAGGCGATGCACAAGTGGCGGTAGGTGGAGCGTAACCCAATAGAGCAATGAGCTGAACGCAAGCAACCAGCTGAACATTGAGTGAGCAGCTCATTCGAAGGTTCGCACGCTGATGGATGATGGAAGGGAAGAACGGAACTGAAGTAGATATAGAGAATAAACGGTAATGTCAACCAAAGGGGATCGATCCGACGTTGGGGAAAGAAAACAGGCGCCCAACGCCGGGCGCCTGCGCCGTCTGGTTACTAATTCGGACTGGTCGGGATCAGTACGGCCATTTTCAGTTGGGGAATTCCGTTACCTTCAGACTGCTCCAACCGGAGTAATGGCCCGTGGTGGAGGTGTTCCCGAAGTTGCACTGGCTGATCGCACCAAAGAATCCTGACCATGCTTCGCATCGCATCAGGAAACGAATGTTGAATCCCGTCCTTCCTTGCGGCAGGGTGAAGTCAACAACGATTTGCCTGCTTCCCTGGTCGATGATTCCACCAACCTGAAGAGCTGATTCCCTGACTTCTTTCTCGTGGATGTCGTAGCTCGTGATGAGGTTGCCGTTCAAATCCAGGATTTGCATGATCATCTCCACTCTCGCGCCAGCCCCGGCAATCCCGTTCCCTGCAATGGATCCCTTCCAATTGTAGGTGGATTCGACGCGATAGTCTCCGGGATTTCCGCTGTGAGTGTTTTGAAGGTATGTGGTGGAAACCGGATGCTCAAAAACTCCGATCCAGATGTTGGCGATGCCGCCCATCCGAGCCGCGTACCCCGGGACCGGAGATTGGGCGGTTACCGTACTGACGAGGTTGGTACCACTGGAGGTTTTCCAACCCGATTGGGCTTGTGTGTATTCGGTTACCACAGGTTGCGAGGTTGCCGGACCTGCCGGGCCGTTGCCGTCCTTGCTGCAACCTGTGACAACAAGGGATGCGACGCCCAGAGCGGCCATACCTGCGAACAGCTTGTTACGTGAATTCATGACGAGACCCTCCTTTGATTGATTGAAATGAATTGTTTTGTAGTGCTCTGTCCATTAACGCAGGAAAGACGCTTCAAAGTGATAAACGAGGACGTCGAATATCGTCCTCGTTTTCATGTGCAGCCACTAGTTTCGTGCAGTGTCGAACGTGCCGTTGATTCCGCTCGATGTCCTCGAGCGCCACGTACCGCTCATGCGTCCATCCGCTGGACTTGACCCTGTGCCATCCCACGTGAACTGCGTATGCTGCAGGGTGAACGAGATGCCGGTTTCACCGGTCCTTCTCGCGTTTGTAACATTTCCGCCATAATTCTGAACCTCTGTCCTTCCGTTAGATAGAACTTTGGTCAGCCTGAGCTGGTAGGTCCCGGGGATCGAGTCTCCGCGCACCTCAGTAAGGTTGAGCGTAAGTGTTCCCCCGTCGTAGGACGGATGGCTGAACTGTCCCTGCCACGTTCCGCTGAAATCAACCACCCGTGGCTGCATCGGGTTGTCGTCTTCTGAACAGCCTGCAAGAGTAAGCAGTATTGCACCAGCGGCAATAAGAACAAGGCTTTTCGGATTTTTCATGGTGGTACCCTCCTTAGATTTGTATTGGAATGATGTATTTATTGGCTTCTGATTGTAACGCAGGAAAACGGGGCGGAAGTGATAACGGGGAACCGGTGGAAATAATAGAGGAGGCAGTCGCCAGGGCTCCTGTCCCTTGCGATATGCCCAGGTTTTGTTATCTTAATGCATATTTTTGCCTTCCAGATAGTTTTTAAATCCACGACCGTCCGTGCAGCCACCCTAGCACGACCCGGATGAACACCTCAAATACGTTGACCTTATCCCGGCATCGCTGGTCCATTCGCCTCAAGGGATATGATTACACCCAGGCGGGAGCGTACTTCGTCACGATTTGTACAGCAGGTCGGCGGTGCATTCTTGGCAACGTTGTGGATGGCGTCATGAGGTTGTCATCCATCGGCAAAACGGTGGAGTCATGTTGGCGAGAAATACCGAAGCATTTCGTGAACACAAGTGTGAACGTCTTTCAGTTAATGCCGAACCCTACGGGTCTTCGACCCGATAGGGTCGTAGACCATGTGCATGGGATTGTGCAGATCACGGAAGGCACGCCACACGGCAAAACCAGGCATTCCCGTAGGGACGTTGCATGCAACGTCCCTACAGAGAATTCGCGTGGTTATTTTTCGACGATATCTACCAGACCCGCAAGTTTGAGTGTCGTCATCCGCTCATTCAAATCTGCCGTCACAAATCAAGTACCCATAACTCAAGGAGGTTCTCATGGTCCCCGTCATGTCGCTCTGGTTGCCGATACTGCTTTCGGCGGTGCTCGTGTTTCTTGTAAGCTCCATCATCCACATGGTGTTCACGTACCATTACAAGGATTTTAGACCGGTGCCGGAGGAGGACAAGCTGGCGAACGCCCTCCGCGCGTTCAACCTGCAACCGGGTGAATACATCATCCCGTATGCCGGGAGCCCCGCTGCAAGGAAAACGGCGGAGTTCCAGGAAAAGATGAAGAAGGGGCCAACGCTTATCATGAACGTCTGGCAAAGCGGCACGCCTTCTATGGTGAAGAACCTGGTGCAGTGGTTTCTATATTCTGTTATCGTTGGAATCTTCGCGGCGTACGTTGCAGGGCGTGCATTAGGCCCGGGCGCGGACTATCTTGCAGTATTCCGGTTTGCAGGAGTCACGGCATTCGCGTGCTACTCGGTTGCGCAATGGCAGGCCTCTATCTGGTTCAACCGCTCGTGGGCAAGCACGTTCAGGAGTACGATCGATGGGCTGGTGTACGGTCTGCTGACAGCGGGGACGTTTGGATGGTTGTGGCCGGCGTGAAGGTACTCGACCACCTCTTTCGGTGGCTTGCATCAACGGTGAAGATTCAGTATCGCATGAAAGGCGTGGACAAAGTCCGCAATGAAGAGTATCTTATTAAGCGCTGAGAAGGACCCCATGGGCACCGTGCTCTCCGCTGAATTGACTGCGGAGGCGTTCCATGTCACCGTGAGATTAGAACGTTGAAATCTATTGGGTCCTGAGAAGACTAACTTCGCACCAACAAGACGTGGATCAAAATGCCATTCAGAAATCGAACGTTTGCAAGGCGTATAAAGGCCAAGCCTTGTAAATGGTGTGGGTGGCAGGCCGCTTCGAGGTTTGCATCCCATATTATCGATGAAGGCACAGAAAGAGACTGGAACGCCCTCAGTCTCTGCCCAAATTGTTCGACCGTCTTCGACGAAGTCATTAGTATGCGGCCCTCAGGAACTTTGGTGCAACCCCTCTACCAAGGTCATGGGCGAAGTCGAATAAACTCTCATCATGAGTTCCGCGATGCCCAGACAATACATTAAGCTGTTCAAAGAGGCGCTTCAAGTAGTACCCCAATCCTATTTCCTGGTGCCAACTAGCTACAAACTTAAAGGGATTGTTCGAGAGCGCGTGTTTCGTTATGAGCTGTACCATAGACTTCGGTCCTTGCAGCCTGCTGAAGATCCGCTTTCGCTTCATGCCGAGATAGACAAGAGCGGCCACCATGATTTCGAGGAGGACGACCAGAAAAACCCTGACTTCGTTTTTCACATTCCTGGAACACATGCTTACAATACCTTGGTTGTCGAAGTCAAGGGGACGCTCGAAAGGACAGAGAACGTTATCAATGATTTTCATGTCATGACGAGATTCATCGAGCAATATAAATACCGGGGAGGCCTGTTCATTCTTTATAACTGCACACCCGAGGAATTCAGCATTTTTGCCATAAACAATCTGCCTAACAGATGCCTTGAGTCTTGAGCCAAGATTCACGATACTGTGAGTGTTGCACACCAGCCAACGAGAAAAGACCAGAATGAAGGAGAAACACAACCCAAACAAACAGGGCGTTCTCAGCGGCGCCGTCTCACCAAAGAAGAGCGAGACGGTTGATGCCTTTGAAAAACCCCGCGACGAAAAAGTCGCAGGCCCACAGAAGGGCGAGTTTGTGGCACCGCCGGAGGTCGTGGACACTGACGAACAAACTGATGCGTTGCCACAGCAGGAAGACTTTTGGCGTCCGCCGGTACGCTTTGGTAGCGTTCCCGTGGAGAAAGAGCCGCTGGGTTGGGATCGTCGCAGAGGTTTCCGCAAGCTTTTTCCTCTCGTTTCTCTTCCCACGCAGGTTGTCGAACGTGTTTCGTTTGGACATTCTTCGCTTGAGCCAAACCGACTTTTCTGGGGCGACAACCTCCACGTGATGCGACAGCTTCCTTCAGAGAGCATCGATCTCATTTACATTGACCCCCCTTTCTTCTCGGGACGACAGTACAATGTGATCTTTGGCGACCAAAACGAGTTGCGCTCCTTCTCGGACATTTGGGAAGGCGGCATGCCGGGTTATCTCATTTGGCTCAACGCTCGGCTGTATGAGATGAAACGTCTTCTCAAGAAGACTGGCAGTATCTACGTCCACTGCGACTGGCACGCAAGCCATTATATTAAGGTTGAGTTAGACAGGATCTTTGGCTACGGCACCTTCCAAAATGAACTAGTGTGGAACTACGGACCGAAGGCAACACAACACGG
>Ga0326597_10006371_pt1 | contig 16186 bp, 14 predicted proteins | sample RVTome_12_FD_203789 | JGI IMG/M metagenome (GOLD analysis project Ga0326597, IMG submission 203789) | Soil microbial communities from uranium-contaminated site in the Upper Colorado River Basin, Wyoming, United States - RVT100D185 | ecosystem: Environmental > Terrestrial > Soil > Contaminated >...
CATTGGGGAACAGATCGTTGGCGAGGACCACATCGTAGCCGGATGTGGTCTTGTGATCGGACCAATCCTCCTGCTCCCAGAACCGCTTGCCCGCCGACCGCTCAATGGCCCTCAATGCGTCTGTGTCGTCATTGTCGATGGTGTCCAGCAAGGTGTAGGCATGACGCTTCAGCAGCAGCCGCGTCAACGAACAATAGCCGCCTCCGACATCCAGTATCCGTCGTGATTCCTGCGTCCCGCCCAGCAGGTCCCCATACATGCGCCAGTAGATCATCCGCTTGGGGAGGGATTCCGAAAGCCATCGGTGGGACGAAAAGGCTTCGTCCCCGGCCTGCCGGGCCTCCTCCAGCAATCGCAGGGTGTGATCGCTCAGCCCGTACTGCTCCAACAGGGGGGAGTTGAACAGAACCATCGTGCTCGTCCTAGGCCTGCAACTGAAGCGGGGAGGTCTTCCGCGAACCGTACACGTGGGGGGACAGACGGCTGAGGTTTCGATTCACGTAGTCCCTGATTTTGGCCTCGTCGTCGTTGCGCGCCTGCCCGGACACTGAGTGCCCAAGAGACGGCACCTCCCAGGCCGTTCTGCGAACCGGCACGGCGCGGGAGGACAACACTCCTCCGATCCGTTCCAGTTCACTCGTGGGCTGCTCGCAGAGACGCTCGTACCAGAGTTCCAGAAACTGCCCGGGACATACGCGGGTGAGATCGCGTTCAAGGACGGCGTTGTACTCATACTGCTGTTCGACCACCTGCTCCCAGTAGGGTCGCTGTCGGATCGCTTCGTAATTGGCCGGCGTGGCGGAATTCCAAATCAATGGGGAACCCCGCCGGTGGCGGGCCCTGAGATCCGACGTCGCGCTCGCACTGATGTCTCTCCTGAGCCAGATGAACCGGCTGCCCGGAAACACCCGATGCAGCTCCTCCACGCGAAAACAGTTCCAGGCGTTTTTCAATACGATCGGCCGCCCGCTCATCGCGTACAGGCTGGTCATGGTCCTGCGCAGGTGCGGCTCCTGGCCCGGCAGCACCTTGCAGCTTTTCGTTTGGGATGGATGTTCGCCGCCAAACCATCGCCGGAACAGGGCGGATCCCTCCGATGGTCCCCACCAGCCCTTTGTCTTCCCATGATCGCTCTGCAGCGTCACGACCCGCGGCCGGGCGAACAAGCGGCTGGCGGCGGCGCCGAGAATCGGGAATCTCCAGCAATAATCGTTCACGAAGTTCGAGACATAACCCAATCCGAACGCGTTGATCAGAAGCTGATAGACAAGCGTGCTGCCCGTTCTTGGTGAAGCCAGGATGAAGATCAGCGGGACCCGCTCGCTGTCCGTGTCGCGGCGGAATCGTCCGGCGAGCAGCGTGTCGAGCCGGCTCACTGCGCGGGCCTCGCAATCAAGTCAGCGACGGCGCCCAGGAGCAGCGGATAGAGCGCGTTGAAATACAGTTCGTGTCCCTTTTCGCTCGGGTGCAGCAGGTCCGGGCTGGGCAGCACCAACTCAAGCAACTTCGCCCGATCGCCTTGCGCATAGGATTGAAAGACCGTCTCAATGTCACTCAGCACCACCTGAGAGCCGCCACGGGCCGCCACATCACGGATGATCTGATTGTACCGCTCCAGGCTTTGCTGATAGGTGAGCGACGAATGCGGCATCTCTTTCTGATCCAGGCCCGTCGGGTGGTTGGTGTTCAGACACACGGTCTTCACCCCGAACGCCAGCGCCCGACCCACAATCTCGTCCAGATTTGCTTCAAATGCCCTGGGCGATACGCGAGGCATGCCGCGGTCGCTCTGCCAGTAGTTGCAATCGTTCATGCCGAGCTGGACGATGAGCACGTCGGGGAACTGGCTCTGGATTTCATACGGCATCTGCTCCAGCGCCAGCCGGGTCGTCCGGCCGTTGGCCGAGGCATTGCTGACGACCACCTGGCACCCGCGCGCCTCGGAAAACTCGCTGAAATGCGCCGAGATTCGCGTGACCCACCCTTTGTGGATGGACACATGCTGGCCGACACAGACGGAATCTCCGAAAAAGTACACCTTGATCGTCTTCATCATTCCTCGACCGGGAATCTCCACCGGCTCTCGTGATGAAACACCGGCCCCTTGAATTGGGGGTCTGCGGCGACCACCTTGAATTCATAGCTGCGGTCGATCAGATCATAGCGCTCGGACTCCGTGACCGCCGTTCGGAAGAGGCCCACCGACACCACATAGTGCCCGTCCCCAAGATTCAGACGGCCAAACTCGAGCAGGCCCGTACGCGGCTCGCCGGCCTTGAGATGAACCGATACGCACTTGTCGGCATGGTGCCGGGAGACCAGCACCCCGTCGAGGCGATACACCACCACGACCGGGAGAACGTCGAACACGTCGGTACGCCGGGCGGCAAACGTCATCCGGAGACTCATCGGTTCGCCGGGCGCGTACACCGCCTGCTCGACCCCCTTGGCATTCAGCAAAGCCACATCATGGATAGCGATCGACCCCTCTCCCGGCCACTTGACGACGCGCGGCAGCGGAGAGGACGCATTCACGGCATCCGTCCGGGTCTGCAACCGGTTCTTCTCCCGCAACCGGCGATCCTCGAGCAGACAGATATGCTGGGCATAGGCCTTCACGACGTCGAGGCTCGGCCCCTTCTGAACGATCTGTCCCCGATCGATCCAGATCGCTTCATCGCAAAATCTCGTCACCTGCTCCAACTCATGCGAGACGAGCAGCACCGTGGCTCCGGTCTCAACCAATTGCCGCATGCGCTCCAACGACTTGGCGACGAAATAGGCATCGCCCGCGCTCATCACCTCGTCGATGATCAGCACGTCGGGGTTGATGGCGGTGGCGACGGCGAACGCCAGGCGGGCGTTCATGCCGGACGAGTAGGTCTTCAACGGCTTGTCGATGAAGGCTTGCAATTCTGAAAATTCGACGACTTCGTCCAGGGCCTGTCTCGCCGGCGCCCCGATGACACCGCGGTAGCCCAGCGCAGCCAGGACGTTCTCACGACCGGTGAAGTCCGGATGGAACAGCGAGCCCAGATCGAGCAGCGCCTGGACCGTCCCCCGGACGCGAATGTCCCCGCCGGTCGGCTGCATCATACCGGCTACGATCTTCAGCAGCGTGCTCTTGCCGGCCCCGTTGCATCCGATGATGCCCAGGCGCTGCCCGGCCGGTACCGACAGTTGGATGTCGCGGAGCGCCCAGAACTCCTCGTACGCGGATGGCGGGACCGGACAGCCCACCACATCCAGCACACGGTAGAGGGGACTCCGGAAGATCCGGAAGCTTTTCGAAAGATGCCGTATGTCGACGACCGGGTCAGACATGTTCAACGAACATCCGCTTCCATTTCATGAATGCATGGAACCCCAGCCCGAACATGACGGTAGCCAGAGTCCCAAACACCGCCAAAATCTCCCACGGCACCGTGCCCTGCAGCAGGCATCCCCGATACAATTCGATGGGGTAGTACAGCGGATTGGCATACATCAGCGGCAGCAGCGCCGGCGGAATCATGTCGACCGTGTAGGCAATGGGCGAGGCGATCATCAGCAACAGAAGCAGAATGGGCACGAGCTGCCCGAGATCGCGGACAAACACGTTCAGGGCCGACAACGGCCAGATGAGACCGATGGTGAACAGCAGCTGGAACACGAGAATGACGGGTGTCAGCGCCTGAGCCGGATGCACCGTTCCCCGCCACCACAAGGCCAGATGCAACACCACCAGGCACAGCACCATCGTCAGGGAGCCGACCAGGACGGACCGCACCGGAATGAGCTCGATGGGGAACAGCGTGTTCTTCACCAGGTGGCGATTGGCCAGCACGCTGCCGATCCCCGAACTCATCGATTCCGAAAAACCGAACAGCGGGATCAGCCCCGCAAAGATCACCAGGACGGAATCAGCCGTCGACGGACCGCCCAGGCGCACGTTGAAGATCAGGGTGAAGACCGCCGTGTAGACACCCAGAAACAGCACCGGATACAGGACGGCCCACGCCAACCCCAGCGCCGTGCCCGCGTACCGCCCTCTGATCTCATTCAGCGCGGCCATCGCCAGCACGCGACGATGTCGTATCAAGAGATGCATGCCAGCCCACATGATGATCGATGACCCGTTCGCTCACCCGCCAAGAAATGCCGTCACAGGTATCCCAGGCGTTCCAATGCCGACACGATACGCTGGGTGCTTTGCTTCACCGTTTCCACGTCGGTCGACACGACGACGTCGGGATGGAGCGGCTCCTCGTACTTGTCCGAGACGCCCGTAAACTGCTGGATCTCGCCGGCCAATGCTTTCCGATAGAGCCCCTTGGGATCCCGCTTGATAAGCACGTCCACCGGGCACTTGACGTAGACCTCGACGAACCGTCCGATATCCTTTCGTATCAACTCCCGGCCTTCCCGATAGGGGGAGACCAGGGCCGCCAGCGTCACCACATCGTGGCGGTTCAGCGTCTGACACAGGAACCCGACCCGTTGGACATTCAGCTCCCGGTCCTGCCTGGAAAACCCAAGGCCTTTACTGAGCGTGGTGCGGATGACGTCCCCGTCCAGGATTTCCAGCCGGTCGATCCCGCGATCTCGCAGCGTCCCGGCAACCGCGTGAGCGAGCGTGGTCTTTCCGGCACCGGGAAGACCGGTGAACCAGACCGTCATGCCGGATACGTGCCGACTCATGCATGTCCCCCGCGGCATGCCGTGATCGCATGCGTTGGATGTCCAGAACGAAGCTCGACGACGATGAACAGATTTCCCTCTGCGTCCGGATGCTGCGCCGCTTGTCGGGAGGCAGGCATAGCTCCGCCCTCTCACTTACATCGCACTAATCTGCCACTGACCTGGCCGCCGCTCACTTGGCCCGTGCCGGCATGGACCGGCCGAACCTACGCAGCCGCTTGCAGAATGCCCAGAATCCGCTCCGCGGCTGTGCCATCACCATAGAGTTGCCCCGATTCCGACGGGAGGGCGTCGAAGGCCGTGTGCGCCGCCGCGACGATGGCCGCGGGATCCGTTCCAGCCAATCGGTTCCAGCCTGCGTCGACGGTTTCCACCCATTCCGTTTCATCGCGCAGCGTCACGCAGGGCACTCCCAGCCAATAGGCCTCTTTCTGCACCCCGCCCGAGTCGGTCAGGATCACGGCCGCTTCGGATTCCAGCCTGAGCATATCGAGGTAGCCCAGGGGGTCGATCACGCGCACACGGGATGAACTCAAGAGCGACGCCAGGCCAAACTGATCGATCATTTTTTTCGTGCGGGGATGGCAGGGGAACACGGCCGGACGATCCAGCCGGGCCAGGCCCTGCAGGATGCCGGCCAGTCGCTCGCGCACATCGGTGTTCTCCGCCCGGTGCACGGTGACCAGGTCGTAGGCCTTCGATGAGAGCGACCATTGCTCGAGCACCCGCGAGCGGGCCTTGGCGACGGGCAGGGACAACTGCAACACCTCGTGCATGACGTCGCCGACCAGGTGCACGCCCGTGACGATCCCCTCGCAACTCAGGTTCTTCACGGCCAGGCTTGTGGGACAAAACAGATAGGTGGCCAGGTGGTCGGTCACGATCCGGTTGAGTTCCTCGGGCATTGCCCGGTTGAAACTCCGCAAGCCCGCCTCGACGTGCGCGATCGGAATCCGAAGCTTCCCGGCCGCCAGCGCGCCGGCCAGCGTCGAGTTGGTATCGCCGTAGACCAGCGCGAGATCGGGACGTTCCATGCCAAGCACCCGCTCCAAACCTTCCAGCATCCGTCCCGTCTGCTGGCCATGCGGACCGGGACCCACTCCCAAATGGTGCGCGGGCTCGGGCAGGTCCAGTTCCTGGAAGAACACGTCGGACATCTCCCGGTCATAATGCTGGCCCGTATGCACCAGCACCTCGACGATCGCGTTCGTCCCCGTGCGACCACCGCTGATCGACCGGATGGCACGCGAGACGGGCGCGGCCTTGATGAATTGCGGGCGGGCGCCGATGACGGTCAGAATCTTCATCGGAACACCACCAGGTTGTCGTTCGTCGTCCTGGGCACGAGGCTCCGCGGCCATTCCACGCGAATCCGCGCAAGGGATGGACAGGCCTTCTCGATGACCGGCGGCAACAGCGTCAGCCGCTCCGCCACCCAATAGGCGCCATAGACCAGAATAAACGTCACAAAGGGCGCGGTGTGGACGGCTAGGCGAATATCGGCGTCCCGCAGCATGACAAACGGGAGCAAATTCGCCAGCAGCGGCACGACAAACACCATTTCCCGATAGGGGCCCATCAGCAGCGCGACCAGCCCGATGAGAAACAGGCCGTAGCCGAGCATGGACCTGGTCCCGCTCTGGACTAAAAATAGATCCGTGGGAGCGAAATACATTCTGCGATATCCCTCGAGCGTATCCTCGACGATCTCCCGCCAGCCATGCAGGCCGAACAGGTATTGCCGCGCCGTGATCGGTGGTCCCGCATAAGGATTCGCGGCAAACTCCTCGCGGCTCGGACAGCCTTCACACGAGCCCCCCTTTTGCACGACCATTTCGTAGTTGCGAAAATACGAGAAGTGGACATTGATGCTGTACAGGGGATCGCCGAAGGCCCGGTAGTTATGGACCATATGCGGAACGGAGACCGCGCCGATCGCCAGCAGCACGCACAAGGGGTATCGCCAATGACGGCCGCCCGCACGCCAGCCCCACAGCAGCACCAGCGGGATCAACACCCCGTAGCTGGTAAACCGCAACAATTGCACGGACGCGCCCGCCACGGCGAGTCCGACCGCCTGCCACGCCAGGGACAAGCCCCGATGCCGGACAAACACGAGATACACGACGCCGATCAGCGCCGCCATGTAGGCTTCCTCACGCAGGCCCCTCACGCTGAGCTGGATCAAATAATCGTTATCGGCCAGGAGCCACGCAACGAGGAGGCCGAAGAACGGTCTCCCCGTGTACTCGCTGAACAGCTTGTAGGCGAGCCAGACGACGAGCATCGAGCAGCCGACCGTCAGCAGCCGCATCGCCGGCGCGTCCCATCCGGCGGCACCGAGCCACAGATTCACAATCCAGATCCACAAGGGCTCGCGCAACTGCGTCTCGTAGGGAGACGCCATCGCTCCTGCGATCTGCATATAACCGAGCGCGTCGGGATCCAGCTTGAACGGCACGGCATGGGCGAAGGCGACAAGACGCCGGCTGAGACCCCAGACGAGCGCTCCGGCCAATGCCAGGTGCGCCAGGCGATCCTGATCGTTCGGTAAGACACGTCCGGTGAACCGTTGCCATCCCATCAGCGCCAACAGGAACAGATACGGGACGATCAGGTACACGTCAAAGTCCCTTCCGTTCGTGACCAGGTCCCGCCAGAAGGCCGGCTCGCTGATGGGAGTGCGGCTCCATGTCAACGCTTCGAGCAGCGCCACCATCCCCCCCAGGACCGCCAGGGCATAGACGGAGGCCGAGCGTGGCCCGGCCGCCTCACGAATGCCGTAGGCCAACAGCGGAACGAGCACAAGCAGCGCCGCGATCGCCAGGTTGGGGACAGCCGGCGGTGCTGTCAGGATCCCGACGTGGACGTGGGAAAGACGCACGGATCCACGGACTGAGGCGGTCGCCGATGCGATCCACTCGACTCGAACCTGAATCGGTTTCTCGCTTTCCAATGCAACGGGCACCTCGATGCGGGTTCCGCCAAATGGAAGGACCTGGTCGAGAAACCGATCCTCCTGGCCCTCGCGTGAGACGTGGATTCTGGCGCGGACATCCGCGTCCGCCTCCCCTTCCATTATCAACGAGAGCCGCCCCTCGCGGGAGGCCGGTTCACGGAATACCCAACGGGACAGGCCCGACCGGGCGGGAACGTCAGCCTGAATCAGCAGGTGCCCGTTCCGACCTGCCGGAAGCTGCCACCCTTGCGGCATCGGCAGCCACCCTTCCGAATACCGGCATCCCAACGGGCCGTCTGGACGGGAGAATGAGCAGGCCTCGCTGAAGATCGGAATCGGTTTAATGGAGACAGGGATGTCGAACCGCCCCCACAGCAGCTCGACAAGCGCCGCCAGGAGCGCCAGGCTCACGACAAGCAGCCGATGGTTATGCTGATGCGACATCGCGGCTATCCCCCTGTTTCGACCTACTCGATCGGCTGGAATTGCCGAAGCCAGCCGATTTAGAGGAGCACGACGTGGTCTTTCTTCCCCTGAACCAGTCTGGTGCCGTTGCGCGTATCAAACACAAGCGGCGCGTGGCGGACGATCTGATCGTAATCGAAGGCGGAATGGGCCGTAAGGATGAGCGCGCAGTCGCACTGCCCCAGCCGGTCCGCCGTCGCCTCGGCAGCCGCGTACGAACGCGCCTCGATGTCCATCTGGGGCGTGTAGGGATCGGCATAGGTCAGCGTGGCGCCCTCCCGCTGAAGCAATTCCATCACCTTTCGCGCCGGCGTTTCCCTGGGGTCCGCGACATCGGCCTTATAGGTCACGCCCAGCACAAGGACCTTGGCCCCGTTCAGGCAGCGCCCACGCTGATTCAGCAGTCGCTGGAGCTTGGCCACCACGTAATACGGCATGCTTTCGTTGATCTCCCCGGCCAGTTCGATAAAACGGGTATGGAGATCGTACTCCTTCGACTTCCAGGCCAGATAATAGGGATCAAGCGGGATGCAGTGCCCGCCCACCCCGGGCCCCGGATAGAACGGCATGAAGCCGAAGTTCTTCGTCGCCGCCGCGTCAATCACCTCATACACGCTCAAGCCCATCCGGTCGCACAGCACGGCCAGCTCGTTGACCAAGGCGATGTTGACGGATCGGAACACGTTCTCGAACACCTTGGTCATCTCGGCCACGCGCGGCGACGACATGGGATGAATCTTCACGATGGACTGCTCGTAGAACGTCTGCGCGACCTGCAAGCAGGCCGGTGTGACTCCGCCCACCAACTTGAACGTATTATGCGTTTTGAACGACCGGTTGCCCGGGTCGACGCGCTCCGGCGAAAACGCCAGGTAGAGATCCTGCCCCGCTTTCAGCCCCCCGGCCGTCAGCCTCGGCAGCAGCACCTCCTCCGTGGTGCCTGGATAGGTGGTGCTTTCCAGGACTACGAGCATGCCGGGATGCGCCCGCGCGGCCAGTTCGTGCGTCACCTTGAGGATCGCGCTGATATCCGGTTCCTTGTTCCGTGTGAGCGGCGTGGGCACGCAGAGCAGCACGACGTCGCATTGCCTGAGCGCATCGAAATCCGCCGTAGCCGTCAGGCGTCCCGAGCTGACGACCTGCCGCAATTCGGCGTCATCCACGTCGGAAATATAGTTCTCGCCACGGTTCACCCGTTCGACCTTCTCGCCCACTTCATCGATGCCGATGACGCGATACCCCGTCCTGGCCTGCAACACCGCCAGCGGAAGACCGACATACCCCAGCCCCACCACACCGACGACCGCCTCGTGGCGCCGAATCTTCTCCAGCAATGGCATGGCTCCCTCTCGGTTCATGCTAGAAATCCCGTTGTTGAAAAATGAGGCACGCGCCGACGATCAACATGCCGGCATACAGCAAGCCGTACGTCGTCGCGAGCGCCTGATACGACAGCGGAATCGCAATGCCCAGCGCGGCCTGTCCCTTCATATTGAGCATGTCGAGGTTGGGGCACAGATAGTAGACCCCGTTGGCCACGACTTTGACCGCTTCGCTGTGGCTTTTCTGGGCGAGGCCGCGCAAATCCGTCGTCACATGACCGATGATGTAGAGCCCGATCGTGAAAATGGCGCTGAGCGTGGCAGAGCTGAACGTCGAAAAAAACAAGGCGATGGCCGTGATCAGCATCAACTCGACGACGATCAGTTGAACGGCTTGCACCAAGACCCAGTGCACCGGGGCATGGTACCCCCAGAGCGTCAACAGAAATACCGACAGCATGACCAGCACGTTCACCACCAGCGTCGTGATAAGTCCCAGATATTTCCCCACGACAAACTGCGCCCGGCTGATGGGGCGCGCGACGATCGTATAGATCGTCCGTCGCTCGATTTCCTTGCTCACCAGGCCGATCCCGACAAACACGGCGATGATGACGCCGACCAGATTGATGGCCGCCAGCCCCATGTCGGTCATGATCTTGTAATGCTCCAAGATCGTGAGATCCGCGAGCAACATCGACGCGCCCATCAGCAACACCGCGAACAGCAGCAGGTTGTACAGAATCTTGTCGCGCAAGTTCTCCCGGAACGTGTTGGACGCAATGACGACGATCGGCCACATACCCTATGCCCTTCGACCGCTTTCCATTCCCGCCCCCTGGCTCACAGAGGGGAAGAACAACTCCTCGAGAGAGCCTTTTTGCGGGGTGACCGAGATCAACCTGCCGCCGTGTTTTCTGATCTCTCCGAGGATGTCCTCCAGCCGGTCCGGGTTCGGAAGCACAATCAGCGCCTGTGGGCCTTGCTGAAGGACCCGGACCGCCGTGGTCCCGATAGCCGGGATCTCACCGACCGTGATCCCCTGGCAGACGATCTCGACCGACTGCGTGTGTCCGTGACCGGCCAAGTCATCCACGCGACCCGTCGTCAGCAGCTTGCCCTTGACGATCACACCGACCCGGTCGCAGATCATTTCCACGTCGGGGATGATGTGCGTGCTGAAAAATACCGTTTTGCCCTGGTCGCGCAGACCGAGAATCAAATCACGCACCTGCTTGCGCCCGATCGGATCCAAGCCCGACATCGGTTCATCAAGAATCACCAACTCGGGATCATGGATGAGCGCCTGGGCCAGGCCGATCCGTTGCAACATCCCTTTTGAAAATTTCCGCAGTTGTCTCGCCCTCGCCTCCGCCAACCCGACCATCTCAAGGAGTTGCGGCACCCGTGCCTCCAGGATATCCCGGCCCATGCCGGCCAAGTGGCCATAAAACGTCAGAAACTCCTCGGCGGTGAGGTAATCGTAAAAGTAGGGCGCTTCGGGTAGAAACCCGATGCGTCGGCGAATCTGCACATCACCTGCCGGCTTTCCGAAAATCTCCGCGGTGCCGGCGGTGGCGCGAATCAACCCCATCAGCACCTTGATGGTGGTTGTCTTGCCGGAACCGTTGGGACCCAAAAACCCGTAAATCTCCCCTTCACGGACAGACAACGAAAGCCCGTCCAGCACCGTGGCCGGAGGCAGGCCCGGCCAGCCTGACCGAAACCGCTTAACCAATCCTTCAATGCGGATGGCGTCCATATGCTTCTATCCCTTGCTGAGCAGCCGGCCCGCCGCCGGACTCCCGATGGATCAACTCGCCTTGCGCATGTCCCGATACGGCTTCGGGTCACGGGGCTTGCATCCGGTGGTCGCCGCGGTGCGATAAATGTCCAGGCGCTGGGAACGCCCCAAGGCCTTCACGGTTCCACTCGACGGATCCATTGCGTACTGGCCGCCGAACGGTTCCTCAGGTAGACTCGAAACAATCCCCCTGTCCACCAGCTCCTTGAGCGTTCGTGGAACCTTGCCGAAGCGGCCACGGTGCTGCCGTACGCTATCTTGCAATACCCGGATGTCCCGTTCGACAATCACTTCCTTGATTTTTTGCTCGAACGCCTCGCGCAGGCGGGAATCACTTGTTTGTTCGTACAACCGTCGCAAGAATTCCAGCGCTGCCGCAGGATCCCCTCCCGCAACCGTCATGCGCGCCGCGAGGCTCGGCAGATAAGACGGCGCTCCCGGAAGCCTCGCGGCGGCTTGAAAATAGGGCGCCGCCATCGTAGGATCGCAGAGTTCGTAGAAATAATCGTATCCAATGTAATACGGAAGCTGCCAGACGTCAGGATTTTCCCGCATGCCTTTCCGCAATATCTCAATGCTCTCATAATGAAGGCCGGCCCAGACACCCAGGATGCTCCCTGACGCCAGGTAGGCGGACAAAAATTTTGGGTCCAGATCCGTCACAACATTGACCACGTGGTAGGCCCAGGCATATCCGCCCTTCGACTGACGTGTCGCGCCAAGGTGTTGAACGGCCTTGAGCCAGATCAGATCCGCTGCGAATTGATCGTAGCCCAGCACCGCGATCTTGAGGTACTCACCCTTCGGGAGGTACGAGAGTTCTTCCGCCCGGACATCGGCAGAACGCTGGCGGTCAAGGGCCATCAAGACCCCGTCGGCCGAAATTCCAAGCGCGGCGACAAGGCCTGCCGCGAGCCATCCCTTCATCATAATGCACGGTTCTTCTTGGGTTTTTCGTCGCGTGACCGCTTCGACAATGCGGCCAATTCCCGAGCGTCTACGTTTAAGAAACTTCTTTCGTACGGCTCGATGGACCACCTCGCATAGTATCGCTGTCGCTGGAGAATTTCCTCATATTCCTGCTTTGCCGGCTCGAGACGATTCGTCCGGACATACCGCATCGCCAACCAGAGCCGGCCCGGCAGGAAATTCGGTTCCGACTCAACCGTGCCCCGGACCAATCGTTCCGCCTTTTCGCCCTCATCGAGCGCCAGGTAGAGCCGCCCCAATTCAAGCCGGTGGAACGGATTGAACGGCTCACGTTCGATCGCCTGCTCATAGGCAGCACTGGCCAGCCGCAACCATGATGCCGGCTGGTCGCCTCCCCCTGAGCCGGCCGCCATTCCCCCGTAGACATCGCCCAGCAGCTTGAACGGCCTCGCACTTAACGGGTTGAGCGCGATCGATTCCTTGAGCTCATCGACAACGACGGCCAACTCCTTTTGTTCGCGGGTCTGCTGGTACAATTGAAAATGCACGGCCGCATTCGAATTGTGATACAGGGCCTTACCGGGATCGAGCTCGATGGCCTGGCCGATATATTCGGCGGCGCGCTCATGATGTCGCTGCGCGAGCGCGCGCGAGCCCGCTTCGTATGCCATCCACGCCACCCCCATCCTTCCCACCAGCATGGCCGAAAGGGCGACCACGAGCACGGTGGCACCGCCCCAGAGGATGGGGTGGTGAATCGGGATCGTCCACTCCTGCGTTGCCGCTCCTGACAACCGCTTTACTGAGAGCAGAATCGCCACGCACAGGATCAAGACCAGGACCACCGCCGGCTCATGCAGGTTGGAATCCGCCAGGGCATGAACCAGAATGGACGCCACGGCGCCGCTCGCCCCGACCACGATGCCGCGCTGCCATCGTCGAAGCCGGGAGGCTGCAAGGGACTGGATTGCAAGAACAATCCGGCCGACTCCCCAGCAAAACACCACCAGCGCAAGCGCGCCGAGCTCCACGCCGATTTGAGCGTACTCACTATGCGGCGTCTGTGCGATTTTTCCGTAGCGAGCCACCTGCCCCTCAATCGGGAACGCGTAGCGCGGAGACAGGTACTGATAGAGTCCCAGCCCGACTCCAAACGGATGGTCCCGCATCTGGAGGCCGGCGCCTTGCCACATCTGCCAGCGCGCATACCCGACGGGGTTCACTCCATGTTCTGCCCGGAGGCGATCGCTCAGGGGATTCGGAATGACCATCGCCAGGGCCAGGACGAGTGCCAGTGCCGCGAGCCCCTTGCGTCCGAATCGCAACACGACCACCACGGCAGCCCCCGCGGCAAGCGCGAGCAGCCCTCCTCGGGACCTGGTCAGGACGATTGCGAGTAGGACCGTTGCCCCAACGGCGAACGGCAGCATGGCCCGGACCGGAGAGACCCTCGCTCTCTTTCTGCCCCGCCTGATTTTTACATATACGAATGAGCCCAAGAGAACGCTCCAGACGGCCGCAAGATACCCGGCCAGAAAATTTGGGTTCGCAAAGGTCCCCGTGGGCCTGGCCATCTCATCGAACCACCATTGATTGAGCGCCCACCCCGCTTCAACAGTCCCCATGCCGGCAAGCAGCAGCAACATCCAGACGACCTGGCCCCAGGTGGTCATCAAACTCACGAGCAAATATAGTGCCCCCGCATCGACCACCAATACGATCAGCCATTGAAGGCTCTGATGCCGATACGGCGAGGAGGCTACAGAAATGGCCGCCAAGACGAGAAAGGCCGCCACGCTGGGGCCGATTGCGAATGGGGGCAGAACAAGCCGCTCCTCATGCACCACCCGCCACGAATACACGCAGAGCAGCAACAGGACCATCAACCGGATGATCATGGCTGCCGTGTGAGTGGTCCCGCCCTCCAGCAGCGGAGAGAAAACCAGCATCCCGCTGAAGGTCAGAAGCCAGGCTGGAAACGCAAGCAGTCCTGCCTTAGACGAGGGCCACGGGAGAGCACGAAGAGGAATCCATGTCGTCACAAGCCGGCACGTTGGAGAGTGTGGTGTTTTGGAAGGCGCCAAAATTCGAAAATCTGATAGCTTCGGTCAGAACCGGAGCACATTGGAAACGGCTACGTGGAGATGCCACGCGGGCAATCAGCGCTGCCGGTCGGGAACCGCTCTCGCGGTTCCCGACGGCAAGCACCACCGTGCCTACTTCACGGATCGCAAGGAAGGCACTGCTGGAGGCCGGTCTTCGAATCACTGACACTCCAGTTATCGTAACCGGGGTCAGAGTCGAGATTGGCGGCCGCCGTGATGGTAAACGTGCTTTGGGCCATCGTGGCCGCAAGGGATCCCCCGGTTCCGTCCGGCGCGATCACTCCCTGGCCCGCAGAGATCGACTGAGCAGCACCACCGCTAAAAGCGGTTGCGTCAGCCACCCGGTAGGTATAGCGGCAAGGACCGCAGGTCCCGCTGGAGGTATTACCAAGCTGGAACCCGATCGCGGTGAAGTTGTCGAAACGGCCGCCATTCGCGAAGAAGGCCGACTCGGCAACGTAGACGCCGCCCAAGTTGGTCCTGGCTTCCGCCTGGCGGGCTCTGGCCTGGTAAGACAAGAAGTTGGGAATCGCGATCGCCGCGAGAATCCCAATGATGGCTACCACAATCATCAACTCGATGAGAGTGAAGCCCTTTTGGTCTCGTATCCTCATACACACTCCTCCTTATGAATGTGAACTACGCCTGCACTCTTAACTATCACTGTTTCTCTTTGCCACTGGTGTTACTGAAAGCATGATTTGTGCCGTGCATTGCATAATTCACTATTTGTACAAGCTCATGTTTTTATTATACTTTTAAACTTTTTAATATTACAGGTTCCGCAAGATCAGTCCTGGGCACAGATTTTCGACTCAAGGCGTCAAATTTTTGTCTCCTGATCTGAGCCGGATCCGCATACCGTTTAGTTGATGGCATCGTTTTGGTCAGGTATCGTCAGCCCCAATTTTGAATCGTTGACATGCCATTCATCGGTGGTGAGATCACCATCCAGATTGGAGGTGGCTGATAAGGTGAATCTTGGCGGATCGAGATTGGCTCCCGCAAGCACAAACGTCCCGCTCTGGGCCACCGCGCCCACGGGAGGCGCGTACATGTCATCCCCCAGTGCGTGTGTCGTGGGGCCGCTGCCGCCGGTGGGAGGACTGCGGAAAGTATAGCGGCTGCTATTCGCCGACGCTCCCGCATAGGTAAAGGCCAGCTCACGCATGCTGCCGTATCGATCTCTAACGACAAAATAGCCCTGCTCCTGCACAAACAGTCCGCTCAACACGGCCCTGGCTTCCGACTGGCGGGCGCGGGCTTGATAGGAAAGAAAATTCGGTATCGCAATGGCGGCCAGAACTCCGATGATGGCGACCGTGATCATCAGTTCGATGAGCGTAAATCCTTCCTGCCGATTTCCTCGCATCACAGACCCATCACCGTTTGCTCGTTGAACATGCGCATGTCACACCTACAGACAAGCACGTTTCATGCCGCGCAACACCTTCTTCGGCATTCCCGCCCTTCTCTTCGAATATATCTGTCATGCCAGACGGAAGAATCAGCCCTTTGCCATGCCTGAGTCGATTAACACCGACGTTCGGCATGCTTCCCGCTGTCTCTCAATTAATCTTTGATTTCGCGACGTGCACGATCTAAAGAGAAAGGCAAGCTGTCTTCCCACCGCTTCGTTCGGGGAGACTATCCGGATTCCGCCTTGATAGCAATTAAATTGTGACTGCTCGCTCGCAACCGAACGAATTACGCCGGCACTGACTCGCTCAAAATTTGTCTGCCATGCGACAGGATTATTCTTCCAGCGCGCTCGAGCCGGGCTCGTCCCCACGGGTCTTGGATAGGCACAGTCTCCACCGCGCCCCTGCGATCACCGCGACGCACAACAATCCTCCCAGCAACGACAGGCCTAGGCCAGCCTGCAATCCTGGCGTCGCGTAGGTGAACGTCACCTCGTGAT
>Ga0326597_10006372_pt1 | contig 16186 bp, 13 predicted proteins | sample RVTome_12_FD_203789 | JGI IMG/M metagenome (GOLD analysis project Ga0326597, IMG submission 203789) | Soil microbial communities from uranium-contaminated site in the Upper Colorado River Basin, Wyoming, United States - RVT100D185 | ecosystem: Environmental > Terrestrial > Soil > Contaminated >...
CGTCCCCACCCTCCCCCAACCCCTCCCTTGAAGGGAGGGGGGTAAAAAGATTGACCTCGTGCATCGGGGTGCATCGTCACGCCTAGGTATTCTGCATCCTCACAGTTAAGTTTTCGAGTGTGCGATTGCACTGGAGCACTGCAGGAACTCGACACTGCACGGACCCAACCCGAAGATTTATGTGTGACAGAGCACTAGTACTACATCGTCTACCGACGAGAGACCATGCCATTTGAAGTCATCGCCATTATCAGCGGATGGCGCGATGTGCAAACCGAACTCGCAAGGCGGGACGATGAATGAGCCATCGTGTTTCACGCGACAGCGTTTTCTATTCTCAAGAATGCACCTCGGATCGCCGGTTGGTAACCGGTGATACACAAGACCGGTGCTACACCGATCCGGGTGTTACCGCGAAGAACGCGCGGCCAGTTGTCTGGTGAGTATTTCGAGCAATTCGGACATGCGGGCGCGGTAAGTGTGTTCGCGTAGGGTACGCGCTTGACCCGCTTGCGCTATGGTCTCGCGCTCCGTGTCATGGGTTAGGTAATGGCGGATTATTTCGATCGCTTGATCCATGTTTTCGTACGCGCAGATTTCCGTACCGGGTGTCAAGAGGTCGGACAGATTGCTCTTGTTCTCGGTGAGCAGACAGGTTCCCATTCCGCTGGCCTCATAGAATCGCATGGCGCAGGCGTAGTCATCTGATGCCTGACCTGGAACGTTGATGGTTGCGTTCAAATGAAGGGTTATCTTGGATTGGCCCAGGATCTCGAACATGCGGTGCCCCCAGGCCGGTCCGCGAAAATGGTCACGGATCGGCGAATTCGACGGTACGCGATCCAAGCCGTATCCGAATATGTCAATGTCCACCTCGCCCAGCAAGGCCTCAAGCCACGGAACACGCGCGGTGTGTGAGGGGGCGAAACCGCCAACGAACGTAACGTCGAAGCGGCGCGGCTGTTGCCCGATACGCTCCCATACGCGCTCGTCAAAGCCTAGTCGGAAATATGCGGATGTCATTCCCGTGGCGGCAAAGTGGTCAACGATGGGCGGCCATGACGAAAGCATCAAGTCGTATCCGGAGAATGTTCGGTTCTCGGGAATTGGAGAAGCGATCTGGCCGACGCGAAGAGCGACCTTGCGCTTCATCGCGTGCAGGAATTCATCCCCCAGCGGCGACCATTCGAACACATAGACCACGTCGGGGCGGAACGCCTCAACTTGCGCCGCGAGGATTTGACGTCTGCGGTCGTGGATGTTGCCGCTTTGCGTTAAGCCATGCTCGTCGGCCCACGCCTGCTGCATGACGTCGGCGTCACAAACGATGTCTATCGCTTCGCAACCCAGCAGACGCAGATTCGCCGAGTAAGCATCGCCCACACCGAATCCGGTGTCGAAAAGTCGCTTGTGCTGTTCCTTGTAGGGCATGGCCGACAACTCAGGTTCGGCTTGATATAGATCGCTGAGGAATTCCGGGTAGAAGCTTGTAACTAAGAGGATTTTCGGCTGCAAGGTCGCTCTCGGATTCAAGAAGCGTGAGGTTCCGACTTGGAGCCTGTCCCAGAACTGTATGGCACCGGCATCTTGCCGGTGGATTCACGGGCTGAAGGCCCGTGCCACACTTCTTTTTGGGATGAGCCTTTATGGCCATCGTCTGGTGCGTTCGACTTACAGGCAAGCGATCGTAAGCACTTGGCATGGGCGTGAAGGAATTCGTTCATGGTGCTCTCGTAGCTGAATCGTTCGATCACGGTCGTTCGCATCTGAGCCGCAATTTCTAGGCGGCGGTCCGCGTCTTCCAGGAAGCGATCTGCTTTTTCGGCGAAGTTGCCGGCCGAGTCGAAGACGATCTCGTCGAAGTGTGGAAACGCTTCACCTGATTGGAGAAGGCCCGCGGAGCTTCGAATGTTGACGATCAGGTCTTTGTCATTCGGATCAATACCTCTGCGATAGAGGCCTAGAAACTCATCGAGTAAACTTTGAATATTCGGATCCACTACGTCAAGGAGTTCGGCGTTGCAACGAGGCTGCGCGGTTTTGAGGTAGGTGCCCAGCGCTCGAAGCGCCCCAGCGACGCGTTCGCCGTGCGTGAGTCGGGTAAGGAAGAAGCCACCGGCGGCCAATCCATCCAACGCCCGCTGGTGGATGAAGCCGGCCGGCATGAGTTGTAGGTTGATTCTCGTGGCGTTGTACACGCAGAGGAGTTCATGGCCGTTCTCAGCGGGGCCGACGGCGAAACGGGCGAGTGTCGGATGTTTGTCCCAGCCGTTGCCGTAGATTCGTAGCGTACGCCCGCTTTGCTCCGCCCACTTGGCCACCCATTCGAGCGATTCGTGGCGGAAAATGCGGTCAGCCAGGCGCCACAAATACCAGGCGAGCAGGCGCTGGTTGAGTTCGTCGGAGATGCTCGCGATGCCACATTGCTCCTGCGCGAGATTGAGTACGAGCTTGAAGATTCCGAAATGCGGGGCGACATCTCGAGCCAGGTACTCCGGCAATAGCTCATAGAGTTTGTCGAGGAGGCGCAGAAGGCTTTGATTGGTGAACTGTTTTCGTTCTTCGTCGTGGAATTCCTTCGGTGTTTGCGATGTGTGACTCACGTAAGAGACGTCGCAGCGATACGGCTCCAGATCTTGATCGGTCAACGATTCGTTGCTGAACTGAGTCGGGCAGGTTGGGATCACCGCCGGCAGCAATTGTGCGGGTTGCGTCCCTAGGGCCAAGCACCGCTGCACCGCAAACCCAGCCAGAAAATCAATCGAAGAAATACCGGCCACGTTGTTCTTCGTAAATACGTGGGGCAACTGATCCTGATCCCACGTAAGCAGTGGGAGACCGGATGGCAGGATGTACGCAAACTCCGGACGTAAGTGGTCGAGGATGAACATCAGGTCGGGCTCAAACCTTTTGATGTGCTCATGGAAGCACAGCGGGCTGATGTATTCGTAGTTGGTCGATTCTGTGAAGACCAAACATTCATGCCCCAGCGATTCCAACGCTTTCTGCGCGTCACGTAGTGAATACTTCAGAAAGCTGGTGTGTGTGCTTACCGTTGCAAGAATGCGAAGCGGGCGCCCGTTCCCCGAGAGTGCCTCCTCGAAGCGATCGGCCCAATAGCCAACATCGCAGTTGGCGTACCGGGCCTCGACTTCAGCGAAAGATTCGATGATCCTGCGCTCCACTTCCTGGCTAACTTGCTTGATGGTTTCGGGAAGTGAAGGCGTGCAAGGCGGTCTGAAGTTGCTGATTCGAAAAGCAATCCTAGGTAAAGGGAGGTTGGGGTTGGAATCTATGCTCCGGCAAAACTGGTGCATGCAATCCGTACCGAAGTAAAGATGTACCCGCCGGTCCGCCAGCAATTTTGTCCAGTCATGCATGTGGAAGAGCATGGCCAACTGCGCCGGATCAGGCTCGACCACAAAGATCGGGCCGCTGTATCCCAGGAAAGTATCGGTGGTCGCCTCATAGATACGCTCAAAGTAATAGCCCAGGTCGAGTCCGTCGAAGGCGTAGGGGCCGGGCTGCGTACTCTTGATGTCTTCCGGCAGTGGTCGATTCTGATCAATCAATCGATGATTGCCGAAGAACGGAATCCATGACCAGCCCTTGTCACGGCGCCACCGAACATATTCGGTATTGGCGGAATCAACGTGCAACTCAAACTGTCCGGACCGGGATCGCCACGCGTCTCGAATGGAACTGGTGTCGATGCCTCGCGCATCAAGTGAAGATAAGTTTGCCTCAAATCGGTCGGTGTAGAGGCGCCAAGGACGAACGCCGCGCGGAAGCTGCATGAGCTGGGGTCGCAGGTCGGCCATATCGCTCGGAGCAGAGGTATAGACCAGCGCCGAATTCAGGTGGTCTCGTGCGGGGTCCAGCAGCCCGCGCTTGAGATACTCCTGCACGGTTCTCAGGCGGATTTCGTGATCCTGCTCAACAACATCGAGATAGGCCTCGGATCGAAGCAGGAACTCATCGCTGCGCTGCTCACCCAAGAGCGAGAGCAGTTGATCCCGGATTGGATGGGTTGTTAAAACCGGCATGGAGTCTCCCGAAAGTACGGCGCACGCAACGTTTGCCTCGGTGTGCATGAGTCGGAAGCCCTATCGCACCTGGACCGCATTACACCCCTACTGCATCCGAGCGTGTTACCGATAGCGGATCGCGAACCGCGCACACCACAATTGCCTCCAGGCGCGATCTCCTAACGCGACTCCGCCTTGTTGTAATTCGACAGCTTCGACCGTGAAACTCTACCGAAACTGAACCCGCGCCCGGAAAGTGAGGTTGCCAGTTCCTGTGAATGCTCTAGTGTAGCGACATAGCCCAACTGATGGGTTGGGTGGCACATGGCTATAGCCTTGGGGAAAACGAATCCAGGATTCATTCGACTCCCTTAACTCTGAAGAGATGGGCCACCCATCGTTGGCTGTTAACCGAAATGGTGTAGCGTCGATCTTGATTCTCGGCGAGTGGGCGTTTGGGTGCCGTTGATCCGCTTCAGTCGGTCCTGCCAGTGCGATGGGCGATACCCGTGGAGCACTGGATGAACCAACCCGCATACTCAAGATTGACAAAATACGAGTCCTGCCGAGTGACCGACATCAATGAGAATTGGCATTCTTCCATCGCTAAGCCGTCATAGCGGCGGCATCTATCAGTACAGCATGAATCTGTTGCGTGGGCTGCGTGCGTGGTCCGAGGGTAGACTCGCCGGCGTTGACTCCTGTTCGGACGAGTTCCTCATTTTCGCGCACGAAACGAGTGACGAAATCCTAAAGCCATATTCGTCCGGGGCGTGGTCCATCAAACCGTTTCGCCCGCGGGGAACGCCGGCGCCGAGTACGCCACGTCCTCAGTCTACCAATCCAAATGTAATTCAGACCCAGCCTGAGATGAACGACTGGCTCAGAGAATGCGGCGTGGATCTAATGCTGTATGCTTGGCCTCATCGGTTGTCGTTCGAGACAGAGATTCCGTACGTCATGGCCATTCACGATGTCCAACATCGCCTCCAGCCGGAGTTCGAAGAGGTCTCCGCCGATGGCGAGTGGGAGCGTCGTGAATATCTCTTTCAAAACGGCGCCCGCCATGCCACTTTACTGCTTGCGGATTCTGAAACCGGTAAGGACGATATCCTCAACTGCTACGGCGAGTTTGGAGTGAACCCGGATCAAATCAAGGTGCTCCCGTTTGTTGGGGCATTGACGATCGACGCGGAGGGGGCGAGGCGTCATCGTGAACGCGTGGCTCGGCAGTTCAAGCTTCCGGCGCGGTATCTATTTTATCCAGCGCAGTTCTGGCCTCACAAAAACCATCTACGGATTGTTGAGGCGCTCGGCCAGTTGCGCCGTGATGGACTCGATATTTCTCTGGTTTTATCCGGCTCGGCCACGGGGAATCTTCGTGAAAAGACTCATCGTCAAGTTTTGGATCGCGCGGCCGCCCTGGGAATTCAAGATCATCTCATAAGCCTCGGCTACATTTCGGACAAAGATGTTGCGGGTTTATATGCCGGAGCGCAGGCGATGGTGATGCCTACGTTTTTCGGTCCTACGAACATTCCCGTGCTTGAAGCGTGGTCTTTAGATTGCCCAGTGCTCACTTCAGATATCCGAGGCATTCGCGAGCAGGCCGGGGATGCGGCCCTCCTCGTCGATCCGCAAAGCGTTCATGCCATCGCCGAAGGGATACGCTCACTCTGGTTGAATGTCTTGCTTCGGCAAGAACTTATTGATAAAGGTAAACGCCGTCTATCGCTTTATGGACGGGATGATCATGATCGTCGTTTGATCGAGATCGTGCAGGAGGCCAAGAATCGCCTCCTTGACCCATTACGCGATACAGTTGCGAGAGGCTAACGTCATGGCAACTCAACTTGATTCGTCGGTCGTGGAGACCATTTGGCACGGCGAAGAAACATTGGCGGTCTTGATTCGCGCGTCGATGGTACCGTCTCAGACCGAGTTCGTGACACCGCCCGACTTGACCATGCAAGTGGGCTTCGTGGTCTATCCGAAAGGCGGAGAGATCCCTCGCCATTGCCACGTGCCCGTTGCACGGCACCTGACGCAAACGTCGGAAGTTCTCATTGTGAAGAAAGGAGCGGCCGATGTCGACATTTACAACGAGCAAAAAGAACGAGTCGCAACACGGCGGCTTGTGGTGGGGGATACGATTATTTTCGTGGCCGGCGGGCATGGTTTTCGTATGCAGGCGGATACCATTTTTTTAGAAGTCAAACAGGGTCCGTACATTGGAATCGATGAAAAGGAGCACTTCTAAGTGATCCCCGTTTGCGAACCGCAGCTCGGCGAAAAAGAGGGCGTGTATTTGGCGGAGTGTGTGCGCTCAGGTTGGGTATCATCGTCGGGACGGTTCATTGAACAGTTCGAGCAGCGATGGGCCGAGTATTGCGGTCGAAGACATGGCGTGGCCGTGTGCAACGGGACGGCTGCCCTGCAGTGTGCGGTCGCCGCGCTGGGTCTTGCACCCGGTAACGAGGTCATTATGCCCTCGTTTACGATCGTTTCCTGTGCGCAGGCGATTGTCGCGTGTGGGGCGGTTCCGGTACTTGTCGATGCCGACGCCGAGACGTGGACCATGGATGTTGGCCTCGTCGAATCCAAGATTTCGCCCCGTACCAGGGCGATCATGCCCGTTCATATCTACGGCCATCCCGTTGATCTCGATCCGATCCTGACACTGGCTGACAAGCATGGGCTTGCCGTGATCGAGGATGCCGCCGAGGCCCACGGTGCCCAATACCGCACCGTGCGGGACGGTTCCGAGCCCGGTTGGCGCCGTTGCGGTGGGTTCGGTGACATGAGTTGCTTTAGTTTTTACGCCAATAAGATCATCACCACCGGCGAGGGGGGCATGGTGCTCACCGACGATGCAATGCTCGACAAGCGGTTGCGGAGCCTTCGCAACCTTTGCTTTGGCGATGAGCAGCGGTTTCGGCACGAGCAATTGGGATACAATTTTCGAATGACGAACATGCAGGCCGCCATTGGCTTGGCACAGCTTGAACGAATCGATGAGATTCTTCAGCGCAAACGACGTATCGGGGCCGGATATGCTCAGGGTCTCGAAGAAGTCTCAGCGATTTCTTTTCAAAGCTGTCAACCATGGGCACGCAGTGTGTACTGGATGAATGGCATTGTGATCGACGAGAAGTCCGGGTTTAGTGCGGCCGACGTGTCGAATCAGCTTCGCGTGCGGGGCATCGATACGCGTCCCTTCTTTACGGGCATGCACGATCAACCGGCGCTGCTGCGCCTCGGGATGTTCGCCGGCGAATCATACCCGGTTACGTCCCGACTTTCGAGGCAGGGGTTGTATCTGCCTTCGGGGTCGGGGCTTACCCAGGAGCAAATTGATACGGTTTGCAACGCTATTGGTGAGGTGTTCCCTTGAGCCGGGTCTTCGGACAAGACTACGCCAACGCCTATGACAGCCTCTACGCCACCAAGGATTACGAGGCAGAGTGCGACCTGATAGAGCGGATCGTGCATGAACATGGCCACCAGCCGGTGCATCGCATTCTCGATTTGGGATGCGGCACGGGAGGCCATGCCATTCCACTCGCCCGGCGCGGGTATTGCGTAGTGGGCGTGGACCGGTCGGAAGAAATGATTGAACATGCTCGTGCCAAAGCGATGGCTCTTGAAGATTGCGATCGACCTGAGTATAGGGTCGCCAGCATCACCTCGTTGAGGTTCGGCGACCGTTTCGACCTTGCGATTATGATGTTTGCGGTGCTTGGTTACCAGCACGACAATGAAAGTGTGCTCGCGGCGCTGCGATCGATGCGTCGACATCTTCGATCTGGAGCGCTCGCGATTTTTGACGTTTGGTATGGTCCGGTCGTTCTTGGCGAGCGCCCCGCCGATCGGACCCGTGAAATACCTCAACCCGATGGCGCGTTAATCCGATCCGCGTCGTCGACGCTCGACATCCACCGCCATTTGTGTCACGTGTCATTTGATCTGCGGAACGTGCCTACAGATGGCACGACGAAGCAGACGCACGAAACGCACACCATGCGTTTTTTTTTCCCACACGAGTTGGACCTATTCCTACACATCGCCGGTTTTTCACTCATACGAATCGGGCAGTTCCCCGATTTTGACCGCGACCCGGACGAGGCCACCTGGAATGTTATGGTCCTTGCCCGAGCCGTTTGATTGGCTTTTCCGCCCCAGTCGCAAAGCCCGTCCCGCCAGCCTCGACACAGAGCCGGCAACTCATAGGTTTTTTCAAGACGTACGGAACCGACCAAGGGGACACCCATTGATCACAGCGTAGCTATGAAGAAGCCGCAGTGGCCATCAGCGCAGTACCCGTGCGCCTTCTGCGAATCCAGTACACGATGCAGCAGAGCCCAACGAGTGCGAGATTGATTCCGCCGATACGGAACATGTATCGTACAACTGCACCCGTGCCGAATCCGTAGCTGTGCAGGCCGATGCCCAGAACATAATTCACGCCGACGTAGGTCATGATGATCAACCAAAACGCCAGAACGCTCTTCAACGCCGTAGCGAAGGGACCGCGCCCAAAGATAAACAGGGCCATGACCACCGTCGCCGCCATAAGAGACAACACCTTGCCACTTGTCAAGGGAGCAAGCTTAATCAGAATGATGACCAGCAAGCAGGCGAACAGCACAATGCCCACGGCATAGGCCCAGCGCGGTACACGCTCTTGATCGATACGGACGTGCAAGATGGTCAGATAGCCCAACAAGGCGACCAACGACCAGACTTCTTTGGGATCCCAACCCCAATAGCGACCCCACGACGAAGCAGCCCACATACTGCCGGTCACGATCCCCGCAAGGAGCAGCATCGAACCGACGTGGATGTACCAATAATGCAAGGAATCGATCGTCTGCGATAGTTGCTTTCGAGCCGGCGCCACGGCCATGGTGACCAGTTGGGCGTGGGCAATAAGCACGCCCAGCGCCAGCACCGAATAGGAAATCATGATGATCGGCACGTGGATGGACATCCATACCGTATCGAGCAGGACCGGCGCGATCGGACGGATGAAATGGTTCATCGGTAGCAAGTCGGCCAGCATCAGTGCCACGGCGCCCATGAATGAGGCGGTCAGCGGTACGATGCGGTGGGGGATGATGAACATGGCCACGATGGCGAATGCCCCCATGCCCCAACTGAGAAACAGGAGCGACTCGAACATGTTCGACGCCGGGATACGTCCGGCGACTTCCCAGCGCATCCATAATCCGTAGCTCAGCATCGCGAATCCGCAAATCAGCCCGACGGCAGCGATTAGATCAAACCATTTTCGTCTTACCCTTGTCGATGCCAGCGACAAAACAGTGGCGAGGATCATGATCTTCCAAGCCGAACGGAATGGATTGATTCGATTGTATCGAAGTTCGGTGGCGATGCGTTGTTCGCTGGGACGATACGCGGTCGGCAGTGTCGCCAAGAGAGAGGCGAAATCGCGTGATGCAACCATGAAGGCATCAGAATCATGTGCCATGAAAGCGTCGCTTACGGTACTCCAAGAGCGAACGACGGGATCAGTGGAGCCCCGGCTGGCGATGGTGACGGCGGGGATAATCTTCCACGCGCCCAACGGATCCTTGGCGTCGGGTATGAACGCGAAGGACCGCCCCAGGAAAATACTTTGCAAGGAAAGCAGCCTGCCGTGGATGTCGCTCACTTTCTTTTGGAGTGGATTGGGCTTTTGCCCTTCGGGCATTTGGGAGAGTTTATCGACCAGGCCGCGCAGCGGGCGGTGGCTGGTCAATTCGGTATAGGAAAACGCCGTCCGCGTCGGCGACAATTGCAGTTCTTGGCGAAGCTCGGCGTTATTGATCGTAATAATCGGCGCATTCCTCCACGACGGTGCATCAAAGGTCATCGCGAGGAGGATGAGCACCGGGTCATGCCCTCGTAGAAACTCAGTTCCGGTGACGGAATCCACGAGGTCGCGGGCGACCGTATCCACCGGCGGCCAGCGCCCATCGTGCTGGGCTGGAATGGCGCGGATGACATTGAGGTTAAGCGTTTCCGGTAACGCCGGCAGTTGAGTTGGAGCGCCCGACGTCGCGGCCGAGAAGTGGATCGACGTCATCAGGACGAGCAAGAGTATCGATCGATGTTTGATCATGGCTGTTTCCTCAGTGAATGGCCTCACGTTGGGCGGGCTTCCGCGAATGGGCGGACTCGGAGCGTCGTTCCACAGTGCCACCAGTGCAACATTCCGCACCGGGAACGACGAGTGGAATATTCCTAGGACCGGATTGCGCGGCGACCGCGCCACCATGTGGGAGCGCCACTTGAGTCCGACGCCGATCGCGCGTTCGCGCGACGAAGACCAGCAACATGCCCGTCATGGTTGCGATGTAGCCGGCAAACACGATCGACAGTCCCGGATCGCGTGCGACGCTCAAGTAACTCACGGGCACGGAGCCCTCCAGGCTGTAGCTGGATTGATAGAAATTGTAACCCCCGAACTTCGTGGGGTGATTCATGCTGATCAAGCGCGTTTCCGCCCGTCCCGTCTGCGGGTCGGTGAACACGACGCGGCTTTCGAAGGATCGCGGCCGCCGTCCACCCGGATAATACCCGACCCGAAAACGCTCCAACCCAATCGTGAACCCAAGTGGCAGAATCTTGTCATCATAGATCAGGTCATAGGTCACATCGTCGACGGTGATCGCCCCGGGGCGACGACGTTGAATCCATATCTTCTGCGTTCCGATGGGTGCGGTGGCGCTGACGCGGATGGCCGGCACTCGATTCTTGCGTGGGGAGTCGACCGCGACCATCGCCCGCGTCGTTCTCGCCCGATCAAAATATCGCAAGAGCGTAAGTTGCATGCCCGGCCAGGGTGATTCAACGGGCAATCCCGGCGTCAATTTGTGCGTGACCGAGTTGGTTCCTTCCCACGTAAAACGAACATAGAGGTCGCCGCTTGGTCCCGCCAAGACTTCGACCGGCGCCCTTGGAGCGGGAGCTTGTGTCATGACAAAAACGATCTTCACATCGTTCAGGTTGCTGTCGGTGGCGTGCATCGATTGGAAGTCAGGGTAACGTGCGAAAGCCACGCGCTTCTCCACGACGTTGGCACTCGTCAGTTCGACTTCGATGGCCGGATTGACCGGTTGGGGTGAGGCGTTGCTGACTTCGTTGTCCGTGCCCACGGTGGCATGCGGAAGGTACCGAAGCACGCGTACGGACAGGTTCGCCCCCTCCACCAGGACGGCGGTATCTTGGCACTTTTCGATATCGACTTCATGCGCCACGCCTTCGTAAACAACGCGTACGGATCCAAGCGACTGCTTTTTTTCCGGATCTTCCGCGGAGGCCATGCGTTGGAGTTCAGCGTCATCGGCGAAGATACGAAGAGTCGCGGTTGTCGGCCCGAAAGGTGTTGTTTGATCCTGGAAAACCCAAGCGGCGCTTTCCCCGCCGTCCTTCGAGAGCGAGAGTTCAACGGCGGGATGAACGTGTGGTGCGTCGTTGGTTACTTGGTCCGCAAGCGTGCTGTCCGGAAGATAACGATCGATCTTGAAGCGGACGTTATTCAATGCCAAGCTCGGAGCATGATCCAGGTTTCGCGCAACAAACCCGCCGAAAATGTCCGATTCCAAATCCAATGCGGACTTCGTTTGCTGACCGCGATTTGTCACCGTGAGCGTGTTTTCTCCTGTGCCGAAGTAGCCGGTCGAATCACCTTCCGCAAGGCCCACTTGCCCTTCGAGACCCAAGAATTTGGTCGTTAAGGCGCCAAGCAGTATGGCCAAGATGCCCACGTGGGTGAGTACAAAACCAACTTGGCTTCTAGTAAAAGGCAATCGTACGACAACGGCGGCCAGAATGTTCAGGCCGAGCAAGAACAGAAGTCCATGAAACCACCGTGCGCGATAGAAAACATGGAGTGCCTGCTCCGTTCCGTGCGTCGATTCGTAGACCGTGGCGCAGGCCATCGCCAGCAGCAACAGCACCAAGAGTAGGGCGCCCAACCAAAGCGAAGCAACGCCGCGCAGCGCGAAGTACAACTTACTGGATTGCCAACCTGTCATGGTTAAGTCCTCCCGTAGGCAGAAACCTGAGCGAGCGCTCCGCATTCAGACCGACTATTCCAATAAGGCAGCACCGAATCAAGGCCCGTGTCGCGGTTTCTCCAGCCGTTTCATTATTGTCCTAGCACGTTCGGTGCCAAACAGCGGCCGCTCGAAAACCGGCGTGCGTGGTCATCGATTTCACCATGATGGCCTACCTGGCAACTTGGATGGTTGATTCCGAGGTGTTTGGAAGCTGTTGACGTGGTTTACAGGAACTTTCTCCGTTCTGGGGCATAGGATTTGCTAGGAATTCCACCGGGGAGGGTCCAGGGCCTGGAGCACCGCGTTGCGACGTCGAATGATCCTATGTTTGGGTACCCGCTCGCGTTGTGCTTACTCGGTGACGTGATCGCGATTGTGTCACTGGACAAGAATACGTCACAGTTGGTCCGCTTGGCCGAATCCCATCGTGTCCAATCGATGCGCGGGCAAGACTTCAAGCGACGATGCCTGCTCAAAGGCATGAAGGTCATCATGAAAAATTCGTTCCTCAAAGATCACTTGAAGGGACTGGGCAAAATGCCCGCTCACGTGATGAACAGGGTCGAGCCCCTGCTGGGGGGCGATGGTGCGGATTCCAAGGTCGAATCCGACGGGCAGAAGCGGTTGGCCACGGGATAACAGGTGAGCGTGGATCACCCGATTCTCGCAGCCATCTCGGATCCTGATCAACTGTCCTTACCCTACAGATGCGATACCCAAAAACCGTTGGAGCAGCGCAGCATTACGAGAATAGACGAAAGAGAAATGCTCTATCGTGGCCGCAAGATTCTCGTCATTGGTGATGATGCAGGCTGGCTTCGAGCATCGGGTCGGCGATGGGGACGGGGGCGGCTGAACGGAAACGGTTAACGAAGATCAGCATGAAGAGCCCCGGAGCTCCGATGGCCATTCCGAGTTCCCAGATACCAAATGTTACTGACTCGGATCCGAGAGTGGAGGGGTAGATGAGAAGGTAGAGGTCTAGCCACCGTCCGACCAGAATCAGGCAAGACACCTTGACCAACATACTCGGGCTGCGCTTTACAGGTTTGGGGAGCAGGACGAAGAATGGGATCAACCAAGTGACGCACATGTTGGCGACGAAGAGTGGTCCCCATGCGCCGGTTTGCCTGCGGATAAAGTGACCCGTCTCTTCAGGAAAATTGGCATACCAGATGAGCATGTACTCGCTGAACCAGATGTACATCCAGAAGGTGCTGAACCCGAACAAAAGTTTCCCCAGGTCGTGCAGATGCTCGTGCGTAAGTACATCGCGCAATGGGCCTACGTGTTGAAGCCAGATCACCAGCAGGGTCATAGCGGCCAGGGCGCCGAGGAATAATCCGGCAAAGTGGTAAACCCCGTACATGGTGCTGAACCACTCCGGTTCCAGCGACATAACCCAGTCAAAACTCGCCATCCAAAAAGTCAATCCGAAGACGACGAGGAACACGGCCGACAATCGCTTGTTGCTCGCGGAAAGCTCGACGTTCGCCGTTTGATCCTGGAGGCGAGATCTGGTGATGATCGCATTGGTTAACCATAGCCAAAGCCCTAAAAAAACAACGGCGCGGGCGACGACGAAAGTATAGTCGAGAATGATCCCCTTCATTCCGTGGGGGTGCTCGCCGGTCCACGGAAAAAGCGACTTTCCAGCGAGAAGTGTGAGCAGGATACCGATGGCTGCCCATGGCAGTATCCCGCACATGGCTTCGGGGACGCGGCGGATCGCAACCGCCCAGTGCGCACCACAAACGTATTGAAGCGTGATGAAAAGCGCGGCGCCGAGCCCCATTCCGAGCAAGCCTAAGTTGACGAGCAAAAAGCTCGACCACGCCCGCTGCGGTGCTAAGAGAAGCCCCAGAACGAAACTCACCGCGCCGACCACGGCCAGCCACTTGAACAGCGTGCTGGTCCCAGCGGGTAGGTTCAATGGCTGGTTTTGGCGAGTCATTTAAGGTTGCGCTCCTTCCTTCGTCGTTTGTATCGGCAGCGGCTCTTGGGATGGTGTTGTGGTGGATTGCTTCCCGGCGTCGGCCTGCAGCGTTCGGATGTAGTTAATGATATGCCATCGATCTTCGCGTGTGACCTGGGCGGCATGCCCGGGCATGTTTCCCTGTCCCAATGTGGTGACGTGGAACATCTGTCCATCTTTCATGTTAATCGCATGCTCTACGAGCAACGATGGTGGAGGCGGGAAACCGCGCTTGGCGACCATTCCGTCGCCTGCTCCGCCAGGGCCGTGACAGTGTTGACAGAAGATTGCGTAAGCGGCCGCCCCGCGTTCGAGGGAATCGGCATCGTCGGCAGATTTCGGATTGACCAGCTCTTCGCCTGCGCGTAAGGCGTCTGACTCATTCAAGGCATACTCAAACGGCATCAGACCGCGCGGAATGCTACCCGGTGCGGGCGCCCGAAGCGTTCCGACTGCCTCCGTATTGTCGTTGGGATCGAACGCATGATACACGGGGCCGTGATACATGTCGGGAAGCATCTCGAAATTCGGTTTCGAGAAATCTCGCGCCGCAGCGAAGCTGAGCACGACGGCGACCACCATGATCGATATGAAAACAGTGTTGAGTGCCTTCACGGACATCAGATTGATTCCTGCTCCACGCGCTCTTCGACGGATGTCGCCCCCATGCTGCGGAGGCGGGCGCTGACTTCGTCCGAACAAAACGAAGCGTCTGTTTCTTCAATCACCAGCGCGAACTCGTTGTCTGTGACCCCCGGTGAGGCGAGCTTCGTACGTTTGCCGGGCAACAGCCGTCTTCCGAGCAAGAACGCAGCGACCGTGCTCAGCGCGGCGAAAAGCACCATGACCTCGAAGGTTACCGGGACGAACGCAGGCAGAGAGTTCCAGGGTTTCCCGCCGACATTGATGGCCCAATCGCTGGCGGAGGTCCAAAACTCGAACCAAACCTTGATCCCCGCACCGGCCAGTCCGAGCGCGAAGCAAACCCACGGCAATCGCGACGGCCGAAGGTCCATCGCCTTGTCGAGACCATGAACGGCATACGGCGTGTACACGTCTGCGATCGTCAGACCGCGGTCACGGGCATCGGCCGTTGCGGAAAGAATATCCTCCTCGCTGGTGAAGACAGCCAGCCAGAACCGTCGATCGCCGGCGCGTTTAATGTTGTTGCTTGCCATGACTCAAAACGCCCTTCACCTCGGCAATTGCGATGACCGGGATAAACCTGCAAAACATCAAAAAAAGCGTGAGGAACAATCCGAAGCTACCCACCAACGTCGCAATTTCGATCCACGTTGGCGCATAGCCGGTCCAGTTCGATGGCAAGTAATCGCGATGGAGCGACGTCACAATGATCACAAACCGCTCAAACCACATACCGATGTTGATGAAAATGGTGACCACGAAAACGACCAGCATGTTTGATCGCGCCCACTTGAACCACAGAATTTGCGGACTCAGGATGTTACACCCAACCATAATCCAGTAGGACCAGCAAAGCGGACCGAGCGCCCGGTTCATGAACGCGAATTGTTCGTACTGGCTGTTAGAGTAAAGCGCAGTCACAAACTCGGTGAGATACGCCACCGCGACCATTCCGCCGGTTGCGATTAGGATTTTGCACATCGCACCCACATGACGCACAGTAATGTAGTCTTCCAGACGCATCGTTTTTCGGGAGATCAGCATGAGCGTGAGCACCATCGACATGCCCGAGAAAATCGCACCCGCAACGAAATAAGGCGGGAGGATTGTCGTATGCCACCCCGGGATCACGGACGTGGCGAAGTCCCAACTGACGATCGTATGAACGGAGATGACCAGCGGAGTGGCAAGCCCCGCAAGTAAAAGATAAACGGTTTCGTAGTGCAGCCAGGTACGGAAGGAGCCGTTCCAGCCCAGGCTGAAGAAGCCGGCGACGCTTCTTCGCCAACCAGCCTTGAGCCGATCGCGTAGCGTGGCCATGTCGGGAATCAAACCGACGTACCAAAAGACAAACGAGATCGTAAAGTAGGTCGAGATCGCAAAGAAGTCCCACACCAGCGGAGAACGGAAATTGATCCAGAGCGGGCCGCGCGTGTTGGGGTAGGGTGCCATCCAATAAGCGAGCCAAGGGC
>Ga0326597_10006373_pt1 | contig 16184 bp, 8 predicted proteins | sample RVTome_12_FD_203789 | JGI IMG/M metagenome (GOLD analysis project Ga0326597, IMG submission 203789) | Soil microbial communities from uranium-contaminated site in the Upper Colorado River Basin, Wyoming, United States - RVT100D185 | ecosystem: Environmental > Terrestrial > Soil > Contaminated >...
CGACGAGCGAGTCGGAATCGGCGGAAAACGACCAGCCGCACTGGAGCGCGACATCCAGCCCAACTTCGTCATACAACCGAATCGGCCCCATCCGCATTCCGAACGCTAACGCAGCCGACTCGATCGCGTTGATATCGACTCCCTGCGTCAGCAGTCTGATTCCGGCACTCATATAAGCCATTAGAATTCGATTGACAACGAACCCGCGACCGTCCGCAACGACAACGGGAATCCGACCAAGTCGTTCGGCAAACTGGATCAGTCGCGAGATTGCGACATCACTCGTCTTTGCGCTGGGAATGATCTCGAACATCTTTCGGGCGCCAATCGGCGGAAAGTAATGCAGCCCGCTGAAACGTTGAGGCATCCGAAGATGCGCGGCCAACTCGGTGATCGGCAGTGTCGATGTATTCGAAACGATGAGTGTCTCGTCCGGACAAAGCCGCTCCAGACCCGCGTAGAAATTGCGCTTCGTAGTGACGTTCTCGACGATCGACTCAACCACCAGATCGCACGCCGCAACTCCCGCTAAGTTCGGCGTCACGGAGACAAGCTGGGCCATTCGCTGGTCGATGTCCGTTAGTGAATCGAGGCACTCCGCCGGCATTCGCTTTGGAATTTCCTGCTTCACGCTGGCCAAGGCATCTGGATTCTCATCCGTGATGACAACGCGTATCCCGTATCCAATTGCAGAAGCTGCAACGATACTCCCCATGACTCCAGCGCCGGCGATCCCCAGACGTTCGACGGACGACGCTTCGCCAATCTGGTAGCGAACATGATTCCGCCGATGATTTTCCCGGACGAGAGCGGCGATATGCATCGACGCCTCTGGTTCGCTCATGGCCTTGCCCGGAACCAGCATATCGGAACTCGTCATTAACACACCTGAAAGCGCCGCGTTCGTCGAATAAACCCTCGATCATACCCCGACTTCGGGCATCGCACTACCGTGTGCAAATCATAATGACTGCGACAAGGCGCCCAATCCGAAAGCATTGCAGCCCGCTTCGCGATGAACGTCCGTTGCCTGGCGGCGCTAGAGTTTGTGGGCAGCTGAGTTTGCAAACACTCAGCCGTTTGTGGCGGCCATTTGAGTTTTTGCAAACTCAGCTACTGCGAAGAAACAGTGAGGTGAGGCGCTAGAGACGCCGCAAACGAAGCCAGTTCACACACGTGTTGTTGCCAGGCTGCTGTGGTCCCAGATCCATCGTGATTCGCCCGTCGCTGACATCGACCGTCACGGTTCGCTCGATGAATCTACCAGCCACATGACCTGCGCGAATCGTTCGCGAGCCATCTGCTTCGATGTGCCATCGGTATTGCGACCGTCTTGCTCCCGCATCATGTACATCGCCTTGAGCCGCAGAGACTGGCGAATGTACGACTTTGGGGGCAACCGATCCGGCGTGCCGAATTCGTCACTAAGATGGAAGCGGCGGAAGCTATTTGTTTCGTCCGGCGCTCGATCGTGGACGAAGTTTTGTAGGTGGTACAGAACGCTCAGCGATTGTCGCTTGGCGTCGTCAAACACAAGCTGCCGCTGCTGGCGCGTCATCAAGACAATGTTCTTTTCGGATGCGCCGAGCTCAGTCGCTTCGAGTCCGTCGACGACATGTTGCGGCAGTCGCTCGAGCGGATAGTCCTGTCCATTCATATAGTTCAGCAGGATGCTTGTCTTGCCGTCTTTGCTCGTGTAACCGTCGACGATGCGGCGCACCGTGTAAACACTCAGCTGTCGAGTCCGCGAGTCCGGGCCACATTCGAAAGCCGCTCCCGACACCTGAATTGCTTCGCCCCAGTCCGAAGCGTCAATCGTCAATCTGGCTCGCACATGCAGGTCCGCCGGCTCGTCATCGAGTGGAGCAAACCAGAGGCCCGTCAGCTGAGGTCGACGGTCCTTCTGCTCGACGTCGGCTCGCACGGGATATCGATTCGTGATGAAGCGGACTTGTCCTGAATCGAGATACGGCTGAAGCATCTCTCGAAAGATGGCTTCGGCCTCGGCGGGCCGGAATGTCGAGGGGCCGTGAAAGGGCCGGCCCGGCATCGGCGATCCGTACTTCTCGGTGTTGAATGCTTCGATACGGTCCATCAGTTCCTTGAACAACCCGCTGCGATGGAAAGATCGCTTCATGGGATGCCAATCGACGCCCCAACCCACTTTGCCGACTCCCTTATTCTCGTCGACACAAGCGAGTGCTTGCTCCATGAACTGCCCTCCCAACCACTGGCCATCGTGATCGATCGTGATCGAAGGAACGCCGAGTCGAGCAGCCTGGATCGCGGCGGCCCAACCTGATTCGGTGCCACCGGCGATAAGCAAGTCGGTTTCGAATTCACGCACGTCCGCCGACGCTGGATCCGACGCGACAAACAGCAACAGCCACCAGGAGCACCAAAAGGCACAACAGAAATGTCGCATCGGGGTCGGGAGTCTTTTTCGGTAAGTCGTCTCTAGCATTGCAACCCCTGTGGTCCGAAAAAGACTCCCGACCCCTTCGCACGAACCTCGACTTCCGGTCCGCTACAACTTCGGAAACGCGGCGGCCAGATCGAGCTTGTCACCCGTCTCGACTTGCAATGATTGCAGCTTCTCGAACATGGCCTTGATACGAGGTTGCTGCTCGGCCACGTCCGAGAGATCGTGTTGCTCGCCGGGATCCTGTTGCACGTCGAATAACAACACTTTCGGAACCTTGGGGTAGAGGATCAGCTTGAAGCCGTCGTCCGTAATCATCCGCTGCATGTCCTCTCGGTACGCCCCATAGATCGCATCGTACTGCTGCTTCCGCTGGCCCGAGAGAATGGGAAGCAAGCTGTTGAATTTCACGTAATCGGGAATCGAGCTGCCGGCGAGTTCGAGCGTCGTCGGCATGATGTCTTGCAAATAAACGGGAGTGTCGATCTTGGCACCCGCTTCAACTCCCTTGCCGATCACCATCAACGGCACTCGGACACTGTGGTCGTACATGTTTTGCTTGCCGAGCAAACCATGATGTCCGCACGATAAACCGTGATCGGCAGTGAAGAAGATGTACGTATTGTCTTCCCGTCCCGTCTTCTTCAACGCATCGAGAATCAGGCCGATCTGATGGTCCATGTGCGTGATGATCGCATAGTATTCCTGGCGATTCACTTTGACGGCGTACTCGGTCCGGGGAAACGGGGCGAGCGCTTCGTCGCGCAGCGATTTGCCACAACCGATCGCATCCTTGAACGGATAATCCGGAAGAAAGTCGCTCGGCACCCTGACTTTCGATAGTGGATAGCGATCGACGAACGCTTGCGGTGATTGACGCGGGTCGTGAGGAGCATTGAAAGCGATGTACATGAAGAACGGATTCTCGCTCTTCGCGGCAGCTTCCAAGTAGCCGACCGCATCGTCCTTCACGACCTCGCTCCAGTGCTTCCCGCCTTCCCAGAAGCCGCCGAACTTCGGATCGGAGGGGGACCACTTGTCGGGCTGACCTTCGATGGGGCGATTGTACCCATCAGGAGTCTGCTGTGGCATTCCGCCACGCACGTGCTGGGCGACGTCAAACAGTTTGTTGGCATCCGCCTTGATGTGCCATTTGCCAGTGAAGTACGTATCGTAGCCCTGCTTCTTCATCAACCTTGGCCAGAGTCGCTCCATCTCTTCCGGTTGTTTAATCGTGCTTTCCAACTGCTGTGCGTGCCAAAGATATCGACCGCTCACCAGCATAGTCCGGCTCGCAACACACACCGCACCGTGGAAGCCGCCCTGGTTGTATGCGTGGGTCAGCGTCGTTCCTGACCGGACGAGCCGATCGAGATTCGGCGTATCGATTTCGTCATTGCCCAATTCGTGAATCGACTCGTACGTTTGGTCGTCCGCGAAGATGAACAAGATGTTGGGACGCGATGATTGCTCGGCTGCGAGTTGCGAGTTGTTGGCGAGAACAATCAAGCCGCTCAGGCAGCACAGCAAGATGATGCGCTTAGTCATGAACAAGGCTCTCGATATCGGTTCTGGATCGGGCACAGGAAGGCTTGCACTATATCTTGCGCTGCCGCCCATTGCGAATCCCCAGGCGTAGGGGCAGTGGTACAACTTGGCGAATTAGACTTCGGAAGTCTGCGCGAAACTGTCCCATCACTGGCGTAGGGCGGCAGAAGCGAGACGACGAGAGGCACGCTTTAGCGGCTAACGACTCGGCCCGAAGTCTCTGGTTCGAGTGACTCTGAAACGACACGAGCCCCAGTTCACTCAAGTGAACCAGGGCTCGTCGCGGCGTGTCAAGTTGATCAAGTACGTTACCGACGGCGTGCGTGACGACGGCGGGCGGTGTTTCCGTAGAAGTGCAGTGGACGGTCTGGGCGATTGAGGATGTGCGTGGATTTGATGGCTTCGCGTTGCGCCCCTCTTGCGATAACCGGGCCCGAAGCAGCGGCCTCTTGGATCGGCAGCAACGAAGCAGTAATTAGAGCAACAGCCACCAGCAGCAATAGAATTCGTGTCTTCATGGAAAGTGTAATACCTAGACAAATGCCCAATATCGAATCGACGAGATCCGGCCGCCTCAGACCCCGGAGGCGCGCGTTTTTTTCTATCTGACTCTAGGTCACTATTTGACCGGCTGGCTGACGACGCCGCACGCGAAGCACCTCTTTCGGGTGTTGTCGTAGTGACTACACACAACTCGTTGCGGGACGAATTCGCCGTGAACTTGTCGGAAATCGGTCCGTAGAAAGCATGCAATCAGTAGGAAGTGATCTGCGGCATCGAATTTGCTTCTTCAATCCGGCTCAAGAGTTCCGCTGCCAAAGTGAAGAACAGGGAATGCAGTCGATTTGACACCGGTTCGGCTCGAAATCGACGACCGCAGGGGACTAACGAGTCGGACCCCGTCTCAGGAGAACTACGATGAACACTCCACGACATAACTCGATCTTCGACGAACTACGCCAAGGAATCTTGGCGATCACGGACGCCGGAGCGCGTCTGGAGTGTTCACGGCGGGCCGAGCAATTAATGAGTCAGATCGACACACACAAATCGTACAAAGTCGGCGCCATTGCGGAGCGGGTGCTGGGAATCGAAAGTAGCGGTGCCGCAACTCCCACCGCATCGGGCGGCGAGGTTCGAGATGAGTTATTGCTGCTGATTGACGAGATATCGGCGGCAACGATTACACCGGTCGAAGTCGCTACCGAACCAGTCTTGACGGTTGCCGAAGTGGCCCGGCGATGGAATGTGTCTGCCAAAACGATCAGCCGATGGCGGAACCGCGGTCTACTTGCACGCACCTTCACGTTTGACGGAAGGCAGCGGGTTGGCTTCTTGGAAAGCTCGTTGAATCGCTTCGCGGCCGCGCACCCACAGCTTGTGCGACGCGGCAGCCATTTCAGCCGGATCACCGAAGAAGAACGGACACACACACTGCGACGTGCCGACGAGATGTTGAACGACGGCACCCCAGTCTCGAAAGTCGTGGCAATACTCGCACGAGACACGCAGCGTAGCCTGGAGTCGATTCGCCAGCTGCTTAAGCAAGCGGTGAAGCACGACGGGGTGATCGCAGGCAAATTGAGTGAACGAGCTGAGCGACGCATGTACAAGGAGTTTCGTCGCGGCAAGTCGCTAGCAGCGATCGCACAGCAGTATGAAATCGACACGAAGGCCGCCGCTCGGGTATTGAATCGGGCGCGCGCCGAACGAATCTTTGAGCTGCCGCTGGACTACATGCATTCGTCCGATTTCAAGAAGTCAGGTGCGGACGAGCGAATTCTAGCACCAACGCCGACAGCGCCAAATGCACAGCGAATGCCTCGCAAGCCATCGGACTTGCCAGCTTATATCGCAAGTTTGTACGAGGTGCCGCTGCTCACGGCAACGCAAGAAACGCATCTGTTTCGCAAGTACAATTACTTGAAGTACAAGACATCGCAATTGCGCGAACAGCTCGACCGGGTTCGCCCAAAGACGCAGCTGTTGGACGAGATCGAGTCGCTTTACAAGGAAGCCATTGAAACGAAGAACCTGCTTTTACGCTCCAATCTGCGGTTGGTCGTGGCAGTCGCCAAGAAGTACATCGGGAGTACAGGCGACCTGTTCGAGAAGGTAAGCGAAGGAAACCTCTCGTTAATGCGGGCCGTCGAGAAATTCGATTACACCCGCGGCTTCAAATTCAGCACCTACGCCACCTGGGCGATCAAGAAGAACTACATCCGCGCCTATTCGAACGAGATCAAGCAATCGGACCGTTTCCGAACAGGCCAGGAAGAAGTGCTTGATGCGAGCCCCGGTCACCGCAGCGATCCGACGATCCAATTGGCCGCTCAGCGTCGGCGCGAGGACCAGGTCAGCGGCATCATGGAGCGGCTGACGGATCGCGAGCGGCAGATTATCAGTTCACGATTCGGGATTGGCTCGGGTCGAGAGCCCATGACATTGAAGGATGTCGGAGTCGAACTCGGTGTTAGCAAAGAGCGCGTTAGGCAGATCGAAGCTCGCGCGATGCAGAAGCTGCGCGAAGCGGCCGTCAACGCCCGGCTCGATTCCATCTCGGATTCGGGCGAGTTCGTGTTTCAAAGCAATTAAGCAACTGGACGGACGTTGAAAAACCGTCATGCTGATACTTGTCGAGCAATCGCATCCAAGCCGACAATTTCGGCTTGGTCACCGGCTTGGCTAACCAGTTCGCAGATCAATTTGATCGCTTTGAACTCAGGATCGACGACGTACATGCACGAAGGATGAGCCAAGAAGTCGAAGACGGCTCGGCGTTCGATCACCCATTCGACGGACTCTCGAATCACCGTCAAAAACCAATCTAACTTCCAGCGGCCCGTTCGGAAGGCACCAATGTCACTGATGGGGCTCATCGGGATCTCGATCAACCCATCTGGATAGGCGAATGGTTGCGAGTTCGCTTGAGCGGCGACGATCGCATTGATGATAGCGCGGGATGGTTCCTGCATCGGGTCCGTATTAGGGTGAGGCGGATATAAGCTGCTGATCCAGCTATACCCCAGTTCTTGCAACATTGCTCTCACATCAGCACGATCCCGCAAGCCGTTGCTGAATCCGCCTGGCGTGCGAAAACCGGTGGGCTTGATCCCGAGTCGGCTTTGCGTCGCCAATTCGCACAGCCGAATGTTGTTACGGATCAAGTCGGCGGGCGTCTTGCCAGAGGCCAACCAGGGCGCACGACTGAAGCGGAATTGAACCTCCTCGAGTTTCGTCGCCGTCACGTTCACGTGATCATAGGTGTGGTTTCCGACGAGATGGCCTGCTTCGATAATCTCTCGGAGCCAATCGACGTTTTCCTGCTCGAAGACACGGCCGACGGCAAAGAAGTGCATCAGCGCGCCGGCTTCTTTCACGCGCCGAGCTGCCTCGACGGAGTATCGCTTCGTGTCCTCGTTCAAGTTCCCTTTCTCGTAGTCCCAGTGCGTTGTCTCGCGGGTCGGGAAGTTGCGGCTCATTTCGAGATCGAAAGTGATCGCGATAAGTGCCTTATCCCCGTTGCGACTGCGTCCATCCGCGTCGACCGCCAGCGAGTGGGTTGCGGCCAGACTCAGCGCCGATGCGGCAACGCTGCTGGAAAGGAAGTCTCGCCGCGAAACAGAAGCCGTCGGTACTTGAGTGTTCATTTTCATCGATCCAGTTTGACCCAAGAGACTTGAGTAACAAGTTGATTGAGGGCAGCAAAGGAGATGGCTGCGTTTACCGCGAAACGCGGAGATGTGTTGGCCGGAAACGTCGCAAGTGATGCATCGCCAACCAGAAACACATTAAAGTCTTTGGAGAGATTCTCGTACCCGGCGGTCGTTCGGCAAAAACACATGTCGGTTGCGTAGCCGGTCAACAAGACGTGCCGAACTCCGTGACTCTGCAGGAACTTCTTCAGCGGTTCGTAGCCTTCCGCATCGTAGATCACGACATCCTCTGGAGCGACGTCGACGTCGGACGTGACCGGAATCGGCAGACTCCAGAAACCGTCATTGTTGTATTTCGGTCCAGCGTCGAGCCCGGGGAACTGGCGAAAGTAGTCGATCACCGGCTTGTCTTGCGACAGCGATAACTGAGTCGGCAACGGCTCGCCCCCGTAGTGAAAGCCCTTGAGCTTAGCGTTCAATTCTGCTGCGCCCTCCTTCTGTTCCGCCTCACTCGGCGCGAAGTCAAACGACCGATAAAGCTTGCGTCGAATCGGATCTTGACCGCCGGGGAGGCTGTACATCACAAATGCCGCCTTGCCGCGGAGTGAGTTGATGAACGGTCGCACGATCTCGCGCGTGTGCCGAGCCGCAAGATGATTCTTCTCCTTCGTACAAAAGTCGGCCACGCCAGCCGGCTCCGGCGTATTCCAGCCTTGCCCATCGTCGATACCCCACGGATGAACCATGATCACGGCGGTGCGCGAAGCCTTCAGATCGTTGGGCATTTCGATGATGCCGCGTGCGTTGTACGAGAACCTCCACGCTCGCACGTGCAGGTCCGCGCCTTCATCAGTAACCAGCGGCGGCGCCTCGAAGTGAGCCTGCTCGATGATCGGCTCGAAGAATTCCGGATAATCCGCCAGCAACGGCTGCGGCTTTTTGATTCGTTCGAGCCGGTTCTGATAAACGCGAGCCGTCCCGGCCGAATCGTCGGACGATGCAGTTCCGCTAGCTAGCAGCGTGATCGCACTCAGGACAGTGACAATTGAGTAACGGCGCATCGGGGTACTCCTAAGAAGGAGGAAGCTGAACCATCAAGGAATGGTGGATTGCAGGTAGGCGAACAGGTCGCGGAGTTCTTGCGGCTTGAGTTTTCGATACAGATCGTCGGGCATGATCGATACGGGTGACTCACGCAGCTCATCGATGTCGCCCGTCGCCACGTTCAGCCGTTCGTTCTTGGCATTCACCAACGTCACGCCGGCGTCGTCGCGAGCGACGGGCAGGCCGGTGAGGACGCGCCCGTCGGACGTGTGCACCACGAGGGTTACATACTCCTTCCGGATCACGCTACTGGGATCAACCAAGCTGATCAGCAAATAGTCGCGATCGGCCCGATTCGCTGTCGTCAGATCCGGGCCGAGTTTCGTCCCCTCGCCAAACAACTGATGACACGACGCACAATGCGTCTTGAAAAGCTCCTTGCCAACGGAGGCGTTTCCACCCGCCGCCCGCAGATCGTTGTTAAGACGTCGCACCTCGGCAAGTCTCTCGCCAGGCGAGGCTCCTTGCAACTTGCCCCAGTGTTTCGTCACGAGCAAGTCGATCCGTGAATCATCGAAGAAAGCGACTCGACGAATCTGTTCCAGCGGCGTGTCCGATGCCACGAGGGTGCCTCGATCGACTGCCTTCAGCCAAGCCAAGGCGGAGTCCTTGCGAGATAAGAGGAGTTCGCGGATCTGCGACTTCAAGGCTTCCGAGTCGGACGTTCTGTGCAGTTCGATCAGGGCCGCTGCAAGTCGCCGATCAGAAGCCCGACCGACGACCTTCAATGCCGCAATTCGCACAGGCTCGGGAGCATCGGAGTTAACGAGCGCGTAGAAGGCGTCAAGAGGCGTTCCATCGAGCACTTCAAGGAACATCTCAAGTATCGCAACGCGTCGCTGGACATCCGTCTCTGAATTCAAGGCGTCGCGCATTGCAACTGTTAACGGCTCTTGACGCCCCAAAACGATACCTAGCTGCTGTAGTGTCACGTCATTGGGCTTTGCCTGCCAACGTGCGAAGACCAGTTGTGAGAGTTCGTGATTGCGCGCTGGTTCCTTCCAAGCTTCGCGGCTATCGCCGCGCGGAACTTCTCGCCAGCCTTGTAGGATCGAAGACCAGAGCGTGTTGCGAGCCGAATCATCGGGCGCGGCTTTCACTAACTGCGAAACGGAGTCGAGCCCTTCGCTGGTCCCTTCCGCCATGTAACGCCGGATCAGCCGCGACAGGAGCGTGTCACGTCCCAGTTGCGATTTCCAAAGCGACGGACAAACGAAACGTCGCATCACTTCGTCTCGACCCGTGACGCTATGCCGCTCAACCGCCCACCACCACAACAGCGGCAAATACGGATCGCCGTTGTCGATGTCTCGATTGATATTGGCGTTGATGATCGGCACCGCTTGACGAGCGGGAAGCCGCGCGGCGGTGCAAGCTAGTTGTTGCCGAACGGCGACGGAGGGCTCTTGCTCGGCAAGTTCGTCCAATCGATGAGCCAGGTCGTCAGAAACCTCGCGGCGAGCGTCGCCGAGCAACCGCACCGTCCAAGCTCGGACCGCCGCGTGTGGACTGTCAAGCAGCTTCATCGCGAGGGAGTTCTCAAATTGACCGATCGCGTTCAGCGACCATAAGGATTCCAGTGCTGCCGTCTCATCGGGCGCGTTCATCGAACCGTCTTGCAGGCGTTTCGCGATTGAGTCATCACGACGGCGAGCCAACTCTTGACGCGCGCGGCGAACGTACCACTGGCTGCGATGCTCGTGCAGGTCTAGCAATTCGTCGGTCGAGAGGCTCGCGAAGTTGATTGGCTGCGCGGGCTTTGTCCCTTCCGCCGCGATCCGATAGATCCTGCCATTCGACCGATCCCATTCTGCGTCAGGATCGGGGTGCGCGGTGCGCGGGTCGTGCCAATCGGCGACGTAAATCGCTCCGTCCGGTCCCAATGTCACATCGGTTGGCGCGAACCAAGTGTCATTCGCATCCAGCAACTCACCGCCATGAGCCGTCCGAAACGTTGAACCGTGCGGCTCGATGTTGTGCCAGTAGACTCCGTGCCCTAGCAAATCCGCGGCGATGTACTTGCCGCGGAAAGAACGCGGAAATGTGTCGCCTTGATAGATGATCCCACCAACTGTCACATGCCCGCCGTAAAAATTCTTATGCGGCGCGTGATCGAAATGGCCGTAAGCGTGCGGGTTGTGCAAGGCTCCATGTTTGGCGAAGGACTTGACGAAGTAGCCGCCTTGCACCCCGTGCAACAACACGTAACCACCGAAGTTCGTGCTGTAGAGTAAGTTGCCGACGCGATCGAAATCCAATCCCCATGAATTACCACCCCCTTCGCAAAAGAGTTCAAACTCACGCGTCAACGGATGGTAACGCCAAACGCCTTGTTGAAACTCGATGCCCCGAATGTTGGCTGTGACGGTACTGCCTTGGCAACCGTACAGCCACCCGTCCGGTCCCCATGTTAGCGAGTTGGCCACGCTGTGCGCGTCGTCCATTCCGAAGCCGGTCAAGAGGACATCAGGATCGCGATCGGGAACGTCGTCGCGATCAGTGTCTGGATAAAAGAGCAGATAGGGCACGTTCAGCACGAACACTCCACCGTGCCCGAACGCGACGCCCGACGCCAGGTTCAAACTGTCAACGAAGTCGCGTCCGCGGTCCATGCGGCCATCGCCGTCCAAGTCCTCCAGGATCGTGATCCGATCCGCGCCGCGCGGTCCGTGCGGCGGCGGCTTGGGGACACGGTCGTAATGGGTCCGCGAATAGCGGTCGACTTCGACACGTTTCAATTCCGCTGGGTTCGGGTACTGCAAGTACTGAACGACCCACAATCGGCCACGATCGTCAAACTCGATGCAAACCGGCTGCCGCACAAGCGGTTCGCTAGCGACAAGCCGAACTTCGAAGCCGTCTTGTAGCTTCATTCGCTGAACGGCTTCGTCTGGCGTAAACCCTTGGCCGACCGCGGCCTGCGGCAGGAAAAGTAAGCAAACGGCAACAACCGCAAAATCTTTATACGTACGCATCGAGAATCTTACTCTCGGCTCGTGGCTCACCGAGCGTCAATGGATAGCGAAAGGTACTGCTCTGGATCTTGGATCATCATCGCAAGACGTTGAAGCCAGCGGGCGGCCGGCCGACCATCTATGATGCGATGATCGAACGTAAGACTCAACCCTATTTGGTATCCTGGTACCACCTCGTCGCCAACGACAACAGGCTCGCGAACGATGCGGCCGACGCCCAGGATCGCTGCTTGCGGCAAGTTGATGATCGGCGTGAAGAAGTCAATGTCGAACATCCCCAGGTTTGTGATGGTGAACGTGCCGCCCTGAAGTTGATTTTGCGAGAGGGTTCCCGCGTGAGCCTGCTCGGTGAGCATGCGCGATTGCAACGCGATCTCGTCTAAAGAAAGAGACGCCACGTTATTGATGACGGGGGCGACGAGCCCGCTTCGCGTATCGACTGCAAACGCAATGTTGATTTGGTCGTAGTTGAAGACGCAATTGTTCAGCCAGCACGCATTCATTTCAGGACACTCCGGCAGTGCTTCAGCAACCAACTTCGCAAGGATATCGGTGTAACTTGGGATGTTGCCACCAGCCTGCTCCGCCTTCAGCCGTTCCCGGAACGACAGCAACTGCGCGGCATCGACTTTCGTGGTCAGCGTGACAGGAGCTGTTTGATGGACGCCGGCCAGCATCCGTTGTGCGATCGTGCGGCGGACCTTGGAGAAAGGACTGTGCGCGCCTGCTGCCGGAGGGAGGGCGAACGCCACGACATCGCGTTCGCGAACCCTGCCGTCCCGGCCGGAGCCGCTGATCGATGACGAATCCACTCCTAGCTCCCGGGCTTTCCGTCGCGCACGAGGCGTGACGGATGAGCGCGGAGTCTGGCGTTCGACGATTCGCGTTACCTTGCCGCGAACTGCACTCATCCCCGGCGGCTCGGGAATGACCGATGCCTCGCTTGGCACAGGTCCAGCCTCTTTATCCGTCGGCAACTCTCCCGCTGCCAGTAAATAGCCGAGCAGTTGCCCAACCGCGACGGTGTCTCCCGGTTTGGGAGCGTCCGGCGGGATGTGAAGAATTCCCGAGTCGAATGATTCGATCTCCTGCGACGCCTTCTCGCCTTCCAACACGAAGAGCATCTCGCCTGCGTTGATAAACTCGCCGTCTTTCTTCAACCACTCGCCGAACGTACCTTCGTCCATCGACCAGCCGAGACGGGGAACCACGATTTCGATCGCCATAGGCGTGAGGCAGTAGGGACTAGGCAGTAGGGAATAGTGAAATGAAAAGAAACACTACTGACTACTGCCTACTCACTACTCCCTTCTCCTCCTCACTCTGCTAACAACTCTCGAATTGCACAAACAACATCTTCCACGTGCGGCACCACCGCCTTCTCCAACGTCGGCGAATAGGGCGTGGGCGCGAAGGCACCGTTGAGTCGCTTAACTGGCGCATCAAGATCATCGAAACCGGCATCCGCGATCTGAGCCGCGATCTCCGAAGCGACGCTGCACGGTTGAAAGGCTTCATCAACAACGAGTACACGCCCCGTCTTGGCGACCGAGCGCAGAATGGTCTCGGTATCGAGCGGCGACACCGTACGCGGGTCGATGATCTCAATCGAAATTCCTTCGCTGGCGAGTAGCTCTGCGGCTTTAATTGCGTGGTGAACCATCAGCGATATCGCGACGACGGTCGCATCAGTGCCCTCTCGTACGACTTTAGCCTGGCCGAAGGGAATTTCGTAGTGCTCTGCGGGCACCGGACCTTTCATGGACATCAGTTCGCGGTGTTCGAGGAACAGCACGGGATCGTTGGATCGCAACGCATGTGCGATCAAGCCCTTGGCGTCGTAAGGTGTTGATGGCATCACGACTCCCAGGCCGGGGATATGTGAGTAGATCGAGTGATACATCCCCGAATGGTGCGTCGCGGCGGAATGTCCGATGCCGCCGCAGCCTCGCAGCAAGATCGGCATCTTCAAGCGGCCGCTGCTCATGTACTGCATCTTGGCGATTTGATTGATCATTTCGCCGAACGCGTCGTTGATGAAGTCGATGAACATGAAGTCGATCACCGGCCTCGCGCCAGTCGCCGCCGCGCCGCAGCCGAGTCCCACGAAACCACGTTCACAGATCGGCGTGTCGCACAACCGATCCGCACCATACTTGGCGTACAGCCCAGCGGTCGTCATGAAGTTTCCACCGCGAATACCGATCCCTTCGCCCATTACAAAGATGTGCGGATTCTCGGCCATGGCGTGATCGAGCGCTTCGTGAGTCGCCGCGACGAAAGTTGTTTCGCGTGTGCCGGGTGGTGGTTCGGCAGCGATCGCGGCTGTGCGCAGGTCTCCCGACCTCGCACCTGGCTGCGACCGAAGGTCTCCCTCGCTCCCGGCTGCAGGAGACCTCCGGTCGGGCGTTTCGGCGGGGTCGGGAGACCCGCGCCGAGCTTCGCAGTAGACATGCGCGATTGCGGACCCGCCTGCCGGATACTCGCTGGCTTCCGCGAACTGATGCGACTGCTCGATCAGATCGCGAATCTCTTGCTCGATCGCATCCAATTCGTCGGCAGATGCCGAGCCTTCCTCGATAATATGACTTCGCAGTCGAAGGATCGGGCAAAGCGCCTTCCACTCTTCCACATCTTCTTTTGTGCGATAGGTGAAATCGCCCATCCCTTCGGCATGCGCTCGCGTGCGGTAAGTCTTACACTCGATTAACGTCGGCCCGCCACCGCCACGAGCCCGCTCGATCGCCTCGCCGGCGACGCGATGAATCTCCAGCACGTCGTTGCCGTCGAGTTCGAGCCCAGGCATCCCGTAGTTCTCCGCACGTCGGCCAATGTCGGGGGTGCCGCTGGAGTAGCTGAAGGGCACCTCGGTGGCGAACTGATTGTTCTCGCAGACAAAGATCACAGGCAGCTTCCAAATGCTGGCCATGTTCAGACCTTCGTGGAATGCGCCGTTGTTAACCGCTCCGTCGCCGAAACACGCCACCGCGACGTTGTCGGTCTTTTTGATCTTGAACGCGTAACCGCCGCCGCAGGCGTGCAGGATACACGGACCGACAATGCCGCTCGTTCCCATCATGCCGATCTCGGGCTTGAACAAGTGCATACTGCCGCCACGGCCCTGCGAACAGCCCGTTTCGCGACCGTACAACTCGGCCATCAGTTCCTGGGGATGCAGGCCCTTAGCCAGGGCGTGCCCGTGGCCGCGGTGCGTGCTGAAGACGACGTCTTCGTTTCGCAGATGAGCGAACACGCCGGTCGCGATCGCCTCTTCGCCGACGTACGTGTGGCACGCTCCGTGAACCAGTCCACGTTGATGCGACTTCGCGAGGCGCTCTTCGCACTGACGAATGATCTGCATCGTGCGGTAGAGCGAGAGGAGGGCGGGAGTAGGCAGTAGGCAGCGGGCAGTAGTGAGGGGAGCACGCGTGGCACTCACGCTTGCTTCGAAGTGAGTCTTTTGATCGGACGATGAGAATTCATTCATTGCGTCGTCTTCCTGCTTTCTAACTTCCAACTGCCTACAGCCTACTCTCTACTCCCCCGAAACTCCTGAACCACTCCCCCCTCATGTCCCGGTGTTCCGCCGGCGTTCATCGCCAAGTTTCCACCGTCCATGGGAATGATTGCTCCCGTGATCCACCGCGAAGCATCCGACGCCAGCAGTACTGCCAAGCCCTGGATGTCATTGGGCTTTCCCATGCGACCGGCGGGAATGCCTTTGAGAAAGCGGCCTTCGAGCGTCGGATCCTGCTCCATGCGGGCGATGAGACTCGGATTGATGACTTGAGCCGGCGTGACGCAATTCACGCGCACGCCACGGCAGCTCCACTCGGTACTCAGTTCTCGCGTCATCTGCACAACAGCACCCATTGCCATGCTGTAGGCGACGTGGCCGCGGCCCAGCGCCGTGCTACTGGCGAGCGACCCGATGTTCATGATCGAGCCGTGGCCCTGAGCCAGCATCCGCCGGCCCGCCTGCTGACACATTGCGAAACGCCCCACAACGAGATTCTGCAGCACGCGATGGAGATCTTCAATCAGCAGGTCTTCCGGTTTGGCCAAGTGGCCATCGCCAGCGATGTTGCCCAGGAAGTCGACTCGGCCGAATTCCGCGTCGACTCGCTGGAACAGCTCCCCGATGGCATCCGGATCGGAGACGTTCGTATCCGCGACAAGGACTTTGCGGCCAAGTGTCCGGATCGTGTCCGCAGTCGCTTCGGCGCCGTCGAGATTTCGATCGACCAGAACGCAGTCGGCACCGGCCTCCGCCACGGCCTCGGCGGTCGCTTGCCCTAAGCCCTGAGCGGCTCCCGAAACGACGGCGACTTTGCCGGACAGGTCAAACATCGGGTGTATCATCGTTGGATTCTTCAACCGGTAATCAAAGGAAGGATCTTGGCGCAAAACACGAGCACAGCCATGCCGCAGTTGAAAACGCCGCAAGCGATGATGCCAAGCTGGCTGTACCAGCGCGGG
>Ga0326597_10006374_pt1 | contig 16182 bp, 11 predicted proteins | sample RVTome_12_FD_203789 | JGI IMG/M metagenome (GOLD analysis project Ga0326597, IMG submission 203789) | Soil microbial communities from uranium-contaminated site in the Upper Colorado River Basin, Wyoming, United States - RVT100D185 | ecosystem: Environmental > Terrestrial > Soil > Contaminated >...
TGGTCAGGTTAGCGTTAACGTAGGCTGCACCAGCAGTGTACTGGTTACCACCCGCGGCATAACTCACCGGCTCATAGGTCATACAAACGTGGTTTGTAGGAACATAGAACAGGCCCGTACGCGGGCTGTAGGCTGCAGGTTGCTGGTCCTTGGTGCCCAATGCGGCCGGGCAGATGTCCTTGGAGACCACATCCTCACCATTGTGGTGGGTGCTGAACTGATCCAGTGTCTGTGGATAACCGGTCTTCATGTCCACATGGGACGACCAGTTAACGGCCGGGTCATACTTCTCGGCCACCAGCAGTTCGCCGGTCTTGCGGTTCATGGTGTAGCTATAACCGTTACGATTGAAGTGCACCAGGGCCGGGGTCTGTTTACCCTTGACCTTCATATCCACCAGGATCATTTCGTTGACGCCGTCATAGTCCCATTCATCATGGGGAGTCATTTGATAGACCCAACGAGCCATACCGGTGTCGATGTCGCGGGCAAACATGGTCATGGACCACTTGTTGTCACCCGGGCGTGGAACTGGGTTCCAGGTGCCGGGGTTACCGTTGCCGTAGTACAGCAGGTTTTCTTCCCAATCTGCTGGCCACCAGCCCCACACAGAGCCACCGCCAATCTTCCACTGATCACTCAGTTTCTTACAGGTGCTTGGTCCTCTTGCAGGTGCTTTCCAGTCAGTTTCACCGCACCAGCTCTTCAAGGACGAATCCTTGCCGACCGGTTTGCCCAGTGACGTGGTTTTGTCATCGAAGCGAATGTCTGCGTCGGGACCCATGCTGAAGGCACGCCAGGCCAGACTACCGTCCTTCGCATTGAAGGCGGCTATCCAGCAACGCACACCAAATTCAGCACCGGAACAACCCGTTATGACTTTGTCTTTCATGGGGTGTGGTGCGTTGGTGTTAGTGTCGCCTGCCTTTGGACCATAACCAATGTCACGGCCATTTTCAGCTTTCCACTTTACTTCACCCGTCTTGGCATCTAATGCAACCAGGGTGGTGTCAGCCTGTTGCAGATAAATCTGCCCCATGCTGTAACCCAGACCACGGTTAACGATGTCACAACACATTACAGGCACGGTTTCCGCCTCGTTCTGTTGTGGCTCGAAATACCAGGTAATCTCAAGGGTATCGAGATTAATTGCAAAGACATCATTCGGGAATGATGAATGGATATACAGGGTGTCTGAGGCCAGACCGGTTGCACTACCCGGCAGAACCAGAGGACCACCTTCGTGACCTTGCAGACGCCCGGTTGAAAACGTCCAGGCAGCAACCAGGTTCTTAGCGTTACTGTTGTTGATTTGATTCAACTCAGTATAACGCCAGTTCCAGTAGTTACCACCAGGATAGGCCCAATAGTTCGGGTTTTCTGTCAGTTTGCGAACTTCATCATTCGCAATGGCTGAGCCCGAAACTACCAAGGCCAGAGCGACTACTAGCCATTTACTTAAGGATAATTTACTCATGACCTCCTCCTCTATTATTAGTTGATCATGTGTTTGATCTCTAAGCTACATATAAAAACTCCCTGATGCCTCGAGATCAAAAAGCGTCAGGGAGTTAAAAACTGAATAGTGCTGATGAGTATTGTTTGGAATGCGAACTACAGAGTCAGGATTTGCAAGACAGCTTTTGTTGTAGGAAAACAGAACTGATGAGCGTTTGATTTGATTATGCATTTTTCTTTGTGCCTAATCCCTTAGACAGATCGTTAAGACATAGACATAAAAAGCAGTGAAGAATGCATTCCAGAACTTATGATTATTATTATATGCCCGCATTTTGCTATGTCAGATTATATCCGTATTCACACTTGCATCAAATAAAATTACTGTCTTGAAAAGCAGCAGGAATTTTGACCTTAAAAATACTTGGAGACTACTTTAATTCTCATCCTTAACAACTTTGTTCTAACTTATAGAATTGTATGCAATTTCTATATCCCACGCAAGTTAATCCCCCATGAGGACCCCAAAATAATCAACTCAAAAAATATACCGTATTATTTAGCTTTAATAATTAATTAGTTATAGAACATATCTAATTAAAATATGAGAAAGCAGATGTAACTTTTATTTGGTGAAAAATAACAATGTGATCACTACTACTGTCATGTCTGTTTTTATACAAAATCTATGTTGTGTTAATTCATCTATATCACCGTCATGGCTACTTGTTTAATGCATCATTAACAAGCTGGCAAGAATTTGGAACAATATGCGGGGGTCTGTACTCAAAATTGAATAGCGAAAAAGTATTAACAGAGTAAGTTATCTGCTGCCCTGTAAAGTATACATTGACATATCAAAATATTACTATATATTATAACTATCGGATTTTGTTTTGATATTCTTCATTATACTGGAGATTGTTGCGATGAAACATATTTTCACGGTTTATTTAGTAAACAGGCTGTTGACGGCCGCCCTATTCTTCAGCATGTCAACATTGGCTGTAGCTGATGTAGCCCCGGCCGATTTCAGACAACAGCTCTCAGACAAGGTCTGGGAAGAAAATATAAGAACAGCCAATTTTCAGGATCGGGAAATCACCGAAGGTGCGGCCCAGGATATATTAGAGCTTAAAGCGCCTTATAGCGCAGAGGACGCGACGATTGTTCCTGTTTCGATTCAGACCAAGATTCCGCAGACTGCGGACAGATATATCAAAAAGATACATATCTATATCGATAAAAATCCGGTCCCACTCGTCGGTATATTTGAATTTACTCCCCATAGCGGCCGTGCGGATCTGGCCATGCGGGTCAGGGTTGATGACTTTAGCTATGTCCGGGCTATTGCCGAGATGAATGATGGTAAACTTTATATGACCAAAAGCTTTGTACGTGCCAAGGGCGCCTGTTCTGCTCCTCCACCCGCCAGCATGGAAGAATCCAGGAAACTCCTGGGTAAAATGAAAATGAATACTGTCGGTGCACTGGAATTGGGCAAACCAAATCTGATGCAACTCATGATACGGCACCCAAATATCACCGGACTTGCACCACTGAAAATTGGATCACGTGTACGTCCGCCTGCACATTTCATCAAGGAAATTGTGGTTGACTACAATGGTGAGATGATCATGAAGGCCCAGTTGACTTTTTCAGTCAGCATGGATCCGGCCTTCCGCTTCTTTTTTGTGCCGGAGAAAGAGGGTGTGATGACTGTCAAGGGTGTTGATACCAATGAAAATCATTTCAGTTCGACCCATGAGGTGACACTATCTTCCTAGCATTAATACCTCATTATCATACAAGCAATAAAAACGGGGTGATTTATAAAATCACCCCGTTTGTTCATCACTAAAACTAATATTAATTATCAGGCGTTCAAGCCTACCTGTTATTTATTGTCTTTTTTAGCTTCTATATGTCTTACCACAGGACACTGCGTGTCTGCTGCGGCCCTGGTTTCTTGCAGTTTCTTAGCTTCATCTTTACCGAGTTTCATGTCGCGCAAGGTTGCGCCGCGATCACCCGGCATTTCTTTATTACGCTCGAAAGTCTTCGCACCATCATACTCGTCAAACGTCATTAATTTTGTAATGACGTCATGCCTGCATACACAGGTATAAAGGTTATCATCTGTCTGGGCGCCAAGTTCCGCCATACAATTCAGTACAATTCTTACCGTTTCTTCCGTAGGAAAATCATCGGCCAAACTGGCGGCTGGCAGGGCAAAAAATAACGATAAAGCAATACTATATATTCTCATCTATCCTCTCCATCTCTATAATAATTATAAAATTTAATGTAGGACATGCTAACAAAATTTATTACTTTGTTCAGTTACCTGTTCTGCACTCATTAGATTCAACCCTGTCAGGAAGTTGCATTTTTAACAAGATAGGGCTGCAAATTCCGCATCAAAAGGTTAGTACCACCGCGGTTGGTTTCAACTATTTTCCTGCCTTTTTCACCGGCGCTATGCCGTAAATTGGCATCGGCAAGTAATTCGTTTACCTTACCAGCCAATTGTTCCGCATCAGACACAATCCATGCAGCGCCGGATTCCTGAAGCAATTGACTGATCTCCATAAAATTATGAACGTAGGGTCCGATGATTACCGGTACACCCAGACTGGCAGGTTCCATCATGTTATGTCCGCCGGCGGAGACCAGACTGCCTCCGATAAAAGCGATATCAGATGCGGCATAGAACATGGGTAATTCACCCAATGTGTCCAGAACAAACACCTGCATATGTTTATTAAATGATACTGCCTGACTCTTACGCATTGTCTGGTATCCATGTTTCTCACATAACTCCACTACCTTGTTGCAACGTTCCGGATGGCGTGGTGCAATGATTAACAGGCATTGACGATGCTCATTCAGGACATTTGCAAAAGCATCCAGTATTATATTTTCTTCACCTTCATGCGTGCTGGCCGCAATCCAGACAGGCCGATTTACCGATAACTTGCGGCGTAACGATTCTGACTGCTCTACCAGACTGTAAGGCAACTTGATATCAAATTTCAGATTCCCCGTGACCGTAACACGGTCCGGCACCGCACCAAGTCTGATTAAACGATCAGCATCTGCCTGACTCTGTGCGGCAATCCATGAAATATCAGTCAAGGTTTTTCGTGTAAGAATTGATAAACGCATATAACCTCTGGTTGATTTTTCTGACATTCTTGCGTTTGCCAGAATTACGGGGATGGAACGTACCCCGCAATAATAAAAAAGGTTGGGCCATAACTCAGTTTCCATAACCACAAAAAGCCTTGGTTGAATACGCGTTATGAAACGTTTGACCGAGCCGGGCAAATCATAGGGAAGATAACGATGTTTTACTGTATCGGCAAAATTCTGTTGCACACTCAGCGCACCCGTCGGGGTCATGGTTGTGATCAATATTTGATATTGCGGATAATCTTTCAACAATTGATTGATAAGTGGCTTCGTGGCATGTACCTCCCCCACGGAAACCGCGTGTATCCATAACACAGGACGCACATCACCGAGTACCGGAGAATAACCAAAACGTTCCCACCAACGCTTCCAATAGTCCGGGTTGCGCATACCCGACCAGAACAGTTGTACGAATACAAACGGGATTAATAAATACAGGACTACCGAATAAAGGAATCGCAAGGTAAGGATTTTCCGATCAATCCGTCAATCTGCACCGGCATTAAGCCAATCGAGATATTGTTTTATCCCGTCTTCAAGAGACAGGGATTCATGTTGATATCCGGCTTTTCGCAAGGTACTGATATCAGCTTCAGTATAACTCTGATAACTATTAATTAAATTATCAGGAAAATCGATATATTCAATCTCGCCCCGCCCATGCCAATTGATGATTTCCCTGGCGACATCATTAAAACTGCGGCTCTTGCCCGTACCGACATTATATATACCGGTAATTTTTAGTTGATGGAAACACCATAGATTGACAGCAACCACGTCACTTACATATATGAAATCACGGCGTTGTTCACCGTCGGCGTAACCACCACTGCCCTTGAACAATCTTATACGGCCCGAGATTGATAATTGTTGATTAAAATGAAGGGCAACGCTGGCCATAGCCTGCTTATGTTGTTCCCTGGGGCCGTATACATTGAAATAACGCAAACCGGCAACCTGTGTTTTAGCGCCGGGTGTAACCCGCCGCACATATTCATCAAACAGATATTTTGAATACCCATAAATATTGATGGGTGATTCATTCTTCTGACTCTCTTTGAAAGTCCGGCCAGTCCCGTAAACAGCGGCACTGGAAGCATAGATAAAAGGGATCGCATGATCGAGACAATAATGCAGAAGTTGTTTTGAATAAGTATAGTTATTCTGCATCATGTAATGTCCATCCCATTCTGTCGTATCTGTACAGGCCCCCTGATGGAATATTGCATCCACTTTCCCTGGAAAGGATTTGTTTTCTTTTATAAATGAACCCAGATCTTCGACCTCCCAATAATCCATGACCTGACAACCCACCAGATTCCTGAACTTTGTGCCATCGGTTAAATCATCTACAACCAGGATATCTTCCCGGCCTTTTGCATTAAGTCCCCGGATCAGATTATTGCCAATAAAACCTGCGCCTCCTGTGACAATAATCATTTCTTCTGTTCCCCCCCTGAGCGTTCTGCGTCGATGATGCGGCTCGTCGAATAATCTTCAAGCAGAGGAATGATATGAATTTTTCCACCTTTTTGTTTTACAAAATCAGATCCGGCAATCTTATCTGGTTGATAATCCCCGCCCTTGACCAATATATCAGGTGAAATTTCACGGATCAGCCGTTCCGGTGTATCTTCAGAAAAAGACACTAACCAATCTACCGGTTTCAGTGCGCTTAATACCGCAAGCCGATGCTCCAGGGGATTAACGGGTCTTCCCTTACCTTTTAAACGGCTCACCGAATCATCATCATTCACGGCCACAATCAAAACATCCCCAAGCTGTTTTGCCTGCTGCAGATAACTGACATGTCCGGCATGCAGGATATCAAAGCATCCATTGGTCATCACAATCGTCTTGCCTTGTGCCTTTATTTTTTCAAGCGTCTCTGGTAATTGCGCCTTATCCAGTATCCCTGAGTGATTCGAACGTGCTCCCGTGTCTATATCATTTAATTCATCTGCGGTGACACTGGCCGCGCCAAGTTTTGCCACCACCAGACCCGCGGCACGATTAGCCAGTGCGGTTGCATGAACAATATCATGGCCGGATGCCAGTGCCGCAGCCAAAGTAGCAATTACGGTATCGCCCGCACCAGTAACATCGAATACTTCCCGTGCCTGCGCAGTGAGGTGCACCGGAGCGGCATTATGCCGTAACAATGTCATGCCATGTTCGCCCCGGGTTACCAGCACTGCATCAAGCGCCAGGGACTTGCACAAGTTGTGTCCTTTTTCGACGATTGCATCCATATCCTTGCAAGGACCAACTACCGCTTCAAACTCCTTGAAATTAGGTGTAAGCAAACTTGCTCCCTGATAACGTTTAAATTCCGTCCCCTTTGGATCGATCAACACCTGTTTCCCTGCGCCCTTGCCGGAACGAATAAATGCCTCAATATTCGCCAGGCTGCCCTTGGCATAATCAGACAAAACCACAATATCTGCATCCCGCAATTGCAATTCGAAGAGTTCAAATAATGCGTCTGCATCAACCCGTTCCGGATGCGCCTCATAATCCAGACGTATAAGTTGTTGATGCTGGCTTAATACACGCAGTTTTGTAATGGTAGGAAAGCCTTTTTGCCGGACAAACTTGCAGCTGACGCCATTGCCTGACAATAACCTGGTAAGGGTATCCGCAGCGGGATCATCACCTGTAATTCCTATCAGGCAGGAACCGACACCCAGACGGGTTATATTCAGGGCGACATTTCCCGCGCCTCCCGGACGTTCTTCCGTTTCCTGCACATGCACAATGGGGACAGGCGCCTCGGGTGATATCCGGGTAGTATCACCATACACATAGCGATCAAGGATGACATCCCCCACCACCAGGACATTTGCTGTACTTTTCGGGACGAATAACTGGTTCATGATTTAACTTATTGTCGTAATATAGCGATTATATTTTCACCGGATCATGGATTATTAATATGTTGAATCTTAACACACCCATTACGTCCAAGTGCCTAATATGTGGCACATAAAGTATCTTTTTCTCAACGCTGCTTTACTGTCATTTGGCCCCGTTTTCGCGGGTGAACAGCAACCATTATTATTTTATGCATCTTATAAAATGTATAGTAGCGGGATTGAATTCGCTGTGGCAGAGCGCACTGTAAGTAATTCCAATGACGGTAAATATATTTACCGATCCGAGAGTCATACAACAGGGATTGCCTCACTGTTTCACAAAGATCACATTGTGGAAGAATCTCTGTGGAAACTCGAGGATCATCAATTATACCCGCTTGATTATTCCTATGTGCGCACTCGCGGCAAAAAAGATCGTAAGGTAAACATCCATTTTGACTGGGATAACAATTTAATCACCAACCGAATCAATGATCAGACCTGGGAAATGCAGCTTGAATCCGGCGTTCTGGATAAACTTCTGTATCAGTATGCAATCATGCGTGATCTGCAAAATGGATATTTCCCTGATTCCTATGTCATAGCCGACGGCGGTAAAATAAAAACTTATAATTTTGAACGGCTGGGAGAAGAAACGATACATACACCTCTGGGTGACTTACATACAATAAAAGTATTACGGTATAAACCGAATGACAGCACTCAAACCAGATTGATCTTCTGGTGTGCCCCCAAATTTCAGTATTTACCCGTCAAGATCGAACAGACCGAGGAAGACGGCCTGATCATTACGGCCGTAATCGAATCACTGACAGGACTTTAGTTTTGGTTAATTATTTCCTGACAAGCTTGAGCAGTTCATCCGGCGGCGTATATCCGGATAACTCCTTTCCATCCTCAAGATAAATTGCGGGTGTCCCTCTGACCCCAAACTGCTGTCCCAGTAAAAATTGTTTTTCCACCGGATTGGGGCATTGTTTCGCTTTTATTGGAATACCATTTTTGGCATCTGTTAATGCCTGATTACGATCAGCAGAACACCAGACGGCCTGCATGGTATTAAATGCACGTGACCCAATACCACCTCTTGGAAAGGCGAGATAGCGGACGGCGACACCATTTTCATTGAGCACTGGAACATCTTTATGCAGACGGCGGCAGTAAGAGCAATCAACGTCCGTAAAAACATAGATGACATGTTCGGTTTTGGCCGGGGCGAATTCAATATATTCCTTTGAAGGGAGCTTACTCAAAACTTCCTTGCGTGCCAGGGAACGTTGATCATCACTAAGATTCCGTTTCTCCTGCAGATCCAGCAAATCACCCCGGAGGATAAAACGGCCATCGCCCGACATATAGATTACATCAGCCCCAAGCAAGACTTCGTACAGATTTTCAATAGGAGTGGGCCTGATTCCGGTAACCTCAACATCAGGAGCAATTGTTTGCAGGGCATGAGTGATATTTTCTTCCACTGTTTTTTCAGCATATACCGTCCATGTTGCCAGACCAAAGATAACTCCAATCAAATGCGGCATTATTCTCATCAAGAAACCCCTGATCCCAAGTAAGATTGTCACGCATGTTATCAGACATCAGCAATATCTGTCTGTTCCCGCGAATATTAAATAATTGATTGAATATTTTATAAATTCCTTAAACAGTGCTACAGTCAACCACATCACCAGTAACTACGGATAATGCCATGGCTCGTCGAGCAGCCATCCCAGTTGTTGAAACAAAGCTGAACCTTGATTATGTACTCAAGCAGCTCTTGCATGACGGCCTTATCTCAGAACAACAAAAGGCGCAAATAACCAAGCAAATACCCAATCCCAACAGCGCTATTCATCCGCTTGTTATTCTGGCTGAACAAGACTTGCATAGTATCACCAAACCCAGTTTCCCCCTGACGCTTGAACGGCTGACGCGATGGTTGGCGGAGAAATCCGGTCTGCCTTACCTGCGCATCGATCCATTAAAAATCGATGTCAATAAAGTCACCGGGGTAATATCGCAGGCCTATGCCACCAAACTGAAAATCCTGCCCGTCAATATGACCGCCAAGGAACTCACCGTGGCAACCTGCGATCCCTTTTACACCAGCTGGGAACCTGAGCTTTCCCATATTGCCAATCTCAACATCAGCCGGGTAATCGCCAATCCCAAAGATATTGATCGTTATCTGGTGGAGTTTTATGGCCTCAGCCGATCCATTTTCGGCGCCGTTACCGACAAATCCGGTGAAACCATTTCCAAGATCCAGAATTTTGAACAACTCGTTGAAGTAGGAAAAGCGGGAGAACCGGATGCGAATGATCAACATATTGTCAGCATCGTCGACTGGTTGCTCCAGTACGCCTTTGAACAACGCGCCAGCGACATTCATCTCGAACCGCGCCGCGAAAAAGGCAAAGTCCGTTTTCGTATCGATGGCGTGCTGCATCAGGTCCACGATTTTCCGATGATCCTGATGGGCGCAATCACGAGCCGTTTGAAGATATTGGGTAGGATGGATATCAGCGATAGACGCCGCCCCCAGGACGGCCGTATCAAGACCATCACACCCACCGGCAATGAAGTTGAAATGCGCCTCTCCACCATGCCGACGGCCTTCGGTGAAAAATTGGTCATCCGCATCTTCGATCCCGAAATGCTGGTAAAAACTTTTACCCAACTTGGCTTCTCCAAACATGATCAGCAACTCTGGCAGGCGATGACCGAACACCCGCATGGCATTATTCTGGTGACCGGTCCCACGGGTTCGGGCAAGACCACAACACTCTATTCCGCGCTGAAATATCTGGCCAAGCCGGAATTCAATATCTGTACCATCGAGGACCCGATAGAGATGGTGGATTCACAATTTAACCAGATGCAGGTGCAGCCCAATATCGGCGTGGATTTTGCCGCAGGTGTCAGGACTTTGTTACGGCAGGACCCGGACATCATTATGATCGGCGAGATCCGTGATCGTGAAACGGCGAACATGGCCATCCAGGCCGCCTTGACCGGTCACCTCGTCCTGTCCAGTCTGCATACCAATGATTCCCCGTCCGCCATCACCCGCTTAATTGATATCGGGGTCCAACCTTTCTTGATCAGCGCAAGTCTGCTGGGCGTACTTGCCCAGCGTCTGATCAGGACACTCTGCCCTCATTGCAAAAAACCCGTCACGCTGGATAAGGAGGCATGGGACAAACTGTTGGCGCCCGCCAAAGCACGGGTACCCGAAAAAACATACCAGCCGGGTGGCTGTGATGAATGCAGGCAAACAGGATACCGGGGGCGGATTGGTATTTATGAAATCCTGACGATTGACAAGGAATTGCGCAAAATGATTGCGGCAAATGCCGATTTGCAGGCACTGCGGGCGACGGTAATGAAACAAGGCATGCGGATATTGCGCCTGAGCGGCGCGCAAAAGATTGCTGATGGAATAACAACGATGGAAGAGATCTATTCGACCGTCCCGCCGGATGAACATGGGGGTTAAAATTCACGCCCCGACTTATAAAATGAGAAAAAAATCTGATCGTTACCTGAAGATCGTTGAATGGTCTCAACAGGACAAATGCTATGTCGGCCGTTGTCCTGAACTGATGTTGGGCGGTATACACGGCAACGACGAGAAAAAAGTATTCGCTGAATTATGTGATGCCATCGAAGAATGGATTGCCATATGTGAGAAAGATGGCGACGCACTGCCATCAGGGGTGGCTGGCAAACGTTATTCAGGCAAATTCAATCTCCGTCTTGGAGAAAGATTGCATGAAAAACTCGCTATTGCAGCGATAAAGCAAGGGAAAAGTCTAAATGTTTTTTGTACCGAAGCACTCAGTAAGCAGATCAAGACCACCTCAAGCCATAGACGTTGAGCGGCGCGCAAAAGATTGCCGATGGATTAACCACGATGGAAGAGATTTATTCGACAGTGCCACCGGATGAACATGGGGGTTAAGAATCGATCAACGTGCTTGTTCTGGACTCGAATGAATGAGTTGCCGCCAACTCAGTAATAAAACCAGCTGCCCAACGATAAATATTATTTTCATCAACAACCCTCCGCATCCTGTCCATTCGTGCCTTCCGTTCTCGGGTTTCCATTTCAACAGCATGGTAAATTGCATCAGCAAAAAGTTCAGTGTCATACGGGTTGATAATAATCGCATCTGACAGTTCGCGCGCTGCACCTGCGAATTCTGAAAGTATCAGTACTCCATCACCGGATTCTTGTGCAGCTACATACTCTTTAGCGACCAGGTTCATTCCGTCGTGCAAAGAGCTAACGATACAAATAGAAGCCATTCGCATGAATGCATAGACAGTAGGACTGTCATGATGCGCAACCAGAAAGCGGATAGGTTTCCACGTGGCTGATTGAAATTTCCAATTAATTTCATCAGCAAGGGCTTCCAACTCCGCAATATGTTCACGATAGCGGCGTATGTGTGTGCGGCTGGGCGCCCCCAACTGAACGAAGCTGAATTTACCATGGTGATCCGGATATTTCTCCAGAAACCGCGCTATAGCACGGAATCGTTCCGGCATTCCTTTGGTGTAATCGATTCGATCCACCCCAACGGCAATTTGAACACCTTCAAGCTTGTTTTGGCGCTTGAGTTCAGCGATTTGCAACTGCAGATCATCGCCCGTAGCGACATGACGCTCGGCCCAGCTTCTGATACTGATTGGATTAGGCCTGATCAGAGAAGTATGGCCTTTAAGCTCCACCGCAAAATGATCCCAATCCAGGCGGGCCTCCACCATACGATCGACTGTATCGAGAAAATTGTTGCAATATTGCTGGAGATGAAATCCGATGAGATCCGCGCCCAGCATGCCGCGAAGAATTTCCGTCCGCCATGGGCAAATCCGGAAGGCTTCTGGATTCGGCCACGGGACATGCCAAAAAATGCCCACGCGTATATCGGGACGTGAAGATTTAAGTATCTCAGGCAAGAGTGCCAGGTGATAATCGTGCACCAGCACAACTGCCTTGCCCGGTCCGATCTCTTCCAGTACAGCATCTGCAAAATGGTGGTTGGCCTGGGTATAATAATCCCAGTCGGATGCGCGGAACACAGGACGTTCGTGGGCTTGATGGCACAACGGCCACAGCCCTTCGTTGGAAAAACCATAATAGTAGCCCTGTTCCTCTTCCCGAGACAGCCATACACGTCTGAGCGTATAACGGGAATCCCCCGGTGGCACAGTAAGTCGCCCTTGCGCGTCGGCATTCTCCCTATCCGCGTCTCCCGCCCCATGCGCAACCCATAACCCGCCGCATGCCTTCAACACCGGATCCAGGGCGGTCACCAGCCCGCCCGCGGGAATGATAATTTGTGATCGGCCGCTGATGAGCTGGTGCATGTAAGGTTCACGGTTGCTTACTATGATCAGCTGGCAGTTTTCACCCAAACAATCGATGACATGAGCGCGCAACCGGTTTCGCGTCCACACTCGTTCAGCCTGCACCCTGGCGCGCGATTTTACCCGTCCGGCGGATCTCGCTACCCTGAAAGATGCAGCAAGCCTGTCACTCTCGCTTTTCAACAAAGCAATTGGTAGTCCAGACGGCGGAGCGTCACCTGCATTTTCCAAACGCAGTCTTCGCATCCATTTCGCCAGATGTTGCAATGGACGGTCGTAAGCCAACCAATTAACACCAATCACCAAAATTACGACGAGAAATGACACAATTAATGTCCAGAAAGAAAAATGAATGAGTCGATTAGTAACCCGTTCGTCGACGTAAGATATGTCGTGCAATGCCACCACTGTACCGATGGGCATGTCACCGTCACCCATAACAGGAACAGCCAAAATATGCACCGGTGGCCCATGTGGATGTGCGATCTCCATAACTTCAGTTTGAGTGCTGAGCACTTTTTTCACAATACTGTTGAGAACATCAGTAAATTCAGAGACTGACTGTGCAGAGGCTATCAATGTTCCATCCGGTCGGTACACGGCAAATCCAATTAATCGCCCATAACCTTCAAGCCTGGATCCCAGCACTTTTGTTATTTCATTTTCCGGTCGCACCATGGACTCCCGCACCGGAAAGGAAATTTGATGAACTAAGGCATGTGCCCGGCGGCCAATATCTTCAAGATCTATCTCACGTTCACGCTGTACCTGATACCAGGCAAGAATGCCCGTCGCAATACCTACTGTACAAGCAATCAGAATTCCTAATCGTAGAGACTTTAAGGTTCGAAAAAACATTTTACAGTAATACCAATCATTACCGGATTTTTAGAATGCATCTTCCCAGCTTTTGCTCAGACGCATGGCAGAATTGATCAGTCCGACCATGCTATAGGTTTGAGGGAAATTCCCCCATAGCTCCCTGCTGATAGGATGAATATCTTCTGACAACAGACCAAGAGAATTGCGGCAAGTGAGCAAGGTCTCAAACAAGGCGCGCGCCTCATCTTTTCGTCCAAGCGCCACAAGGGCGTCAATATACCAAAACGTACACACAACGAATGCGTTTTCAGGTTCTCCAAGATCATCTTCCTGCGTGTAACGAAAAATGAAATCGCCTTTTTTTAACCGGCGCTCGATGGCTGTAACTGTATCAACAAAACGTTGATCATTTGCTGGAAGAAAATCAAGTTCATGTAATAGCAGTAAACTGGCATCCAGCTCCTTCCCGCCAAAACTTGTAACAAAGGTATTTTGTACGGAATCCCAGGCGCGTTCACAAATGACTCGATGAATCGCATCTGCATGCCTGCGCCAATAACCTGCTCGATCCGTCAGATTGAGATGGGCTGCAATGCGAGCGAGCCTATCACTTGCCACCCAGCACATAAGGCTGGAAAAAGTGTGTATGCAAGTCTTATTGCGCAACTCCCACAGCCCTGCATCAGGTCGATCGTAAACTGTCCGCGCCATCTCTCCGATAGCTTCAAGCCGTTGGAAAATTCCCTCATTACCTTTGCGGTCAAGACGCTCATCGAAAAACATATGGGTGGCTGCAACGATTACGGATCCATATACATCGTTCTGACGTTGAGTATAAGCTGCGTTGCCCACGCGTACAGGTCCCATACCGCGGAAGCCGGAGAGATTTTGCACGATGGACTCCTCTATATTTGCACGGCCGCTGATCCGATAGACGGGCTGGAGATGTCCGCCTTGTGCACCGGCGGCGATATTGACAAGATAATGCATATACCGCTCCATCGTATCTGTCACTCCTAACCGGTTGAGCGCCGACACCACGAAGTAACTGTCGCGCATCCAACAGTAGCGATAATCCCAGTTGCGACCGCTACCGGGTGATTCTGGTATTGAGGAGGTCATCGCCGCCACTATGGCTCCGGTGTCATCAAAGGCACTGAGCTTGAGGGTGATCGCTGCGCGGATCACAGCTCCCTGCCATTCAAAAGGGATCCCCAGGAAACGTACCCACTGTCGCCAGTAGTTGCAAGTTTCTCCAAATAAACGTTGGCCGCTCTCTCCTACGGCATCGCTGACCGGCTCATCAGGCCCGAAAATCAGGGTAATATCGTGCTCAAGGACAAACAGGCTTTCCTCCAGAATTGCCGTGACCGAGACGTCGGTAGTCAGTCGCAATGTGAGCTGCGGAGATACATAACGTATGTGGTTGCTTCCGAAGGTGAGCGCAGGATTGCCAGAACCATAATCGTAGGTTGGGCGGAGGTGAATGCGAATGATCGGACTGCCGCTAAGTGGGCGAATACGCCGGATAATCATCATGGGGTAGAACATTCGCCCGTACTGTCTGAAACGAGGCGCAAAATCGGTGATTTCAACGGCCCCACCGGAACGATCGTGTAGCGTTGTTACAAGAACAGCGGTATTTTGGATATAGCATTGCTCCGAACGCGCATAGTCCTGAACGTTAATGGCAAAAACTCCTTTTGTAACGTCTTCCGCATTTCCATTAAGTAAAGAGCAAAACACTGGGTCGCCATCAAATCGGGGGAAACAGGCCCACACGATCTTTCCCCTAGAATCGATCAGGGCGCTGATATTGCAATTACCAATCAATCCCAATTCTAATTGGCTCATGACGTCTTCATACTCTCCATCCACTGGGCATACTGGATAAGCCAGTCATGCACGCTAGAAACATTGGGTAATCGCCATCGAGCCGCGGTAGAACCCATGCCGACCTTGATGGAGTAGCCATCCAATATATTGACACGCGCAAAACCATCTTCATCGGTGACATCATCGCCAATGAATACGGGGATCCTCCCGGAAAATGGTTTTTCTCCCATAAATTCAGTAATAGCTACACCTTTATCTCTTCTGCCTGACCGGATTTCCAATACCATATTACCCGGTACCAGGACAAGATCATCATCTAAATTCTGTATAGCGCTTTTAACGATGTTCTCGATTTCGTACTGGAGATGCGGCGCACGCCGGTAATGCAACGCTAGTGTAAGGCCTTTGTCTTCCAAAAATAATCCGGCATTTCTCTGTTCTATACGACGCAGATTTTCTCTGACATCCATTAACGCCGTGTGACTGCTTTGGTCTCGGATTATTTTCCCATCCGCCCGGCGGCGCTCTGCTCCATGCTGTCCGGCAGTCGGCAAATGTAGCGGAGCAAACAGTCGATCAAGAAGGACAATTGGACGTCCACTGACTAACGCAATCGGAAGAC
>Ga0326597_10006375_pt1 | contig 16182 bp, 12 predicted proteins | sample RVTome_12_FD_203789 | JGI IMG/M metagenome (GOLD analysis project Ga0326597, IMG submission 203789) | Soil microbial communities from uranium-contaminated site in the Upper Colorado River Basin, Wyoming, United States - RVT100D185 | ecosystem: Environmental > Terrestrial > Soil > Contaminated >...
ATGCGTATGGCCTCTCGGACTCGGATTGGTTTGCACCTCCAAGTCTCGCGGGGCCATACGTGTCTTCAACGCATCTATCACTGCCCGGTCAGCTCACCTCGCCCCCTCATCCATCGTGAAGGCCCGGTATTGCTTGGGAGGCTGAGCTTCGCTGCTGGACCTCCGTTCACACCGTGAAGAGCAGGCGCGAACTAGTTCAATTGAGCCAGTGAAAAACCACCCGTCTGGACGCTGTCGGAGATTCAAGTACTTCGTCCATTTGGACGACATAGGGGGAAACCCCCTACGTCGGTTCTCGACGGAAAGACACGGCATGTTCATCCGAATTCCGCTCGCCCTGCTGCTCTGCGCGGCAGTCACGGCCGGGTGCACAGGTCAGGACCCGGAGGTCTTTGCGGCCGTGGACGTGTCGCCGTCGCCGTGGCCGGCCGGCGAGCCCGTGCTGGAGATCCAGACGTCGACCTCGACGACCTTCTACGACCTGGCCGAGCTGGAGGCCGCGTTCCCGCTCCACGATGGCACGGTGTTCGAGCCGTTCGAGGAGCGGCACCTGGCGTTCACGGGTGTCCTGCTGCGCGACGTCCTGGCCCACGCGAACCCGGGCGGGGCGAGCGAGGTCGAACTGATCGCGCTCGATGACTACCACGTGATCTTCGCCCTTGAGGACGTCCAGATCGAGGACGCGCTGTTGGCAACCCGTCAGGCAGGCGCCCTGATCCCCATCGACGAGGGCGGACCGATTCGGGTGGTGTTCACCGCCGGCTCAGAACTCGGGGCGAACCCGGACATGTGGATCTGGAACGTGGCATCGATGGAGCTGCGATGAGAGGGCGCCACCCGGTTGACCAAGGGTGGCTGACCTGGCAACACCAAGTGTCGCTGGCGATCTTTGTCGTCCTGCTTGTTGCGACGTTGGGGATGGTGATGCAGACCTACGCCAGCCTCGATCGCGCTGACGAGATCCACCAACGGTCCACGCTGGCGCTCACCAACATGACCAACGTGCACCGCGAGGCCGGCCTGCTCGCGCAGCTGGTGCTCGACGACAGGCCCGACGACGCACAGATCGAGCTCCGTCACCAGCTGCTGAACAATCAGGTTCGGCTCCTGGCGGGACAGGTGTCCTCGCTGGACGTCGAGCTGGTGGCGCTGATGGAGGAGTTCCTGCGTCGGAACGAGGCGGTGGACGAGATCCTTCACCGCCCCGAGGGCGAGACGGTCAGCCCCGGCGAACTGCAGGAGGCGATCGGCGAGCTCCAGCTGTCGGGCAAGCGTTTGTACGATCGGACCGAGCAGGCGTTCTTCGCCGCGTTCGGGGACGCGAACCGGTCGCGGGGCCATGCACGAGTGGCGCTGCAGGTGCTGGCTGCTGCCACCTCCCTCGTAGGCCTGGCCACGGCGCTGTCGCTGCGCCGGCGGGTCCGGGGGGCCTTCTCCCGCGCCTACACCGCACTCGAGAAGGAGGTCTCGCAGCGCCAGGCCAGCGAAGCAGCCGTCGCGACCCAGGCCGACCAGCTCGCTCGCTATGCCGAACGACTCGAGGCCGTCAACTCCGAGCTGGTCGAGGCCGACGATGTCAAGAACCGCTTCCTGTCGGTTGTCTCGCACGAGCTGCGGACACCCCTGACCGCCATCCTGGGCCTCGGGACGACGATGGCCCAGCGGTGGGACGAGCTGACCGACCAGCAGCGACGCGATTTCGCTCGCCGCATCGTCGGCCAGGCACGGCGACAGATCCGGCTGGTGGAGGACCTGCTGAACGTCTCTCGCATCCTCAACGATCAGATCAGGCCCACCCCGCTGGTGCTCTCGGCAGCTGACGCGCTTGCCAGCATCATCGCCGAGCTCGACCCATCCGGCACGTCCGAGCGCGCCGTGCCACGGCTCAACGGCGATCTGCGGTCCTCCGTGTACGTCGACCCGGACCACTTGGTGCAGATCGTGACCAACCTCGTGGGCAACGCGTTCAAGTACGGCGCGCCTCCGGTCGTCATCAGCGTCTCCGGCGACGACCGCACGACGACCATCGCCGTCACCGACCACGGCGATGGCGTGCCACCAGAGTTCGTGCCCGACATGTTCCAGGCGTTCAGCCAGAGCAGCATCGGCGACCGGCGCACGGCCAGCGGCCTGGGCCTGGGACTGTCGATCGTGCAGGAGCTCACCTCCGCGAACGGCGGCGTCGTCACCTACGCCGTTGGGCCGGGCACCTCGACGTTCAGGATCCGGCTCCCGGCCAGCTGCGGGGGCGTTGAGCAGCTCAGCGAGCGGCTCGTGGCCGAGCCCTTCCTGACGTGAGCAACACGGCCAGCGTTGACTTGTGGTCAACCGTGCCCGATGACGCCTTCCTGCAGCAGGCGCTCGCGGGCGTCGAGGTAGGTCTCGCCGTGGTGGCGCAGGGCGATCGGGGCGCGGACGAGGTCCTTGGGCACACACAGGGAGCGGGGCAGCACTTGGGCGTAGGGCCGCAACTGTTGGCACAGGTCGTTGACGGTGGCGATGAGCGCCTTGGCCCGCGCGTTGGTGATCAGGCCGTGCTCGAGGAACCAGGCCCGCTCGCGTTCCAGGACCGAGCAGGCATGCAGGTAGCACAGCCGGTCCAACAGTTGGGCAACGTCCTCATCCTCGCAGGCGTCGATGGCGCCGACGAAGGCCTCCAGGACCGTTCGCTCGGTGATGGCCCGGGCGACCAGTTGCAGCAGGACCGTGTTGTCGCCATCGAACGTCGTGAAGACGTCCATGTCACTCTTGAGCTGGCCGAGGCGATTCTCCGAGAGGTAGCCAAACCCGCCGCAGGCCTCGCGTGCTGCCTGTCGCCGTCGCGCGCGGTTGGACGCTGGCGACCGACGATGGTGACGCCCTACGGGTTCTCGAACATCTCGCGCCGGACCACCCGTACGATCGCATCCGCCGCCTCCTGGTCAGGGGCGCGGCCGACGGCCTCGTGACAGAGGCTGAGGCCAACGAGATCCACGAGGAGATGACACGGGCTGGCTTCTGGGACCGGGTGAGGCCGTTCCCCGAGCGATGAGCAGCCAGTCCGATGAGTGCCGAATCGATGCCAGGATCCCGGAGACACCCAGGTCCGGCGTGGATGGCGAGGGATCCGCGAATCACGTTTGCGCTGGTCAGCGGCACTTTCCGGGGTCGGCTGGTCCGGGGTGGGATGGGCTCTTCGGGGCTCATGACCCCGCGACCATCGGAGGCGGCTGCGTCGACCGGCCCCGGCGCGCCGCGCTCGAGGTCGCCACCGGCAAGGTCACCGACGCGTGCTACCCGCGCCACCGCGGCGTGGAGTTCCTCAAGTTCCTCAAGGAGGTCGCCAAGGCCTATCCGCGCCGGCAGCTGCACATCGTCTTGGACACCTACTCGGCCCACAACCACGCCGACGTCAAGGCCTGGCTCGCGAAGAACCCACGGATCCACCTGCACTTCACCCCGACCCACTCCTCGTGGATGAACCTGGTCGAAAGCTTCTTCTCGATCATCACCCGCCAGGCCATCCGCCGCGCCTCGTTCACCTCCGTCCGGGAGGTCAGCGACGCGATCCGCACCTTCATCGACGGCTGGAACGACCGCTGCGTCCCGTTCGTGTGGACCAAGACCGCCAGCGAGATCCTCGCCAAAGCCAACCGACAAGAGACCTCAGCAACGGACCCACTAGTTGTGGCATCGAACCATGTTGGATGACTCCGAACACGCCTCGGCGGGGCTGCAGCGCCGCGTTGTCGCGTTCGTGCGCGCGTTCGGGCTGCACCAGCCCGAGCAGACCCCCTGTGGCGCCTCGATCCCCGTGTCCGAGGCCCACAGCAGAAAACGTCGTGTGGTGTGGGTGGACCACTGGCTCGTGGCCAGGCAGTTGGTCGCTCCGTCACCCCACGGAGTTCCTGAGGTTTCCCATGTGCGGCTGACGTGGGGGTGCAACGCACGTGACCAGGGCACTTCGCTGGTCAGACGGGCTGCGGCTCGCCACGCTTCGGCGGTTCCGCCACGACCGCGCGGAATTTCCGGTCCACAGCCAGCCAGACGATCCCGCGGGCGAGACCGGCGAAGAGTGGGACAGTCGCGATCTCGATGCTGACGTACGGGTACAACGATTCGGGCAGGGTGGCCATTCGCATCAGCGTCGCGAAGTAGATCCCGACGCCCGCGGCAAGAAGGGGCCGCGGGATCAGCGCGCCGGTGATGAGAGCCAGGACGACCAGCCCGATCAGATAGCCGGGGCCTTCGTCGGGCGAATAGGGCAGGGCGAAGCCGAGTGCGGCGTAGGCGACCCAAAGGATCAGCCGCGCCAGCCAGCGCTTGCGCCAGATCAGGAGGCGAACACGTCCGAACCGACTGGCACCCGCCATTGCCATGCCGACGTGATCGCTCATGGCTTCCACCCCACGACGCGCAGTGCGTACTCGATGTAGGCGGTGTGGATCTTCTCGCGAGTCCGCGGTCCCGTTTCGGCGCGCCACCACTCGGGCAGGCGCATGGCCATGGCAGAGATGGCACGCGCGGCGAGGAAGGAGTCCTCGACGTCGAACTCGCCCATGCGCACCCCGCGGTCGATGACATCGATGGTGAACTGCTCGGATTGGCTCCGGATGGCAAGGACCTCGTCGAGCTGCGCCGGGTCGAGCGCCCGCAGTTCCCGGTTGGTGAGGCGCGCCATGGCCGGGAAATCGAGGTGGACGTCGAGGTGCGCGCCGACCACTGCGCGCAGCTGGTCCACGGGCTCGCGGCCCGCGTCCATCAACGCGTCGCGGATCGCGGCGTGGTGGCCCCGGTGGCCGATCAACGCCAACTCGAAGAGCAGTTCGCCCTTGCTGCCCACGTGCGAGTAGATGGCGCTCGGCTGTTGCCCAAGTGCCTCGGCGATGTCGCGCAGGGACACCGCGTGGTAGCCGAGGTCGCCAAAGAGGGCCAGGGCGACCTCATAGAGGCGACGCTTGGCCTGTGACAGCTCGAGCGACGTCGGCAGGAGCTGATCGGTCTCGGTGTGTGGTGTGATTGACACGAACGTTCGTTCACTGTTGGAGGCGCCAGCGTATGTGAGAATCCGGTTGGAGAGCAACATTTCACCACAATTTCTTGAGATGTTGACATGGAACGCCGTGCGCGGCACAGTTGCGAAGTTGGTGAACGATCGATCAGATCGTTTGACACCCGGCAGGGGAGCCTGGGTAGCCAAGGGCTGGGAGCGCTCATGCAACGTCGAGTTCGGGCGGGACGGTTCGCCGGGATGCCCCGGTGAGGGCCGTCCTCGCCAGGTCGCGGGTACGGCCGGAACTCGTCTTCCTTGCCCTGCTGGTGGTCGGCGTCGCCCTCCTGCCTGAGGGTCTGCCCAGCGGCATCGCGGGGCTCGGGGTCGTCACGGGCTCCGTTCTCGGCCTGCACGCCATGGGGATCGTGCTGCTGTACTCGCGTACGCGGATCCTCAGCTTCGCCCAGTTCGGCCTCGGCGCCATGGCGGCGACGCTGTTCTTCGTCTGGGTCACGTACAACCAATGGGCCGTCCTCGCCGACGCGCTCTGTCGCTGCCTTCGTCCCGACGTCGGTGCCCACGACATCCTCTACCTCCAGCACAACCCAGATGTGTTCCGGGCGTACCTGCTCGAGAACCACGCGTGGGTCCTGGTGGTGAATGCGCTGATCAGCGCGGCGATCGGCATCGTGCTCGCAGGCGACACCGGGCGTCGCATCTACTTCGCGATTGCCTTCCTGTTCGCCCGCGCGCCGAAGATCGTGCCCACGATCGCGACCCTTGCCTTCGCGTCGATGCTCGGTGGCGCACCCGTGATCCTGGCCGGGCGCACGTCCACCTTCTTTGACATCCACTTGTTCGGCTGGTTGCCGTACGGGCCGCAGATCGGGACCGGTGAGGACGGCTTCGATGCCTTGCCCGAAGGGACTTTCTCGCCGCCCGGCTATGACGCCGTGACGATCTCGATGGGTGGTGGGGCAACCTTCAGGATCTACGACATCCTCGCGGTGGTCGCCGCGATTGCTGCTGTCGGGATCATCGCCTGGCGCTTCGAACGCGGCCGGCGAGGCTTGGCCAGCCGGGCGACGGCGACCAACGCCGAGAGGGCAGCAACTCTGGGCGTCAACGTCCTCAAGGAGTCGAAGCAGCCGTGGCAGTTGGCGGGAGCGCTCAGCGCCGTGGCCGGCATGCTGTCCGTGGGCATCTCCGGGGCCGCGCCCGAGCTCGGGCTGAACTTCACCAACCTGACGCTGGTCGTGGCGGCGGTCGTCATTGCCCGCTCGTCGAGTGTCGGCATCGCGCTGCTGGCCTCGGTTGCGCTCGGGATCGTCCGCTCGGGATTGTTCTGGAATTTCGGCTCGATTCTGCACTTCCAAGGCGGCTTGGTGTTCATCATCGCGGTGGTGTTGCTGCTTCAGCGCCGAAGGGTCAGCCGCGCCGAGCGGGACGCCGAGTCGATCTTCACCACCGCGCCGGAGCCGCGTCCGGTCGAGCGTCGCATCCGCAACATGCCCGGCGTTCACGGCCTGCTCCGTGGCTCGATGATCATCACCGGCCTTGCCTTTGTTGCCTACCCGCTGATCAGCACGCCACGGCAGTTGAGCCTCGGTGTCGGCTTCCTCGCCTTCATGGTGCTCGGGCTCAGCCTGCTGGTGCTGTCGGGCTGGGGCGGGCAGGTCAGCCTCGGCCAGCTCGGCATCGCTGCCATCGGCGCCGCGGTGGTTGCCTGGACGGCCGACGCCGGTGTTCCCATCCTGGTCGCCCTGTTCCTCGGGGCTGGGGCGTCGGCAGTGTTCGCACCCCTCATCGGCTTCCCGGCACTGCGCATCCCTGGGCCGCTCGTCGCCATCATGACGCTGACGGTGGGCCTGGGTGTGCCCGCGGTGCTGCTCAACGTGCAGTTGCTCGGGTCAACGCTGCCCGAGCGCCTGCCTCGGCCGGTCCTGTTGGGCATTGACCTTGCCAGTGACCGCTACTACTACTGGTTCTGCCTGCTCATGCTGGCCGGCGCCCTCTTGATCGTCATGGGCGTGCGACGTTCTCGCCTCCGGCGTGCCCTGATCGCCAGTCGAGACAACGAACTCGCCGCGGCCTCCTTCGGCGTGAGCATCATTCGGCTCCGGCTCGAGGCCTTCGCGGTATCGGGCTTCCTCGCTGGGCTCGGAGGAGGCCTCCTGGCGTACGCCGCTCAGGGCGTGCAGCCCGATTCGTTCTCTGTCTACAACAGCGTCGCGCTGTTCATGCTTGTCGTGGTCGGAGGTCTGAGCGCCGTGTCTGGACCGATCATCGGTGGCATTGTCTACGGCGCCGCCATGATCTTCGGTGGCAACTGGATCGGGCTGTTCAACGGTCTGGGCGCCGTGACGATCCTTGCCCTGCGTCCCGCCGGCCTTGCCGGCTTCCTCGTCGGGATGCGCGACGCCGCCATCCGCGTGATCCTGCACCTGCAGGGCAACGACCTGATCCGTTACCAAGGACGTGGGGCGGATCGTCGCATCGCGATCGCTGAGCGAGCCCAGCAGGCCGTCGTCGTCCCAGTGAAGTACCGGATGATTGGCGAGGGGTACGGCCCGGTCGAGGGGACCCGGCTGCGCTCCGTCAAGGGGCACGAGGAGTTCGCGACCCTGCTCGCAGTCGAGAACCCGGCGAGCGACGCCGCTCCGCGCGAGGCAGTACCGATCGATGGTGTTCCCGTCGCCGCCATCTCGTGCCATCGGCTCGACGTGGCCTACGGCGGCGCGGTCGCCCTCAGCGGCGTCACCGTCAGCATCGCCCCAGGCGAGATCCTCGCCGTCGTCGGCCTCAACGGTGCCGGCAAGACCTCGTTTCTTCGGGCGCTGGCCGGCTTGGAACGTGCCGCCCACGGCGTCGTCGAGTACTTCGGCCAGAACGCCACGAACTGGTTCCCCTTCTTTCGCGCCATGAGCGGCATCGCGTTCGTTCCCGGCGGGTCGGCCGTCCTGCCCACCATGAGCGTGCGCGACAACCTCCTGGTCGCCGGGGCCGCTGACGTGGACATCGCCGAGGTGTGTCGTCGCTTCCCGGCGCTCGCCGAACGGCTCGACACCGATGGCGGCAACCTCTCCGGTGGTGAGCAGCAGATCCTCGCGGTTGCGCAGGGTTGGGTACGTCGTCCGAAGGTGCTCCTGATCGACGAACTTTCCATGGGCCTGTCGCCCGAAGCGCTCCGCACGGTGCTGGACCTGGTGCAGGAACTCGCGGACGCAGGCACGGCCGTCGTCCTGGTCGAGCAGTCGATCAGCACCGCCATGGAGATCGCAGACCGGGCCCTGTTCCTCGAGAGCGGGCATGTCCGCTACCAAGGCCCGGCCCAGTCCCTTCGCGACCATCCGGAGCTCTTTGCCTCGGTCGCCTTCGGCGCCGCTTCGGCCGCTCCCGAGGGGGGCTCGGAGGTTGCCCGCATGTCGGCGCGTCTGGAGGTCGACAAGGAGCCCGTCCTCGAGGTCACGTCACTGTCGGCCGCGTACGGCTCCATCCGTGTGGTGAACGACGTCGACCTGCGCATGGTGCCCGGCGAGGTGGTCGGCATCCTCGGTCCCAACGGCGCCGGCAAGACCAGCCTCTTTGACTGCCTCTCCGGCAGCCTGCCGCTGGAGGCCGGCTCAGTCACACTCCTTGGCGAGGACATCACGAACTTGGCGATGCACGAGCGCGCCAAGCGCGGCCTGATGCGGTCATTCCAGAGCGTGCGGCTCTTCCCGTCATTGACGGTCCACGACTGCATCGCGGTCGCGCTCGAGACCAGGCTCGAAGTCAAGAGCTCGGTCTACTCGGGCCTCTGGCTTCCCTCCGCTCGCGCTGAGGAGCGCCGAGTCAAGGAGCGAGTGGACGGCCTCATCGAACTGCTCGGGCTCGAGCCGTCTGCCCACGAACCGGTTAGCTCGCTCTCCCTCGGGCAGCGCCGCATGGTCGACCTCGCCTGCCAGCTGGCGGCCAGGCCCAAGGTGCTCCTGCTCGACGAACCCGCGGCCGGGCTCGCCCAGGGGGAGACCGAGCTGCTCGGCCCGCTGATCGGGCGGATCAGCAGCGACCTCGACTGCGCCGTCCTGATCATCGAACACAACGTGCAGGTCCTCGCGTCGGTCGCCCATCGACTGGTCGCGATGCAGGGTGGGGCGGTCATCGCCGAGGGCGCTCCCAGCTCCGTGCTCGCCGACCCAGCGGTACGTGCTGCCTACTTCGGTGCGCAGCGTCAACAGGAAGCACTCGTCGGCTCCAAGTGAGTCGTCACAATCGCAAGGAAGACCCAACCATGGCAGCAACGAACACCCGATCAACCACGGCGCGCAGGAAGGCCGTGGGCAACAAGCCGACGATCCGCAGTGGCGGCAGCCGCGGCATGACGGCCAAGGACTTCAAGGAGGCCTTCGACCGGATCATCGACAACGCATCGATCGTGATCAAGGGCAAGGAACAGGCCCTTCGGCTGGTCTTGACGGCCATGATCGCCGACGGGCACTGCCTGCTCGAGGACATGCCGGGAACGGGCAAGACCATGATGGCGCGGGCCCTGTCGACGTCGATCGACGCCAAGGCCAACCGCCTGCAGTGCACACCTGACCTGTTGCCCTCCGACGTCACGGGCGCGCCAGTGCTCAACCCGAAGACCGGTGACTTCAGCTTCCGCCAGGGACCGGTCTTCGCGAACGTCCTGCTGGTCGACGAGATCAACCGTGCGACACCCAAGACGCAGTCGTCGCTGTTGGAGGCGATGGCCGAGCGCAACATCACGGTCGACGGCAGGACGCACCCCTTGCCCAGGCCGTTCCTCATCCTGGCGACGCAGAACCCCATCGAGATGGCCGGAACGTTCCCCCTTCCCGAGGCGCAGATGGACCGGTTCCTCATCAAGCTGACCGTGGGCTATCCCGACCGTGAGGCGGAGGGCCTCCTGCTGGATGCCAACAAGTCCACTGAGGCGATCACCCGACTCGGGCCTGTCTCCAGCGCCGACGAAATCCTGGCCATGCAGGATTTCTGCAAGGACGTGGACCTGCCCGACCCGGTGAAGATGTACATCGTCGACGTCTGCCAGGCGACGCGCACGGACAGCTCGTTGCTCATGGGCGCCAGCGCGCGTGCCTCGATCAGCCTCGTGAAGGCGTCCAGCGTCCGGGCTGCGACCCAGGGCCGTGATGTCGTTCTCCCCGACGACGTCCGCGCACTGCTCAGCTCCGTGATCGAGCACCGCTGCATCCTGACCCCAGACGCGCAGTTGCGCGACGAGACCGTGCCAGCCGTCCTCGAAAGGATCCTGAGCCGCATACCGGTTCCCCTCGGCGTGGGCGAGCAGGCGCCCGCACGCAAGGCGAGCTGAGCCCCGTGGCAGCCCTGGGACGTCGGCGCCACGCCGACCTGCGAGCAAGCGCCGGCAGTGTCGGCGCCCTCATTGAGCGATTCACCGGCTTGACGCCGGCTGGTTCGGTCGTGCTCGTCGGCAGCCTGCTGGGCTTCGGGCTGGCAAAGGTCCTCGGCGGGCAGGCGCTGTACCTGTTGGTGTACGCCGGGATCGTCGTTGTCGTCGCGGCGGCCGTCACGTCACGCCGCCGGCGCAAGCTGGCTGCCGAGCGCTCCGAGTTGCCGATGCGCATGCGCGTAGGCCAGACGGCCACGGTCGAGTTCACAGTGTCCGCTCCGGGACGGTTGCGTGCCTTCGTGGTCCAGGAGCACCTGTCGACCTTGCTCTGTGACCCCGTGCGCGTCCCGGTTGCGACCGTCGGCGGAGAGCAGGACTTCGTCCACACCTACGCCATCCGGCCCTCGCTTCGGGGCGTCTACAAGCTCGGTCCGCTGAGCGCCGAGTGGACCGATCCGTTCGGACTCGCACGTCACCAGCAGCAGTTGGCCGAACCGGTCGACGTGATCGTCCACCCGTCGACTGATGCGATCTTCGACCGACCGCTGACCCGGATGTGGGAGGACCCGCCGTTTCGGCCGCCTGTCTCGAAGCCGTGGCCGCAGGGTGGCGAATTCTACGGGATGCGTGACTACGTCGCCGGAGACGACCTGCGTCGGATCGTCTGGACCGCGACCGCTCGCACGGGTCGCATGATGGTCCGCGAGGCGGAGCAGGGCATCACCGATCGGATCAGCCTGGTCATCGACAACGAACGCCGGTCCCACAGTCCCGGCAACCCTTCGGAGACCTTCGAGCTCGCCGTGCGCGCTGTCGCGTCACTCGGCGCCCACCACATCGGCAACGGCTTCTCCGTGCGCCTCGCTGCCAACGACCAGCTGCTCGCCAGCGAGTTGCGGGGCGAGAGGGCGCGGCTGATGATGCTTGACCAGCTGGCCAGGCTGGAGGTCACCGAAGCTCCGGTCCACGAGGCGATCGAGCGGATCATCTCGGAGCGGCGTGGCGACATGCACCTTTGCATGGTCTCGACTGGCTTCGACAGCCGGACTGCCTCACGGCTCAAGTTGCTGACCGACAAGGGCATGTCCTTGGTCGTTGCACTCATCCGTTGGGACGATGCGGACCCGAATGCGACTCGGCGCGCTCGCCAGATCGGCGCGTCGATCGTTCGCGTGACCCCAGGCCAGAACCTCGAGGCCGCCTTCGCCCACGCCCTTGGGTTGGGTGCACGATGAGCGCGACGATCACCGAACCACACATCGCTCCGGATGCCATCGCGGCCTCATCGGAGTCGTCGGACGAACCCTCCGTCGCCGACCTGCTGGCCCACCATGTTCCATCGGTCGAGGAGGGTCAGGACGACGCCGTCACGCCCGCAGCGCTCGGGTTCGCCGTCGTCTCCGGGTTCCTGTCCTCGGCAGGTGCCGCGTGGATGATCGGCGGCATGTTCCGCGGCTTCGAGGCACGGCTCATCGGGCTGCTCGGCGTCGCCGTCGGTGCCGGCTTCATCTTCGTCGGGACCCGCTACCGCAGTTCGATCCTGCAGTACCTGGTCCTGCCGGCGTCGTTGGTGCTCGGAGCGGTGCTCATGGGATCGGCCACGGGCGCCGGGACGTCCAGCCTCGGCAACCTCGTCCGGGACGCGATTTCATCCTCGCAGATCCTGCAGCCTCCGATCGACTTCGCCCCCGGATGGCGGCTCATCCTGGTGGTCCTGCTCGCCCTGGTCGCATCCTCGGCCTGCTCGCTGAGCCTGTCGAATCGTCGGCCGAGGTTGGCGGTCGCGCTCCCTGTGCCGCTCACGGTCGTCGCGGCACTCGTGCAGCCCGGAGAAACCGCGGTGACCACCGGGGCCGTCAGCGTTGGTTTCGTTCTCATGGCGCTGTCGACCTCCTTCGCCGCTGACGGCGTCGGTGATTCCTTCGATGCCGGCTTCGAGGTGCGCCGCATCGGGCGCAGCCTCCTGGGTGGCCTCGTCCTCGTTGGCCTGCTCGTCGCTGCAAGCCAGCTGACGTTCCTCTTCCCGGACCAGGACAACAGCCGGATCATCCCGCCGCAGCGGCCCCCTGCCAGCCCGCCCCAACCGGACGTGCCCCTCTACGCCGTCGATGGCGTCATGGACGGACCCCTACGGGTCGGCGTTGTGGACCACTACGACCTCGAGGAAGAGGCGTGGATGCTTCCGCCGGTCAACAACCGACGCCTGCTGCGCGTCGAGACGCCGGTCGATCTCGTCGACCCGTTTGTCGACGCCTCGGGACAGCAGTCGCTGACGGTCACGATCAAGCAGGCAACCGGTCACCTGTTGCCCATGCCGGCAAACACCTGGCGCGTGGACGGGAACTTCCCGGCCGACTACGACCCGCGCACCCAGGCCTTGGCACTCATCGGTCGTCCGGTCTTCACGGACCTGACCTACACCGTGGAATCGTCGCCTGCGCCGGACGGTGGCCAGCTCAGCGACGTGGTGCTCGACGTGCCCGCAGACCTCAAGTCCTTCCTCGTCGCCCCCCCGGTACCACCGGCCGTGTTCGAGTTGCTCGCCCAGTCGCCGGAGGCGGCCTACCCGCGGCTGCAGACGCTGCGCGCTGCGCTGTACGAGAACTTCATCGCTTCGGGCCAAGGCCAGCCGACCGACGTCTCGGCGGACCGTGTGGTCGAGCTGCTCGCCGGCGACACCGGCAACCCGTACGAGCTGACCGCCGCCGAGGCTCTCCTCGCCCGCTGGGCCGGCATCCCGTCGCGCATGGGCTTCGGCTACTACGACGCTGACCTCGCCGATGGGGGGCAGGCCGAGTTCCGACCGGTCGACGCCGCCACGTACCTCGAGGTGTGGATGGGCGACCACGGCTGGCTGCCCATCGTCGGGACGCCGCCGCAGGCCCAGCAGAGCCTGTCGAACAACCAGCGCAACGACGACCCGAATATCCAGTCGTCGCCCGAACTCGGCATCAACGTCTTCCTGCCCGTGAAGGCAAACCGCGGGCTCCCGCTCTACGAGTACGTGCGCTACTACCTCGTTCGTGCCATCCCGGTCGTCCTGCTCGCGGGCTCGCTCGTTCTGTCGTACCCGGTCCTGCTCAAGCGCCTCCGTCGTCGTCGTCGTCGCGAGTGGGCCGCCCTCAAGGGGCCCGCCGGGCGGATCGCCGTGACCTACAGCGACATGCGCGAACTCATGGTCGATCTCGCCCTGCCCGGAGCTGGGATGACACCGCTCGAGCTGGTGGAACTGGTCGAGGAGGACGAGGAACACGCCGAGCTGGCTTGGCTGGTCACGCGCGGGCTCTGGGGCGACCTGCGTGGTCAGCTGACGGACGAGGACGCCGCGAATGCCGAACGGCTGTCGGCCTCGGTGCGAGAGCGTCTCTCCCAGGCGCAGCCGGAGACGGCTCGCCTGCTGGCCAAGTTGGCTCGCGCCAGCCTTCGTGCGCCCTACAGCCGCGAGCTGCCGAACGTCTGGTTCGACCTGCGGCTGCGTGGTCGCCTGCCTCACCCGTCGTTTGGTCGCCTGGCGCGTCCTGCGGGCGCGCTGGTTCGTCGCCTGCGACCGGGAAGCGTGACCGCGGGGCTGCTGCTGGTGATGGCCCTGGTGCTTGGCGGCTGCTCGTCCGGCGACGTCAAGGTGGAGGACCTCGACATCCCGTTCCCAACGCGCCTCGCCCCCGAGCAGGTTGCCGGGATGGTCGTCCGCGAGGAAGCCAAGGCCGAGGAGGCCTACCTCGAAGGGGCGCTCGACGAAGACGTCATCGTCAACGACGGCACGGTGCTGTCGTTCAGCCGGGACGGACTGGTCCAGGCGGCCCTGCAGATCGCCCAGCTCAAGCCGGGCTTCCTGACCAGCGACGCGGAGGTCAGCCGCGCCATCGCGGACAGCCTCGGCAAGGTCGATGCACTCGATGACCAAGCCGGGACGGAGCTGTTCACCGTGCGCGACGGCAGCCAGCGGGTCTACCTGTGGTTCCCGACGCAGAAGACGATGGCCCTGCTGGTGCTCCGTGCGCAGATCCCCGAGGGGGCCGCCGAGGCGCTCGCGCGGGCCCTGATCGACTACGGCAACGGTGGCGACATCAACGAGCGGGCCCTGTCCGCAGCCTTCGTGAACGTGCCCAACGAGGAATCCACCCCATGAGATCGCGGCATCGCACTCATCGCCAGACCAAGTGTCTGCTCATCGTGGGCGCGCTCCTGCTCACGGCCTGCGGGCCGGAGCAGGCGCTCTCGCTGAACATGCGCAACGTCTCGATCAGCGTCCCGCGGCTGATCACCCCGGCCGCCCAGCTGGTCGAGCGGGCACCGCTGCCGCCGCCCACACCCCTGCCGCCCCCGCCGCCGATCCGCACGCTCCTGCCACCCAAGCCAAAGCCCAAGCCAGCCGCGGCGCCGGTGGTCGTCGCGGAGCCTGAGGTCTGCCCCAAGGCCGAACCGCTCGCTGTCCCGGAGCGGCCGGCCGCGCGCACCCTCGCCGGTATTCCTCAGGAGGGCACGACCGAACAGGCGATGGACCTGACCTACGGCGGCGCCCCAGTCGACCCACCGTCGGGAGCACTGGAGGGTTTCGTCGAGACGACCATCACCGCGCTTGACGCGGCGGAGTCCTCCGAGGGGCAGCGCCTCGACTCCTGGGCCGTCGAGCGGACCGATCTGGAGACTGGCGCGACGTCCGTGGAGGTCTTCCGACTGGTCCACCCAGCGCCTGACGGAGGCGGGACGAATCCGGGCATATGGCTGGTCGGGATGGCTTGGCAGGATGAGGTGCGCGGTGATCTGACGTGGGAGCCTGCTGGCGACGGCATCTGGATCTTGCCGAGTCCTGTGGTCCTCGCATCCGAGGACGGGATCCAGTACTTCGGCCTCGGGACGGACCCGCAGACCTTCACGACGGTCTACCTGAACCGGAACGTCACCGGCCAGAAGCGGGTGGACGTCTGCGGTGATCTGGTCGACACCTTCACCGTTGCTCTCTCCGGCACGATCACGACGTTGACGGAGACGAGGCAAGTCGACTGGACCATCAACTTCGCAACGGCCCACGGCGGGGTCGACGTCGAGCAGACGATGGCCCTGTCGTCGGTGGAACAGGGCTTCGTGTGGACCCGCACGCTGCGCAGCACCGTCGTACCCGAGGTCGTGTCGTGAGCGGGGAAGGACTGCGACAACTCCGGCGTCCTGGAAGGTCGGCAGGGACGATCAACATGTCGGTCGCGATCCTGGTGCTCGCCCTGCTGCTCCCGGCGCTGCTCAACGCTGGGACGCAGGCGCCGCCACCGGCGGCCGAGTTCTCGCCGAGCGCCGACCAGGTGATCGAGGAGGCACCGCCCGACCAGGCGGCGGCCGTGACGGGGACCGGCGAGGGCGAGGCACCCGTGGACGGTGGCGACAGCGGCGAGGACGAGGGCGAGGGCGAGGGCGAAGGTCCCGGTGCCCCGGTTTCGTCCGAGCCCGAATTCGACATCCAGGAAAACCTCCTCAAGAAGTGCGTTGGGCCGCCACCCCTTCGCCAGATCGAGGATCCCCAGTCACCGCCGTGCATCGCCTATTGGGAGGGTGACAACGGAGGCGCCACGGCACGTGGCGTCACACGCGAGGCGATCTACATCGCCATCCCGACACCCGAGGGGATCGAGCCGCAGTACGAGGCCCTGCGCGCCTTCTTCAACAACCGGTTTCAGTTCTACGGCCGCGAGTTGGTCTTCCAGTACTGCACGACGTCAAGTGGCGGCGGCCTCGGTTCGGCAGATGAGCCCAACCAACACGCCGATGCCGCGATGGCTGCTGCCGGCTGCGACGGTGACGGCAACCCACCGTTCGCCTCGCAGTTCTACCGGACCAACAA
>Ga0326597_10006376_pt1 | contig 16179 bp, 21 predicted proteins | sample RVTome_12_FD_203789 | JGI IMG/M metagenome (GOLD analysis project Ga0326597, IMG submission 203789) | Soil microbial communities from uranium-contaminated site in the Upper Colorado River Basin, Wyoming, United States - RVT100D185 | ecosystem: Environmental > Terrestrial > Soil > Contaminated >...
GAGCACAGCCAGCCGCCGTCATCGCCGGCGGCTGGCGCGACCGACTTTCAGGAGGTCAAAGGGCAGGAGCACGTCAAGCGCTCCCTGGAGGTCGCCGCGGCCGGCGGGCATAATGTGTTCATGGTCTGGACAAAAGACCGCCGCGTTCCGGATCGAGCTGGGTGGAGAGAGGGTGGACAAGGCAGAGCGCTTGTTGGTAGGATAACTTAGATCAAAACACCGGATGCCTCGACAGAGACATCCGGCCGCGGAGATAGGCCTCCGCGCAGGCAGTATAGCACGACGCCGCCCGCGAGGCCCAGCTCAGCTCGCGGGCGGTTATTTTGAGATAGAAGCGTAGCAGATGAACGAAAGCCCATTCGATCGCGCTGAAGAGGTGATGCGCCGCGGGAAAGACCTCACCGCCCAAATGGCCGCCGCAGAGTTGCTCGGCGAGGCCGCCAACCCCGTCGGTTTTCTCAAGCTCGCGTTACAACAACGGGCCAATGTGGGCATCCTGCTCAGGATTGCCTTGAACTACGCGGTGCCATATCTAGAAGTGACCGATCCTGAGGCCCTGGCTGAGGCTTTCACTACGATGCTGGATGCTCACGATATGGAGATCGACGAGAGGCTCGGGAGGCTGCTCCAGTAGAGAGGTGTTGAGCCAGGATAAAGCGTACCACTAGCGGCATACATTCTAGCAATACGTGCGAAGCACTGCCCGGTATCCAGCCGGGCTTTTTTTTGTTGACATAAAATCATTAGCACTGCTAAGTATTCGGGGATTTGAACCTGGAAAGCCAAGATAAGGGCCGGACACATGGTGCAAAACGCATTTACTCGTATAGCCCTTTGCGCCATGCTGAAAGCATGAGAGAACAAAAATTGACACCCCAGGAAGTGCAGGCCCTCGTCGGGATCGCCTCCGGACTCTCGATTTCCGAATCGGCCCGGCGTCTTCGAATCAGCCGGGGGACATTGTACCGGAGACTTTTCACCGCCGGTGGACGCCTAGGATGCGGTGATACGTTCCGAAGGGGGACCCTGATTGCGCGTGCGGTTGCCGCCGGCGCAATCGATCCATTCGCAGAACTGGCCGAGGACGGAAGTGTTGTCCTCCCAGCAAAGGAGGAACCTATGCGACGGAGAAAATAAAGAGCGCCGATGACGGTCGGCGCTCATGAGGTCGGCCCTCGGACAATGCCTGCCTCACCCTCATCCTAGCACAAGCGCCCGAAAATGCAAGCAACTTACACCCACCCGCCGAAATGACTTTCAAGCGGCTGTGCCGCAAAGGACTCCAAAATGCCTGACATCGCGAAATTCTTCCCAACGAAGTGGCTGAAGGCAACCGACCTGGACGACGACGACTTGAACGTCACCGTCAAATCCGTCGACCTCGAGATGCTCGAGGACGGCGAAAAAGTCGTTGTTTCTTTCCGCGAGATTCCGAAGGGCCTGGTGCTCAACAAAACCAACGCTGCGGCTCTCGCCAAACTGCATGGCCGCGATACAGACGGCTGGATCAGCAAGCGCGTAACCCTCTTCCGGACCGAAGTCTCCTACCGCGGCGAGATGGTCTGGGCGATCCGGCTTCGGCTGACCGCCCCGAAAGCGCGCGAAGCGCCTCGCGAAGCCGCGCGAACCGCTGATCGGCCCTCGAAGGACCTCGACGACTTCTTCGACGGGCCGGACGCACCGGAGCCGCCTCCGAGTGTCGAAGACGACATCCCGTTTTGAGCCGATCGTTTACGCCGGGGAGGTCGCCACGACTCCCCGGACTGGAATCATTGATGAGCGACGCCAGCAAACTTCTTAATCGTCTACACACGGGCGGGAGCTTCGGATTCTTCTGGACGAAGCCCGGCAAACGCTCGCATTGGTTCGAGTGCGGGGACAGCGCGGCACCGCGAGAGATAAAACGAGACAATGAGGTCTATTTCGGCATCCACCCCGTGGCCGAGTGCGGTCAATCCAATACACGCTCGTCGAACGAGACCATCGAGTGCGTTAACGCTCTCTACGCCGATATCGACGCCAAAAGCTTTGGCGGAGATATAGAGTTGGCCCGATCAGCCGTCGACGGACTCGTGCCTGCTCCAAGTGCGGTCGTGGCAAGCGGAGGAGGATTTCACTGTTATTGGTTCAGCGACAAGACCCGGAAACTCAAGACTCCAAAAATCAGAGACAGAATAAGCAGGCTTCAAAAGCACTGGGTCGCTTTCGTCAAGGGCGATCCAGGCGTTAACGACTTGGCCCGAATCCTGCGCGTCCCAGGAACATACAACCACAAGTACACTCCCCCGCGGCTCGTCGAGTTGATCGAGTTCCATGACATCGAATACGCCTGGGATGAGCTTGAAGAAATCTGTGCTTTTGTGACCCACGAAGATCAAGAACCTGAAACAAAAACGCTCGTGAAACAGGAGCAGAACGACGAAGTCGCGAGGCACGACACCCTGCTTCATGTGGCGCTGACTCTACGCAAGCAAGGTGTATCCGACGGAGAGATTCTGAAAACACTTAAGCTTATGCGCGATCAAATCCTGCCCGAGAAGGATCGGGATATCAGCACCGTCGAACTCGGGAGCATAATCGAGTGGGCCTCTGAAAAAGCTCACCCTGAAGGCTTCGAGTTGACTGAGCTTGGCAACGCACTGCGCCTCATCGCCAGAGCGGGAGACCAATTTCGCTTCATCCACCGGCGGCGCGCCTGGTATGGCTGGACGGGGAAGGTCTGGCAGGAAAACGCAAAACCCATGCTCATGCGCGAGCTGCACGATATGGCCGTCGACATTCGCATGGAAGCCGCCAGCGTCAAGGGGGATTCGGAGGCAGTCGTCGCCCGCCGAAAGGCGCTTTGGAAACACGCGCAAAAATCAGAAGGCAGCTACACCATGGAAGCGGCTGCACAAATTGCAAGCTATCGCCTTGAGCTAAAACACGACGAGATTGACACCTATCCCATGCTGCTGAATTTGCAGAATGGAATCCTCGACCTTGAGACGATGAAGCTAAGAGACCACGATCCAAATCTGTATCTGACCCGGATCATGCCGGTTGCCTATGACCCGCAAGCAAAGTGTCCTGAATGGCGCAAGCGTCTACTAGAGTGGGCCGACGACAAGCCTGGCGAAGAAACCAACGAGATCGCCGCATTCTTGCAGCGTTTCGCGGGCTACGCGCTGACAGGCTTGCTGACCGATCCCGTCATCCCGTTTCTCTGGGGCGAGGGCAGAAATGGCAAAAGCACTTTCAATAACACGCTATTGGAATTGTGGGGCATCCAGCACGGCTATGGCTGGAAAGTCGAGGCTGAACATTTAATTGTTGGACGATCCGAGAAGTTCACCCATGAACTCTTCGCCCTCATCGGCAAACGCCTGGCGATTAGCTCCGACATCCCCGACGGAGCAACCCTGGCCGGCAGCCGGCTCAAGAACATCTCGGGCGAATTCATCCAGACAGCCACTGCTAAATACAAGATGCCCGAGAACTACATCGCCACCGTCAAGCTGATCATGCAGGGGAACCACAAGCCGACCGTGGAGGACGATTCGTTGGGCATGTGGAGCCGCCTCGCGGTGGTTCCATTCACCAGAACGTTCGAGGGGGAGAAGGCAATAGCTCCCGATGTCCTGCACGGGATGTTCATGCAAGAAGGCCCGGGTATCTTGAACTGGGCGCTGGAAGAGATGAAGACAGGCTCGATCGAGCGGCCTGGCGCGATCACGAAGGCCACAGAAGAGTACCGGACGGATCAAGATCGCTTCCGGCAATTTCTGGACGAGAGAACCATCCGAGAGTTTGAGAAAACCGCGGACAAAGAGCTGATGCTGGCCGAACTCCACGCCTGGGCCAAAAAGCGGAAAGATCACGAGTTGGCCGGTTGGACTCCAGCAAAGCTGACCCAAAGGCTGAAGAAGAGCGGGGTCGTGGCAGATCGGGCCATCTATCACGGCATCGGCCTTTTGGCCCAGCCGAATTTGAGCGTGAAGGAGCCGGATTCTGCAAGATTGCAGGATTAAGTGGCATTCGGGTAAACCCCCTAGAGCTTTTTTTCCATAGAGAGTTTCCCCAAAACAGAAATAACTTGCAATCTTGCAGTCTAGGTTCAAAAAGAGGCGTAGTGCGGAGCGGAACAATTTACATAATGTGCCTCTCCGAGATACTTAGCAGTGCTAACCATTCCGCGCTCGCCTGGCTGCCCCCCGTTGGAATGCTCGCGGCTGGTGGACTTGATAAGTGTATTTATCGAAAGCATACCGGAGTTGTAGGGCGTGGTCGATAGAGTCTTAGGTTCAAACGGACCCGCAATAACGCGGTTGGCACAGCCTCCGGGTCGCCCCGGGGGCGGATTCCGCAATGGGGCTTGAATCGCATGCGATTCTGTCAAGTGGAGGTGGTCAGTGGTTAGGGCGGGGCACGAGTTGACAAACGAGGATCGGATCAAAGCCGGTCGAGGCAGTCGCATACACGGTATCTTCGCCGTCGAAGGGCGCGGCCAAGTCGTGGCCGATCAGATGGCGCTCGAAATCTCGCAGATGTCCTTCGTCGAGCTACGGGCCGGCCTGCGTGATCCTGCCGTCCGGGAGGCCGTGAGGGACGAGCTGACGGCCAGGTTGGCGTTCATCATGGAGGCCGGTTTCTCCTGGCTCACTAAGACCGCCGATGCCGGTCGTGATCCATTTGCCACACCGGCGGCGAAGAGGCTGCCCTCGTACTTGGCGCTCTTGGAGCGCATGCTGCGGAGCTATCCGAGGGCCGAACAACGAGATCAAATGGCGCAAGAGCTGGCAAGGATCAGGGCGCTCATGAAAGACTACGAGGGCGAGGGGCCTGAGCCTGAATCTGAGTCCGAGGCCGATGCCGCTGATGATCGCGACTGAGATCGAACGCCGCACTGGAGAGGTTATCATCGCGCGCTGCGAATGCAACGCCGAAATCGTCGGCGTCGTCGCTATCGGCTTCCTGGCCTCTGAGGGCGGACTCGCTGTTGCACCGGCCCAGGTCGTCTGCCATTGCGGACGAGCTTTGGCCCTCGTCGAGTTCGACACGGGCGAATTTGCGATCGTGATCGAGGAGACTCAACATGCTACTTGAACAAGCCATCGGCGCGGAAGCTTTCGAGGCCATGCGCAACGATCCAGTGATGTTCGTCCGCGCGTTCGACCGTGAACCCTGGGACTACCAGGCCGATGATCTCCGCGCGGTCCTGGCCAGGAATGCATATGGCCGCTTCGAGAAGCCTGTCGCGGTCGTCTCTATGCCGCGCCAGAACGGCAAGAGCACCCTGGCCGCGTGGGTGGCGCTATGGCGGGCCTACGTGGACGAGGTGGCCACCGGAGACGTTGTGGTTGTGGCGCTCGATCGAGAGGGGGCGAAGATTATCTTCGGAGACGTATTGCGGATCGTGCGCGGCTCTGTTGTGCTCAGTGGTCTGATCGATCCGGACTTCGGCCTCACGCGAAACGAACTGCGCCTGAAAGACGGACGGCGCATTATTGTTCGGCCGGCCGAAAGTGCCAGGTCGAGAGGGCTGAGGATTTCGACGATCTGCTACGACGAGATGGGCTGGAGTTCATCGGCAGACCTATTCGAGGCGCTGTCCGCTGCTATGGCGGCGCAAGCTGATCCGCTGACTCTCGTCGTTAGCACGGTCGGCGCTGTTCAAGTCGGCCCGCTCTGGATGCTATTCGAGGCGGCGGCCCGCGGTGATTCGAATGTGCGCCTGATCTACAGGCGCGAGAACCTCAGCCCGCTGATTTCCGAGGCGTACCTGGAGCAGCAGCGCGCGCTCCTCCCGGATTTCGTCTTTATGAGGGAGCACGGCAACGTGTGGGGCAGCGCGGATGCCACGTTCGCCACGGAAGAGGATTGGCGCGCGGCAACATCCGAGGGCGACCCGACGCGCTACAGATCGGTTGAGCGGCCAGGTTTCGGCTTCGTCGATTTAGGCTGGGTGCACGACATCACCTCGATTGCCGTTGCCGAGCAAGCAGTGGACGGCAAGGCCGAGGTCGTGTGGTTGCAGACCCTCAAGGGCAGCCAGGCCAAGCCGGTGCAGTTTGATGCGGTCAAGGATGTTATCGTTGATCTGGTCGATCGCTATCGGATCAAGAGGTTTCAAATCGAGGCTCCGCAAGGCGTGGCGCTGGCGCAGCAAGTCGAGAAGGAGCTGCAATTCTCCGGTTGCAGAGTCGAGGTGCACGCGCCGACGCTGGCGGCCAATATGGAGAGATGGGGCGCGCTCTACAAGCACCTCAAGGACGCCTCAATCCGCCTGCCGCCCGATCGGGACTTGAGGCGCGAGCTTCTAACGCTCTTGATCGAAAGCCGCGCGCAAGGCTGGCGCGTCCAGGATGCGCCGGGCGTGCATCGAGATCGAAGCGTGGCCGTTGCTGGCGCGGTGTTTCTGGTGGATATCGAGGAGACAACCGCGAGGCCAGGTGGCGCGTTCCTCCAGGGCGGCATGTTGGGCCGGGTAACGAACGCGCGCGGGGAGGACAGAACGGCTGCAATTGTCGAAATGCGGCGCAGAAAAGAGGCACAGCGCGAGCGTTGGAAGACGCCGGAGGGCATGAGTGAGACGACTGTGACCACCAGCCGATCGGTCCTCAAGAGCATCGATCCCTCTCGATGGGTCCGGATACGGCAGCTGCACGCGAGCGATCCTATTGTGTGGAATCCGCGGCGTCTCTTGCAGCATTTCTTCCGGGCGTCAGAAGGGGGGACGGACCTCAGTGTCGTCCACACAGTCCTGGCGTTTCATACGAAAGAGGACTGGCTGGAGCGCCGGGAGATTGTGCGGTTGAGTTACGAGGAGTTGAGGGCATCGAAAAGCTAAGCGCCTCCTGTTTAATCTGTGCCTCGCGTCTACGCCTGGAGTACAGGGATTGGCGCAACTGGCACACGGTGCTTTGCCCGGAGTGCGGTTCCGAGTGGGGAGGAGCCACGCGCGAGGATGTCTTGCGGGCCGCTGGGATTTCAACGCAGATTTTTGAACCTAGCCAAAACGAAAAACAGGCCGTGGCTGGGTGCTACGGCGGCACAGGGGTAATTCCCTGAAAAGGCGAAAAGAGGGGCCTATGGACCCGTTTTTGGTGGAGCCGACGCGAGGGTGCCCGGCGTACGTTAGCATAAGGTGGGGGTCGAAGCGGTGTAGGCGTGTGGTGCCGGAAGGCCAGCTCTACTGTAGGGAGCACGCTCCCAGGGGGTCTAAGCGCGAAGAGGAATGCAATGCCGAGGCACACTGAAGCCCTGCTCGAATTCCTCAACCGCCAAAAGGACTACTGGGTGCCCGCCTCGAAACTCGGCGAACTCGCGTGCCTCCTCCGGCCTGTTTGGTTCTTGCTGCGGGCCAAGGGCCAAGTGCCTCAGGACGTTGACGGCGACGAGGAGATCATCGCGGCCTGTCATGCACACGATTCGCCCACCCTCGGGCTGCACCTCAAACGCAACGGCCCGATCGTCGAGGGAAGGCGATCCATGAAACTGGAGATCGTGGTGGATGTTGAGAAGTGGATCGTCCGGCGAATCGGCTTCGACGATTACGAGCGCGTTTCACAAATAAGACGCGACGCAAAGCCGAAGCCGCCGAAGCGCGTCTCGGCGGAGGCGATCCATGCAACGATGGGCCTGATGGAGCCGGTAGGGCGGACGGCTTCGCCAATGCCGAAGCCGGTGCCTCTACCGAAACAGGACAGGCGAAAGAAACTCAGTCCTGAACAGGTGCGCGAGATCAGGCGGCTCGCCAAAGATCGCGTAATCTATGCGACCATCGCCGCGCGATTCAACGTCCATCGCGGAACGATTCATCGAATCGTTGTGGGCAAGAGCCGGGCCGAGGTCGAGTAACCGTTCTGATTCGGTCGGTAGAAATGAGCTTTTCGACGGGCCTCCGGTATAAGGTGCAAACGTACTGGACATTTGCCCTGGAATGGTACAACATCGGATCATGATGATTGAGCTAACGGACGGCGAACGGAAAGTCATGATTGGCCTGGCCCAGGGCTTGAGCGTGAGTGCGATCGCTCATCGGCTGAGCCTCTCGCGAGGCACCATCTACCGACGCGTCGGCGATGTGGGCTACAAATGCGGCTGGGAGGGGCGATCTTTCCGAACTGCTGCCATTGTGGGCAGGGCGGCGAGTCTTGGCTTGCTCGATTTCGGCCTCCGGCTTTCGGAGGACGGACGCGTTGTGACGAGCGTTTCCGCGGCTGTCCGCAAGAGCACATACTAGAGGGTGTCCCGCGGTCGCCATCCCGCGCGCATCAGCAACACCTCCAAATGGCTGCGCTGTTTCCCTCCCTGGGTCAGCGCGGCCAGAAAATTTCCGAGCGCGTTCGAGTCGTCGCAGACTCGAGTCAAGCGCCGAAAAACGAAATCATAGCGAAGCCGCGTGTCTCGACTGAGGTAAAGCGCGGGCAACCAAAGAAAGCGAGGGATTAATGTATGCGTTCCAGAAATCCGGAGTGGTTGTGGTGGCGCTGAAGGGGCTGGACGAAAAGGAACCATTGCGGCCCCTCGAAAAGCGCGCGTTGTCCCGTCTTGCCGAGGCCGTTCGGCGCAACCCGAACGATGCAAGGCTCGACCCGACGCATGAGCAATTCCGAAACTTCGTCGTCGAGGTTTCGAACCGTTCGGATATTGCGGAGAGTTGGTTTTGGCGGGGCCTAGCGAAGATCAAAACGTGGAAGATTGTGCGGCTTCCGGAGATGATCGCGCGCGGCGAACTCGACCTCTCGATTCCCGCGCCGATCGACGGGCAAGCCGAGTGGAAGAAGGTTTTGGCGGCTCGCGATGTTCGCGCCGGAGGTGCCGCGTGAATCGGACAATTGGAATTCGCGAAGCCTCGAGGCGAGGCCTGGGGTTGAGGCATGTCCAGCCGCGCGCCGATATGGACGCGCTGATCGAAGGCTTCGCTTGGGCCGCCGAGCGACTTCTAACGGGCCGAGGCCCGAGACAAGAGGCGCAAGAGAGCTTCGATCGATTCGCGGTGGCGATCCTCAAAAGCGGCAACGGGCTGCCTGCGATGAGCGTCTTGATCGACGCTGGCGTTACGTCGACGATGGTCTTCAACGGCCTGGTCGAACGCGGGGCTTTGGTTCGCGAGCGATCGACGCACTTCATTCGCGTCCTCGATCCTGCCCGCGCAGTCGAGCGGCCCAGCCAGCCGGCGCAGATCGATCAGCTGAATTTGCGCCGATCTCCTCCGCGCGGCCTCACCATTCGGGCCGCCCTCGCGAGGATGCGCGGCGCTGGAGACTTCAGCCGTTGAGTCGAGTCCTCGATCTTGTGCGTGCATCGTTCGGAGCCGGGCCGCAAAGCGAGGCCACTGCGACGGGCCTGCTTGGCGGCATGATGTACGCGCGGCCCACTGATCCGGAGCGCAGCCGAATCGAATCGGGCGCGGCGCTGATGTCCTCAGCTCTACGCTTCCTGATCGAGGGCCAGGCCGTTCCGTTCAGCATGATGCCATTGCTGGACACCGCGCGCTTTCACGATTTCGCCCCCGCGCAATTGAGGCAGGCGCTCGATCTCGCGCTCGGCTCCTTGGCGCGGTCCTATCCAAAGCGAGAGGTCGCCAAGGCTAGGCGCGGCATGATCGACTTACTTGAGGGCGAGGGGTTGCGACTGAAGACGGCGGACGGGGAATACTGGGAGGCGATCGGCGCGGCCCGGCGATCATTCCGCCAACCCGCGCCAGCGTTGCGCCTCGGTATCGTCGAGAGCAACTCGATGACTCCAACGCCGCGTCTCAGCGTGCGCCATGCCGTGAGGCGATCGCTCGGGCTGGCAGGCTAAGAATGCCAGACCGCCGTTCCGATCCCTATGCCGTTAGTCCGATCTCGGGCCAAACTACAACCATTAGCGGAAGTTCTACGGCGCTCCCGGACGTTGAGGCGACACGTGTTCTCCTGCGCGCTTTGCCGACCAACGCAGCGAATGTCGAAATGGGTAGGGGAACCGGCAGCTTTAGCCTCGGCTCAGGTTTTCCTCTTGCCGCCGCTGATCCAGCGATCGTGCTTGAGGGCATCTCGAACCTCAACACATTAATGCTTGCGGTCGCGGCGGACAACGACGGGATCGGCTGGCTTGTTTTATTTCCGTTAGGGGCGAATCCGTTAACCTAATCCCGGCCTCATTTTCGCGGATGAGGACACGGAGCGCGTCGGACCTGGCTGGCTCGGCGTGTTCCGTCGCTATCGTTCGGTCTCATTCACTTGAGAGGCGCGGCTACCGCTGAGTCTCGTACTCGCCTAGAGCGGAACGCGTCGGAAGCTCCCCGAGCCACTACCTCGGGTCTTCCCATCGGCGGTTCGTCGGTTGCCATCCCGACGGGCCGCCCGCAATCATCCCGCTCGCTCGTCGCCCGGCCAGGGTCCTCCAAACCCGATTCCTCGATGAGTGAGTGAGCCGAGAGCGCGAGGGCCGGGCCGCTCAAAGCGAACAGCGCCGCCCCCACCCACAGGTGCCGGGGCGGCGCTGCCGTTTCTTTCCCCTTGAGTCCAGCATTTCTCGCGACGATGCCGCGCGAAACCCACCCTTTATGGTTGACCCATAGGGCATCCTGGGGAATCGGGTTCGCGCGGGGACTTGGGCTACTTGCCTTGCTTGTTGAGGTCCGCGCACTCCTGACAGAGAGGCTTCCCCCCCGTACCCTCTTTCCGGTTTTCCTTCTCGATGTTATTGCCGGTGTTGCAGTTGGTGTTGTTGTGGTGAACCGACTGCTTCTCCGAGTACCACGGCGAAGTCCTGGGCATGTTGTCCTCCCTTTCCTCTGAGCAATTCTCGGCATAGAGAATGTGAGCATCTAGGACTCACAACTCTCAGTAAACTGAGGGCCAATGAATCTCTAACGTCGTCTCATCATCCGCTTTCCCAACCCATCCCTTCGCCTCCTAACGACCGCTCCCTAGCGCGTCGATCTGGTCCGGGAGTTGTAAGAACGATTTCGGACTTAGTGCCCAGTAACCTCCAAAGGGGTTATCCAAATCCTCCACCGCCTCAATGACCAGGAACGCGACAGCAGTCGTCGCGAAGGTGACTGTGATCGCGATGATGTCGTTGCTTATGCTGAGAAGGAAGAAGCCGACAACGAGGGAGAGCGAAACGAGGTACAACAGTCCACGAAGCAGGCCGGGCACATCGGCTACGGCGAGGTCCAGGCGCTTTGAACGCGCGTCTGAAACCGCCTCGAATTTCCCGATCATCTTCTCCCAAGCAAGGGCATCACGGTCGTCATCGAAGGTGACCGCATGCACAGCCCGGAAGATGGCCTCAAATCTACTTACTGTCTGAGGGGCAGTCTTACCAGAACCCATAGCCGACCACTCGTCGCGCGCTACGGACTCAGAATAGTCCTTGATTGCCCTCCCCAATGCGCTGAGGGCTTCCGAATCCCTGAGGTAAATGCTGTACCTGAAGAGGTCTCGGAGTTCATTCGCTTCGGTATCCGCCGCGGTCTGTGCGTCATTGAATTGACCCCAGACGACGAAGATCGTGAAGGCTGCGAGGATTCCGTAGAGTGTGCCAATGGCGGTAATGTATGCGCCAACTGCGCCGACGTCCGCAGCAAATATCCCAGGTGTCCGAACCCCGAGTCTGACTATCAAGATTGCGCCGCTCACACCAAGGGTAAGAACCCAGTAGCGCAGCCGAAGGCCCAGCAAAGTGACCAGATTCTTTGTCCTCATCGTCCTCTCTCCTCCCCGCGATTCCCCGTCAGCTTTCGCACCCCACGCCGTCGTGGTCGCCGTCGAAGTTATGGGGGTCTGGCGGAAGTACTGTGAAGCGGCGGTACGAAATATCCCCGCAATCGAGGTCCGGGGGTGGGGGCGGGATACAAACAGTCGGATAGGCCGGGGAACAATTGCCAGGCCCCTGGGTTGCGGCTGGCTTGTACGTTGCGGTAGGTACAGGCTTGATCGTCGGCTGGGAGGTTGCCAGCGGCGTGTCGAAGCCTCCGCATGTGGCCCAGAGGCCGACATTCCCCGCCTGCGCGCTGGAGCTTGCTGACCTGTATTCGTCCTGGCGCTCATGCCGATCGTAACCGTCCAGGCCGTCGTAGCGGGCCAATGCGAAGCCGCCCTCGATCATCCAAAGCCCGAAGTCTTCATCGCCCGAGGTTATGAAAGCCAGCGTCCGGTCGTATTTGTCTTTTCCCCAAACGTCGAAATTGAAGGATTGATGTTGGTCGAAGAAGACACCGGCCATGGCTGCGGCCACGTCTCCCCCGCACTCGTCCACCTCCGGCGAATCGATGCCTATGAGCCGGTAGGTCGTGTCGGCGACCTCGACCGTGTCACCATCGATGACATCAACCGTGGCGTGTGGGATGTGGGTTGATCGATTTGCAGATGTGGGTCTAGAGGTGGGAATGGGTAGGGGCGTCTCTGTGGGAGGAGGCGTGTCAGTCGGCGGCGAGGTCGGAGTAGGGTAGGCGGCCATGGTTCCGGCAACGCCAGTCGCGATCCGATCCTCTGGGTTCTGAGTGGGGGCGTTCCCTGAGCACGCGCTCGCCACGAGAACGACGGCGGCAAGCGTCATGAGGAGACGTTTCATTTTGTCCCCCTTCTGATTGTCATTGATCTGGCATCCCCCAGCCCCTTTGCTCAAACTTCAGGCGACTATTCTCGCACAATCGCCGAGATGCGCCAGCCGCCTGAGGCACCCGAGGGAGTCGGGCGCAACAGGCAGCTATGGGAGTGATTCTACTGCCAGAGGTTCACCGTCAAGGCTGTTGGGGAGTCAGATTCGGAGTCGGATACGGGGTTGGCTCATAGTCCAGCAACCGGCTGCAATCGATCCAACCGTCCGCCTTCTGGCTGTAGTCGGTAATCCCGGTATCCCGGAGAGGAAAATACTCACCCTCAACGTAGCAATATTCATCCTGAATCCCCGACAGGGTCAGAGCTGTCGCATCTGGCACGTCGGCGACGATGGCGATGCTCGGATCGCTTAGTGAACTGCCGGGCTTGTTGTAGATCAGCGCGTCTCGGATAACGAGGCCTGACAGGAAGCCCTCAGGCGGCAGGACGGCACCGACCCAGTAGGTTTGCCCGACGACGAGCGAAGGTGTTGGGCGCGCCGTGGGTAACTGTTTCGCCAACTGTATCACGCCGAGAGAGGATAGAACGAGGCAGCCCGCCACTGCCAACACGACCGCCAGACATCCCAGCACGAGGATGATCGGCCATTTGCTCTTGGGGCGGGCCTTCGATCCGGGCGTGCCGGGTTTCGCCCGTGCGGGGAATTCGCTCATGTTGACCCCCATCTCGCCTTGGCTTATTGAACGCCGATTCTCGCGCCCTTGCTTGTGCGCGCAAGCCGCCCCGAGCACCCGAGGGGGACGGGCGCGAGAGACGGCTGCGAGGCGGATTCTACCTCACTGGGGCATGCGCGGACGATCCATCCCACGAAGTCTTGTTGCGGGACTGAAGGGGCGCGATATTAGATGGCATGGGGAAAGGAGGGGCAAGGTGTGCAGAGCGCGTAGAAAGACACGGGAGCAGCTTGTTGACGCCTCTAGTCACGTCAGGTATGAGATGGACATGCTTCTAGCGACGGCGTGCTTGCTAAGCAAGGCACCCGGCCGCCCAAAGGCGGTCGGGTACGCGTTTCTTGAAGCTTTCCTTGTGCACGCCCGCAATCTCATCGAGTTCTTCCACCAAGACAAGCCTAACAAGAAGTACCCATTAGATGTCAGGGCGTTCGACTATGCCCCCAAGTGGAAGACAAACGACGTGAAGAGATTGGCCAGAAGACTCTATCGGAGTCACCACGGCGAGATCAGCAAGAGGATGTCTCACTTGACTCTGAAGCGGACTGAGATAGAGCAAGAGACATGGGACTATTCCTCGATCAGGAATGACCTCCGCACCTTGTGGAGCACCTTTATCGGCGCTCTCCCCTTGGGTGAGGGGGTCTTCGAAGAGTTCGCCCGCCCTCTGAAGATAGTCCCGCCATTTGTGGCGGAGGGTTTTGGTACGTCGTCTGCGGTGTTCGCCTACACCTCCATGTGGGGGTTTGATCGTGAGCCAGCGGACCCTTATGGAGAAACGGACTGCGAGTTGGCTTGATTGGCTCGCTCCCTTGCGTTTCGGCGCAAGACGACCGGAGTAGCCCCCGACCCGATTCGGCGATCCGAGGCGAGCGCCGGTCTTCACGTCTTGACGTGTTCACGTTCTGATGTTATGATGCCTGCAAGGAGCGGAGCATGGTCCCGAAACTGAAGGTCTCCAGAGCGGCGCTGTTCGCCAGGATCAAACGCAAGCTAGGTCATGAGGAAGAACGACTGTACGCCAGCCGGTCGGAGCGGGCGCGCCTCGATGTCGGCGATTTCTATGTCCTCGATCTGCGGCGCAACCTCATCACTGCGAGCTTCGTTGACCCGGTGGAGCTTGCGCGAGAACTCGGGGTCTTGAAGCCGTTCGAGGACGCGGAGCTGTAAGCATGCCTGAGCATCTCCGCGCCGCCATCTACGCAAGGGTCTCGACCGACGAGCAGCGGAAGAATTACAGCGTCCCGGCCCAGCTAAGAGACTGCCGGGCCTTCGCATTGCGGAAGGGCTACACGGTCGCTGGTGACCAGTTCGTCGATCCCGAGACAGGTTATGATCGTCCGCCGGGCGGTGATTCGCACGAGGGGGCAATCGCGGCCTATGTCGACGACTTCACCTCCACGGAGGAGTCGAGGCCCATGCTCGACGCCCTCCGGGGGTTCCTGGAATCACCCGGTTTCGATGTCCTGGTCGTTCATCATATCGACCGCCTCGCCCGAGATGAATTCATTCGGCGGAAACTCGAACTCGAATTCGAGGAACTCGGCGCGCGGGTTGAATACGTCCAGGGTGACTACGACGAGTCCGACATTGGCGATGTCCGGAAAGGCCTCGACTCGGTCTTTGCCAAATGGGAGAACGTCACCCGCGCTCGCCGGTCGAAGATGGGCAAGAACCAGAAGGCGGAGCGAGGTCTCTTCGTTCATGGCAGACCTCCGTACGGCTACAGAATTGACAAGACGGCGCAGGGCGGGCTTGCTGTAGACGAGGCACAGGCGGCGGTCGTCCGGCAGATTTTCGACCTCTACACGGCGGAGCATCTCAGCATCCGGGCCATCGCGGGGCTGCTGACCTCCTGGGGGATTGTCAATCACTCGGGCAAGACTGCGTGGGCCAAGTCGACGGTGGCGCGGATCCTCAGCAATACGACCTACGTCGGAACCTGGTTCTACGGCAGGACCGAGAGGAAGCGCAAACACCCGGTGGAGCGCGATCGCGCCCAATGGATCGAGGTCCAGACGATACCTCTCGTGTCGCGCGCCGTCTTCGATGCTGCCCAGCAACGACTGAGGCGCAACCAGGAGACCGCGCGGCGATCTAGCAGGCGGTTCTATATGCTTGGCGGGATGGTGTTCTGCGCCGAATGTGGCCGACCGTACGTGAGCCAGACCCAATTGGCCGGGCGGAACCGCCGCATTCAAGAGGCTCAGTCCTATCGTCATCGGGCCAACGATGGCCATTGCGCCAACCACCAGATTTCGGCCAGACGGCTTGAAGAGCTTGTCTGGGACGGATTCACTCAGACAATACTCGACCCGGACAATCTGCGCGTCATGTACGAGGGAGCGGCCACGCAGCACGACGAGAAACGTGCCAAACTCGAAGCGAAGCTGGCCGGGCTTGAGAAGAAGAGGGAGACGCTGGAGCGCCAGAACGACGCGCTGACGTTGTCCTACGTAGACCCAGAGATTGATCTCTCCAAGGCCGAATATGTGAGGCAGCGCAAAACGATCATCCGCCGCCTGGATGACATCGAGGCGCAGATCGCGACTGCCAGGGAAGAGGTCGAGCGGCTACCGGCTGGGCCAGTGGAGCTTGAGAGCTTCGAGGAATACGTCGATCTCATCAGGCGGCTTCTAGCGGCCAAGGACTATCTGACCCCCCAAGATAAGCGCCAGGTGCTCCAACTGCTCTTTGGGCAAGTCGTGATCGAGCGCGGAGGGCAGGCGAGCCGGCGCGTCGCGCTGGAAGGCTGGTTTGGTTCAAGGTCGGCCGCGGTAGGTCTGTCGTCCAGCACACGTTGATGATCGGCCCACCGGGGGCGGGGAAGACCCTCCTGGCGAGGGCGCTGCCGTCGATCCTCCCGGCGATGAGCGTGGACGAGGCCCTTGATGTCACCCAGGTCTACTCTG
>Ga0326597_10006377_pt1 | contig 16178 bp, 12 predicted proteins | sample RVTome_12_FD_203789 | JGI IMG/M metagenome (GOLD analysis project Ga0326597, IMG submission 203789) | Soil microbial communities from uranium-contaminated site in the Upper Colorado River Basin, Wyoming, United States - RVT100D185 | ecosystem: Environmental > Terrestrial > Soil > Contaminated >...
GGCAGTACACGAACGTGGCGACGAACGTGCCGAGCACCACCTGGTTGGTGGTATCGCGCATGAAGTTGCGCAGCAGGCGCGGCCCCAACTGCGACGAGGCTAGCGACAGGGCGACGAGAGTCATCGAGAAGACGACTCCGGCGATGGTGATCATCGAGCCGGCGATGGTCCCCAGCACAAGGCTCGCCCCCTCCGCGCCGCCGGTATACGCCCAACCCAGGGCATTCAGCCACTCGTCCGTCACAGCCTCATCCAGGGCGACGGTCGCGAATGCCAACGCGACCGCCCCGGCTGCCATGAGCGAGGGAAGAAACCAGAAACTGGAACGAAGAAGATCCCAGTATTTGAACAGCTGCGCCTTCATGATTCCACATCGGGCTCGAAGAACAGCCAGCGCACCTGCGGAAATGCCGCTCTCAACTCGCGTTCACAGCGGTTGATCGCTTCGACCATTGCCGGCGCCGAGACGTTCTCTGTCATGCGCGCCTTGACCGCTATGACGACATCGGCGCCGTTCTGCAGCGTGATCAGGTTCAGCACCTCGGCAATCTCCGCGCGGTCAATCAGAAAGCGGCGAACTTCTTCCTGCAACACAGGGTCGGCGCTCTGCCCGACCAGCAACGCCTTGACTTCAATGCCGACGCAGACAGCAACAACCAGAAGCAGCACGCCGATCGCGAGACTGCCGAGCGCGTCGTAAAGAGAATTGCCCGTCAGCATCGCCGCGCCCACGGCGAACAATGCCAGGCACAGGCCTATTGTCGCGGCAATGTCTTCGCCAAGCACCACCAGCAGTTCGCTGCGCCGGGTCGCGCGAAACCAGCGCCATAATGACTGAGTGCCGCGCAGCGCATTGACCTGCGTCAGGCATTTCCACAACGACACCGATTCGGCGGCAAGGCTGAGTGCCAGCACGGCGATCGCGATCCACGGGTCGTCGAGCGGCCGGCCGCTGCCCATCTTGTGTATGCCCTCGTAGATCGAGAACATGCCACCCATGCTGAACAGCATCAGCGCGACGATGAACGACCAGAAGTAGATCGCGCGTCCATGGCCCAGCGGATACTCGGCATCGGGCGGCCGCGCTGAACGATTGAGGCCGAGCAGCAGCAACCCTTGATTGCCGCAATCTGCAACCGAATGCACGGCCTCGGCAAGCATCGCGGTGGACCCGGTTACCCAGGCGGCAATGCCCTTGGCCGCCGCGATGAGCGCGTTGGCACCCAGGGCGAAAAAAATCGTCGTGGTGGAATCGCCATGCCCGGCCATCGATGTTCCTGTATGAAATTACGCCTGCTTCCCGCTTAGTGCCCGCGCAAGAATAAATTCACATTTTCGACCGTGCGGGAACGGGTGTGTAGTTCCACATGGGCAGAATTTTGTGGCGGCGTAGGTTCACCTCGTTCATCTGCGCCTCGGATACCTTGATGCCGGTCGGGTAGTCACCGTCGAGCAGGGTAGCATTGACGACGAGACCGGTGGCCGTTTTCGTGGTGCGGATAAAGTTTAGCACGGTCTCGTAGCTCTCGAGAGGTTGGCCAGCCCAGTTCTTGCTGATTTCACTGAAGAGGCGATGCTCGATGGGGTTCCACTTAGAGGTACCCGGGGGGTAGTGACAGACGGTGAGCGTGAGCCCGAAACGATCGCAGAAGCGAGTCTGTAGCTCGTACTTCCAAGCCCGCGTGCGGGCGCCATTGCTGCCACCACAGTCGGCGAGGATGAGCAGGCGCTTGGTGTGTGGGTAGCGTCTGCGGCCTGCGCCGCTCCACCATTGCGCAAGGGCCGTGACCGAGAATGCCGGCGTATCGTGGGAGGTACCAATGAAGACCTGCCCGCGATTGGCGTGGGTGTCGAAGAGCCCCCACGGGATGGCGACACCGCTCGCATCGGTCCTGAAATCATGGTCATTGACGAGCACGGGCGTACGCTCCCAGCTCGCTCCCGCGTTCTTGAAGCGCCCGACCAGTTCGCGCTTCTTGGTGTCGATGCTGATGGCCGGCCAGCCTTGGCGCTTAAAGCGCCGGCGCGTGCGGTTGATGTACTCGAACTGCTGATTGCGAAAGGGACTGGATTTGCCCGCGACCTTCTTGTGATTGACACGCAGCGAGAACTTCAAGCCCCTGAGCAAGCGCCCGATGGTCTTCGGCGACACCCCAATGCCGGCCTTGTGCAGCTCACGACTGATCTTCAGGGTCGTCTTACGCGTCCACTTCAGCCCGTTGATCGGGTCGCCCGCGGTGTGGTGCTCCATCACCTTTTGGATCGCGGCGATGACTTCTGGGGTTTTTTTCCAGCCGTGGACGTCCTGCGCCAGGACGCCGAATGCGCTCGAGTTGCACGTCGCGCTCGAGCAATTCGGATCTGCCTTTGGCCACGGTGTGGACATCCAGCCCGGTCAGCTCGGCGATCCGGCTGTCGCCGCCAGGTCCTAGGCGTAGCGACTCGAGCCCGGCGTATAGCCGGCGTTGCCGCTCGTTGAGCGTGCTAAAGAACAGAATGATGGCTGCCTTCAGGTTGCCTGGCACGCTGCGACGCGAGGCGGTTACTTCCGTCATATGTGCGGCACCGCACAGAAAATTCAGGTTGCCCGGCAGAAAATCGCCGCTACGGTTACACCGCTACGAACAGTCGGAGACATTGTCATGCGCGCTGAACAAACCATTATCGTAGCGTGGCAAAGCATTGCCGTTTTCATAGCCGTACTGGCAGGTAACGCGTTTATCCCGTGGCTTGATAACGCAGCGGATTTCGAAACGGCGGATATCGGGCGTTATCTCAGCCGGATGATCTCGGTACCGCTTGCGCTCGCAGCGCCGCCCGGGGCAGCCAGCGTGGCGTCGCAACCGCTGCGCGCCGATCTCCAGACGTTAGTGAACGAGCACATAGCGCTACAGTATCCGGGAGCACCGAGACCTGTCCCTCTTTCCTGTAATTAAGACATCACGCGGAATGACCTCTATATGTATAAGAAAATCCTGGTACCGGTAGATGGCGGCTCCGCTTCAATTCAGGGCCTGCAACAAGCCGTGCGGTTTGCGAAAGACCAGAAAGCACGTTTGCGGATCATCCACGTCGTCGATGAAGCGGTATTGGCTCAATATCCCGAGGCAATGGACGCCACGGGCGGGTTGCTGGACGCGTTTGTCAATGAGGGCAAAAAAACCCTCAACGATGCAGTAACTCTCGCCAAACGAGAGGGAATAAAAGCCGAGTACGTGCTCTACGAAAAGCTGTTGGGCTCCTTGTCCGACCTTATCGTCAAGGAAGCGAAAAAGTGGCGGGCGGACATCATCGTCATGGGCACACATGCGCAAAGCGGCATGCAGCATTTCTTTCGTGGCAGCGTGGCCGAGACCATAGCCCGGTCAACGCTGTTGCCGGTGCTGTTGATCCACGGCGCGCCCGCGCCAAAACGCAAACGCGCCACCAAGCGAAAATCCTGACGCGCGTGATGCACAGTGCGCCGCGCAGGGATGCGAGCTTCACGTCCTTCACGTGCACGCGCAGGATCTGTTCGCGCCCCCGCAGATCTGGCGGGTCGAGCGCCACGTGCCGGTCGAAGCGCCCGGGGCGCAGCAGCGCCGGATCGAGGACCTCGGGCCGGTTGGTCGGGGCCGAAGCGGCTACGTCTCGGCCAACCACTTCCGCGCCTCGGCGGCGTCGGCGTGATCGAAGTAGCGGACCGCCGCCTTCGTAAACGGCTTGCAGAACGTCGCCATGCCGTGCTGCCACCTCTTTTCCCCGACCATCGCGAGTCGCTCGATGTCGGCGAAATGCTTAGCGCCGAACTTGAGGTCTTCTCAGGCTGCAGCCGCTTCCCAGCCGTGAAAGCCGGTCATATCGAATAGGGGGCGCAACTCTCCGTGCTTCCGGACGAGCCGCTCGAACTCGGGCACAAAGTGCTCGTAGTCCTCCTTTATCAGCTTCCCGCTTACGTGGATGACGAGAATCTTGCCGCCATTTTCTTCGTTGAGTTGAATGGACATTCGGACTCCTTTTGTTCTGTTTCGTTGATTTTGCTTTCGTCGGTCTGTGGCAAATCGGCTGGTTAGCGCGACCACCCGGGCAGTTCATGATGTCGTTCGCATCAGTCGGCCGGATTCTTTTCGGCAATTCCGTCATCCGGTGCCGCGCCGCTCAATCGAAACACACGGGTTGTACCGCTCGCGAATTCGTAGACCTTGTCGTCGACGCACAACGAAATCGGCGCCGCCGCGCCATCACGGCCGCGGACCGTGAGCGAGTCGCGCGTCAGCCGCAGGTCGAGTGAATGCCCGCGGTAGCGGATGCGCAGGTCGAGGCGCTTCATTTCCTGCGGCAATTCCGGAGCGAAGTGCAGGACATCGCCCCTAACTTCGATGCCCGTCGACACGCGCAGGATCAGATCGACCGTTCCCGCCATGGCGCCAAGGTGCACGCCCTCCGCGGTGGTGCCCTGCTGGACATCGTTCACGTCGCTTTGCAGCGCTTGCGCGAAGAAGTCCATCGAGCGCTGCCGGTCGGAACGCGCCAGCACCCACGCATGCACCACACGGCACAGCGTGGAGCCGTGCGACGAGCGGCCGGCATAGTAAGCGACGTTCCGCGGAATGGTCTCGTATTCGAACGGATAGCCCAGACGCTCGAACAGTTCCCTCAACTCTTCGGCGGAAAACAGGTAGAACAACATCAGCACGTCGGCCTGTTTCGAGAGCTTGTAGCGGTTGGCACTGTCGTTCTCCCCTTCGAGGATGAGATCGAGACGCTGAATATTGCCGTAGCGGGTCCGGTAATCCTCCCAATCGAGCTCGCGCAATGTTTCGTAGCCCTCGAACTGAGTGATGATCCCGTCGTCGTGAAACGGCACGCACATCCTGCGGCTGATGTCGTCCCAGCGCGCAATCTCTTCCGCCGACAAGCCTAGCCGCGTCGTGAGCTCGGCACGACGCACGTCGGACAGCAGATCGAGCACCTCCAGCGCCCGGCACAGTACCCACACCGCCATGATGTTGGTATAGGCGTTGTTGTTGAGGCCGGGCGTTGCCGAATCCGGATAACCGTCGTGAAACTCGTCGGGGCCCATCACGCCGTGGATTTCGTAGCGCCCGCGCGCGTCGCTGAAACTCGCGATGCTCGACCAGAAGCGGGCGATATCGAGGATCAGCTCCGCGCCGTAGGAATGCAGAAACTCGACATCGTGAGTGACCTGGAAATACTGCCAGACGTTATGGGCGACGGCACTGCAGACATGGCGCTGCAAGTAGGAGTTGTCGGGCACCCAGCGCTGCGAGCGCGGATTCAGGTTTAACGCCTGGGTTTCCTCCTGACCGTCGCTTCCGCTCTGCCAGGGGAACATCGCTCCGTGGTAGCCGGCCGCCGCGGCAGCTGCGCGCGCCTCGCCCAGGCGCCGGTAGCGGTACATCAGCAGCGAGCGGGTGATTTCGGGCATTCGATAATTGAAAAACGGGAAGATGAACAGTTCATCCCAGAAGATATGGCCCTGATACGCTTCCCCGGTCCAGCCCCGCGCGGGCACACCGGTATCGAGTCCGATGGAGTTGGGCGATACGGCCTGCAGCAGGTGGAACATGTTCAACCGAAGCAGCATTGGAACGTCCAACTTGAATCCGGAACCGGCCGGCTGGATATGCACCTCAAAGCGGCGCCACAGATGCTTCCAGGCGAGCACATGCTCCGCCATCACGGCCTCGAAGCGCCCCGCGCGCGCGATCGCCTTGCGCGCCTCCAATCCGCACTCGGAAATGGCGTGGTCACGCGAGGTATAAAAAGAGGCCAGCTTCTCCAGCAGCAGGGTTTCGCCTTGCTTGAGCTCGACTTTGAGTTCCTGCCCGACGTATCCCGGTTCCTCGATCACCCGGCGCCGGACTTCGAGCAGCTTCCCGTCGCGGAAGGCTCGCGTTCGCGCCGCCTGCGCGACACTAATATTCGACTGGCAGGTGCGCACCAGCAGGCACACGCTGTCCTCGCCAACGGCCTCGCCTGCCAGCGGCTCCAGGTGCTGGTTGTTGAATTCGCGGTACAGCTTCGCACCCGCGTTGGCGATGCGCCCGTCGATCGCCGAGCGCACCGTGACGCCTGCCGACCAGTTCTCCGCGGTCAGCGCCAGTTCCTGCGCACCCAGATGCTTGTCGCCCATCGAGACCAGGCGTCGCTCCTTGAGCGTACTGCGACGCCCCTGGCCGTCCTCGAAGCTGAGGCTGCGCAACAGCACACCTCGCCGCAGATCGAGCTCCTGGCGGTAGGCGAGGAGCTTGACACTGCGCGCATCGAACCAGTCCGCCCCGGCGATGCGAAACCCGAGCGCGAGCCAGTTGGGGAAATTGACCAGATCCTCGTTCTCGACGCTGCGGCCGGCGATGACGGTGCGCAAGCGGTTGTAGCCGCCGGCGAGGTAGGTCCCCGGATAGTGAATGTCATCCGCCACCGCCCCGGCGGCGGCACCGCGCGTCGCGAAATAGCCATTCCCCAGTGTGCACAAGGCTTCGCGGATACCCTCCTGCGCCGGATCGAAGTCCTCGAACAGCAGCGACCACGCGGAAGGCGGCTTCAACGCCACTTGGATCTGACCCATATCGGTCACCACCACATCGGCGCCGGCAGCGCGCAGCGCCTGCGCCTGTTCGCGGCGATCGACGCCGATGACGCAGCCGAATCGGCCCGCGCGCCCGGCTTCGACGCCAGCAATCGCATCCTCCACGACGACGGCGCGCGAAGGTTCTGCCCCGAGCCGCCGTGCCGCTTCCAGAAAAGCATCCGCTGCCGGTTTGCCCTTGAGCTCGAGGCGGGTGATGTCTGTTCCATCCACGCGCGTGTCGAACAACTCCGCGATACCCGCTGCCTCGAGCACCGCCGCGCAGTTGTTGCTCGAGGACACCACTGCGGTCTTGATCTCCTGTGCCCGGAGTTTGCGCACCAGCGCGATCGCTGCTGCATAGGGCTCGACGCCGTTTTGTTGCAGCTGCTGCTGGAAATACTCGTCCTTCAGATTGCCCAGCGCGCTCACGCTTTGCACGTCCGGGCCGTCTTCGGGTGCGCCCAACGGCAATTCGATCCCGCGCGACTCGAGGAAGGCTGCCACGCCGTCGTAACGCGGTTTGCCATCGACATGGCGCGGGTAATCGGTATCGATATCAAAGGGCACGAACGGCTCGCCGGTCTGCGCGGAGCGCTGCTCGAGAAAACCGTCGAACAGCTTTTTCCAGGCCGCGGCATGCACGCTCGCCGTCCTCGTCAGCACTCCGTCGAGATCGAACAGAACCGCGTCATAGTCGCGCGGGGAAAGTGTGATGACGGAAGCCACAGAAGTCATGGCGGACCCTGACCTCTGCCGCCATCAGCACCATCGCCGCGACGATTGCATTTTCTCATCCGCGTTCTCCTACCCAATAAACAAAAAATATCCGGCCTTAGCGCCTAGCGATGCGCGCCCATCGGTGCCACGCCGACTTTCGCCGCGGGTGCGGGCATTCTGACCAGCAAGCCCAGCACCACCTGCAGCGCCATGGCCAAGGCACCAACGATAAACACCACGTCGCCGAAGGTGCGCATCCAGCGCAGCGTTTGCAGGAGAGGCTGCTGCATGAAGGCTTCGCTGCGGGCATACCACAGGCCCTGGCTCACGCTGGCGTGGAACTGGATGAAGCCGATTGGCAGGAGGCTGGCGAAGATGATCAGTACCAGGCCTGCGTTGAGCCCCCAGAACGCTGTCTGCATGAGCCCCTCGCGCAACTGGCAGCGGGGCCGGATGTAGCGCAGCACCAGCAGCGTGAAGCCCAGAGCGAGGAAGCCGTAGACGCCGAACAGCGCGGCGTGCGCGTGCACCGGCGTGGTATTGAGGCCCTGCACGTAATACAGCGAGATCGGCGGATTGATCATGAAGCCGAAGACCCCCGCGCCCAGCATGTTCCAGAAGGCCACGGCGACGAAACACATCAGCGGCCATTTGAGATCCTCCATCCACGCAGTACGAGCCTTCAGGCGCCAGTTCTCCCAGGCGTCATGACCCAGCACGATCAGCGGCACCACTTCCAGCGCGCTGAAGCTTGCGCCCACCGCCATCACCGGGGTCGTGGTGCCGGAGAAGTACAAATGATGAAAGGTGCCGGGGATGCCGCCCAGCAAGAAGAGCGAGGCCGAAGCCAGGCTGGCCGTCGTCGCCATCCGGCGCGACACCAGCCCGAGCGTCGCAAAGATGAAAGCCAGCGCGGTGGTCGCAAACACTTCGAAGAAAGCTTCGACCCACAGGTGCACCACCCACCAGCGCCAGTACTCCATCACGGTCAGATGGGTGCGCTCGCCGTAGAACAGGCCGGCGCCGTAGAACAGGCCGATGGCCACCACCGACGCGGTGAGCAGCGCCAGCAGATTCTTGTCACCGCCGGGCTTGCGCAGCGCGGGCGCGATGCCGCGCAACATCAGCACCAGCCAGAAAGCAATGCCGGCGAACTTGCCGATCTGCCAGAGACGTCCGAGATCGAGGTATTCATAACCCTGGTGGCCGAGCCAGAAGTTCAATTCGGGCGGCATGATCTGCGCGATCGCGAGGTAGTTGCCAATGAAGGATTCGACCACGACCACGATCAAGGCCCAGAACAGGATGTCCACGCCGAGCTTTTGGTAGCCGGGGTCCTTGCCGCCGTTGATCAGCGGCGCGAGAAACAGGCCCAGGGCCAGGAATCCCGTGGCGATCCAGAACAGTGCCGCCTGAATGTGCCAGGTGCGCACCAGCGCATACGGAAACCACTGGGAGACGTTCACGCCGTAGAACTTCTGTCCTTCGATCGTGTAGTGCGCGGTGAAGCCGCCGATGAAGACCTGGAACACGAAAAGCGCCACCACCAGGAACAGGTACTTGCCGAGCGAGCGCTGCGACGGCGTAAGCGCGACGCTGCTCAGGGGGTCCTGCGCGGCGGCGACCGGCAGCGGCTCGTCGTGCCGGCGCAGAAAGGCCCAGGCCCAGATCAGAAAGCCCACGCCTGCGAGCAGCACCACGACGCTGGCGATCGACCAGACGATGTTTTCGGTGCTGGGCTGGTTGCCGATCAGCGGTTCATGCGGCCAGTTGTTGGTGTAGGTGACAAGCTCGCCTGGACGCTCCGTGGCCGCTGCCCAAGCGGTCCAGAAGAAGAAACGGGTCAGCTGCACCCGGCGTTCGGCGCTGGGCAGCGTGTTCTCCTTCATCGCGAAGTGCTCGCGGCTCTGTTGCAGCTCGGGCGCGTCTGAAAACAGTCGTTCATAGTAGGCGGCCGTCTGCGCCATGGCTTGCGCGCGCCGCGTGGACACGGTCAGCACACCGGCGGCCGGGTCCAGCCGGTTGCCACGGTATTCGATTTTCAAATCTTCCCGCAGCCCCGCCTGCCGCGAGGAGTCCAGCGCCGCATACGGCTTGGCGTAAGTTTTTTGCGCCGCCAGGTCAAGCCAGGCGGTCAATTCCCGGTGCAGCCAGTCGGCCGTCCAGTCCGGCGCCTGGTATGCGCCGTGGCCCCAGATCGAGCCAAGTTCCATGCCGCCCACCGACTGCCACGCGCTCTGGCCGTCGAGGATGTCGTCCTGCGTGAACAGCGCCTTGCCGTCGGCACTGGCAACCTGCTGCGGGATTGGCGGCGCCTGCCGATAAATCTCGGCGCCGTAGTAGCCCAGCAGCGAGAAGGTGACCACCAGCACGGCGATCAAAATAAACCAGAGTTTGCGGTAAGGGCCCATGATGGTGTTCTCTTGTCGGTGTTGCGTGCAGAAATTCAGGCGCACGACCCCAAGGCTAGCCGGCGCGCCGCGCACCCCAGCGCCAGTCGCGGATTTCGGGCATATCCTGGCCGTTCTTGTCGATGTACTGCTTGTGCTCGATGAGCTTGTCCTTGAGCTGCTGCTTCAGTTTCCGTCGTCCCCAGCCAGCGGTTCTTGCCGCAGGCCTCCGTCCAAAGATCATCGGCCGGGGCCGAGTCCCAGGTCGGCATGTGGACCCCGTTGGTCACATGTCCCACCGAAATTTCGTCCTGCGGCCAGTGCGGAAACAGCGGCTCAAACAGGTGCCGGCTCACCTGTCCATGCAAGCGGCTCACCCCATTGACCGCGCCGCTGCCGCGGATCGCCAGATAGGCCATGTTGAAACTCTCGGTGGGGTCGTCCGCGTTCCGGCGGCCCAGGGCCAGCAGCTCGCGGAGTGTTATGCCGAGCTTCTGCTCTGCATAGGCCCCGAGGTATTGCTCGATCAGGGCCGGAGCGAAACGGTCGAAGCCGGCGGCCACCGCCGTGTGCGTCGTGAACAGGTTGCCCGCTCTTGTCGCGGACAAAGCCACGTCGAAGGGCTGGCCTGCCTCCTCCATGAAATCCCGGGCGCGCTCCAGCACGGCGAAGGCCGCATCCTTGCCCCACCGCGGCCGATTCTGAAACAGATAGTGGATGGCGACAGAGAGATAATGATTGGGAGGCAGCAATCCCGCGCTACGCGTCAGCACGCCGTCCAGGTCGAACAGCACCGCGTCGTAGTCCCGCGGCGAGAGTGTTAGCCGGCTCTGTTCGGCCATGTCGATATTCCCCGTTTACCTGGTGAGATGCCCCTGCCTGATCTCGTCGATCCTGCTGCCCATCCCCTGTGCCACGCGGCGGATGGGGCTGGGCTCTTTTAAGCCCAGCCATGGCGCACTTATTAGGAGCGCCGTGGCGGCATCCGTTTCTTCGGCATTCTTCGCGCCGGCGGAATAACCGGTGCGCGCCTGATTGGAGCCTTCTTTTTCCTGACTTTGGGCTTCGCCATGCTTTCTCCTCGTCCTGGGTGCTGCGTGGACCTACAAATCGGCGCGGACTGTCAAGTCTGACAGGCTGGCGGTCTCATATGGCTTGCTTGCGCCAGCACGAAACTGCCAATCGCACGAACTCCTTTAAGTAATGCAATTGGCAAAGTTGGCCGATTTTCGAACGACCTGGAGGTCTGCCGGAAGTTCCATCGCATTTTCTGCTCTGGCAAGCGCCATGCGGGAATGGTGTATCGCGGCGTCCCGCATCGCCACATCTCCGATCGATGCCAGCGACTCAAGCGCCTTTTGCAGCCGGCCCGCGACTTCGATTGCACCCGCCCCGTCACGAGCGATCGCGGTGAAGGCGTCATCAAACATGTCCAGCAAGGAGATCTCCGGCACCTCTACCCGATCACATTCACCCGTTTGTGTGTCGCCTTCTTCCACAGGCTCACTCCAGAGCGCAAAAAGTCGCACGAACACTCCAATAATGTAGATTGCCGTGCCGGGATCATTGACGGCCGATGACAGCGCGCGACTGGCGATTTCAGAAAGTACGACGAGGCCGAAACGAGGATCCTCCTCGAATTGTCGGTCATCACCGATCAGAAAGGCCTTTGCGATCCGACTAGCGTCGATACCAGACAAATCACCTGAGTCTGCGGTCACGTAGGCCAGAGCCCGCCCCGGAGCAGAAAAGGTACCCGGCAAGGCTGCCAACGTGATTCGCAGCCGCGACTTTTTCGCGCACGCCTGCAGCGCGGATACATCCACACGCTGCACATATCCAATCGACCCTCCGTAAATAACCAGATCCCCATTCGCACGCCGTCCCCCAGGAGCGCCGTGAAGGGTGGGTGCGCGTCGCCTTCGCTGAAAAGCAGCAGCAGTGGCTGCCTCAACCTTATTGATGGTTCCCTTGAGGCGCCCGAGGCGCGCAATGCGATCCACCCAGCTCACGAACGTAACAATAATCATGGCAAGCATCATCAACGTCAAAACAAATAACCAGAAACGACCTGCTTTACCGTAATAGCCATTCTCCAGGGCGATAAGCGCGACGACGCTGAAGATGAAGGCGCCAATAAAAGTCGATAGGGAATTCTGGGAAACGTCGTCGGAGATGACCAAAGAAAAGGCGCGCGGCGTTGCGGTGTTGCTCGCCGAAGCATAGGCGGCGACCATCGATGCGACAGCAAAGGTGGCGATCACCAACATGCTTGCCGAAATAATGGTAAGCAAGGTTTCTAGTGATGCTTGAGTTATCGCCGGAACAAGCCGGCCGATTTCGTCAGTGTCCAGCATAGTCACCAGGAACACTGCGGCCGTTGACAGCACGCACATCGCGAGCGGCCTAATCCATAACCGCTCGCGGATGCGATTTATAAGGAACCTCAATCGATCACGCATTACTCTATTCCCGGTAGTTCGTGATGACGGCCTGCTATGGATATCTTTGCGGGCGGTCAAATGCGTTCGATACAGCCGTTGCTTTTATTATCGCCCTCCATGTGCAGCCGTCTGTACGTTTGCGCACATAAGCGAAACGTAGTGCGCCCTGCCAGTCAGGAAGCCATGAAAAACTGATGTGCGCACATTACTTTGTGCCACCCCACTTCCAATTCCGGATTTCCGGCATGTCCTCCCCGTATTTTTCGATGTATTGCCTGTGCTCGATGAGCCTGTCCCGGATGGCTTGCTTGGCGCAGGCCGCGCGGGCCCTCTGGGCGGGCACGCGATCGATCATCACCACCATGTCGAACGGGGTCGGGGTTGTGCCCTCTTCCTTGAAGCCGTGCACGTGCAGGTTCCCGTGGTTGGTGCGGCGATAGGTAAGCTGGTGAATCAGAGTCGGACCAACATGATAGGCGAAGACAATCGGTTTGTCGGTCGTGAAGATCACGTCGAAATCCTTCTCGCTCTGCGGCTGTACCTTCATCAGGTCCACCACGTTGATCACCCGGACTTTCAGCCCGGGAAATTTCTGTCGCAACAGATCGACCGCGGCCAGAGGTCCGGGCGACTCGTGCCAATGTACGGCCATCCCATGAAAAGTCTTGAGAGCCAAATGCGTGAGGCATTGCGTCCCCTACAAATGAGCCACCCGCAGAGTATCTGTTTCGCGCTGACCGGGAGCTGACGCTAAGAGCAACACGGCCTCAGAGCCGGATGACGCAAGTCCACGCGCTGACAACCATCTGCGCGCATCATCGAGGCAGTGCTCAACATCGGTTCCTGACGCCGAATAAAGCGGCACTACTCCGCGCAGCGCCGCGAGTCGTTGGCACAACGTCTCCGACTCCGCAAACACCACAAGCGGCATTGCAGGTCTGAAACGCGCTATGCTGGCTGCCGTCGCAAACTCATCGATAAGCGCGATGATTGCTTTCGCACCAACCCGTGCTGCGAGCTGACAAGCGGCGAAGCTGAGCGCATCACCTGCTTCAGGCGCACTTGTCTCCAACCGTTGGGCGGCGATGCGAACGGCATGTTCTGCTTCCGTTGCGATCAGTACGCGGCTCATGATCTCGACCGCGGCGACCGGATGCAACCCAATAGCTGTTTCGCCGGACAACATCACGGCGTCTGTACCATCGAGGACGGCGTTGGCCACATCGGTCACTTCGGCGCGCGTCGGATGCTCGTGATAAACCATGGACTCGAGCATCTGTGTAGCAGTGACGACCGGCCGCCCCCATACATTAGCTGCTGCGATGATGCGCTTTTGCAACAGTGGGATCTCTGCAAGATCTGTCTCGACGCCCAGATCGCCGCGCGCGACCATCACGCCGTCAGCCGATTCGATGATCGCGTCAAGCTGCGCAACTGCCCGGCGCTTTTCAATTTTTGCCATGAGCAGCGCATGCATGCCTCCTGAGAAGCATGCCCGCACGCGCGCCAGATCCTCGGCGCCTTGGACGAACGACACGCCGATCCACTCAGCCGCCTGCGCGAGAGCAAAAGAAAGATGGCGACGATCGTCGTCGGTCGGCACGACGCCGCCGAAATCGGCCTCCGGCACATTTATCCCGGAGCCTGAACGCACTTCTGCGCCGATCAGTACCTCACACACAACGCGCTCGGAGCCGCTCGCAGTAACGCGCAGCTCGACGGAGCCGTCGGCGAGGTACAAGAGATCCCCGACGTGTAACGCGGATAGTAGCTCGCGATTCCTGACCGGGAGCAATTCCCGATCGTCGGTGCGGGTACTGAGCGTGACCGAAGTGCCTTCCTGCAGCGTGCGCACGCCCTGCTCCAGCGTTCCCAGTCGGAATTTCGGTCCCGGCAAGTCCGTGAGTATCGCTAATGGCTGCCCAAGCTTCCGCGCAACCTGCCGCACCTCTGCGATGCGTCGGGCCTGATCAGTGTGGCTGCCATGCGACAGGTTTACGCGCGCCATATCCATTCCCGCACCGAGCAGACGCTCCACGACTCCCGGTGCATCCGTGGCCGGGCCCAAAGTGCAGATGATTTTCGTGCGATGCCACGTGGGCAATTTCACATCTTCGCCCCCCATTTCCAGTTCCGGATTTCCGGCATGTCCTCGCCGTGTTTAGCGATGTACTGCTTGTGCTCGATCAACTTGTCCCGGATGGCCTGCTTGGCGTAGGCCGCGCGCGGGCCGAGGGCCGGCACGCGGTCGATTACGTCGGCGACAAGATGAAAGCGGTCCAGATCGTTCATCACCACCATATCGAACGGCGTCGAGGTCGTGCCCTCTTCCTTGAAGCCGCGCACGTGCAGGTTTTTGTGATTGGTGCGACGATAAGTAAGCCGATGTATCAGGGTCGGATACCCATGATAGGCGAACACGATCGGTTTGTCGGTGGTGAACAGCACGTCGAAATCCCTGTCGCTCAAGCCATTTGGGTGTTCGCTCTGCGGCTGGAGCCGCATCAAGTCCACCACGTTGATCAGCCTGACTTTCAGCTTGGGAAAATACGTCCGCAGCAGATCGACCGCTGCCAGGGATTCCAGTGTGGGCACGTCGCCGGCGCACGCCATGACGACATCGGGCTCGCCGCCCTGGTCGTTGCTCGCCCACGGCCATATTCCGATGCCGGCGGTGCAATGCTTGATCGCGGCCTCCATGTCGAGCCATTGCGGCGAAGGTTGTTTGCCGGCCACGATCACGTTCACGCAGTTGCGGCTTCGCAGGCAGTGATCCGTCACCGAGAGCAGCGTGTTCGCATCGGGCGGCAGATAGACGCGAACGATCTCCGCCTTCTTGTTTGCCACGACATCGATGAAGCCGGGGTCCTGGTGGCTGAAGCCGTTATGATCCTGCCGCCATACATGCGATGTCAGCAGATAGTTGAGCGACGCAATCGGCCGGCGCCACGCAATCCCGCCAGCGACATCCAGCCATTTGGCGTGCTGATTGAACATCGAATCGACGATATGTATGAACGCCTCATAGCATGAAAAAAAACCGTGACGGCCGGTGAGCAGGTAGCCTTCGAGCCAGCCCTGGCACTGGTGTTCACTCAACATCTCCATCACGCGGCCATCGGGTGCGACGTGATCGTCGCCGGGAAGGATTTCCGCGGTGGAACAGCGGTTCGTCACTTCGAACACGGCGCCCCAGCGGTTCGACGCCGTTTCGTCCGGACTGAACACGCGGAAATTGGCCGGGTTGAGTTTGATCACGTCGCGGATGAACTCACCTTGAACGCGGGTGGCTTCGCCGTCCACGCCGCCGGGCTTAGTCACCTTCACCGCGTAGTCGCGGAAAGCCGGCAGGCGCAGGTCGTGCAGCAGGAGACCGCCGTTGGCGTGAGGATTGGCGCTCATGCGGCGCTCGCCTTTCGGGGCGAGATCGGCGAGTTCGGAAAGCAGTCTGCCGGCTTTGTCGAACAACTCCTGCGGACGATAGCTTTTGAGCCACTTCTCCAGAATCTTCACGTGCCCCGGATGACTCATGTCGCCCATCGGCACCTGGTGCGAGCGGAACGTGCCTTCGGCGGGTTTGCCATCCACCACCTTGGGGCCGGTCCAACCTTTCGGTGAGCGCAAGATGATCATGGGCCAGCTTGGTCGCCTCTTGAAACCGTTCGCACGAGCGTCGCGTTGAATGCGCCGGATGTCGGTCAAGACGTTATCGAGCGTCGCCGCCATGAGTTGATGCATCTTGCCCGGGTCGTCGCCTTCGACGAAATACGGCGTGTAGCCATAGCCGCGGAAGAGCGCTTCGAGTTCCTCATGCGGAATGCGCGCCAGCACGGTGGGGCCGGCAATCTTGTAGCCGTTCAAATGCAGAATCGGCAGCACCGCGCCGTCGTGGACCGGATTGAGAAATTTGTTCGAATGCCAACTGGTCGCGAGCGGACCGGTTTCGGCTTCACCATCGCCGACCACGCACGCGACGAGCAGGTCGGGATTATCGAACGCTGCGCCGAAAGCGTGCGACAGCGCATAACCCAGCTCACCGCCTTCGTTAATCGA
>Ga0326597_10006378_pt1 | contig 16177 bp, 13 predicted proteins | sample RVTome_12_FD_203789 | JGI IMG/M metagenome (GOLD analysis project Ga0326597, IMG submission 203789) | Soil microbial communities from uranium-contaminated site in the Upper Colorado River Basin, Wyoming, United States - RVT100D185 | ecosystem: Environmental > Terrestrial > Soil > Contaminated >...
GCCGGACGACATCACGGCGGACTACCTGTGCGAGAGCCTGTTCTTCGGGGTCGTCGGCGACGCGGACGACTACCGGCGCTTCAAGAAGGCGTACAACGAGGGCCTGGAGTTCGACCTGGTGCCGCTGGACCGGGCGTCGGGCGACGGGATCCTGGCGGTGGAGGTGCACCGGACGTGCCCGGGCGACGTGACGCCGGGCGTGAAGGTGACGAGCAAGTACAACGGCATCGCCGGGACGCACCTCGGGGTGTACGACGACGTGTTCGGGGGCTTTGCGTACTATGTGCCGCTGGCGTACGCGGACGCGTCGGGCTACAACACGATCATCTACATCCAAAACGGGGGCTTGAACTGCTCGTCGCTGGAGATGTGGTTCAAGGCGCAGGACGACTGCCTGCGGGCCAAGATCTGCGAGACGTCGACGCTCGCCCCGGGCGAGACGTTCCAGATGGATGCCAGCGAGTGCGTGGGGCCGGACTGGCAGGGGTCGGTGTGGATCCGCTCGAGCCAGATAATGGGCGTGGTGGTGGACATCATCGGGCGGGACCTGTTGATGACGTACGTCGGCGAGCCGGCGGAAATCAACTACACGTTCGACCCGGAAGGCGCCACGTTCTCGGCGGGCAACCAGGTTGGGTTCGCGCCGCTGATCTACAGCGAGTACCAGGGCTGGGATTCGGGGATCCAGGTGCAGAACCTGTCCGGGGTGGTGGCGGCCAAGGTGAAGGTGTACTTCCTGGACCGCTCGGGCGGCATCATCACGACGCTGGTGGACTGGATCTGCCCGCGGGGGAGCCAGACGTTCTTCCTGCCGGTGATCGCGAGCCTGCCGGGGAACTGGGTGGGTAGCGCGCGGGTGGAGAGCCAGGAGTGGTTCAGCCCGGGCGACCCGGCGGTGCGGGCGCCCAACATCGTGGCGGTGGCGACGCTGATCCAGTACAACGATGCGGCGCGGACGGAGGCGACGGAAGCCATCGCGTACAACCTGCTGCCGGAGCACAAGATCTTCGATTGGCAGATCGCAAGCGGAACCTTCGGCGGGCTCACGTCCGGCGTCGGGCTGATCGCGATCCCGTCGCTGCTGAAGGACGTGGGGGGCACGGGGCTGACCAGCGAGCTGGCCATCACCAACGTGGTGCCCAAGCCCGGGTTCACCGACCTGGTGATCTACATCTACGACCAGAACGGGCTCCTGGACTACGTGTGCCAGAAGCTGAACCAGAAGCAGGTGGAGTACATCGACCTGCAGCTGTGGGGCTACGTGAACCAGGGCTTCAAGGGCTCGGCGGTGATCAGCGCGTGGTTCTGGGAACACGACGTGTTTGACGGCAACGGGCGCTTCGAGCGCAACCTACTGGGCCTGGGCGCCATCTCGATCGAGCGCTCTGGGACGCGGCAGGGCGAGGACGTGCCGGGCGACGAGGCCGCGGGCTCGCGGGGGATCCCGTTCGAGCAGCTCTTCGACGAGGACGGCGACCCGATCCTGGAGTTCTGCTTCATGGGGCCGACGCCGCTGTGCCCAGGCTTCCCCGACACGCGTCCGGATCCGGCAGATTGCCCGGAGTTCATCACGGCGGAGTGCGAGAATTGCCCGACGCCCATCCTGGACCTGACCACGATCACGGGCGAGGCGGACGTCGACCTGCTCGCGCAGTGCACGATCGCGGACGTGGACCTGACGCTGGACATCAACCACACGTGGGACGCGGACATGAACGTGTCGCTGACCAGCCCGGAGGGCACGATGTCCCAGATGTTCAACGCGATCTGCGGCGCATCTGACAACGTGATGGCGATCCTGGACGACGACGCGGCGGCGCCGATCGGGAGCGTGTGCCCGCCGGTCGGGTTCTTGCGCTACACGACGCAGTCTGGCGTGGGCTTGGACCTGTTCGACGGCGAGAACCCCGCCGGCACGTGGCTGCTCGACGTGGCCGACACGGTCGGCGCGGACGTCGGGACGCTCAACAATTGGATCCTGGAGATCACGCTCGAGTAGGGGCACGGCATGCCGTGCCCTGCCTTGGCATGGCGCACGGCTGACGGCAACCACAGGGGTCCGGTCGCAAGCGTGCGGCCGGACCCCTCTGGTTGCGCTCGCCGTTCGCCGCGCGTGCGATCTAGCGGGATAGCCACGGGGCGCTCAGCCATACGAGGACGAGGCCGATCGTGGCGGTGGCCAAGAACTCTGCTGCTACGCGCCGGTTGAGGCGAACGGCAAGGTGCTGTTGGGCGAGCCCGGCAAACGTGTAGAACGCTAGGAGCAGCACACCGCCCCCGGACAGCGCGCGGAGGCCCCACGCGTTCACCGCCCACGTGAGCTCGCCCACGACGAGCGTAACGACCGCCGCATAGAGCCAGGTCCGATCGAGTTGCTCCTCGGTGCTCCGCAGCAGCTCGAGGGCGAGCGGAAACGTGACGAGCATGGTGAGCGGCGCGGAGATCAGGCTTCGGACCTGCAGGCCGTAGATCGTCCCGTAGAGTGCGAACGCGGCGCAGTAGGTCGCAAGGTTTAGCGCCAGCCGCGCCATGCGGTACTGCGGTGCGGCCAGCTGGATCGTGCGGTACTCGGCCAGGATGACGACCGTGAGCAGCGCGCCGAGGAGCGCGAGGCTGATCAGCCAGCTGCCGGTAGCGCCGAACTGTCGCGGGATGGTCACCGCGATGGCCAAGGTGATCAAGCAGGGCAGGATCCAGAACGTGGCCGTGTAGCGTACGTCCGCTCGCTGTCGGCCGGCTTCGGTGCGCACCAGCCCGTCGACGCCGGCCGCCGTCAAGAGCACGAGCAGCAGCGCCAACAGCCATCGACCGTCCAGGACCAGGCCGAGCGGCGAGCCCAGGACGTTCACCTCGTAGCCCAAGGTCGGAAAGCGGGTCAAGGACGCAAGGACGGCGCCCATGAGGATGAGGCTGACCAGGATGATGACGCGGTCGCCCGGCGTGATGTCGCGTTCCATGGCGAGAATGCTACGCGGTGGGGCGGGCTTGGCAAGGATTGCAGGGCGACGGTCAGCGCTGGACGTCCCGCCAGTCGGGGATCGTGAGCGCAAACGGGTCCTCTGCGCGCGTGTAGAACGGGCCGCCCATGCGGGCGACGGCGTGGATGGCCGCTTGGTCCACCTTGAGGCCGTCTTGGAGCAACGCGGGATCGATGTGCCACATGACCACTTGGGCCACGAAGAGCGTCGACTCCCGTGGCGATTCGCCGAGCGGGATCGCGTGGAGCACGCGGCACTCCAGGTGGATCGGCGACTCCGCGATGCGGGGCGGCCGAACGTGCGTTGACGGCAGCGCCGTAAGCCCGGACACTTCGAGCTCTGAGACGCCCGGCGGGAACGCGGCGGCGGTGATGTTCATGCGCTCGACCAAAGCCTCCGTCACGACGTTCACGACGAACTCACCGGTGGCGGTGATGTTGGCGCGCGTGTCCTTGGGCGTGCCGTCGGGCCGGCTGCCGATGCTCACCGCGATCGCCGGCAGGTACGAGTGACAGCCCATGAAGTAGCTGAACGGGGCCAGGTTGACCTGGCCCTGAGGGCTGACGCTGGTCGTCCAGGCGATCGGCCGCGGCACGATGGTGCCGATCGTCAGCTTGTGGCGCTCGGCGGGGCCGAGGTCGGCTGGGTCGATGGCCTGGTGCATGGAACGGCTCCTAGCTGCGGGGAGGCAGTTGCCGCTGGTCGCGCTATGGCGCGGCCACCGGATGGGCGCCGACCGATGGGCGATTGTGATAGGCGTCGACGACCTCGGGAAGGGCGCGGACCAGCCGCTCCAGCTCGTCGGCATGGGCCCCCTCGCAGAGGAGGTGGACGTTGGGTCCTGCGTCCAGCGTGAAGTAGGCGGGCAGCCCGTCCGCGCGCCAGCGGACCACACAATCCAGCAGCGCGATCGTTGCCGGCGCCCAGTAGCGCAGCGGCGGCTGGCTGGTCATGGCCACGGCGTGCAGCTCCAGGGCCTCTGCTTCGACGAGCGGGCCGAGCGCGGCAAGGTCCCGCGCCAACACGGCGTTCCGCACGGCGTCGAGGCGTGCGTGCAGGCCGAACAGGCGCGGCGCGAAGAAGGGGCTGGTGGTGGCCAGCTCGTGGCCGCTCGTCGAGCCCACGGCCTTGTGCGCTCGGCTCACCACGGCCACGATGTCGCGCAGGTCCCAATGCTCGGGCGGCGCCAGGGACTCCGCGAAGGAGCCCTCATGCGTCGGTGCGGCGTGCCACAGCACGAAGCCGCCCGGGACCGAGCGCGCGGCCGACCCGGAGCCGCAGCGCGCCAGCGCCGACAGCTCGCGCTCGGCCAGGTCGAGCCCGGCAGCGCGGGTGGCGGCAAGGGTGAGCGCGGCAAACGCCGAGGCCGACGACGCGATGCCGGTGCCCATGGGGAACGCGTTGGCCGACGTGACGCGCGCGTGCTGTGCGATGCCGCTGAGCGCGCGCACGCGATCCAGCTGCGCGGTGACGCGCGCGGTGCCGGTGGCATCGAGGGCGCGGCCGTCGACATCGACCACGTCGCCTTCCAGGCCCGCCTCGAAGGCCACGGTCGTCGTGGTGGTGCATGCGTCCAGCGTCATCGAGAGGCTGGCGTTGTAGGGCAGCCGGAGTTCCTGATCCAAGTTGCCCCAGTACTTGATGAACGCGATGTTGCTCGGGGCTATGGCGGTAGCGCGCATGGGGGCTCCTGGGTTTGTTCGCCTGGGATGATACGCGAACGGCGGCCGATGAGGATGTATCGGACCGGTGGCCGGTGGCCACGGGCCACGGTAGACCCGTCGAGGACGTTGGGCGACAATCCCGGCATGACCGAATCCCTCCGCTGGCACTAAGTCGTCGGCGACATCCACGGATGTCTTGCCGAGCTCGAGGATCTCGAGGCGAAGGCGGCACGGCATGCAGCGCGGCACGGCGCGACGGCGTTCTTCGTCTCCGTGGGCGACCTCGTCGACCGCGGACCCGACTCGGCCGGCGTGGTGCGGCGGTTCCGCGAGGGCGTGGCCGCGGGGACGCACATGGCGATCCTGGGCAACCACGAGCAGGAGCTGCTCCGGGTTGTGGCCGACGTCGCCCCCGACGTCTTGGCGCCGCACGGCGGGCTGCCGGTCCGCGCGGGCGCGTCGCTCGCCGCCGCCCACGCGGCCGGGAAGCGCGGGATGGCCGGCCGCTTGCCGTGGGCGGAGTACCGGATGTACGTGCGCCTCAACTGGCTGGGCCAAGGCGGGAGCCAGGCGCTGGCCAGCTGGGGCATCGATCCGTGGCGGCCGGCGAGCTGGCGTCTGCCGCTAGAGGACGCGGCGTTTCTCTGCGGCTGCCCCTGCACTGGGAGGCAGAGCGCGTGGTGGTCACGCACGCCCTGGCACGCGCAGGCGAGCTGGCGATGGTGCGCCGGCAGGCCGAGGGCCGCGAAACGTCGTCCGATGCCGTGTGGCATGACGCGGTCCACGGCGTCCTGTGGCGGCGCGACGTGCCGGACGAGGCCCCGGATCCGAGTCGCCGCCATGTGTCCGGCCACACGCCGAGGCGTCGGGCGCGCCGGCTGCTGAGAGGGCGCATGCTACAGATCGACACGGGGTGCGTGTACGGCGGGCGGCTGACGGCGTGGTGCGTTGAGGCGGAGCGGGTGATCAGCGTGCCGGCGCGGCAGGTTTGGTGGGGGTAGCGGGGGCAGTTGCGAGGCGCCGAGTTCAAGCCTATTGCTGTCGCCAAATCAATGATTGAAACCGGCCACGGAAAATGCTTTCCGCCTCGGCAGTGAATGTTGTAACTCGCCGCGGCAAGTCTTGATTTTCGGAGGGGCGCGCCGATCGATGAAACGGTGTGGAAACGCGGGGCATGCGAACATGCTCCGATCGCGGGTATGGCCGGGCGATTGACGGCGATCTACGACGAGCTGACACACGAGATGATCTGCGCGGAGGTCAGCGCCCACATTCATCGGCTCTCCGGCTCCGTGGCGTCGGATGAGGACGGCCGCGTAACCCGTATCGTCCACGACGGGGTGTTCGACGCCGAGGACGACGCGGCGATGGAGACGTGTCGCCCCAGTGGCCACCCGCTGGGGAGGGCCCGATCGAGTGTCTACTGCGCGGCCCAGCCGATGACCCCGCCTTGCAGAGATGGTTCAAGGAGCGCGGAATCGACCTAGAGCGCCTCAGCAAGTGCCTAAAGCGCTGCGGGAGGCTGGACGATCCCAAAGAGTTCGATCTATTGGGGTATTAGACCCAGCCCCTTGTATGTGCTTGCGTTATCCGCGTCTCACGGTTCGCCAACCGGAATGCCCGGTAGAATTGTGGGCAAGCGCCAGATCAGGAGATGCTGTCATGCTTCGTCCAAGCCGTACAGGCACTCGAACACATCACGCGATTACGCGACGTCCCCCAGCGTCTGTGCGCTTCCCACGACCCGCAGCGCCGTCGATGGCAGTGCTAGTCTCTGTGGTTCTCCTTGGGGCCTGCAGTCCGCTCTTCGTGCCAGGAGACGCGCAGGAAACTTGCATCGTCTCGCAGAGTGAGTTTGAGGGTTGGTTTGAGTCAGGCTCTGTGACGCTAGACGGGGTTGTCGAAGCGGCCGACAGCGTCAACTTCCCGGATGACCCGAATTGCACCTTCTTCAAGTGGACCGAGCAGATGTACCTCTGGCTCACATCTCCCGCGCCTCCACGTTACGGCGGCGGCGGCGGAATTATCCTCGACTCACCTGAGTTCTACGACGTATCGCCTCCAGACGCCAACAACAAGCGTACCTTCATCCCGCACACGTCTGGCGACGTACGCGTGTTCAGCATTCGCGACGCACAACTCGGGGCTCACAGGCTGCCACTCGTGACCGATTCGAGCGGAAAGGTATTCGAGGTCGTGGAGCCGGTGCTCGCACCGAGCGGGCTGCAGCTGATCCGCAATGCAGAAGGTGAGCGAGTTGAGATTGAACGCGCGATCCTCGGTGAGGATGGCCGGCCGCAGTTCTTCGATCGGGGCGGTGAGATCATCCGAGGTGCTCGCCCGATCATCGATCGAGATCTCTTGGATCAGGCGGTGGTCCAACCCTTCACCATCGCTCGCGAGCATACAATCTTCTTGTCGACTGCAGGTAACGTGATCGATGTCGAACAGGGACAAGCAGGGGGCGGAGATGTCCTGATGACCCAGAACGGCTCGTTGGTCTACTACCTGACGACGGTCAACAATGTCTTTGCGTACTTCCGAACCGGTGTGGCGAACGGGGACATCACGCCGACGCTCAACGAGTTCCCGACCGAACAGCAGGACCTAGACGAGATCATCAACTTTGCCGCCCAGCATGGCAAGACCTTGCTCGATCCGGAAGCCTTGGCCATTGAGGTCAAATCGTCGTGGATCGAAGCCTCCACGCTTGCAGACACCAGCGGGTACATCACGATCCAGGCGACCATTCCAACCTACAATCAGTCCGATCCGCAGAAGTGGACCGTCAACGGGCAGAAAACTGTCGAGATGGCAATGGTCGGAATCCACGTCGTGGGAAGTACGAAGGGACATCCGGAAATGCTATGGGGCACCTTCGAGCATGTCCGGAGCACGCCGAACGCCACCTACAGCTACAACGATCAGGGAAACAACACGAAGACCATCTCCCAGGACACCTCTGGTGTCTGGTTGTTCAGCCAGAGCAATGCTACCGGTCCGTTCAACCAGTCAAGGATGCGGATGATCCCCGGGTCACATGATATCGAGGCCTTCCCCGGCTTCACCATCGGCCCAACGGACATCATCCGGTGGAAGGCCTGGGGTAGCGCATTCTCAAATGCTTCTATCAACACCGAAGTGATCGCGATCAACAACAGCGTGCGAGGCAAGCTCGCCGCTGGCGACGTTCGCGCCAACTACGTTCAGACGGGAACGACTTGGACCATCTTTGGGCAAGCTCCTTCTGGCGGCAACCAAGTCGGTACACATCACCTGGCTAACACGACGATGGAGACTTTCCAGCAGGGAATCAGCAACATGGCCAACGGTACAAACTGCTTCTCTTGTCACATTACCAACAAGACCTCCGTGAGCCACGTGTTCGGCAGCATAGATCCGCTCTTCCCGTAGGCCACGCGGCTGCGTGCTTCCACCTCGCGCAGGACGCTCAGCTTGTACCCGGCGCCATGCCGGAGGACGTGTCCACCGCGGTCGCTCACCGCCCTAACCCGAGCCTCCTCGGTGCGTGCCTGGTAGGCCTGCCCGCCGGCGTCTATGCCCTCGCCCCGCGCTGTCGATCTTCGCGCGGTGGTACTTCGACGGCATTGAGCCTCTCGATCCGTGGCTGCAGGGCGAGCCGATCGACTTGAACCGCCTGATCCCCTGGCCCAGCGCAGCCGAGATGGACTACCCCCTGCAGCGCAACCCAGTGTCCCTGGGCGACGCTGCGCTGCCCATCCTCGAACGCATCCCGCCTCGCGAGGGCGCCGCCTCGTCCGCCTTACGCTGGATCGCCCGGCACACGCAGAGCGAGTCGGTGTGGGAGCTCGTTCGCGGCACGTGGACCAGGGCAGCGCGCCGCTACTTATCCTCCGCGCCCTGTTGGCAGGGCGTACCAGGGAGAGCACTCCCGGATCAGCGGAAGAACGGAAGTGACGCATCTGAACCGTGCCCGACCGCATGCCGGAAAACCCCCTTGCACGGCGTTGACAATGCCCATACACTGGCGGCGACCGCTACGCCGCCCGAACACGTTGGAGTGCATCGCATGGTCGCTGCGGGACGGCACGCCGTCGGGCCCTTTGGACACGACGCGAACGCACCGCTTCAGGTCAACCTGCTCGGGGGGCTCACGCTGATGTGCGGTCGCGAGCCGGCCGTGCCGACGCTGCGGCCGCGGCTTCGCGCGCTGGTGGCCTACCTAATCCTCCATCGCGACGCGCCCCAATCGCGCGATCGGCTGGCCATGGTGCTCTGGCCCGACACGCTGGAGGCGCAGGCGCGCACGAACCTCCGCAACCTGCTGTTCCGCCTGCGCGAGGCGCTGCCGGTGCTGGACCCGCTGATCGCCCAGGATCGGCACGCGCTGCGCCTGCGGACGGAGGAGGCGCTGCAAGTCGATGTCGATCAGCTGACGTCGCTGGTCGCCATCGTGCGCGCCGAGCCCGCGGCGGCATCGGCGCACGTGCTGGTCCAGGCCGCCGACCGGTTCGCCGGCGAGCTGCTGCCCGAGATCTACGACGACTGGGTGGTGAGCCACCGCGAGCGCGTTCGCGGCCTGCAGCTGGAGGTGCTGGATCGGACGGTCGCCGCGCTGGCCCGGGCCGGCGACTTCGTCGCGGCGGCTGCGTACTCCCGGCGCCTGATCGACCTCTCGCCTTTGGACGAGCCGCAGTACCGGCGCGTCATGCGGCTCCACGCGGCAGCGGGCAACCGCGCGGGCATCGAGGCCACGCTCAAGCTGGCGCGCGAAACGTTGCAGGAGGAGCTGGGCGCCGAGCCGAGCACGGCCACCTGCGACCTGGCGCGGGAGCTCTGCGCCGCTGCGGGGCGGGGCGTCGCGGCGGCACTCCAAGCCGGCCCGTCGTCCGCGGCGCCGCCCGGGCGGGGTGACGCCTGGGATGCGCTGTCGGGGGCCTGGGCCGAGGCGCGCCGCGGGACAACCACGGTGGTCGTGGTGCCCGGGGAGGCTGGAATCGGGAAGACGCACCTGGTCGAGGCGTTCGCGGCGCATGCCGAAGCGGCCGGCGAATGCGTGGCCCGCGCCGCGTGCCGCGGCTACGGGGAGGAGCGCCGGTACGGCGTGGTGTACGACTGGCTGCGGTCTCCAGCGCTCCGCGAGGCAGCCGCCCGGATGCTGCCGGCGTGGCCGTGGCTGCTCGGGCTGGAGGAAGGACTTGAGTGGGAGCGCGGTGCGGATGGGGTGCGCGGTGGCCGCGGCGCCCAAGGAAGGCGCCACGCGGACCGAACGGGCGGCGATCGGTCCGGTGTCGCGGCATCCGCCGAGCGTTTCGAGGCCTGGGCGCGCGTGGTCTGGGAGGCGCAGCCTTTGCTCCTGGTGCTGGACGACTTCCACCTGGCGGACACGGGCTCGCTGGCGTGGCTGGACTACCTGCTGGGCGACCCGCGCGCAGGCCGGATCATGGCGCTCTTTTCCATCCGCGGCGAGGCGTGCCGGCTGGGGGAGGACGCGCAGCGGCTGCTTCGGCGCTTGAGCCGGATGGGGCGGACCGGGCCATCCGGCGGGCAGGGCCGCCGGAACGTCGTGGAGGAGGTTGCGCTGGGCGGGCTGCCGCCCGAGGCGGTGGCGTCTCGCTCCCCCCTCACCCCAACGCCACGTCCAACACCATCATCACGATGAACCCCCCGACGAACCCCAGCGTGGCCAGGTCCGTGTTGGCGTCCAGCTGCGTCTCGGGGATGACCTCCTCGACCACCACGAAGATCATCGCGCCGGCCGCGAATGCCAGCGCGTACGGCAGGATCGGCCGCATCCAGAGCACTGCCGCGGCGCCGATCACGCCGGCCACCGGCTCCACGGCCGCGCTGAGCTGGCCGTAGAAGAAGCTCTGCCGACGGCTCAACCCTTGGCGCCTGAGGGGCATGGCCACGGCCAACCCTTCGGGGAAGTTCTGGAGGCCGATGCCAATGGTCAGCGCCACGGCGCCCCCGATCGTCGCCTCCGGGATCCCGGCGGCGACGCCACCGAACAGCACGGCGACGGCCAACCCTTCCGGGATGTTGTGCAGCGTGATCGCCAGGACCAGGAGCGTCGTGCGGTGCCAGGCCGTCGACCGGCCTTCGGACCGCGACGGGTCGAAGTTGATGTGCAGGTGCGGGAGCGTCTTGTCCAGCGCAAAGACGAACAGCGCCCCGGCGCCGAAGCCCACCGCGGCCGGCAGCCAACTCGGCATCCCCAGGCCCTCGCTCATAGCGATGGCCGGTGCCAGCAGGCTCCAGAAGCTGGCCGCGATCATCACGCCGCCGGTGAAGCCCAGCATCCCGTCCAGCACCGGCCGGCTCAGCTGGCGCACCGGAAACACCAGCGCCGCGCCGGCGGCCGTCACGGCCCAGGTGAACGTGGTGGCTAGGAGAGCGGCCAGCACGGGGTCGAGGCGGGCCATAAAGTCGATCAGGGATCACACCTCGAATAGCAGGGACGCGAGGCGCGACCGGCGAGAGAGCCGGCGCAGTCTAGCCAACGGCAACTTCGATGCTGTTCACGAAGAACTCGCTCCCGAGGCGCCCGGCAATCTCGCTGGCGTCCGCCGCCTCGAAGAACAGCTCGAGGGTCTCGGACAAGTTCAGGCGCGCCTCCTCGACCGCGTCGCCTTCGCTCGCGATGTCCCGCCCAGGGCACAACGCCACGTATCCGTCGCCTTCACGTTCGATGATCGCCGTCGGCCGCACTACGTCGCTCCTGAGTGGCCTTCGCTCGGCGGCGAATGGTAGTCCCGTCGCGAACACGGGCCAACGACGGGTATCCACGCCTCGTCTCGACCGGCGACCTGGAGCTTGGCGCAGAGGTTCGAGGTGTAGTTGCGCACGGTCTTGATGCTGAGCCCGAGGACGTCGGCGATCTCCTGACTGCCGCGTCCGTGTGCCAGGAAGCCAAGGATCTCGCGCTCCCTCTCGGTCAGCTCCGGGAACGCGTCGACGCCGACGGGATGCCTGGCGTGCGCGAAGTACTGCATCATCCGCTGGGCGACCGCCGCCCCGAAGATCACGTCGCCGGCCGCGACCCCGCGTATGGCGCGCAGGACGTCGCCCTTCAGCGCGCCCTTGAGGAGGTAGCCCCGTGCGCCGGCCTGGAGCGCGGTGAAGACCGACTCGTCGTCGGCCATGGTCAGGATGAGCACGCGCACGTGGGGGCTGGTGTGCAGGATGCGGCGGGTGGCCTGGATGCCGCTGGTGCCAGGCATCTTCAGGTCCATCAGCACCACGTCGGGCTGCAGCGCCTCGGCCCGGGCGATGGCCGCCTTGCCGTCGGCCGCTTCGCCGACGACCGCAACGTCGGGGTCGCCGCGCAGCATGGCCCGCAGGCCGTGCCGGAACGGCTCGTAGTCGTCAGCGATCAGCAGCCGTAGCGGTTCCATCGCCTTCCCTCAGGGGCAGACGGGCTGTCACGACGGGCCATCCGGCCGGTCTCCGCCGACGGGCACTGGCATAAGAACCCGCGCGCGCAGGTCATCCGCCATCGGCGTCGTCCACGCGCTCCTGTCGGGTGCCGGCGATCGCCACCCCGATCGCAATCCATGCAAGCCCGATGAGGGTCACTTTCAACTCGACCTCGGCCATCGCCCAGGAGAGCCCGCCCAGCACCACGGCGAGCGGGTAGAAGAATGGGGCGAGCCGTCGCCATCCCGCCCAGCGGCGCGCCGTGAAGGTGGCCAGGCCGAGACCCAGGAAGCCGAGGATCGAGAGGATGCGGCCGGCGATCATCAGCGTGCCCTCCTCTGCGGCCAGCGGGTCCGCGAACCCGGTCAACCAGGCCAGCAGCGCGAGGCCGGACCCCGCGACTGCCAGCGCCAGCGCCGCCTTGCCCAGCGTGCCGCGCCCGGCTACGCCCAGGCGCGCGATGCCCGCGAGCCCGGCCAGGCAGCCGAGGCACCAGAGCACGGCCATAGCGGCGCTGAGCGCGTCGTAGGCGTCGTGGTCGAACGTGAAGCGCAACCCGGCGAGGGTGTACAAAACACCCCCCGCCGATGCGATGAGGCCAAGGGGCAGCTCACCCTTCGTAGCCCGGGCGGCCGGCTGCTCCTGCGCGGTCATCGTGGTCATTCGTTCCTCCCTTGGATGGCGGCTTGTCGATCCGATGATTCCATCGTATGAGGGAGCGTCCCGGTCCCGAGGGACCTCGTCCCAGTTCGGCCGGGAAGCGCTTGGGCAATCTGGACGGGCACGCTGGGCGTTCCTCAGCCAGCGACGCCCAAGGCAGCGCGCCGCCGATCCAGTGACGGGGCCCGAGATATTACAACGAGGAGGCGGACTCTGCGGGCGCGAGCCCACCGTGTCATTCCGGGCCAAGCCCCACCGGTCCCGCTCACGGCGCAAGCTGTGGTTCAGTGAGGCTCCGGAGGGCCAGACCGCGCTCCTCGAGCTCGGCGATCGAATCGATCAGGTGCGCTGGCGAGCGTCCCAGCCGGTCACGGCGCCAGACGATGAGGGTGTCGCCCTGGCGCCCGTAGTCCAGAGTGGCGTCCAGCCCCGGCCGATCGGCCTTGGCACAGGGGGGGAGGCCTTGTCCTCGAAGGCGCGCGCGGTCGGCCACCGTCAACGCGGCGCGCTGGAGGTCGATGTTCTGGTCCCTGGAGCTGACGCGGGCCTACCCGACAGGCCACTGGATGGCCCGTGAGGTGCTGTTCATGGCGCTGCGTGCACCAACTCGTCTTGTTGGGCGGGAATGTGCATCATGAAAGGTAGACCGGATTCGTGGACGGCGTTTCGCGCAGAAGCCCGTCATCGGGGAGGGTGGCTGGCAGGGCGTGCACGAATTGCGATCGGATCTATCCCGACTGCCCGGCACAGGACCGCATCACCGAAGCCGCTCGGCGGCAGTCGGGTTAGATGCCGTTGAATTAACCCGCCAGAGCTGGCTCGCTATGGAGAAGTTGGCACGGGATTGGCGGTCGGGTCGGGCGTAACGGGGTACGGTCGGTGAACCGGGGCGCTCGGTGCGGCGGTGTCGGCAGGATCGCCGAGGCCGTTGGCTGAGCAATGCCGTTGAACAGCGTGGAGACGCGCCGTGCGGGGCTCATCGGGCAGGCGGGTACCAGCCGCCAGATGCAGCCGGTCGTTCCGCGCAGTCGCGGAGGTTGTCAGCTCATGGACGGCGAGGCCGTCGGCCGCAACGGCTACGAAGTGTCCCAGGCCAGAATGGGCACGCGTGGGATGAGCGGCGGCAGGAAAGGCCGTGGGTAGCAGCGGAGGACCTGCATCGCACTCTGGTGGCAGGCAGGGCAGCGCACCGCGGCATCGTCGTCGACCTCGCCGGCTGGCGCGTCGGCGGCGGCGGTCGGGGCATCCACGGGAGGCGGCGCCGCTGCCAGCAGTTCGCGACAGAGCCGGAGTCGGGCGTTGCGGCCGCGGTTGGCGAGGAAGCCGAAGTGGCGGATGCGCGTGAAACCGGGCGGCAGGACGTGCAACAGGAATCGGCTGAGGAACGCGTCGGGCGTGAGGGAGAGGGTCTTGGTGCGGTTGCCGTCCGCGTAGTCCTTGTAGGCGAAGGCCACATGGTCGTCGTCCAGGGCGGTGATGCGTTGGTTGGCGATGGCGACGCGGTGGGTGTAGCGGGCCAGGTAGCGCACGGCCTGCACGGCGCCGCCGAACGGTGGCTTGGCGTAGACGACCCACTCGTGGCGTTTGGCATGGGCCAGTCGTCGGCCGAGCACGCGGCGTCCAGCACGGTGCTGCAGGCGGCCGGCGCGCAGTTCGCGCTCGAGGATGGCGATGCACTTGCCGCGGAACACGCGGCTCAGGACACGCACCGGCAAGAAGAAGTCGGCGGGTGAGCTGACCCAGCGTTGGCGGTCAGGCGACAGACCGCCGCCGGGTACGATGCAGTGGACGTGCGGATGGTGATCGAGTTTCTGGCCCCAGGTGTGGAGCACGGCGACGAAGCCGATCTGTGCGCCGAGGTGGGCGGGGTCGGCGGCGACGGCGGTCAGCGTCTCGGCGGCGGCCTTGAAGAGGGCGTCGTAGACGATCCGGGGGTTGGCGAGGGCCAGCATGGCGATGCCCGGCGGGAGCGTGAACACGAGGTGGAAGTACGGCACGGCAGCAGCTCGGCCTCCCGGGCCGCCGCACAGCGCCGGCGTAGTGAGCCGAGGCACTTGGGGCAGTGGCGGTTGCGGCACCCGTTGTAGGCGTTGCGCACCAGCCCGCACTCGCAGCAGACGTCGACGTGGCCGCCCATCGCGCTGGTTCGGCAGCGGGCGATGTCGAGCAGTACGCGGCGCTGCTGCCAGCTCGTCCGCCGGCCGTGGCGTTTCAGGTAGGCGTCGCCGTGACGGCGAACGATGTCGGCGACCTCGATGCCGGTGCCCTTCACGACCGGACCTCCAGAACTGCCTCCGTCGGGGCGTCCAACAGGTCTAGCGGGCTGACGATCTTGGCCAAGCGCGTCGGTGCAATGTGCAGGTAGACCGTCGTCGTGCGCAGCGAGCGGTGGCCGAGCAGGACCTGGATCGTGCGCAGGTCGACGCCGGCCTCCATCAGGTGGGTGGCGAAGCAGTGGCGCAGCGTGTGCGGCGACACGCCCTTGGTCAGGCCGGCGCGAGCGGCGGCTCGGGCACAGAGCTTGTGGACGCCGCTGGCCGTTAGCGGGCGACCGCTCTTGCCGCCTGCGAACAGCCACTCCGATGGCCGGGACGCTCGGATGTAGGTGTCGAGCACCATCTGCAGCCGCTCGGAGAGAGGGACATAGCGGTCCGTGCCGCCCTTCCCCTGTCGAACTCGGATGAGCTTGCGCTCGCGGTCGATGTCATCGGGCTTGAGGTGGGTCAGCTCCGAGACCCGCAGGCCGGCGCCGTACAGCGTCATCACCATTGCCCGCTGCTTGAGGCCGACGATGGCCGCTATGAACCGTTGCACTTCGGCCGGGCTCAGCACCACCGGCAGCTTGCGCGGCTGGCGGGGCAGCGGGATGTGGTCCACGGGCCAGTCGACCTTGAGGGTCTTGTGGTACAGGAACCTCAGGGCACAGGCGTTGACCCGCCGACCACCGCTGCCAAGTTTGCGCTCCTCCAGCAGATAGCGCAGGTACTCATGCACGTCCTCGGCGCCGAGCTGGTCCGGCGAGCGCCCGAAGTGCCGGGCATAACGGGCGACACAGTCCACGTAGACCTGCTGCGTGGGCGGCGCCAGGTTGCGGATGCGCATCTCCTCGAGCATCCTACGGCGCAAGGGGATCATCGCGGTTCTCCTTTGCGTGTACGATCGGGTGGTGAGAGACCGGATCGTATCGCGCACAAAGAGAATGGGCGATGGGGTTGTGGCTGGGCACGCCACGCCGTCGTTCGCTGACCTACGGCCGACGACCTACGCGACGCGCACCCGATGCCCGTGTACTCCCGCGGAGACCGCGCAGCGGGTGGAGCGGGTTAGTTCAGCGCTCGTTTTGTGGAGGGTGTGGCCAAAAACCGTCCGGGTCACGCTGCGAGCGCCTGAAGTTCGGGCGGCTGCGGCGCGGCGTTCTCGCCGTAGAGATCGAGGTGCTGGCGATGCCGCAGGAAGCGCTGGTAGCTGTCCCAG
>Ga0326597_10006381_pt1 | contig 16171 bp, 11 predicted proteins | sample RVTome_12_FD_203789 | JGI IMG/M metagenome (GOLD analysis project Ga0326597, IMG submission 203789) | Soil microbial communities from uranium-contaminated site in the Upper Colorado River Basin, Wyoming, United States - RVT100D185 | ecosystem: Environmental > Terrestrial > Soil > Contaminated >...
TCTACGACGGCGACATCATGCAGGTCGTCCCTTCGCAGCGCATGTCGAAGCCGTTCCGCGCGACGCCGCTCGCACTCTACCGGGCGCTGCGCACGTTGAATCCCTCGCCCTACATGTTCTATTTCGATCTCGATGACTTTCACGTCGTCGGCGCATCGCCCGAAATCCTGGTGCGGCTCGATGGGGACACCGTCACCGTGCGGCCCATCGCGGGCACGCGCCGCCGCGGAGCGACGCCGGCGGAGGATGCGGCGCTCGCCGAGGAGCTGCTCGCGGACCCCAAGGAACGCGCCGAACACATCATGCTGGTCGATCTGGGTCGGAACGACGCGGGCCGCGTGGCTGAGACCGGCACCGTGCATGTGACCGAGCAGATGGTGATCGAACGCTATTCGCACGTGATGCACATCGTCTCCAACGTCGAGGCCAAACTTAAGCCGGGGCTCACGGCGATCGATGTCCTGCGCGCGACCTTTCCCGCCGGCACCGTGTCTGGAGCGCCCAAGGTGCGCGCCATGGAAATCATCGACGAACTGGAGCCGGTGAAGCGCGGCATCTACGCCGGCGCGGTCGGCTACCTCGGCTTCCACGGCAACATGGACGTCGCGATCGCGCTGCGCACGGCGGTGGTGAAGAACGGCACGCTGCACGTGCAGGCGGGCGGCGGCATCGTCGCCGACTCGCAGCCCGCGGCCGAGTGGCAGGAGACGCAGAGCAAGGCGCGGGCGCTGCTGCGCGCGGCCGAGATGGCCGAAGCGGGCCTTGACACCAAGCTTGGCTAGAAGCAGCCGCTGGCGCGACACCGCGGCAGCCAACCAGATACTCCGACACGAAGCGCGTCAGTTTAGGCGTGACCACGTCTCGTTTCTATAACGGCGGGTATGTGTAGATTTGATTGACCTGATGTCGAGTGCGTCCGATTCGCGCATGTGACAAACCTGGCGGCACGGGGGCATAATCAACGGACCGCCTCACGAGCGAGCTTTAGGAACAGGGACATTGCATGAAAACTGTCCGCGACGCGTGCCGGCTCCAGGAGAACGCGCTTTCGATCAAGCTCAGCGACCAGGTCGAGCAGCTCGACGAGTTGATCAACATTGAGGGAGACGGTACCGCCTTTTTTGAGAGAACGCACGTCACCCAAGGCATGCGGGATCTCATCAGCGAGGGCATTGCGCGTCTCGCTGGTGCATCGAGCCAGGCTGTTTTCCACTTAAAGCAGGCAATGGGCGGCGGGAAAACGCACCTGCTGATCGGATTCGGTCTGCTCGCCAAACACGAATCGCTTCGCCGGCGACACTGTGGCGATATGCTGCATGCCACAGCTTTTGATGCAGCCGATACTGTCGCCTTCAACGGCCGCAACAACCCGGACCATTTCTTCTGGGGCGAAATTGCGAATCAGCTTGGAAAGGGCGATCAATTCAAGGCGTTCTGGACTGGGGGACCGAAGGCGCCTGATGAGAAAGACTGGCTCAAGCTCTTCGATGGGGCGGCACCTACACTCATCCTGCTCGATGAAATGCCGCCGTACTTCCATTACCTCGACACGCAGAAAGTGGGTAATGGCACCGTAGCGGACATCGCGACACGCGCCTTTGCGAACCTCCTCACTGCAGCCGGTAAGAAGAAGAACGTCTGCGTCGTCATCTCCGACCTTGCCGCCGCCTACGACACGGGCGGCAGGCTCATCAATCGCGCGCTCAACGACGCGCGCGCCGAAGTCGGTCGGCAGGAGCGGAACATCACACCGGTCGACCTCGCTGCCAACGAGATCTACGACATCCTCCGCAAGCGATTGTTCAGGTCGCTTCCCGACAAGGCCGAGATCGAGGACATCGCCGAATCCTTCGGCAGGAAGCTTGAAGAGGCGGCCAAATCGAAGACTGCCAACCGTGGCGCGGAGGCGATAGCGGACGAAATCGCCGCCACCTACCCGTTTCACCCGCGGCTCAAGAACGTCATTGCCCTCTTCAAGGAAAACGAGCAGTTCAAGCAGACCCGCGGCTTAATCGAGCTGGTGTCTCGTTTGCTCAAGTCGGTCTGGGAGCGGCAGGCCAATGACGTTTTTCTCATCGGCCCGCAGCACTTCGCCCTCTCGATCCCGGACGTTCGCGACAAGCTCACCGAAATCTCCGGCATGCGCGACGTGATCGCGAAGGATCTGTGGGACGCGCAGGCGTCCGGGCATGCGCAGATCATCGATCTTCAGACGGGCAAGGAGGCCGCTACGCAGGTGGGCTCGCTGCTTCTGACGGCCAGCCTTTCGACTGCCGTCAACGCAGTGAAGGGCCTCACGCGGGAGGAAATGGTCGAATGCCTGGTCTCACCCTTGCGCGAGCCGTCCGAGTTTCTCGCGGCATTCGAGGAACTAGAGACGGCCGCCTGGTACCTGCATCACACTCCGGAGTACCGTTACTACTTCGACCGGCAGGAGAACCTCACCAAACTCCTGCAGAGCCTTGCCAAGGATGCGCCCGAAAACCAGGTGGACGATCTCATCCGGCACCGCCTGCGCGATATGTTCAAGCCCGCGCGCAAAACGGGTTACGACGATGTTCTGCCCCTGCCCCGGCTGGAGGATGTCGCCGACCGCGTGCGCCGGGGCCGGGTACTTCTCATCGTCAGTCCGGACTCGAAGATTCCACCGGAGGAAGTCCAGAAATTCTTCGATGGCCTGAGCCAGAAAAACAACCTGTGCGTCCTCACCGGTGACAAAACCGCGATGGGCAGCGTGGAGAAGGCGGCGCGGCAACTCTTCGCGGCGCAGAAGGCCGACGGGCGCATTCCCACAGGCCATCCGCAGCGCGACGATCTGGAGCGTAAGCAACAGGGCTACGAGCAGGATTTCAACACGACCATACTCAGCTTGTTTGACAAAGTATTGTTCCCGATCCAGCGCGCTGGCAGGCCGCCGCAACTCGCTGCGAAGCCGCTCGACATGACGCGCGACGCCACCAAGCCTTTCAACGGCGAGGAGCAGGTCGAAAAGACGCTCGTCTCAAATCCGATCAAGCTTTACCTCGATGTTGACAACGAGTTCGACGCCATCCGCGACAAAGCGCAGGATCTGCTGTGGCCGGAGAACCAGAATGACGCGCGCTGGTCGGATGTCGCCGACCGTTATGCCGAACAGGCCGGCATGCCCTGGTTGCCGCCCAAGGGGCTGGATAATCTCAAGTCCGCCGCGTGCAACCGCGGGTTGTGGGAAGACCTCGGCAATGGCTACGTCACGAAGAGACCGAAAAAGAAACGGACCTCCGTTCAGGTCATCGAGGAGTCCGATCCGGACGACAAAGGCGCGGTCCGGCTGAGGATCAATCCGCAGAATGCCGGCCCGGCGCCCCGCGTCCATTACGCCGAAGACGCTGCCGTCGACGAGTCCAGCCCGCAACTCAAGGACCAAATCTATTCCACCGCTGCATTGCGGGTGAATTTCCTGGCCATGGACCCGTCCGGTCAGTACGAGACGGGCGATCCGGTGAGTTGGTCGAACAAGCTGGTGCTTCGCAACCAGCTCTCGGAAAAAAATGGCAAGCGCAGCGTGGAGTTGTTCGTCGCGCCCAGCGGAAAGATTCGCTACACGCTCGACGGCAGCGAGCCGCGCGAGGGCGTGGCATACGAGAGAGGGTTTGAGATCGGCGACGGTGAAGTCCTGATCCGCGCCTTCGCCGAGGTGAGCGGCCTGGAAACCAAGACCGATTTTCGCTTCCCGGCCAAGGGCAAGAAGGGTGTCCAGATCGACGACGTGAAACCCGGCCGTCTCGTGTCCCGCGCCGGCCGCAAGCTCGATTCCCGCGGCAAGACTTTCGAAGGCCTCAAACAGGCGGGCGAGAAATCCGCGACCTTCGAGGGCATCGCACTCACCGTTGGCCAGGGCACTCAGATGATCGGCATCAACGTGGGTGAGATCAAGGTTGACGCCGCCTTCATCGAGGCACTGCTCGTCAAGGTGCTGGAAAAGTTCACGCCCGATACGCTCGTCACCATGACCTTCCGCAAGGCTCACTTCGCATCCGGACACGACCTCAAGGACTTCGCAGCGAAGCTCGGTATCGAGTTGCAGCAAGGGGACGTCGAGCAATGAGTGACAAGCCGCGCACCATCGACTTCGGCGCCCCCGACAAGTTTGGCGCACATCTTTTCCGGATCGAAATTCCCGCGAGCCGCAACGAGTCGGTCGTGATCGTAGAGGACTACGGCTACCGCGGTCAGGAGGGTGGCATCCCGCGCGAGGAAGACCGCGTCATCCTCAAGCGTTACGTCTGGTCCGCGATCGCCGACATCGCGCGCCGCGAATTCAACGACCGCCTCAAGACCGTCAACATCCTCACCGGCCGCTGGCACACCGGCGCCAATCTCGTCGATCGCTTGCTCGGCAAGGAACTTTGCGTCCTCGCGTGGGCCGCCGAAACCGCGAACGAAGGGCAACTGCCCGTCATATGCAGCAAATGGGCGGCATTGCGACCTGAGGAGCGCTGGTGGCTTTTCTCGATGACAGTCGCCGAAGCAGGTCTGCCGGAGGATACGCAGCGGGGTTGGCGGCGGGCATTGTTTCTTGCCCTCTCGGACGGCGAGAAACCCGCCGCCGGGCGTAAGCGCCGACGCCCGGTGGAGCAGGATCTATTCAAACTGCCGCTGTTCGAGGAGTCTGAATGAGCGGCGCCGTCAGGCCGTATTCTCTGAAGGACGCGCCCGCACTCATCGAACGGTTGCTGCCGGTACAGAAGCTGTCGGCCGAAGCCTACAAAGAACAGATGGCGGTACACGGCAAGACGCTCACCGCCCTTGGCAGTTACTGGAAGGGGCGCAAGCCACTCATCCTCGCTAAGGCTTGTGTACTGGGCAGCCTTTTACCCGCCACGGACGATGCTAGGCGGGACCTGGAGGTTTTTGAGAGTCTCATGGGCATGGACGACGAGTCCTTCGTCGCGCGCTGGAAGCGCCGGCCTAAGCCGAAAGAGATTCTCGCCACGCTCTCCATTCCTCGGATCGTCGACTACTTCACCGTGGAGCCGGCCGGCGTACTGCCGGTCTCCGCGCCGGTGGAGTGGTCGAAGCCTGAATACGAATTGGTAAAGGTCGCCTGGCGTGCGGACCTCACCGAGTTGGAGCGCCGCCGGCTGGAGGCGCAGATGCTCCCGAAAGCGCCCTACCGCGAGCGAGTGGACCAGGCGCAGCGCCCAGAGGAGGTCATGGATACCGTCCACGACCATATCTGGGAAGCGGTCAACGTCCATATGGGTACGAGCGCCCAATCATTTCCGGAACTGGTCGAGCAGCTCGGCATCATGCGTTTCGGTCACCGCCCGCGCGTCGCCGACACCTTCTGCGGTTCCGGCCAGATTCCCTTCGAGGCCGCCCGACTCGGCTGCGACGTCTACGCCGCTGACCTCAATCCGGTGGCGTGCATGCTTAGTTGGGGTGCCTTCCACATCGTCGGTGGCTCCAAAGCGAGCCGAGCGAAACTCGCGAAGGACCAGGAAATATTGGCGCGTCTGGTGCGGGCGGAGATCGACCGGCTCGGAGTTGAGATCGACAGAACGGGTTGGCGCGCGAAAGTTTTCCTCTACTGTGTGGAAGCGCGCTGCCCGCAGAGCGGCTGGATGGTTCCGTTGTTGCCGACCTTGGTAGTCAGCAAGGGCTATCGCGTCGTGGCGGAACTGGTGCCGGACCCACTGAACAAGCGGTACACAATTGAGATCCGTACCGAGGTCAGCGATGCATGCATAAGGGCTGCCGAGCAAGGAACAGTTGACCGAGAGGGTAAGTACGGCGAGGCTTACCTGATGCACCGAGTGAACGGCGCGGAATACAAGACCAAGATCTCAACCCTACGTGGTGACTACCAGAAGCCCGACGGAACAATTGCAAACCGGCTGCGGCAATGGGAGAAACTTGACTTCATGCCCCGCCCAAACGACCTCCTGCAGGAGCGTCTTTACTGCATCGAATGGATGCGCCCTAAGAAAAGGGGCAAGCGGGAGGAGTATGAGTTCCGGTCCGTGACCGAGGACGACCTACGGCGGGAGCAATTTGCTCAGGAGTATGTAAGGCAGCACCTTGCCGACTGGCAGAATAAGGGCTGGGTGCCCGACATGCGGATCGAGGTAGGTGGGCCGCCGCGGTATCAGGGACTTGATTTGATTAGAGCACGCGGTTGGACGCACTGGCACCACCTGTTCAACTCGCGTCAGTTATTGGTCGCGTCACTCGTGAATCGTGCGACCGGAGCCACGGGCAAGTTCGCGCTAACGCGAATATTGAACAAGAACTCCCGGCTTAGCAGATGGGACATGAACGTTGGCGGAGGGGGAGCTACTCAAGGGGTCTTCGACAATCAAGCCCTCAACACGCTCTACAATTTCGGTGCCCGCGGCGTAGCAAACCTCGATGACTCCTTCACGACGAAATTCAAGCACTTTCCTTTGGTCTCGTCTCTTGCTCTCGCAAATAATCTAGCTGACGCCATCCCGACGGAAAGCGATATCTATGTCACCGATCCACCGTACGGCGACGCGGTGAAGTATGAGGAAATCCTCGACTTTTTCATTGCTTGGTTGCGTAAGGACCCTCCGCCTGAGTTCGCCGACTGGATTTGGGATAGCCGGCGCTCGCTTGCTATCAAGGGCGAGGGGGAGGACTTCCGTCGCGGTATGGTAGCGGCATATAAGCGCATGGCAGACTGCATGCCAGACAACGGCATACAGGTCGTCATGTTCACGCACCAGTCGGGTTCTCTCTGGGCGGACATGGCGAACATTGTCTGGGCTTCCGGTCTGTACGTCACCGCCGCGTGGTACGTCGTCACCGAAACGGACAGCGCTTTGCGAGCAGGTAGCAACGTGAAGGGTACGGTGTTGCTCGTCCTGCGCAAGCGTTTGGGTGCGCGTAAGACGACACGCGACGACCTCGCTTGGGAAATTCAGGAAGAGGTCGAGGCACAAGTGAATGCGCTGACTGGCTTGAATCAGAACGCCAAGGGCCTGTACCGCGATGAGAACGTGTTCGAGGACGCGGACATTCAGATGGCGGGCTATGCTGCGGCTCTGCGCGTGCTTACCCGCTACGCCACCATCGACGGTCGCGACATGACCAACGAGGCAATTCGCCCGCGCGTGAAGGGCGAGACTACCTTCGTGGACGGCCTCATTGCCTTCGCCGTGGACACCGCCAACCAGTGTCTCGTGCCGCAGGGCATCCCCAAGGTGCATTGGGACAAGCTCAGCGGCGCGGAGCGTTTTTATCTCAAGATGCTCGACATGGAAGCCCGTGGCGCGAAAACACTCGACAACTACCAGAATTTCGCCAAAGCATTCAAGGTGCGGGACTTCCATGCGCTAATGGGCGACCAGCGCGCTAACCACGCACGGCTCAAGAGCGCCATCGACTTCGTGCGCGCCGAAATGGGCGAGGGTTCGGAGCTGCACCAGTCGGTGCTGCGCGCCGTGCTCTACGCGGTGATGGAACTGGCGAAAAACCTGGACGGCGCCGAAGTTCTGGCGCATTTGACGCTTAATATTCCGAACTACTTCGGCGACATGACTCAGCGCGAGTTGGCGATCGAGCTTTCCGATTATCTAGCGAAGCGGCTCGATACACTCCGCCCCGAAGAAGCAAGCGCCGCGCGCGTGCTGTGCGAGCTGGTGAAAAACCAGCGCCTGGGGTGAGTGCGGACATGAGCGAAATTCGCCGTTTTTCCTCCCGCCGCCAGCGACTGGACCAGGCCTTTCTCGCCATGAAATTGACGGGTGCGAAGTCCTACAAACGCATCGCCGGCTACTTCCGCAGTTCAATCTTCGAACTGGTCGGCGAGGAGATCGCGGCAATCCCGAAAGTGCAGATCGTCTGCAACAGCGAACTCGATGCTGCGGATGTCGTTGTCTCGAAGCATGTCCGCGAAACGGCGTTGAAGGAGCGTTGGAACGAAGCAGCGGCGGAGGTCGAGGCTCTGTTGCACCGGGATCGCTACCGCAAGCTCCATGAGCTGCTCGCGAGTGGCCGCGTCGAAATTCGGGTCGTGCCCAGGGACCGGGTATTCATCCACGGCAAGGCGGGCGTCATCGAGGCGGCGGATGGTTCGAGGACCTGCTTTCTCGGCTCGATCAACGAGACGCGGAGCGCTTTTGCGCAGAATTACGAGATATTGTGGGAGGACACCTCGCCGGAGGGTGTTGCCTGGGTCGAGGAGGAGTTCGAGGCGCTCTGGAAGGATGCCTTCCCGCTGCCCGACGCGATTGTCGAGGAGATCAAGCGCATCGCCGATCGCGTGGAAATTCGATTCGAGGACGCGAAGCCCGGCGAACTCGCAGCGGCAGCCCTTGCCGAGAGCCCCATCTACCGCGGCGGGGAACAACTGCAGCCTTGGCAGCGTTCGTTCGTCACGATGTTCCTGCAGCATCGGGAGACGTACGGCAAGGCGCGCATGCTGCTCGCCGACGACGTGGGCGTCGGAAAGACACTTTCGCTCGCTGCTAGCGCGATGCTCGCGGCGCTACTGGACGACGGGCCGGTGCTCATTCTTTGTCCGTCCACGCTTACGTTCCAGTGGCAAGTGGAACTCGCGGACAAGCTCGGCATCCCGAGCGCCGTGTGGTCGTCAACGAAGAAAGTCTGGATCGATCCCAAGGGCCATATTATCAAGACACGCGGCGCCGAGGACATCGCGCGTTGCCCGTTTTGTATCGCCATCGTGTCCACGGGCTTGATCTTTCACGACTCCGAGGAACGGCAGCATCTGCTGGAACGCAAATTCGGGACAATTGTCCTTGACGAAGCGCACAAGGCGCGGCGCCGTGGCGCTCTCGGCGAGAAGAAGGACGAGCCGAACAATCTGCTCGATTTCATGCTGCGCGCCGGGCACCGCACGAAAAATCTGCTGCTCGGCACGGCAACTCCCATACAAACCGAGGTCCATGAACTATGGGACCTCATGCGCATTCTCAACGCGGGCGCGGATTTCGTTCTTGGGCGGGAATTTTTTGGCCGGTGGGCGGACTGGGAAAAGGCGCTCCCGCTGGTCAAGGGCGAAGAGACGCCGGCTGACGATCGGGACGCGTGGGAGTGGTTGCGCAACCCGCTGCCCCCGGGGAATGAAGATGCATTGTTTGCCACGCTGCGACTGCAAATGGGGCTGCCCGAACAGATTTTCTTCACTGATCGGGGCTTCGGTTCGCTCGGGTTTCTTGAGCAGCAGGCGGTCGGACAAGCTCTCGCAACTGGGTTTTTTAGGGAGCACAACCCTATCGTACGCTATACCGTCCTGCGTCGACGGCAGACGCTCGAAGAGGCGGGCTTACTGGAGAGGGTTGCGGTTGCTGTCCACCCGAATCCCGAGAATTCCGCCACCGGATATCCCGGGATCGGGTTCAGCGGCCTGGGATTGCTGACGAATCATCCGTTCGATCTCGCGTATCAGGCGGCCGAGGCGTTCACTGAAGCGCTGAAGCATCGCAGCAAGGCAGCCGGGTTCATGAAGACGCTGCTCCTGCAACGCATCTGCTCCAGCTTTGCATCCGGGCGCAGCACTGCCGAAAAGATGTTGCGCCGGGAAATTCTGGAGGATGAAGAACAACCACAGATTGTGGCGGGCGTGATCAGCGACCTGACGCCTGTCGAGGCCGGACACCTCAAGACCATCATCGCCGAGCTATCGCGCCCTGAAGCCCGGGACCCCAAGCTCGCTGCCGTGCGCTACTTCCTTACCGACCATCGCACCGAGGGCAAGACCTGGCTGGAGCACGGCTGCATCATCTTTAGCCAATACTACGACACAGCGTATTTCGTCGGCGCGGAGTTGGCGAAGATACTTCCGCGGGAGCCCATTGGCGTCTATGCGGGCGCCGGCAGGAGTGGAATGTTCCATGGAGAGGATTTCGCCTCCGTCGAGCGCGAGGAGATCAAGGCTGCCGTCAAGAAACGCGAGATTCGTCTCGTCGTGGCCACTGATGCAGCGTGCGAGGGGCTGAATCTCCAGACGCTCGGCACGTTGATAAACGTTGACTTGCCTTGGAATCCGTCACGACTTGAGCAGCGCTTGGGGCGCATCAAACGGTTCGGGCAGGCGCGCCGCACTGTGGACATGCTCAATCTCGTCTATCACGATACTCAGGACGAGAAGGTCTATCAGGTTCTCTCGCGCCGGATGAAGGATCGGTACGACATCTTCGGCGGCCTGCCGGACACCATCGAGGACGAATGGATTGAGACCATCGAAACGCTCGACGACATGATGGACACCTACATGCACCTGCGCCGGCAGGCCCATGACGTCTTCGAGGTGCGTTACCAGGAAACTATCGACCCCGACCGGGATCGATGGGAACTGTGTTCTCGTGTGCTGGCGCGCAATGACGTGGTCGAGAAACTTTCAGAGGCATGGTGAACCGAACATGCCAGCGCACGCCCGCACGTTCGACCGGGACAAAGCTCTGGAAGCGATACTCTACATCGCGCAGGAGCTGGACTCCCCCACGCTCCACAGCATCTCCAAGATCCTGTATCTGGCCGACAAGCGGCACCTGCAGCACCATGGCCGCCTGATCTGCGGGGATCGCTATATCGCCATGGAATACGGGCCGATGCCGTCCACGATCTACGACATGATGAAGGTCGCGGACGGGCGGGAAGCGCTCGACCCGGACACGGACGATCTCATCAAGGAGTCGCTTTCGGTTCGGCCGGGTCGCTATGTCAAACCACGGCGTAAGGCCAATGAAGACCTGCTTTCCGAGTCGGAAATCGACTGCATCGACCACACCATCAGGAAGTACGGCCGCAAGACCTTCGGACAGTTGACCGATATCACGCACGATGATGCGTGGCGCGGGGCTGATGAGAACAAACCGATATCGCTCGAGGCCATTGCGCGCACCCTCCCCAACTCGGCTGAACTACTCGCCTTCCTCCGTGCCCGGTAATGGCCAAGCTGGGCGATGGTTTCCGCGCTCAGAAGCGCCGCGCTGCGGACGTCCACCGTGGCGCGCTTTCACACTCCGATTGCTGCTTCGATGGGGATTTCTAGCTGATTCCGAATCGCAGTATAAAGGTCAACGTCGATGTCGCTCGCGTCGAGCGACACGATCAGTGAGAATCGTGCAGTTGCTTCGCAGCGGCCTCTGTGAATCCGCTGACGCCACCAGCCGACAACTGGATAGACGGCAAGGCGGTCTCGTGACGCCAGATCAATTGCCAGACCTGTCCAGCGGTCGGAATGTACTGACCCAAATCGTCGAAGCTTGTCTCCGAGTAGCCAACCCGTATCATCCGGCGCATCGATCACGTCATCTTCATCCCGCATCGCAAGATTGATACGCTTGCTGAATTCCAATGCACTCTCTGCCGGGCGGCGAAGATCGAACCGCAAGCCATGAGAGGCGTAACGGTAGCGGTTTGTCCAACCCCGCTTTGCCGGACTCGGCTCGATGAAGTAGGAAAGAGTTACACGCAACTGCACGGGTTGCTCGGCCAACGCGTATAGCATCTCTTTGGGCCAAGGCAGCTGGAAAACGCACAACTCGTTCATCTTCCCGGTCGTGCCCTCAAGGCGGTAGGGCTGGATCGTCTCTTGAGCAACCAGACAGACGCGATTTCCCACGCTGTTCAGCACGTTTTGTTCATTCGGGACGCCGTAGCCGCAGGCCCGCAACAGATGTCGACGTGATGTCAAAGTATTATCGACAAGGTAACGGGTCTTCTGTGCGGTGGTCCAGTCCGCGTGATGAACGAGTAGCCCCCGTATCGTTTCCGGCCAGAAATCGGCATAGGTACAATAAACCTGCGCGGCGAGACGTGCTGCCTGCGCTGTCGAAGCGCTCGTCATTGAAAATGCCGCTACCGGACGAACGATGTAGTTTCGATCGGTAGTCAGTAGTTGCAGCGAAACAGGGAGTTCAAACTGGGCGCCAGCCGGATCAACTGCGACGTTGCCACCTTCAAGTAACACGTCGGGCTTGACCGGCCAGTTCTTTCCCCAAGTGCATGAGGTCGAACTAAACGGGCTCAAATCGCCCGGGGGAGCCAGCGCTGACCAGCCGGCGTAGTCTGCTGTCGCGGGTAACTCTTGCTTCTCGGTATATGCGCCGACCGTTAAAGCATTCCACGCCTGTGCAGGCTGTTCGACGCCGTAGGTCTGATTGGACACTGGATACTGATGCCAATTTTCATCAGGTACATTGCCGGCGGATATAACGAAAAGTCGTTTCTCCTCTTCTTCCGAAGCGAAGGCCAACTGGTCAATCGCCCCCGAGTAGGAGGACGGTTCACCCTTTTGGTGCATTGAGGATGTTATGGCCTTGCAGATGATACGTCGCCGATTCGGCGCCTGAATCTCGCAGCGGTACACTCCCTGTGCCGTGATACCGCCGAGCACTTCGCGGTCTGCCCCTACGGGTACGGGAGGGAGGATCTTGCACGATTCAAGGCGAAACGGTAGTTGGATCGTTCCAGCCGCGGTGACAGCATTGCGCAGGTCACCGTAGAGTGCGACGCCAGCCATCCGGGTTCCATGACCATGATGGTCATGTACTCCCCATCCAGGCTCCACTGCATGAAGATCCTGTTGGGCGAGGGCTGGACCGATAAGCGGGTGCGCACGATTGATTCCGGTGTCGAGAATGGCAACCGACACGTCGTCCCCTCCAACCTCAATGCGACCGGCGAGATCTTCCACGATTGCATCTTGCACGGCGAGGGGCAATTCATGTGGGACTACAGGTGGGCGGTCAGCGTTGCGAATTTCGGCAATGAGGTTCAGCAGATCCACAGCTTGACTTAGCCGCGCTCGACTGGCGCGAATCGTCGTCACGACGCGTTCCGGGAATTCCAGCCGCTGCTGGGTGACGTGGATATTGAGAACCTCGGCGGCAGCAAGAAAACGATTGAAGGCGTCCTGCGCAGAGAAGTCAGCCATGCGAATCCAGATTTCCCACCAGTGATCCCCATCACCTTGAGGCATCGGTTCCTCGTCTGTCCACAAAGCCTCGATCGTCGCGAGCCCGATCGACTCGATGCTCTCGACAAGCTCCGCATTCTTGGGTTTGTTGTATCTTGTCTCCTCGTTGATGTATGCAGTTACTCTGTTCACCAGTACGTCAAGCTTGCCGTCGGGCACGTAACATGTCACGAGAATTGTGTCGTCTACCTCCCGGACATTCAGCAATTCGATCTGCGGCTTCGCGAGATCAAGTTTTTCAAATGCAAGATTAAATCCAGGTGCGCTGCGGAACTCGATTGTTATGCCCTCCGGTACCGCCAATTCAAGCGCGGCTCGAGCTGCGCGTCGCTGGTCGAACTGAGGCCTGAGAGCAGTGAGGCTATTGAGTAGTGCCCCGCCGTGCGCGAGGCGATTCCGCTCCGGAATCCTAAGCGCTGGCCCTCGACCACCCCGGGGTTGGTAATCCTGCGTCTGGCCTCGATCGATGAGCCTCAGATGTGGCAGTGGGGGGAGTGGCTCGTTGGGCATGCACTATTTGGTTCGTTCGGAGAACGTCGCATGGTCCTTTTGCCGCTCACGGATTGCGGAGAGAAGGTAATCTGCGCTGACGCGGTCATGACCAAACACGATGGCTTCCTTGAGCGCGTCGTCGCAAGCGCGCTGGACATCGGCGAAGCTCAGGCCCTCGGCTTGGCGTGCAATTGCATCCCAGTCCAATCGCGACCCGGTTCGCTCAAGCCGGCGCTTCATCAGATCGATTATGGCTCCATGCGACGGAAGCTCATATCGAAGTACATCGTCGAATCGCCGGAATAATGCAGTATCTAGAAGACTCGGATAGTTGGTAGCGGCCAGCACGAGACTTTGAGAAGCATCTTGTTCCACAAGCTGAAGAAACGAGCTCAGGATACGTCGAATCTCGCCTACGTCGTTGGCAGTGGCGCGCTGTTGCCCGATTGCATCGAATTCGTCGAATAGGTAAACGCCGCGGACCTGCTGGATATTGTCAAAAATCAATTTGAGTTTAGCGGCCGCCTCGCCCATGTAGCGGGTAAAGAGGCCTTCAAGTCGCAAATTGAACAAAGGTAGAGAGAGCTCCCCTGCAAGCGCGCCAGCGGACATGGTCTTGCCGGTACCCGGCGGGCCGACCAACAGAAGCTTCCGGCGCGGGTGCAGCCCGTGTTCCCGAATTCGGGCCGATTGGCGCTGTTCCCGAACGACGCGATCTAGCCGCTGGCGGGTATCGGGGTCGAGAATAAGATCGTCGAGGCGTGTGTCTGGGTAACTCACGCCCACCAAGTCCGCAAGCTCACCTTTTGGCTGGGCGATTGGAATCGGTTGGCGATGGGCGACGATAGTGGCACGCCCTTTAACTTCGTCGACAAGCTCCCGGATCTCCGTCGCAAGACGTCCGTGCCCAGCCTTAGCCTCACGTGCGGCGATCTGGAGCGCCAGCGTGAGCAACTGACTTTCGTCCGATTCCTTGTAGGCTCTGAGCATGGCCTTAATCTGGTCGCCGTTTGCCATTTTGCTGATCTCAGTTTGTGCTGCATGGAAGTGCGATCACGAGCGCAATTATGCGCGTAGCCCGAAGACGCTGCATAGTTGCAGGAAACTAAACAGCTAAAGATAACATTTCCCGGTGTATAGCGACGTGCAAAGCCTCGAAGGGGCGACGCTTAATCAGGTCGCGCTGTTATGCTGCGGGGGCTGAACGAGATATTGGCCATGACTCGCGACTTGGGCAACGGCGACGCGAAGGCGCCTCATACACCTCGCGTCGTTCAATCGGCACTGTCCGAGAACAGCAATGAAGCGTTCGATTCCTAGGACCGCAATGGATAACCTGGCCACAAGCGAGCGCTTACGGCTGCGTCGTCCGTACGCCCAATTTGATGTTTGATCAAGGTGAACTTGACGATACATCAAGTGTCATAGTAGCCTCTTGCTTCAGGATGGCCAAGGCCCACCCGCTCTTTCTTGAAATAGCCTCCCAGTTACGCTCCCTGGCTGATGATCCTGAAACGACCTGGAGTTTCTACACGCATGCCGAGGAGGAAATGGTTGAAGCCGGGCTCGACCACAACGACGCGTACCACCTTGTGCAGAACGGCAAAATTACTGACGGTGATGCGGAGGGCGATGACCGCAGGTATCGCGTCGAGGAATTTACCAAGGATGGCGTTCATGCCGCATTGATTGTTGCTTTCTCGGTGGAGGAGAAGTGGATTGAGGTAATCACGGCTTTCAGAGTCAGGGAATAGGGAGAATTCAGATAGGAGAATCAGACAGGAGCCACGCAAATGAAAACGTGTGAGAAGTGCGGTGGCGAGGGACGCATGCAGCTCATTCCACGTTATCAAGCAAGAAAAGAACTGATGGGCGGCATGAGCATTGAGTTGGTCGATGTTGTTCACGCCCTCATATGCGAAAAGTGCGGCACGGTTTTGCGCACCGACATTCCGGACATGCCGGGCCTCATCGCGGCAGTGTCGGTTGGCAGATCGAAGGAGCCGTTGAAGCTGAATGGGCAAGAGATAAGGTTCCTCAGAAAGGCCATCGGCCTGACGGCGAGGGAACTGGCGCGAGACCTTGACGTGAGTGAGGAAACCGTGTCGAGATGGGAGAATGGACATCTGGCGATCGGTAATCCGATCGAGAGAATCTTGCGATGGAAGGTTTGCAGGGCGCTGGAAGAAAGAGCGCCGGCGATCAAATGGGACGACGATGAGATTCTGACCGGAATGAACATAGTGCCCGTCAGCGTCCAGCCGCTCGTTATGGCCTTCAGTCGCGGCCCGTTCAAGCGCCGAGAACGGTGGCGTGAGCGGAAGGCCGCTTAGTTACGCAAACCGTCAGCGTCGAGGTTGCGCCGGATGGTGGCGTGTCGAAAAGCAAGGTCGATGAAACATTCGGCGCGCTGCGGGAACTTGGTTTGAACGACAACCTGTCGCAGGGATAGGGGAATTTCGCGATGGCTACGCCACAATATCTCGATGTCCCTGCCGTCCACGCGCGGCCGTGCGGTGGTCTTCTCGCGAACCTGGGCGAACTTTATGAACGTTCCTCGCAAACGGGTTGGGACGGATACGACTCTATGCCGATTACGAAGGACACCTACAACGAAGCGCGCGAGCTAATTACTCTGCTTCCGACGCTGTACCCACTGCCTGACATGATGCCCGATCCGGCCGGGCATGTGTCGTTCGAGTGGTATAAGAACCCGCGGCAGGTGTT